>Ga0210377_10004252_pt1 | contig 12094 bp, 8 predicted proteins | sample PLM4_65_b1redo_FD_155480 | JGI IMG/M metagenome (GOLD analysis project Ga0210377, IMG submission 155480) | Groundwater sediment microbial communities from an aquifer in East River, Colorado, USA - PLM4_65_b1 redo | ecosystem: Environmental > Terrestrial > Soil > Riparian zone | place: USA: East... | reverse complement strand
GCACCCCGGCCTCAGGAGCGGGCGGTTTGGGTCGCTTGAGCCGGCTGGCCAGGTGTACCAGGGCCGTGAGCCCGTGGAGCAGCGCCATGACGGGCCCCCGCCGGCGGCTGTAGAGCCCGAGGACGTAGGGCCGGAGCGGCTCCACGCCGGCGGGGTCGGGGGTGTAGATCCGGCGGGTGCCCTCAGAAGGGGCGGAGGGGCAGAGGGCCGGCTAGGCCTCCGCCACCGGTTTGCCGAATCCCGCGCGGATCCGCGCGATCTGGCGCCGGTGGACGAAGTCGTGTCCGGCGTTGAGCCGCATGATGTACTCGACGCTCTCGGGCCCGCGCTCCTGGTGGCGACCGACCCGGCGCAGCTCGTCCGGGGCGAGCGAGCGGAGGAGCCGGAGCGTCCGGCCGCGCTGCGCGGCCAGCTCGGCGACGAGCGTTGCGGGGTCCGCGGCGCCGTAGCGCAGCCGCGCGGCCCAGCGGTCCTGGTCGTAGCCCTGAATGGGGGGCTCGTCTTCCGCCACGATCATGCGGTAGCGGAATGCGTTCACGGTTTCCTGATCGGCCAGGTGATCGACCACCTGCAGCACCGACCACTTGCCCGGCGCTTCGGGCCGGCGCAGGTCCGCGTCGCTCAGGCCGGCGACCAGCCGGGGCAGCGCGGCAGGCAGCTCGGCCAGGATCGCGAGCGGATCGCGATCGCCCACCAGTGCCAGGAGCGCCGACGTATAGGCGGCGGCCGCGTCGCGCGCGCGTCCGGACGGATTGGAGAAGACGGACATCGGGTCTCCGGCGGGCGGCTCAGCAGCCGTCGCCCACGAGCTCGATGCGATCGGGCAGGTTGGGGACGGCGCACAGGAACTCGAACGGCTCCTGGCCCGTGACCCGGTACCAGTGGGGCGTGCCGGCCGGGATGAACACCACGTCGTCGGCCTTTACCTCGATGGTCCCGTCGCCGATACCGATGGTGGCCCGGCCGCGCAGCACGTACTGCTCGTGCTCGACCGTGTTGGTGTGGGGCGGCATGCCGCCCCCCGGCTGAATGGTGAAGCGTCGCAGCGCGAAGTGCGGGGCCTCACCCGGGCCGATCAGCACCTGGCGGGTGGTGCCGCTGCCGGCGGCCACCGGCTCGGCGGGAACGTCCGCGGCGTGTTTGACGGTCATGGGATTCCTCTGGCGAGCAAGCTACGAAGGGCGGCGGTCAGACGCCAGCGGCCGGCCTATGGCGTCACCACTCCGCTCCCGGCCACCGTGAACGCCAGCCCCGGCTCGATGCCGCTTCCGGGCGTGTCGACCATGCGGCTGAGCGTCACGCCGTTGGCCGTGATATCGGTGGTGGTCGCGCCGGTGGCGTTCAGATCGCAGTGGTTGGGATCGTTGATGCGAAACCGCTGCTCCCCGCCGACTGGCACGTCGTCGAACGTGATGGTCCAGCGGTCGGGTCCGTCGGCCGTGAGGAAGAACGCCTCGTACTGGCGCCAGCTCGGATGGATGTGGGTCTGGTTCACGCCCTGGAAACACGCCGGGAACTGCATCGCGATGGCCTGATCGGGTGCGGTGGGGGCCGAGTACACGAATTCGACGGTGGCCGTCGTGGCCGGCTCGGTGCCGCACGCGGCCGCGAGCGTCGCCGCGGAGAGGAGGAGAGGTCGCATGGGTGATTGAACCCGACGGTCGGGGCGCGGTTCCGAGCCCTACACGGTGACTCCGTCGGACTCGCCCGGGCCGTCCAGCTCGTCCTGGCGCCCCCAGATGGAGGCGGCGCAGTGCAGCCCAGCCCACCTGGAGCCCGTCCTGGGGGGTGTCGAAACCGCTGTGCGGGGTGGCCAAGACCCGCCCGCCGTCCCATTTTGGGAACCTTCCCGCCAGCGAAGCGCTCGTGACCGATCGGTTCGGGACATTCGCCATCGCCCTCCTGGGCGCGCTCGTTCCGGCGCGGCCGGCCGCGGCCCAGCGGGCGCGCCCGCTGGTCGAGCCGCCGGCCTTCCAACTCGACCAGTGGACGACCGAGGACGGCCTGCCGCAGAACTCGGTCACCGCTATCGCGCAGGCGCCGGAGGGCTACCTGTGGATCGGCACCTTCGGCGGGCTGGCGCGGTTCGACGGCGCGAGCTTCCGGCTGGTGGAGCGGACCGACAGCCTGGGCCGCCACGTAGATCGGATCCTGTCGCTCGCCGTGGGGCCGGACAGCGCGCTGTGGATCGGCACCGAGGAGAGCGGCCTGTTCCGCTACCACCGCCACGCATACGACCACTTCACCACTGCGAACGGGCTGCCCGACCCCACCATCCGCGCGCTGTACGTGGACCGCGCGGGCACCCTCTGGGTCGGCGGGGCGCGTGGCGGGATCGCGCGGCTCGCCGGCGGGCGCTTCGAGCGCGTCGCGGAAGCCGATGGAATGCCCTTCGGTCTCATCCTGTCGTTCGCGGAGGACGCGGGCGGGACTCTCTGGGTCAATTCCGGCGACCGGTTCGTCACGGTCGAGGGCGGCATCGCGACGACGCGCCGGTGGCGCGCCTCCCCGGTGGCCGGGGCCGAGCGCTTTTTCCTGGAGGATCGGGCCGGCGGTCAGTGGTTCGGGCTGGCGCGCGGCCTCGCCCGCGTCTCCGCCACCGGGGTCCGCACCTATGGGCCGCAGGCCGGCGTCCCCGGCAACACCGCCAGCGTGGTGGAGGATCCGGGAGGCGGCTTCTGGCTGGGGACGGACAACGACGGGCTCTTCTTCTTTGAGCCCGAGGCCGACGGCGAGCGGATCCGCCACTACGCCCTGCCCGACGGGCGACAGGACTTCCGCGTCCGCGCGGCTCTCGTCGACCTCGAAGGCAACGTCTGGTTTGGCACGGACGCCACCGGCCTCCTGCGGGCCAAGCGCCACGTGTTCACGACTTACACGTCGGCTCACGGGCTGTCGCACGACGTGGCGACCGCGGTCTACGCGGACGCGGCCGGCGTCGTCTGGGCGGCGACCAACTGCTGGGGCGTGAACGCCATGGACCTCACGCGGCGCACGGTCCGGCTCTTCAAGCCCCGGAAGCCCGGTGATCCCACGGGCGACCCCTGCGTCTTCGCGCTGACGGAGTCTCCGCCGGGAACGATGTGGGTAGGGACGTACGGCGGCGGCCTCACTCGGGTGAGCGGCGGGCGCGAGGATCGGCTGCGGTTCTCGGCGGGGCTGTCGGACAGCGTGGTGCTGGCGCTGTACACCGACCGGGATGGCGCCGTGTGGGTGGGCACCAGCCGGGGCGGCCTCGCCGTGCTGGAGGGCGGGCGCGTCCGGACGAGCTACACCACCGAAGATGGCCTGGCCCACAACAGCGTTCGCACCATCTACCAGACGCGCGACGGGGCGCTGTGGATCGGCACCCTGGAGGGCCTGAGCCGGTTGGCCGGCGACCGATTCACCACCTACACCGCGGCGGATGGCCTGTCCGCCGGGCACGTTCGCGCGCTGTACGAAGATGAGGCCGGGAATCTCTGGATCGGCACGTACGGGGGCGGCCTCAACCGGCTGCGCGACGGGGTGTTTACCGCCGTCACGAGAGCCGACGGGCTGGCCGACGACATCGTGTCGGCGATTCTCGAGGACGACCGAGGCTACTTCTGGATGAGCGGGAATCGGGGGATTTACCGCGTCGCGCGGGCCGAGCTGCAGGAGTTCGCGGACGGGCGGCGGCGCCGGGTCCATTCCGTTCTCTACGGGGCGACCGACGGGCTGCTGAACGCCGAGACCAACGGCGGGTTCCAGCCCGCGGGCTGGAAGGACGCGCGGGGACGGCTGTGGTTCCCGACGGTGCAGGGCGTCGCGATGGTGGATCCGGCGCGGGTGTACGTGGTGGAGCGCCCGCCTCCGGTGACGGTCGAGGAGGTCGTGGTGGATGGGGAACCGCGGGCCGCCGCGGAGCGGCTGGTCGTGGGGCCGGGACGGCCCAACCTGGAGTTTCGCTACGGGGGCTTGAGTCTCTCGGCCCCGGAACACGTCATCTTCCGATACCGGCTGGAGGGGTTCGACCAGGACTGGGTGGAGGCGGGCGCCCGGCGGGTGGCGTATTACCCCCGCCTGCCGCCGGGGCGCTACCGCTTTGCCGTGACCGCGGCCAACCGCGACGGCGTGTGGAGTCAGGCGACCACGGTCGGGTTACGGGTCACCGCGCCGTTCTGGATGGCCTGGTGGTTCCGCACCGGCGCCGCCCTCGGGCTGGTCGCTGTCATCCTGATGATGATGAGACGGCGTGAGGCGGCCATCCGGCGGAGCCGCGCCGCCCAGGAGGAGTTCTCCCGGCGGCTCATCGAGAGCCAGGAGCATGAACGAAGGCGGATCGCCGGAGAGCTGCACGATGGCCTGGGCCAGGAGCTGCTCGTGGTCAAGAACCGGGCGCTGCTCGCGCTCCAGGCCGAGGGGCTGCGCCCGCCCGTCCGGGAGCAGCTCCAGCACATCACGGACGTCGCCACCCAGTCGCTGGAGAGCGTTCGCAGCCTGGCCCACAACCTGACCCCCCGCCAACTGGACCACCTGGGCCTGACCGCCGCGTTGCGGTCCATGGTCGCGGTCACGGCGGAGAGCGCCGGGATCACGCTCCAGGTCAGCGTGGATGACGTAGACGGTCTCCTGCCGGTCGACCGGCAGATCGATCTGTACCGGGTGGTGCAGGAAGGCCTCAGCAACGTGGTGCACCACGCCGCGGCCAGCAGCGCCACCGTTCACATCCGGCGGGCGGGCAACGAGCTGCGCGTGACCATCGTGGACGACGGCCGGGGGTTCCAGGTCCGGCGCGACGACCGGGGCCGGCTGGGGGGTGGGTTCGGCCTCACCGGTATCGCCGAGCGGGTGCGCATGCTCGAAGGACGGATCGAGGTCTCGAGCGCGCCCGGCCGCGGTACCGCGCTGGAAGTGGCCATCCCGGTTTCCCGTGCCGTGGAGGGCCGGGGGGCGTGAGCGATCCCATCACGGTCGTGCTGGCGGACGATCATCCGTTGTTTCGCGCGGGACTCGCCGACGTCATCGGCGCCGACCGCGCGTTCCGCCTGGTGGGCGAGGCCGGCGACGGGCAGACCGCGCTCGACCTGGTGCGGCGGCTCCGTCCGCGCATCGCGGTGCTCGACATCGAGATGCCCAAGGCCAGCGGTCTCGCCGTGGCCGAAATCATTCACCGGGAGCGCCTGGGGGCCGAGGTCGTCATCCTCACCATGCACCGGGACGCGGGGATGCTCCGGCGGGCGCTGGACCTGGGGGCGAAGGGCTACTTGCTCAAGGACAGCGCCGCGACGGACATCGTCGCCTGCCTCCACATGGTGTCGGAGGGCCGGGCCTACATCAGCTCCGCGTTGTCCACCGAACTGCTCGAGCGGCAAGCCGGAGTCCCGGTGGCCGAGCTGGCCGCCGTGGCCGGACTGACGCCGGCCGAGCGGCGGGTGCTGCGGCTCATCGCCCAGGGTGGCACCAGCGCCACCATTGCCGAGGGGCTCGGCATCAGCCTCAAGACGGTCGAGAATCACCGGTCCCACATCTGTCGCAAGCTCGGGCTCAAGGGCCCGCAGGCGCTGCTCCGCTTCACCCTCGAGCACCAGACCCTCCTCAGGTAGCGCGTTAGGCGGCGGCCCCCCCGATCCGCGCAGCACCGCCCCACGCGTGCGGCACCTGCGGCGGCCTCGCTACACAGGGTTTCCGATATCGCTGATCCTTCGCACGTCTCTGGGGGGAAGCCCCTACGGCTCCGTGGGGGGCAGCGCTGATTGCCGACTCTCACGCTCGCAATAGCGTGGAGTCATGACCGGTGCCCCATCCGTCCTGATCGTGGAAGACAGCGCTCCCATGCGGGCCCTCATCCGGAGTCTGGTCGAGGGGGTCAGCTCCGCGGTCCACGAGTGCGCCGACGGGGAGACCGCGGTCGAGTTGTACGCGCGGTTGCATCCCGACTGGGTGCTGATGGACGTCAAGATGGGCGGCATGGACGGCATCGCCGCCACCCAGGCCATCCGGAAGTCGGATCCGGCGGCGCGGATCATCATCGTGACGGAGCACCGGGAGGACGAGTACGTCCGAGCGGCCGGCGCCGCCGGCGCCAGCGGATTCGTGGGCAAGGAGAACTTGCTGCTGTTGCCAGGGTTGCTGGCGGGCGGAGCCCCGTGAGCCATCGTCGCCGCCTGCTTGCGGTGCTGGCCGGGGGCGTGGTGGCGGCCCTCCTGTCGCCGGGGCCGGCGCGGGCGCAGGAGGCGTGGGACGCAACCCTCCTCATCACCCCGTTCCCGTCTCCCTATCTCAGCGACTGGGAGACCAACCCCAACATCGCGACGTTCACCCTGATCAACGGCACCGACCGGGAGCAGGCGGTGGTGCTCCATTACGAAGTGCGCAACCAGGCCGGCCGGGTGGTCACGGCGGGCCGGAGCGACCCCCAGGTGATCGCGCCGGGGGCGCCGGCCATCTACACCTCATTCACCGACATCGCGGGCAGCACGGAGCACGATCCCGGGCTCGAGGACCAGGTGACGCGCAGCGGGCGGATGCCCGAGGGGGACTACGTCGCGTGCGTGGTGGCCGCCGCCCCCTCCGGATTGGTGCTGGCCCGGGCCTGCGAGTCCTTTACGGTGGTCTATCCCGATCCGCCGATGCTGATCGGCCCGGCCGACGGCGAGGTGATCGCCACGGCGGCGCCGATCTTCCAGTGGACGCCGCTCCAGGTTCCGATCGACTTCACCCTGCACTACGCGCTCCAGATCGCGGAGGTGCGGCCGGGCCAGACCCCCTACACGGCCCTCACCGCCAACATCCCGCACTACGAGAACCTGGACGTGGGGACCACCAGTCTGTCCTATCCGGTCGACGGACTGCCGCTGGTCGCGGGCCAGACGTACGCTTGGCGGATCGTGGCCAGGGACCAGAACGGGTACGCGGCCGCGACCAACGGCGGGTCCAGCGAAATCTGGACCTTCCAGTACGACGACGGGACCGATTCCGTCGACCAGCCGTCGCCGGCATCCCCCATCGCCCTGAACCTCAGCGGCGACCCCAACAACCCGCGAGGCTCCGCCCCTCCGGATGACGTGACCGGGCTCCGCGAAATCTGCTCCGAGTGGGATGCCCCCGCGTCTCGCCAGAACGCGATCACCCTGGGGATCCTCCCTCGGCTGGTGTTCCCCGGCGCGCTCGAGGTGCCCGCATCACTGATCCGGCAGGAGTTGGCCGGCGGACACCGCGTGTGGGCCGTGATCGGCAACCGGAGCTTCGAGAACCCCGCCGTCCTGCTCTACGGGGACTGCGACGGCCCGTTCCAGCGGACGGTGCTCCGCTGGATCGGCCTCCGCCGCATGGGGGAAACCCAGGAGCTCGGGGCCTGGCTCCAGGGCACGCCGAGCGACTCCCTTCCCCAGGATGCCGCAGGCACGGCGCTGCTCAAGTTCGGGGTGGGCATCTTCTCGTTCTACGACATGACCGCGACCGGCGACTCGCTGGAGCCGGTCGCGGCGTTCCTCGAAGGGAACTCCATCGACGTTCAGCCGGGCCTCAACCTGTACGGCATCCTGGATGGGAACGATCAGACGACCTGGTTGGGCAAGGCGCTCGGCGGGATTGCGAACGTCCTGCACACCACCACCAGGGACTTCGAGGTCTCGGGCTTCGCCGGGATGAACAACTCGCTCTCCGTCGGTGGGTCGATTGGCGGGGGGGAGGGCGCCGGCTTCGAGGGTGGGCTCGACCTGTCGCTGGAGTCGACCTTCCTGGTGCTGCGCGCCGCGGCGCCGAAGTGGGAGAAGCCGTGGGATTCGGACAAGGTCAAGTCCATCCAGCTCGGGGTGCTGTTCGTCATCAAGGACTCGGCCTTCGTGGCGACCGGGGGATCGACCGGAGGCGGGGCATCGTCGGGACGGGAAATCGCCTGGGACGTGGTGCCCGGCCTGACGCTCACCGTGGTCACGGCCAATGACGTCACCTGGGAGGGAACGATCGCGGTGGACTTCACCAACCTCCGGATCTGGCCTCCCGACTTCAAGCTGGTGGTGAAGCTCACGACCGACCATCAGTGGCGGCCTGGTCCGCTCGCGGGAACGCAATGGTATGTCGGGAATCCGGAAGTCGAGCTGGACATCGAAAACCTGAAGGAGTTCATCACCGCGGGCGAGGAGTGGAGTCTCGGGATCGGCGGGAGCCTTGGGTGGGGGAACGAGCCGGCCATCGCCAAGGTCGGGGTCACGGTGGGGCGCAAGGACCGCGACGCCACCCTGGACGAAGTCATCGCCCGGGACTCGCTCATGGTCCTGGCGGATTCGACCCGCATCGAGCGGATCAAAGAGACGCTGCGCCTGGCAGAGGAGCAGGATGACACCGAGCGCATGGCGCACTTCCGGAATGCGCTCAAGGATCAGGAACGACGGCTGCAACAGAACCGCACCAGCCTGGCGGCCCACCAAAACGAGCGGCGGTTCCACTCCGGCGCCAAACCACGACCGAAGCCCGATACCGCGGGACCCAAACCCCCGGGCGCCGATCCCGGCACGCGGGACGCGTGGTTCTGGCGGGCCCGGGTGGCGTTGGGGAACATGTCGCTGCTCGACCTCCTCGACCTGCTGCGGAAGGCGACGACCCCATGATCCGCCGCGCGCTGCTCCTTGGGCTGCTGGCCGCCGTCCCGGCCGGGCCGCTGCACGCGCAGGCGGCGGGCGGGTTCGACTTCAGCTCGATCAACCTGCCGCCGGGATTCCTGACGTTGTCGGATCTCGCGATCGTCACCAACGCCGATGGTGCGCTGGTCGGGACGGCGACCACCGAACTGAACGGCCAGCGGGCGCTGGTCCTGGTGGCGGCCACGCTCACCGGCGCCAACCGCGGGATCACCATCGGGCTCAAGCCGCAGGACTGGAAGCTCACCGAGGCGATTCCCGCGCTGGCCAACCCGGTGCTCGACAATCTCACGTTTTCCCACGTGGGGATCGTCATCACCAACCAGGAGGCCGAGGTCCCGTCCACCATGCTGACGGACGAGGAGTTCGCCTTCTACTCTCAGCTCTACCAGTCCGATGCGTTCACCGTCACGCTGCGGCCGGGCATCAACCTCATCGCCGCCTTCCCGGCGGAAGGCCTCGAGCCCGGCCATCCCCTGGTGGCGATCATGGACGCCCTGGGGATCGAGAAGGGCACGATCCTGTTGCAGGGCACGCTGGGCCAGAGCCTCTCGCTGCTGGCCAATCCGGCGGCGGCCGGCCGCGACATCATCAAGGATCTCTATCTCCGGGCCGAGTTGCCGCCCATGCGGCCGCCGGGGTCGCCCGCGTGGTTCCGGGGCGGCCAGCTGGCGCTGGAGCTGACCGGCGATCCGTCGGTCAAGCTGGTGGGCGAGATCGGGATCACGCTCGACGACGACCTGCTCGACTTCTTCCTGGCCGCGACCCTGGCCCGCACCGGCGCGTCGCTCTCCGGCGGCCTGCGGGTCGAGGGTGGCTGGGAGGCCCCGTTCGGCATCGAGTGGCTCGTCATCCACGAGCTGATCTTCAAGCTGGGCATCACGCCCACCGGCAGCATCACGCCCGGTTTCGCGGGCCGGATGGTGATCGGCGAGAAGGACATCGATATCGCGGTCGAGGTGGCCATCAGCCCGGTCGGCGTGCCCACCAACTTCATCTTCGCCGGCGCGAGCGAGGCGGGCTTCGGCCTGTCGGACCTGGTGGATCTCCAGCTGAAGATGCGCGCCGCCCGCGACGCGGCCGCGGCGGCGGCGGGCGCACCCCCGTCGCCGGCTCCGGCTATTCCCCTCGATGCGCTCCCGGCCATCGATTTCCGCGAGATCGCGCTCAAGTTCGCGCCCAAGGCCTCGCCGGAGTTGGGAGTCGAGCGCGGGTTCGCCATCAAGGGCGAGCTGTGGATCCCCACGACGCCCGACGGCCCGCTCCAGAACTTCGCCGGGGTCGACATCAACATCGGGGAAGATGGCATGTGGGCGCGCGGGCATCTCGCGGCCTTCGCCGCCGGCCCCCTGACCTGGGATGATGCCGAGCTGGATCTGACCGTGACGCCGGAGGACCGGCACCTGCGGTTGAGCGGGCAGGTCCAGCTCTTCTCGATGCGGCAGCTCGTGGACCTCGAGTTTGCCAAGCGCGAGCTCCGGTTCCACTCGGAGACCGAGCTGTTCGACCTGTTCCACGCGACGCTCGACGCCCGGGCCGCGTTCAGCCTCCGGGAACCGGCGTTCCAGTTACACGGGGTGGTTCAGAGCGATTTCGGTGAGGTGGTGGCGCCCATCGTGCGCGAGGCCGCGCTCCTCTTCGTTGACGGTGCCCAGGTATTGGTAGCCCAGGCCGACGCCGTGCTCGTCGGGCTGGACCGCGCTCTGGACGTTGCCGACGCGACGGTCGAGCAGCTCCGGACGGCCCTGGTGCAGACCCGCGCCGCGGCCGAGACGGTTTGGCAGGGAGCGGCCCAGGCGGCGGCCCAGGCCGGCGCCGCGGCCCAGGATGCGCTCAGGAATCGGGACGCGGCCTACCGCGCGTATCGGGACACGCCGGCCCGGCAGGTCGTGCTCAAGGGCCAGCGCTTCGCGGCGTGGCAAGGTCGGGTCGCCACGCACGTCGCCCGCGCGGCCGCCTACGCCGCGCGCGCGGCCGCCGCGGAGGGCGCCCGGCGCATCTACGTGGCCATCCCCACGCCCGACGCGAGCATCGCCGTGCAGCAGGCCGCTCAGGCGGTGGCCCGGCTGCGGGCGCAGGTGGAGCAGGCCCAGGCGTCGGTCCGGGGGCTGCGCGATCAGCTCGCCGCGCTCGACCAGGCGCTGGCCCAGGGCGACGTGCCGTTCGCCATCGAGCGCGCCGAAGTGCACGCCGACCTCGCGGCCATGCAGCGGGGCGAGGCGGTCCGCTGGGTCATCGCCGGCACCTTCCTGGACCGGCCGTTCACCGTCGACCGGAGCCTCAACTTCGGGAACGTGAACGGCGCGGTGAGTGAGATGTTCCGGGGCCTGGTCGGATGGTGAGTACGATGCGGTGGGGGCGCGCGCTCTGCGGGGCGGTGATGCTGCTCGCGGCCGGGCCGGCCGCCGCGCAGATCGGCCTGCCGTCTGCCCCGTCGTCGGGGCTTGGCCTCCGGGGCGACATGGGCACGATGAGCGAGGCGTACGGCATCTCGGGGGCGGAAGCCCGCCGCCCGTGGGGGACGCAGCAGCTCTACCTGAATCCCACGCTGTCGCTCTTTGGGTCGGTGGACCTTACGGTGAATCTCCTGCTCTCCACCGAGCAAGGGTCCGACGTGGGGCTCCGGGGGTTGCCCGGCCGCCAGAACCTGAACGAGCTGGGCCTGCACCCGCAGTGGCGCTGGGGCCGCGCGCATGCGGGCGCGTTCAGCGAGACGTACACCGCGAACACCCTGGGGGGGATTCGGCTGCGCGGCGCCGGCGTTGAGCTGAACCCGGGGATCTTCCGGTTCGGGGCCTTCGGCGGGCGGGCCAGCAGCGCGGTGTTCGGTGGCCTCACGACCGGCAGCTACGCGCGCACCATGGTGGGCGGTCGCATCGGGCTGGGGCGCGACCCGCAGCGCGTCCAGCGGCCTTCGTTCCTCGAGATTATCGTGTTGCGCGCCTGGGACGACGAGAACTCGCTCCCCGCCGCCGACTCCGCGGCGGCACCGGTGCTGCCGGAGGGGGCGGACGCGAATCCCTTTGCCGTCACGCCCGAGGACAACCTGGTCGCCGCCGTCGTGGGCGGGCTCCGCCTGTTCGGCGAGCGGCTGTATTGGACCGGCGAGGTGGACGCCGCGGTCCACACCCGCGACCGGCGCGCGTCTCCCCTGGCCCGGGAAGCGCTGGACGGGTACCCCGGCCTGCTGAACGACATTCTCACGCCGCGGGTCGGGACGCACGGCGACTACGCGTACTCCACGGAGCTCGAGCTGCGGGTGGCCCGCCTCCCCGGGGCGACGCGGCGGTCGCCGAGGACGCTCGTCGCGTCGTTGGGCTACCGCTACGCGGGTCCCGGGTACGTGTCCCTCGGCACGCCCATCTCGCTCAACGACCTGCGGCGGCTCGAGGCCAAGACCACGCTCCGCGTGGGCCGCGCCATGTGGCGGGTCGACGGCTGGCGCCAGCGGGACAACGTACTGGGGCAGAAACTGGCCACCACCACCCGGC
>Ga0210377_10004250_pt1 | contig 12096 bp, 9 predicted proteins | sample PLM4_65_b1redo_FD_155480 | JGI IMG/M metagenome (GOLD analysis project Ga0210377, IMG submission 155480) | Groundwater sediment microbial communities from an aquifer in East River, Colorado, USA - PLM4_65_b1 redo | ecosystem: Environmental > Terrestrial > Soil > Riparian zone | place: USA: East... | reverse complement strand
CCCGCGATGGCCTACCCCCGATTCGGTGGACACGGGTTTGATGTGAGACTCGCTTCCTCTTCGTACTCCGCCGGGCTGCAATAGTCGAGCGTCGAGTGCAGCCGAATGCGGTTGTAGCGTCCCTCGATCCACTCGAACAACGCCGCTCGAGCTTCGTCCCGAGTAGCCCAGCGCCGCCGATAGACGAGCTCGCGCTTCAGCGTCGCGAAGAAGCTCTCCATCGCCGCGTTGTCGTAGCAATCGCCCTTGCGGCTCATGCTTGCGATCGCCTCGGCGCCGTTGAGCTCGAGCCGATAGTCGATCGCCGCGTACTGGCTGCCTCGATCCGAGTGGTGCAACAGTCCGGGCCCTGGCTGTCGTCGTGCCAAGGCAACGCGCAGCGCCGAGAGCGTCAGCACTCCGTCGATGCGACGACTCGTGTCCCAGCCGACGACGCGACGCGAGAACAGCTCGAGCACGACGGCGAGGTACAGCCAGCCTTCGCCGGTCTCGATATACGTGATGTCGCCGACCCAGCGCTCGTTGATCCGCGTCGCCGTGAAGTCCCGCTGCAGTCGGTTCGGTGCGATCGGCAGCTCGTGCTTCGAGTTCGTCGTCGTCGGCCGATAGCGCCGTCGTCGATGAACCCGCAGACCCCGCTCGCGCATCAGGCGGGCGATCCGATTCAAGCCCACGCGATCGCCTCGCTTGCGAAACGTGCGATGAACGCGGATCGCGCCGTACGTCTGATCGCTGTCGGCGAAGATCTCCGCGATCTCACTCGACAGTGCTTCGTTCGCGCGCGATCTCGCGCTTCGCGGCCGACGCCGCCACGCGTAGTAGCCCGGTCGCGAAACCTCGATCACCGAGCACATCCTGGCCACGCGGTGTTCTTCGCGATGCTTTTCCACGAAACGGAACTTTACTTCCGCTCGTTCGCGAAGAACCCCACGGCCTTTTTTAGGATGTCTCGTTCCTCCGTCACGCGACGGAGCTCGCGCTCCAGGCGGCGAATCGCTTCGCCCCCTTCATTTCGGTGCACGCGCTTCGCCCCGGCCGCGCTGCTTCGCGTCCGCACCCAGCCGTGCACCGTGTTCACGTGCACCCCAAGGCTGCGTGCGACGTCCGCGACCGTGCGGCCCTTTTCGTGCACCAGACGAACCGCGTCGTCCTTGAACGCCGCTTCATACTTCTCTCGCTGCTTCGCCATCTCCGAACTCCTTCCCGGGATCCTACGCCCCGAAAAGTGTCCACGAAACTGGGGTCAGACCATGCGCACAATGACCCTATCGACCTGACTGACCCCTACGGTCTGTGGACGTTGTCGGCGGGGTTGTCATTGACCGGACGCCTCGGACTCGGAGCTGGCAACTGGACGATCGGACTCGCGATCGATGATGATGGGAACGTCGCGTTCTGCGACTCGCGATTCGGAGGCGGCGGGGCAGGCGCAGGTGCCAGTGGCGGGTTGAGCCTCGCAATGTCCAATGGGGATACCGTGTGCGACCTCGGGGGACCATTCGGAAATGTGAGTGCGAGCCTTGGTGCAGGATACAACGGGTCCGTCGAGGGGTTCTCTGGTCAGGGTACGAACGGAGAGACTGTCGTTGGCGGTGGATTCACGGTTGGTCTCGGCGCCGGAGGCGGCTGGTCCGCTGGAGCGTCTCAAACATATGTCACCCCCGTAAGCGGTGGGTGCTCGTGTCCCAGGTAGAGCCGGTGGATCGGCTCCGCAGAGCCAAGGAGAGACGAGTGAACGATCTCGAACCTGTGAAACGGAACGTCTCATTTCGCTCCCCGGCGGCCGATCGCAGAGTCAGGGAACTGCTGAGTTGACCCAATCAACTATTGCCCGACGCGTAGCCGCCGCTGTCATCTCCCTGTTCTTTCTCTACGGCCTGTCATCGATGATGTACCTTCGACAGAGCTATACACGTGGTATGCCCCGTACCGCTGACGCAGCGAGTGGTAGAGTCGTTCCGATCGAGGCGAACTATCGAACTGTAGTGTTCGTAACGCGCGAGGAGAAAGAAGAGCTAGACCGGAGAAATCTCATCTTTCAGATCTCAGCTGGATGCTTCCTCCTTGCGGTAGTCGGAAGGGTCTGGATCGGCCGGCATCGAACCCCGCCTTCGTAGGGGTTCAGATGTCGCGGATTCGTCCCCCGACCTAGTGAACCGAAGCGTTGCTCCGCACCGAGTTCGCGCAAGCCGTGCTGTCTGGGAGCGGAGCCGGTAGGTGACGTAGCCCGCGGGGAGCGAAGCAGTTCACCTACTCGCCTGCGACCGGCCGGCTCACGCGGATCGACAGCTACGACGGACGCTCGGTCGTCTACGCGCACGACGCGGACGGGAACCTCACCGACGTCTGGCGCTCCGTCGACGCGACGAACACGATCCACGCGACGTACACCTACACGCTGAACGGGGAGGGCGGGGACAGGCACAACCTGAAGTCGAGCACAGCGGGCGGGAACCTCATCGCTCGCCACACCAAGCTCGTTCGCACCAGTTTGTCAGACAGAGTTGAGCCCGGCTCTTCTCTGCGCCCTACGGCACCTGCGACTTGAAGAACCCCGCCAGGTCCAGACCGGAGACCTGCTCCGCGAGTGCCTGCATGCGCTCGGTGGTCACGACGCCGCCCTCGCGCACCAGCAGTCGCGCGACGTCGTCGAGGCTGCGCGTCTCGTCGGTCGCTTCGCGGATGCGCTGGTCGAGCGCGCGCAGGACGGTGACGGCGCGGGCGCTGCCGGCGCCCGAGACGGTCTTGCTGCGCAGGTGCGCGGCCTCGGCGCCGCGCTTCTCGATCCGCTCGTACGCTTGCTGCATCCGTTCGGGTGACACCGTTCCGGAACGACCGAGGATCTGCAGCGAGTAGTACTCGGCCAGGCCTTCGATCGCCCAGTCGCCGTCGGGGCCGGGGTGGAGGCGCAGCGCCGTGTGCACGACTTCGTGAAGCAGGGGGCTCGTGCCGTCCTCGGTGATCAGCGGGCGGTGCGAGTGAAGGAAGAACGAGCCGGGTCCGGAGAGCCCACCGCGCCACATCGGATCGCCGGCGGAGACGATCAGCAGACGGTCGGGCAGCGACGCGAATGCCTCGCGCAGCGACGGCAGGGTCCAGCGCAGGAGCGCGAGCATGTCCTGGCGGTGCACCCCCGCCCCGCGTGGGCCGGAGATCGCGACGCGCACGCTCGAGACTTCTTCGCGCACGGTGCCGAGCATGCCCGCGATCATCCAGCCGGTCGGGCGATCGAAGCGGCGGCGCGGATGCTCCACACGGTAGTCGCCGCCGCGCAGCTTCACGTACGGCGTGGCGATGCCCCAGCCCTCGGGCAGGCGCACGCGCAGCCGCGTGCGCGAGCGCGACCCCACTTCGGCGCGCACGCGCGCGGTCGGCACGAGATCCTCGCCGCGGAAGATCGCCCAGGTCTTCGCGCAGCGCGCGTCGTAGCGCCTTTCGTCGCGCAGGTGATCGATGCGGAACACGTAGCGAAGCGTGCCGCCGGTCGGCGGCGGCGTCCACGTGACGTGCGCGCCCTCGGCGACGATGCTGCCGTCGCCGCGGAAGAGCAGGTGGCGCTGCGGGTCGATCCGGAAGCGGATCGCCTTCAGGTTGATCGCGCCCTTCCCGACTTCGAGCGTGACGTGAGCCGCGCGCTCCGTGGGCACGATCCGCGCGGTGACCGTGAAGTCGTAGATCAGCGGCTTCGTCGACGGCGGGAGCTTCTGGCCCGGCGTGGTGGGGGCCTGCGCCTGCGCCGCAGCCGCCAGCGCGAGCGCAAGAACGAGTACGAGCCGCCTCAAGCCGCCGCCCTCTCGCGCGCCTGCCGCGCGATCTCCTGACCGAGCGCGATGCGCTCGGGCCAATCCATGCCCGGGCGGAGGCGCTGGTCGACCGCGGTGAGCCGCGGCACGAGCCCCATCCGGTTCGCGATCTGGATCGCGAGGCCCGGCCGCGCGTTCAGCTCGAGGATCAGCGGCCCGTGGTGCGCGTCGACGACGACGTCCGCGCCGACGTAGCCGAGCTCCGTCACGTCGGTCGCGCGCACTGCGATCTCGAGCGCGCGCGCGAACTCGGGGATCGGCCGATCGATCACCGGCTCCTGCGTGTCGGGGTGTGTGGGCACGGGCTTGCCGAAGAAGACCGCGTGATTGGTCCGCCCGGTGTCGAGCTCGATCCCCGCGCCGACCGCGCCCTGGTGCAGGTTCGCGCGCCCGCGCGAGTGCCGCGTCGGCAGCCGCGTCATCGACATCACCGGCACCCCACGATAGACGATCACGCGCACGTCGGGCACGCCCTCGGTCGCGATCGTGGCGAGCTCGGGGTGGACCTCGAGCCGCTCCTCGGCGAACGCGACGTCGGGCTGGCCGCCCAGCGCATACGCGCCCGAGATGATCGTCGCCGAGTGATAGAACAGCGCGCGCCGGTCGATCCACTGTCCGCCGGGCCGGCGGAACCAATCGCCGTCGCGCTCGCGCACGACCAGGATCCCGTTGCCCATCGCGCCGTGCGCGGGCTTCAAGACGAACGAGGAGTACGAGTCGAGCTCGGCCAGCATGTCGCGCACCTCGGAGTGCACGCGCGCGACGGCGAGCACGGGTGCGGTCGCGATGCCCGCCGCGCGCAGCAGTCGCTTGGTCTCGAGCTTGTCGTCGACCCGAGGGTAGAGGTGCCGCGGGTTCAGCCGCAGCGTGTAGATCGCGTTGCGTCCGTTCATGCCGAGCACGCCCGCGGCGCGAAGTCGACCGACGATGGTCACGGCGCGACCTCGTCCGGCGGGCGGGTGAGCACGCGGAAGCGCCAGAGCTCCGCGAGCCGGTAGCCGCTGTAGCCGCCGATCAGCACGAGCACGCCCATGATCGAGATCACGAGCTCCGGAAAGCCGAACATCAGGTGCTCGATCGCCTTGATCCGGAAGATCGGGTAGATGCACATCGCGATCAGGGTCGACGTCGCGAGCCGCTGCAGCGCGGGGCCGAGCCCCTCCTCGGCCGTGGTGATCGAGAAGCGCTCGATCATCATCGTCAGGATGACCACCGGAAAGAGCACGCTCGCGAACAGGTCCTTCACCTCGTAGCCGCGGCCGAGCACGGACTGCGCGGTGATCGCGAGCACGACCACGCAGAGCAGCACGCCGAGCCGGGGCACCAGGAGAAGCTGCAGCCGATCGAGGAAGAGGCGCGAGACGATGCCGAGCGCGATCACCGAGCCGACCAGCGAGAGCCCGAGCGAGAGCGAGAGCTCGCGCAGCGCCAGCGCGATCAAGAGCGGCATGAACGTGCCGAAGGTGCGCAGGCCCACGAGGTTCCGGAACACCGCGATCACGAGCGCGCCCAGCGGGAACACCAGCAGGATGCGCAGCGCCGTCTGCGAGCCGACCGGCAGCCGGTACAGCGACACCGCCGCGAGCAGCGGATTCGTCGGCACCATGAACGACGCGACCTCCTCCGGCCGCAGTGACTCGCGCAGGACGCGGAAGCGCGACGACACGGCGTCGAGCCCGGTCTCCTCGACCAGGGTCGCGCTGCCGCCGCGCTTCAGCAGCAGGAGATCGGGCGGACGGGAGCCGAAGAAGCCGAGCGTCGGGGAGAGCGGCACGAAGCGCCCGCCCACCCAGCCCTCGGCCCAGATCATCGCGCGCGCGTCCTTGCCGGCCTTGAGCCGCAGACCCGCCGCGAGCCGCGCTGGAAAGCCCGCCGCGCGCAGCAGGGTCACGAGCAGGCGCGCCTTGCCGAGCTGACTGCCCTCGCTCGCCGCCAGGGTGAGCAGCGCGTCGTCGCTGCCCGTGCCCACGGTCAGGACCTCGTCCGTCACGTAGCCCAGAAGCGTGCGCATCTGCCCGAGCGGATCGCCCGGCGCCGGCGGCGCGATGCTCGCAACCAGGCTGCGGATCTCCGGTGCGTCGACCGGGAAGCGGGAGGACGCCTTGCTGTTGACCTCGACGATCTCCTTCGGGGGCTTCAGCGCGAGGTTCGTCGGCAACGGCTGGGCCGTATCCGCGAGCTGGACGCGGAAGCTGTACGAGATGCTGTGCACGTCGTCGAACTTCCCGCTCCACACGCCCGTGCGCTGGCCGTTGTCGGTGCGCACTGTGAACACGAGACGGTCGGAGGTCTGCCGCTCGTCGAAGATCTCCTGCTCTTCGTCCGAGCTCGGCACGGCCGCGCGCACGCTGCCGCGCTGACCCGAGCCGCGCGCCACGATCTCGAGCTCCACGCGCCACAAGTTCTCGACGTTCGACGGCAGCACCGGGAGCTGCAGCACCATCGTCTTCCAGGCGAAGATCGACAGACCCAGCGCGATGAGCACGCTTCCCGCGACGGCCGCCGCGCGGTTCAAGCCGTGCCCCGGGGGCTAATCGGGTCGCTCCTCGAGCGGCGAGTCGTCGTTCTCCGCTCCCAGCTCGACGCTCGGAAGCACCGACGCCGGCGGGGGAACGGCGCTCTCCTCCATCGGCTCGTCGGTCGCGATGTGGAACGCCGCGAAGCCGGGCATCACGAGCTGGTCGAGCGCCACGCCGATCACGCGCCCGTTGCGCGTGGAGCGGATCGTCGACTTCTCGTTCGAGATCGGGTCGAAGACCGTGCCGAGCACCTGGTTCTGTTTCACCACCGCGCCGAGCTTGGCGCGCGCGGCGAGGATCCCGCCGTCGTCCGCGCGGATCCAGTGCGAGCGGTAGTAGAGCGTCGGCTCGGCCGTGCTCGCGGGCTTGGGCACGCGCATGCCGAGCAGGGACATCATCTGCTCGACGCCCCGCACGCCCCGGTCGATCTCGTCTTCCTGGAAGCGCATGGGCTCGCCGGCCTCGTACGTGATCGTGGGAATGCCCGCCTCGGTGGCCGCTCGGCGCAGGGTGCCGGCTCGCCCCTCGTTGTGGATGGCGATCTCGCTCCCGAACGCGCGCGCCAGCCGGAGCACCTCCGGCCGGCGCAGATCGCCGCGCACCTGGGGCAGGTTCGTGCGGTGGAACGAGCCGGAGTGAACGTCGACCAGCGCGTTGCACTGCCGGACCACGTTCTCGAAGACCGACCGCGCCAGCCGCGACGCGCTGCTGCCGCGCAGCCGGCCGGGGAAGAAGCGATTCAGGTCGCGGCGGTCGGGCATGTAACGGGAGCTGCGGCGGAACGCCGCAAGGTTGACGATGGGGATCCCGACCAGCGTCCCCTTCAGATCATCGGGCTTCGCGCGGTCGAGCGTGCGGCGCACGACCTCGATCCCGTTCAACTCGTCGCCGTGGATGCCCGCGGTCAGGCACAGCACCGGGCCCGGCTGGGTGCCTGCGACCACGATCACCGGCGTCGACGCTTCCTCGCCGACGAACGTCTCCGAGACGGGCAGCGGCAGCCGGCGCTGATCACCGGGTGCGATCGGCTGGCCGAGGATCTCGAGCGCCTGCGCGCGCGCGGACGCGGCGCCGGAGATCAGCGCCGCGAGCACGGGGAACATCAGCCATGTAAAGGAGTTCCGGCCCATTCGCGAGGCGGATTCCAGCCCACTTTCGCGACCGCCGCCAGATCCGCGCGCGCCGCTTCAGGGCTTCAGCAGGCTCAGAATCCCCGAACGCAGCGAGGAATCACCCAGGCGTACACCCGTGTCCTCCAGTGACATCGCGCCGATGCCGAGCGCGAGCAGGAGCGACGCGGTGTGGGTGGCGTCCAGATCGCGCCGCGCCTTGCCGTCCTCCTGGGCCTGAAGGACCTGCTTCCCGATCCGGTTGCTGGCCTCGCGGAAGATCGTGTCGAAGCGGCGCTTCAGCTGCTCGGAGCGCGCCACCGACTCGAGCACGCGGTGTGTCGTGATCGGCACGTTCCCGACCAGCGGCCACTCGCGTTTGCCGACGAACGCGGTGAAGCGCTCCACGGTGGCGTCGAGGTCGCTCTCACCGTCCACGCCGACGAGGCCGTCGACGATCCCGGACAGCACCCAGTCAGTGACCGCGACCATGAAGTCGTCGCGGTCCTTGAAGTGCACGTAGAACGCACCGCGGGTAAACCCGGCCCTCGCGCAGATCGCGTCGAGACTCGGAGTGTCCAGGCCGTGCTCGATCATCTCGAGCAGGCCCGCCTGGAGGAGGGCCTGGCGAGTGGCCTGCTTGGACTCGGCTCGGGTGCGGCGGCGCGCCGCTTCGGGGTCATCGTTCATCTTCCCACCCTGTTGCATACGGAAGCGACTATTTAACACGCTTCAAAGCTGACCGAAAGAAAAATCTCTGTGGGAGAATATTTGCCGAAGTTCGAGCGAAAGCGCCGCTAGGGTGAGTCAGCGGGAGGCAGAGGCAGGGCGGTCGTGAAGATCTCGGCGGCGACCCCCGGGGCGGGCTTCAGGTTCATGTCTCGCTGTGGATAGGGGATTTCGATGCCTGCCTGGGCGAGCGCCGTGCGCAGCGCCATGCCGAGCTCGCTCTTCACCCGGGGGTGGATCTCGAAGCGGGTCCAGACACGCAGCGAGAAGTCGAGTGAGCTGTCGCCGAACCCCAGAAAGAGGGCGATCGGCTCGGGGATCGACAGCACCTCGGGGTGCGCGCGGCCGACGCCGACGAGCAGCGCGATCACCTTCTCCGGGTCCGCGTCGTAGGCCACGCCGACGTTCACGTCCACGCGCCGCTGGCGGTCGGAGAACGTCCAGTTGACGACGCGCTCCGAGATCAGGCTCGCGTTGGGCACGATCACGTCCGCGCCCTCGGCCGTGCGCACGGTGCTCGAGCGGATGCCGATGCGCTGCACCTCGCCGGTGAGCGCGCCGACCTCGATCGTGTCGCCCGTCTGCACGGGGCGCTCGAACAAGAGGATCAGGCCCGAGACGAAGTTGTTCACGACGTTCTGCAGGCCGAAGCCGATGCCCACGCCGAACGCGCCCGCGAGCAGGCTGAAGCGCGAGAGGTCGATGCCCGCGGCGCCGATCGCGAGGACGAAGCCGAGCATGAGGATCACGTAGTGCACGCCGGTCGAGATCGCGGAGGGCACGCCGCGCGGCAGGGAGATGTGCGGGAGCACGTCCTCGTTGAGCACGAAGCGAATGAAGCGCGAGAGCGTGAACGAGAGCCACACCATCCCGACGAAGGCGAGGATGTCGCCGAGCGAGAGCGAAACCGTGCCGAGCTCGAGCTTCGCGGTGACGAAGCCCTTGAGCGCTCCGGCCAGCTCGTCGTCGATGCGGAAGAACCGCAGCGAGCTGCCGATCCACGCCGCGGCGGCGGCCCACTGGATGACGACGAGGGTTCGCCGCCGCACCAGAGCGCCGTGGTCGCGCACCAGCCGGAGCTTGCGCGCGATCGAGCTGCGCAGCAGCGCGGTCAGCGCTCCGCTGGCGATGCGCGCGATCGCATAGATCGCGATCGCGGTGTACGTGCTCGAGAGCGTGCCGCGCACGAGCAGGCGCGAGACCGAGAGGGCGCCGATCACGTTCGCGATCGCCGCCATCAGGAGCAGCGCCAACGCCACGCGCGCGGCCGGCAGGACCGTCCAGCCGAAGCGGCCGATCTGCTGCAGCTCGCGCGCGTTGTCCGGCCGCAGCACCGACAGAAAGAGCATGGCCCCGGCAAGCGCCTCGAGCAGGAGCCGCAGACGCTCGAGGACGGGCGCACCCTCCACGAGCGATCGCAGCATCCCGACCACGAACACGATCGCCAGGCCGATCAGGCCGGTGCGCATCGCCGCATAGAGCTCCTGCGGCAGGATGCGCAGCATCGGCACGAGGAGGATCAGGCCCTGCACCTCGAGCGCGATCGTCTGCGACTGCCGCCCGAACAGCGCGCCGCCGGCGGCGGCGACCACGATCGCCGACGAGAACGGGCGCTCGAAGATGCGCGCCGCGGCGTGGAGCGTCGGGTCGTCCTTCGAAGCCTGGAGCACGCGCGGCCGCGAGAGCAGAAGCGCGCCCAGCACGGCCGCGAAGATCGCGAGCTGGAGCACGATTTGATTCGCGGCGACCCGCCCGAACTCGCGGAGCTCCGCGACGTTGTCGGCGATCTCGCTCTGTACGCTCTCGAGGGTGAGCATTCCGGCGCCCGCGTAGGCGGCCGGGCTCCACAGCGGCGGCTCGTCGCGCGCGAACAGACGAGACTGCAGCTCCGCGCGCCGCACCTCGACCCGATCGAGGACACCGCTCACGAGCAGCTCCTCCTGAGCGACGTCGTTCTGCAGCGCCAGCACGTGCGTGCGCCGCCTCTTCACCGCCTTCTCGGTCGCGGCGATGGCGGCGATCGTCTCCTCGATGCGCTCGCGCGTCCCCTGGGGAAGGCCGGCCGCCGCGGCGGCGTCGCGCGTCCGCTCCCAGCGAGCCTCTTCGAGGTTGAGCTGCTCGAGCTCGGCCTCGATCGCGATCGCGCGCCGCGTGAGTGCGTGGCGCCAGCTCGTCAGCTTCTCGGCGCGCGCGCCCCACTCTCCCTTGAGATCGGAGGTCGCCTCGAGTGACGCCGCTCCCGAGAGGATCTCGTCGGCGCGTATCGCGCGCTCGCGCAGCTTGCTCGAGAGCTCGGGAAGCTTCGTCTCGACCTCCGCCTCGGCCGCATCGACCGCGGTGCGCGTCTCCATCTCCCTCAGCAGGCTCTTCACCTCTTCGGAGCGCGTGACGATCTCGGCGACGGGAACGGGCGCGGGTGGCTCGGGCGCGGGTGGCGGGGTCGGGGCCACCGGCGCCGCGGCAGGCGCACCCGGGTCCTGCGCGAGCGCGCCGCCGGCGACGAGGACGAGTGTCAGGGCGATTGCGAGTGCGATCGCGCGCATCAGTGCAGTCTAGCGCGCGAGCAGGCGCGGCTCGCGCATCCGCAGCCAGATCAGGCCCGCCGCCACGACCTTGAAGGCGATGGCGCAGACGAAGACCGCCGGGAAGCCGACCAGCGCCGCGAGCGCGCCACCCGCGAGCGGCGCGACCACGCCCATCGCCTCGGTCGCGGAGTTCGTGACTCCGATGCGGAGCGGCAGATCCTCGCGCGCGCCGAACTCGAGCACCAGGTTCTGCTGACCCATCATGAAGCCGCCCGAGCCGGCGCCGAGCGCCACGAAGACGCCGACCAGCCCGGCGAAGCTGGTCGTGCCGAAGAGGATCAACGTGCCCGCGATCCAGATCGCGAGCGAGAACAGGAACACCACGCGAAAGCCCGCGCGGTCGGCGAGCACGCCCCAGCCGAGGTTCAGGATCGTCGAGGCCAGCAGGAACGCCGCGGTGATGAGTCCCAGCTCGCTGCCGCTGATCTCGAGCGTCTGCTTCGCGTACAGCACGTAGTACGGCATGGCGATGCGGCCGAGCGCGCCGAGCAGGCACGCGCCCAGGAACACGCCGAAGTTCGGGTCCGCGCGCATGAGCGCCGGCAGGTCCGCGATGCGCGCGGCCACGCCGGTGCGCGTGCGAACGGCGGGTGAGTCCGGCTCGCGGATCCCGAGCAGCATCAAGAGTCCCGCCTCGGTCAGCACGAACGCGAGCAGGAACGTGGCCGCGTAGCCGTTGCCGAGCACGTTCGTCTCGACCAGCCACGCACCGCCGAGATACGCGACGCCGGCCGCGGTCACTCCCGCGAGCGCGTTGCGCAGACCCGAGAGTCGACCGCGCAGCTCGACCGGGATCACCTTCGCCATGAGCACGTTGAAGATCACGCCCTGCATGCCCATGAAGAAGCCGAAGAGCCCGAGGAAGACACAGACCGCGGCCAGGTTCGACCGCACGGGCAGGAAGAAGCCGGCGAGCGCGATGCCGAGGACCTGGAGTCGCAGGAGCGTCCCGGTGCGCATGCCGATCGGCAGCACCTTGCGGCGGTGCTCGATCAACGTGGCCGAGAACAGCGGCGAGAGACACTGGCCGAGCGCCTGCGCTGCGCGCGCGATGCCGACGATCAGCTCCGAGCCCGAGAGCGAGTAGATGTAGGCGGGGATGAACGTCGGCGCCTGAAGCAGGCGGAAGCCGGTCTGTCCGAAGATGCCGTGACCCAGGTGCGCGGCGTAGTTCCGGCGCAGGTTCCGCCGCACCTCGTCGGCGAAGGCGCTCTCGCTCTCGGCGAGCGCGAGCGCTCGCTCGTCCGGCTCGTCGCTGGCCAGCGCCTCCATCAGTTGCGCGAAGAGCCGAGCAGGGCGCCGAGAAGGCCGGCGGGCAGAGCCGCCGCGACCCCGATCCAGTTCCACGGCT
>Ga0210377_10004249_pt1 | contig 12101 bp, 10 predicted proteins | sample PLM4_65_b1redo_FD_155480 | JGI IMG/M metagenome (GOLD analysis project Ga0210377, IMG submission 155480) | Groundwater sediment microbial communities from an aquifer in East River, Colorado, USA - PLM4_65_b1 redo | ecosystem: Environmental > Terrestrial > Soil > Riparian zone | place: USA: East... | reverse complement strand
TCGCAACATTGATGAGCTTGGCAATCTGACTGAAATGCTGAGGCGCACCGGCCTGGCGAATCACCAAGTAGGCCTTATCGCGGACACCCTTCGGACGAATTTGCGTCCAATACGTCAAACCCATCTGACCAAAGATGTTACTGCCCAAGTCTTTGCAGACAGCGGAGATGGTCGCCAAGTGCCTGTCATTGAATGAGGCACCGTCGAGCGTGAAAACCGATTTCTCCTGCGCCAGTGATACCAACTTCGCCGACGGAAGTACCGCACCATGACTCTGGAGGACGGAAACGAGAGAGGCAACCTGCCCGCGGAATGATTCCATTGTGCGGTTGTCACGCGCCCAGAATGCATGAAAATGATCGTTGTCCGCGGAGCGGACTAACTCCTTCTCCAAGGTCATCGCAAACACGAGCGAGGCATTCGCAGTGGAATCCTTGTCAGAACCCGACACCATCTTAAACAGCGCGCGCTCCTTGATGACGCCGCCCTCCTTCGCGATCAGGTCCTTCATGGAAGACGCAAACTTCGCCAGCTCACGGCTTTCTGCGGCTGCCTTGGTCAGCTGGGCAAGGGCGAATTCCTCGATTTGGCGCACCCGTTCGCGGGTAATGCCGTAGCCCTTACCGATTGATTCCAGTGTCTCCTTGGAGCCGCTCTTAAGGCCGAACCGGCGCGATACAATGTCCCGGTTGCGCGGGTTAAGCATTTTTACCAATCCCGCCACCGCCTTAGTCAGATTTTTTATATCGATGATTGCCATACGAGGTTAACTGGGTTAGACCGTGCCACCGAATATGAGGCACACAGCCCATATACGGTAGCAATTATTATAAATCCCGTCAAGCCCCCTCCCCACTCAGACTGACTCCTCAATACAAAAAAACGGAAATACTGTCAACGGGGCATTTATTTCCCGCGCCGTCCCATCCACACGAGAATCGGCGACGCAACGAAAATGGATGAGTAGGCGCCTGAGAAAATACCCACGATAAGCGCAAGCGCAAAGTATTTAATACCCGCTCCGCCAAAGAAATAGATTGCCACAAGCGACAACAACGTGGTGATGTTCGTCGCAATCGAGCGGGCGAGTGTCTGCATCACACTCAGGTGAACCGCTTCAGCAAATGTCACCTTTACACCGCGCAAAATGTTTTCGCGTACACGGTCGAATACCACAACAGTATCAGAAATCGAATACCCCATGATGGTGAGGATGGCGGCGACAAACACCGCGTTGATTTCGACGCCGGCCCAGTGGCCCAACGCCGCGAACAACCCGATAGGGAAGATGACATCATGCAGTAGTGCGACCATCGTCGCCAAACTCATCGCCCAGGGTGAAAGAATGCGACGCATGGCACGGAACATCAGCGCGATGTAGACGGCAATCGCGATCAACACCAGCACAATGGCCCACAAACTGCGGGATTTGAGCTCTTCCCCGATGGCGGGTCCGATAGAATCAAATCGCACTTCCGTCGGCTCATTATTTTTGAATGAGGCGTTCACCGTCGTCAGCAGTGCTTGGTGATCAGTTTCAGTGAGTTGTGCAGCACGTACTACCAGCGACCGCTCTCCTGCAGCACTCACCGACACGTCCTTCATGGCAGGGTTCTGAGCAAGTACCACGCGCACCGCGTTGGTATCCGGACGCCCCTTCATAAATTCGATTTCGGTCACGCTACCGCCTTTGAAATCGACGCCGAGCTGGAGACCATACATCCCGAACAACACGAGCGCGACCAGCACAAGCGTCATACTGACCGCGAACATGATTTTGTAGATGGGTCGCATGTTGGAACTATTTATTTGAACAGCCACAACCGTCGCTGGCCCCACGCACCGGTAAAGATACTGAGAATCGCGCGGGTCACCACCGTCGCAGTCACCAGTGAGGTGAGCACGCCAACGCCAAGCGTGAGTGCAAATCCTTTGACGATGGAGGTGGTGAACAGAAACAGGATACCGGCGCCAATGAGCGTGGTCACATGCGAGTCGCGGATTGACAACCACGCGCGGCGGAATCCTTCATTCGTGGCAACCGTGAGCGCTTTGCCTGCTATCAGTTCTTCCTTGATGCGCGCGAAGATGAGGATATTCGCGTCCACCGCCATACCCAGCGACAAAATGAATCCGGCGATACCGGCCAGCGACAGCGTCACGGGCAATGCTTTGTACACCGACAACACGAACAGCGTATATACGCCAAGCGCGAGCACGGCAGTGACTCCCGGCAGGCGGTAGAAAATAAGCATGAAAAGCGCTACCAGCGCGAGACCCCAGATACCTGCGCGCAAACTGTCATTGAGCGATTGTGCGCCCAGTGATGAGCCGATGGTCTGCTGGGAAATGAGCTTGATGGGAACAGGCAACGCGCCGCTGTTGAGGCGTGTCGCCAGCAGTTTTGCCTCCGCGGCGCCAAAGGTTCCAGTAATCACCGCACTGCCGTCGACAATTTCGCTCTGCACCGTCGGGGCACTGATAGGCACTCCATCAAGATAGATAGCTACGGGTTTCCCGAGGTTGCGCTTTGTGATTGCCGCAAAAAGGTCCTTGCCTTCAGCGTTGAATTCGAGGCTGACCTGCGGTTTGCGGGTTTGCGAATCAAAGGTCACCGAGGCGCGCGAAAGCTGTTTGCCCGAGAGCCCCGTAGATATCCATGTGTTCGCATCCTGCGGACTCTGTTCCTTGAATTCCAGAAACGGTGTCTCGCCGATGAGCTTGATGGCCTCGTTTACATCTTTCACGCCCGCGATTTCCACAATCAGGCGGTTCGTGCCACTGATTTGCACCACCGGCTCGGCAACACCGAAGAAGTTCACGCGGCGCTCCACCACATCGCGAACACCCTGCATTGCCGCCGCTTTATCCACACTCGCGTCCATGCCGGAGAAGTCCGCCTGATACAGCAGATGCGCACCGCCAAGCAAATCGAGGCCGAGCGTGAACTGCCGTTCAGGAACGGCGGGGACTTTCATCCACTTTGGAAGCACGCTGTTGACCGCACCCATGCCGCGATTGACCCAATGCGGGGCAACAAACACGAACAGAATCAGCGAGACGAGAATGATACCGAGAAGAATTCTGGAATTTCGTTGCATGTGAAACTCTGTAACGACGACAATGATGCCAGTATCACACCGTATTGTCAATATGAAAAGATTTTGCCCGCCGGTCCCCTTGTGAGGGCACACGGCGGGCGGCGGCGACAGCGTGAAGCACTTCTACTTATTTCCCTTCTTCTCGTGCGAATGAAATGGCCGGTGGTACTGGGCGGTCACGCACAAACACTTGACCGACCTGTTACATCGATGAGTCGCCAAGCGGACGGGACACCACGATTTGTGCGCGTTCTGCTTGGTAACGCGCTCCGTCGTCCCGAAGCGCTTGTGCTCGACATGCCTTTCAACAACCCCGAACAAATCTTCGTCCAGTTGTTCGTCCTTGAGTATCCTCTCCACATCAGCCGCGACGAGCTTGCCTTGGTACTTGCTGAGAGCCAGTCGCAGCTTCTCTACCAGCGTCTCGATCTGGGCCGTGGTGATCTGTTCCCGAATAATCGGCTTCATCGTCAACGGCACACCATCACCCCCTCTCCCGTGGTGCTACGCGGATCCGAGAACATCAACGCTCAGGGTCTGTAGCAATCCATTGTTTATATACTATAATCAGCGCCAATGTCAAGAATCCCTATTCCTCGAGTTTCTCTCTGGCTTTGTGTGGTTTTTGGGAGAAGAGCCAGTCGCGTAAGCGCATTGTGGCGCGGACATCATCTTCGTTGTAGCGCACGATGCGGTCAAGCCACGCGCGCTCGCCGGTGCGCAACCACGCGTCGTACCACACAACCGATTCTGCGCCGCCGGCTTCGGAATCACCCCACACATAGCCCAGATACTTCGCCACATCTTTGAGCGTGTAGAAGTAGAGCGGCAGCACAGCGGTATCGATAATCTTCTGGTGAAGATCAACGGAATGCTCATGGAACTTTTGTGCCAACGCCTGCGGGACACCATGGCGCTGTGAGAGCCGGTCGAACACCATTTTTTCGTAGAAAGCATAGTGATAAATCGCAAAGTCCTCCCACTTCGCAAGCTCGTCGAGAAATTGCTTCCACACCGCGCCCTCGTCCTCTGGCTTCTCGGCGACCAGATGATGGTACTGCGCCTTATCCGCTTTTGTGTCGCGCACGAGCATGCCCAACAGATAATCGACATCACGGGTCGGATCAGATTCGATATCGAAGAACACTTCATAGCGGACCTCGGGGAACACCGGTTTGCGAAGAATCATGGGGTCGCCGCTCATTAAGACACGCGCCTGATTCTGAAAACGCACAATTTTGTCGTACTGCCAGTCTTCAAGCTTACTGCGCAACTCGTCGCCGTCGGCGGCCGCAAGCTCAGCAACGGTATGGATACCCAGCCCGTAGAGGCGCCGCTGATCGGCCTGTGAGAGCCGGTACACCAGCGAGACATCATTACAGCCTTCGGTGCCTTCGAGACACAGCGAGTACCATGGGGTGCGCTTGCAGCTTGATTTCAGAAACGGCGCGGGTTTATCGCCGGCGAGAATGCGCTCGATATCCTGACGCGTCGTATGAAACTGCGTGATAAAATCGCCCACCAAAAAAGAACGCTCGTGGCCCTGCGGGTCAATGACGTATGCCTCGGTCGGCTGTACACCCTGAATCTTCTCCAAGATGAGTGAGTAGAAGACGAGCGGGAATTTATGTTCATCCTTCAGTTCAAGATTACGCTGGACATCGTAGGCAACATACTGAAAATCACCCAACGAGCTATGACCGGGCCGCGCCTCGAGCAAGTCGGGCATCCCCACCCAATCCTCCGTCATGAGGACGCCGTGGTAAATGTTTTTTCCCTGCTTCATCAGTTCCAGCGTCGCTAGGTACGCTTCCTCCAAATCCCGATACTGCTCGGGTTTGAGTTCTTCGAATTTCTTGTGCGCGCCCAATGAACCAACTGCGTCCTGCATCTTGCCCTTGTAAATGATGTCCAGCAGCGGCGAGGTTTCGTTGCGCTTCGAACTGTCCGCGTAGATATCGTACCAAATCCAGTGCGGGCACTGGAAGAATTTATAGAAATGCGCCGACGTTAATGTATGCTTTTGTTCCATGCGGGCATTGTAGCATACTCACCAACCGCAATGCCTTTAGTGGTCATGAGGCGCCGGCAATTATGCGGTAGCAACACGACCGGGGACACTGACCCGCGGGTAATGCTTGACCTCGTGTTTGGGAATGAAGGACTTCAGATAACGGCGTTGCGCAACTGAAAACCGATGCGCGAGCATGCTTTCTATCGCCAGAATTGCGCGCTCGCCGCTACGCGGCAAAATGACATGCGCAAGCTCGTGAATGAGTGTTTCGACTTCGTCATCACGGTTTTTGTGGGTGCTCTTCGCGGGGTTAATCAAGATTTGAACCCAATTACCGGAAGGGTGAATATCAGGGTCCATAAGACCGCGAATCACCTTCCGATGGGGATCGTCAGGGTTCACGAGACGCTTCTTACGGGTCACCCGGACCCGTTCGCTTTGCAACACGACGACAAAATGGCGAAATACCCAATCAACAAGGATGTCGCCGCTTTTTGGCATTGCAGCGGAGAATTTTTGAGCGGCTCGTTTCATAGAAATCCGGGTTCAGTTGCAGCATCGTATACGGGCCGTCCTGGCGACGCAACCTTGACGAATTTCCGTATTTGTTTGCATAAAAAACGCAGAAAGCCCCTGCGGGCCTTCTGCAATCCACAAAAAACTCGTCACTACATGGACGAGCCTTTCTTACCGAACAGTGCATACAGCGCGGAAACACCAACGAGAAGGTATATAATCCGTGCCAGCCACGCACTCATACCGATTCCCAGGAGCACAAACAAATCTTTCCCAAACAAACCCACAAGGGCCCAGTTCAGGCCGCCAATCACCAGTAACCACCAGGAGATTTTTGCGAATTTCACATAACCACCCCCCTTCGTGTATATCACCATTATCTCACCGACCATCGCTATCCACAAATGCAATAGTCCACAGGGCTGTCATCACGCCACCTTCTTGTAGATGAGATCCTGAATGACAATGCGGACGTTTTGACTCCGGACAAGGATTGCTTCAAGCGCGTTGAGCAATCGGAGATTTGGACGCTGCCCAACGGACTGAAGCACTGACGGAAACGACATGATGCCTTCACATTCCAATGCCGTGCTGCCCTGTTGAGCTAATTGAACGCCGGCGGTGTGATTTTTTGATTGCGGGGAGAGACCGGTCGCGACCAGATCGCCGATGCCCGCCACTGATAACAGCACCGACTGATCTGCATGCATGAGTCTTCCTATCTCCAGTATTTCCATCACCGCCTGCGCAAACAGCCATCCGCGGGTGTTGCTGCCAAGACCGAGACCGTCGCCGATACCTAACATGACGGCATAGACATTTTTGAGAACACCCGCAAGCGCAACAGAGCGCGCATCACTCAACCACGATAGCTGGAGGACAGAGCCGCTAAAGAGCGCCATGAGATTTGCGGCGACGGCATCATCGGTCGAGGCGATGACCGCCATACCCGGCAAACCGGAACCTATTTCGTGTGCCAACATCGCGCCACCCATGAGCGCCACCGGCTGGTTCGGCGGAAGCACTTCGGTGCACACCTCGAACATCGTCTTCGCCGTCGGCGACTCGAGGCCCTTCGCCAGAGAAACCACCACCGTCGTCGGAGCAATCAGCGCCGCAAACTGCGCCACCGCAGGACGCATCGCCCAGCTGGGCACGCACATGAAAATAAAATGAGACGCCGGCACCAGCGTTTCCAGCGGCTGTCGTCCCCCGATGCATTTCGTTTCGTCGACATCCCAAAACGCGACCTGTGCGTGGTCTTTCGGTATTATTTTAGAAAGCGCCGTCCCCAGGGCCCCTGCGCCGATGATGAGTACTTGTTGTGCCATCCCTGCAATTCTATCATGCCTTCCCGCGGAATAATCGCGATGAGTTGATGAGCGGAAGGAAATCGGTCGCGAAATTGTAAAACGCCGCCAACGCGGGACCGGCGACACCAGTGAGCACGAGCGTAAAACCAACCACATTGGAAAGCCCCCAAATGAAGACGTCCCAGTGAATGACCGAAATCGTGCGCCGCCCGAGCCGTATCAGATCCGCAAGTCGCGATAAATCATCGGTCAGGATGATGACATCAGCCGCCTCCGATGCGATTGCCGTTCCTCCTTTTCCCATTGCAATGCCCACATCCGCCCGTGCCAATGCAGGGGCGTCGTTGATGCCATCCCCAACCATGGCAACGGGCTTCGGCTGGAGCAATTCGAGTTCGCGCAGCTTCTGCTCCGGGTCCATCTTCGCACGCACCTGCGAAATGCCCATCAGCGAGGCGATGCGCTGGGCTGTGCGCTCATTATCACCGGTAAACATGATGATGTTTTTGATACCCAGATTGCGTACCATACGTAGACTGTGTGGCGCTTCAGGCCGCGGAGCGTCTGCGAGTGAAACCGTGCCCAACGCCGTACCGTCTCTCACCACCAACACCGAAGTGCCCACCGATGCCGTGCGGGCATCGGTAAGGAGCTTGAGCAGATGTGCATCGGAAGCGATCCCCAGCACTGCGAGCATCTTCTCGTCACCAACTGCAACGGTCGTTCTCTGAATCTTCGCGGAGATACCGGCACCTTTGTGGACTGTCATATCATCAGGGTCCGGAATATCGCCGACACGCTCCCGTGCCTGCGCATACAGCGCGCGTCCAATGGGATGCTCGGAATATTTTTCCGTCATGCCGACCATCCGCCAAAATTCCTGTTCCTTGATGCCGGGTTCCATATCCAAGCGGTCGAGCCGGAATGAGCCATAGGTAAGGGTGCCGGTTTTGTCCAAGACGAGTGAGCGCACACGGGAGAGCGTATGAAGCCATGCGCCACCCTTGATGATAACGCCCCGCTTTGCAGCCCATCCCAATGATGCTGTCATCGCAAGCGGAATCGCCACCGCCATATCGTCAGCACACGCCACCAAGAAAATCGCCGCTACCATGCGCACGTCCCGCGTCACGAGATACACGCCCACACCGAACACAATAACGATTGGCAAAAAGATTCCGGCAAAGCGATCGGCGATACGCTCCGGCTGTGATTTATTCTTTGCGGCACTGCGCATGAGCTCAGCCATGCGCTCGATTGTCGATTCCTTGCCTACGCGCGACGCGCGCACCTTGATTGCGCCCGTGTCGACGACCGTTGATACCAGCACACTTGAACCGGCGACCTTTTCTACCGGCACTGATTCTCCCGTGACGAGCGCCTCGTTCACGAGCGCCCGACCACTCATCACAACCCCATCAGCAGGAATGGCCTGCCCACTTTCAACGACCACTATATCTCCCACACGCACTTGCGCGATAGGAATCGTCTCCAAGTTATTGTCGTGCTGGCGCAATGCCGTCTGTGGCTTGAGTTTCAACAGATGCTCAACTGCATCCTGTGTTCTGCGGCTGGTGTGTTGTTGCAGCACATCAGCACTCGTAATCATCAATATAATGAAGGCGGCGGATATCACCTCGCCTGTTGCGAGCGACACGCCGATCGCAAAGAGGTTGAATACGTCCAAGCTGATATGCGTATGCGCAATATCGCGTGCCGCGCGCAACGCCAACGGAAGGGAACCAATCCCCGCTAACACCAACAAGGAAACGGAAATCGACTCAACAAGCGCATGTAACACCAGCGCAACACCAACAGCGCCAATAATAAGGTAGTCTCTCCGCGGAGATTGCAGCCATGTCCCCCCCATGCCTTTCCAGTATACACCCTTGCTAGGCCGTTAGCCTCGCACCTTCGATAGCCACCCTATTTCTATTTCCCATGGCACTTCTTATACTTCTTGCCGGAACCGCACGGGCAGGGGTCATTGCGACCGATGTGGTCGGCATGGACGGCGCCTTCGGACGCCGCAGCATCGGAGGAGTCGAGTGTAGCAATTGCTTCGTCTCCTGCCTGCCCAGGCAGGTTGGTGATGTCGGGGCGCTGTTCCTGCAGCGTTCTCTTTTTTTCGTGACCGGCTTCTGCGGGGTCCGTCATCTGCACACGAAAAATGATGGTGGCTACACGGCCGGCGACCGTATCCAACAGCGTCGCATACATGTGTTGAGATTCGATTTTGTATTCCACGAGCGGGTCTCGCTGACCATAGGCGCGTAAGCTTACACTTTCGCGCAGATGCTCCATGGCTTCGATGTGGTCAACCCAAACATCGTCGATGGCACGGAGAATAATCGCCTTCTCTATGGCGCGCATCTGCGTGTCTCCCATGCGCCGCTCATGCTCCTCGTACAGGCGCTCAACCTCATCTTGAAGGTATACAGCCAACTCGTCGGTACCTTTCGTCATCAGCACGCTGTGCAATGACTCACCGAACGGCGCGATGGTCCTGCAGGCCTCTGCAATTTCTTCAACATTACTCTCGCCCGTCTCCTGATTCACATGTGCCCGCACGAGTGCATTCATCTGTGTGTGCAGATAATCAAGTACGCGGTCTTTGTTGTCTTCGGACATCAGCACCTCGCGGCGCAGGTTGTACACCGTCTGGCGATGCTTATTCATCACATCGTCATACTCAAGAACATATTTTCGGGAATCGAAGTTACGGCCCTCAACGCGGCTCTGTGCCTGCGCAATCGAGCGGGAGACCATCCGGTTCTCGATGACATCTTCATCGGTCACGCCCAGCGTAGTCATGATGTTCGTAAGACGGTCTCCGCCGAACACGCGCACCAATTCATCTTCAGTGGAAATATAAAACTGACTTGCGCCCGGGTCACCCTGACGGCCCGAGCGACCGCGGAGCTGGTCGTCAATGCGCCGCGCTTCGTGCCGCTCGGTACCGAACACACACAGACCGCCCAGTTCGCGCACTTTCGCCGCTTCGGCCTCAATAGACGGGTTTCCGCCCAGAATAATATCCACACCGCGGCCGGCCATGTTCGTGGCAACCGTGACCGCACCCAGCCGTCCGGCCTGCGCGATAATTTCCGCTTCCCGTTCGTGATTCTTTGCGTTGAGCACCTGATGCCGTACGCCGGCGCGCGTCAGGAGCAGCGAGAGCATTTCATTCTTTTCAATGGAGACCGTACCCACCAGCACCGGCTGCCTCGTTTCATTGCGCTGTTTGATTTCCGCCGCAAGTGCGCGGAATTTTCCGACTTCGCTTTTATAGATACGGTCGGTGAGGTCGGCGCGAATCATCGGCTTGTTGGTCGGCACCGCAACCACATCAAGCGTGTACACCTTGTGGAACTCTTCGGCGGAAGTGCTGGCGGTACCGGTCATGCCTGACAATTTTTTGTACAGACGGAAATAGTTCTGGAATGTCACCGTCGCCAGCGTGCGACTCTCACGCTGAACTTTCACATTCTCTTTCGCTTCGATTGCCTGGTGCAGACCGTCGGACCAACGGCGCCCGGGCATCAGCCGGCCGGTAAACTCGTCAACGATAATAACCTCGCCGTCTTTCACGACATAATCCTTATCAAGCCGGAACAATATCTGCGCACGCAACGCCTGCTCCATGTGGTGTACATACCGGACGCCGCCCTCTTCATAGATATTGGCAATCCCCAGCCGCTCCTGCACTTTGTCGATACCGGCGTCGGTGATACTGACTGCCTTGAGTTTTTCGTCGATATTGAAATCTTCACCCTCTTTGAGATGCGGCACGATACGGGAGAACGCCGCGTAGAGCTGGCCCGACTCTTCGTCAGGGCTTGAAATAATGAGCGGCGTGCGCGCTTCATCGATAAGAATAGAGTCGACCTCGTCGACGATGGCGAAATGGTGGGTGTTCTCCGGGCGTTGTGACATCGCATCAACCGACATCGCCATGTTGTCGCGCAGGTAATCGAATCCGTATTCGTTGTTGGTGCCGTAGGTGATGTCAGCCTCGTACGCGGCGCGACGCTCGACCGGTCGCAGGAATTCGTGCACAACACGGAATGAACCGGTCGCATCGCGCTCCTCGTCCAGAGCTTCCTGCTGGGCGGGACTGACATGCGACGGGTCATATATATATGAAGCATCATGGTTGAGCACTCCAACACTGACGCCTAACGCATCGTAAATCTGTCCCATCCATGTCGCATCGCGGCGCGACAGATAATCGTTGACCGTGACCACATGCACACCTTTGCCTTCCAGTGCGTTCAGGTATGCCGGCAGTGTCGCCACCAGTGTTTTTCCCTCACCAGTCGACATCTGCGCGATTTTTCCCTGGTGCAGAACCATGCCCCCGACGAGCTGTACATCAAAGTGGCGTTTCCCGGATTTGCGTCGCGACGCTTCGCGCACCGCGGCGAATGCTTCCGGTAACACATCGTCGAGCGCTTCGCCCTCGGCAAGCCGTGCGCGGAGCGCCGGCGTCATCCCGCGCAGTTCGTCGTCAGACATCGCCTGCATGCGAGGCTCCAGCGCGTTCACCTGCTCAACGGCGGACGAAAACGACCGAATAGTTCGGGCATTGGCGTCAGGAAAAATTTTTGAGAGAAATTCTAACATGATGTTTTGCGCGCCACAGTAGGGACGACGGACTCCATTACTCGGACGAGGGCTGGCGTTGTGCTTCGGTAAGCTTGTCTTTAAATTTCTTTATGAGCACTTTCAACTCGTCTTTAACATCTACGACGGCCGAGTGCAAATCGTAATTTGTCGCCTCTGCCCGCAACAGTTGGCCGCCAATCGTAAGGTTTGCTTCAGCGTAGTAGATAGACCCCGAATTGTGATGATGGGACGGAATTCCCACTTCCACATGCACCTGCGCCGACCCCGTCTCCCCACATAAATGCTCGATATCCGCCATCTTCTCTTCAATGAATGCCCGCAGAGGGACGTTTAATTCCAAGTTCTTCGCATGGATATTAATGTTCATATTGTGGGATATTCTACCGTTTTTAGCGGAAAATGACAAATCACCGCACAATGTCTGCGCCAGTTGAGTACCAAGCGACTTCGGCACTATTGATGACAAATATCGCGCCCCAATCACGACCGGTGGCATCCCACTGGGTAGCGGTGATGTTCATCCAGTGC
>Ga0210377_10004248_pt1 | contig 12101 bp, 12 predicted proteins | sample PLM4_65_b1redo_FD_155480 | JGI IMG/M metagenome (GOLD analysis project Ga0210377, IMG submission 155480) | Groundwater sediment microbial communities from an aquifer in East River, Colorado, USA - PLM4_65_b1 redo | ecosystem: Environmental > Terrestrial > Soil > Riparian zone | place: USA: East... | reverse complement strand
GATCCCCTTCCCCGTAGAGGAAGTCAGGAAAGACGACAAGGTCGTGCGGAACATCACGGATTATGACATGACCATCGATGTTGAGCTCATGTACCTGCCCTTCGGCAGCAAGGAGAGTGGTCAATTCACGTGGCACAAGGTCACCAAGAAGGTGAGCATCGAAAAAGGCGGAGTTTAAGAGGAATAGCGGATTTTTCGTCGGGTCATGGACACCTATTCCTGATCCCTTTAAAAATATACATCAACAAATCTTCGGGGCACCCATAGAAGGAGTGCCCCGAAGTTTTTTCACGTGACCATTTCCAAACCTGAAGGGTCACCCATGTAAAGGGCGCCGTAAAGTAAGATGAAGCAGTTATTAGTTTTTAGTTATTAGTTTTTAGTTGTTAGTTCTTAGTTCTTAGTTCTTAGTTCTTGGTTCTTAGTTTATAGTTGTTAGTTCAAGCCAAACTTTTATCACTGCGACATATCGTTATCCTCAGCAATGATCTCACCGGCCTGTATGGTGTCGAACCTCGTGTGCTCGTATAGTTTGTAAAGAGAAATTTCGAACGATTTCCCGATGATTTCATGGTACAGTTGACGAAAGAGGAGTTCGTCAATTTGAAGTACCATTATGGCACCTCAAGATGATGAGTGATATAATTATTACATGAGTATTTCCATCACTCTGTGCTCGTGATGCGTGGATACTGTCCAACGGTCCGCCCCTCTGTGAACAAGAGCGAAAACCCGCGGACGATTTTTAATGGAGTCTGAAGATGGCATCGACAACATCGTTCGTCCTATCCGGCCTGATCGTCGGAGCACTATTCGGTTTTGTGCTCCAGCGAGGCCGCTTTTGCATGAACTCCGCGTACCGGGATGTCCTGTTCGGAGATTATACGATGCTTCGCGCCTATCTTCTCGCCGTGGTGATCGCCATGATCGGCGGGAACCTCATCGAGGACCTGGGCTGGCTCAGGCATATGGATGAGACCGGCGCCGTGGTGACCGGAGAGCTCGAACGGCAGGCCTTCGTTCCGTGGGCCAATATCATCGGCGGGTATCTGTTCGGCCTGGGCATCGTGCTCGCGGGCGGATGCGGGAGCGGCATCATCTATCGTATCGGCGAAGGAAACCTGTCCTACGTCGTCGCCGTGTTCGGATTTTTCTTCGGCATAGCCGCGACGCAATTCGGCATCCTGAAGCCGCTCTATGACCTGCTGATTTCAATACAGTGGCCGAAGGAGGGACCGGCCCCGACGCTTTACGGCGTGTTCGGAGTGAACAAGTGGATCGTGATCGCGGCGATCTCGGCGGCGTTCCTGCTCTTCGTATTCCGGGGCAGGCCGTTCCTGAAGGCGAAGAAGGGATATTCCTGGTTCGCAGCCGGCCTTCTGGTGGGCCTTGTTGCCGTGGCCGGATGGTGGGTGTCAGCCTTTTTCGGCGGCCGGGCGCGCGGTCTATCGTTCGCAGGGCCGCTGCGGGAATTCTTTTTTACCGTGACCTTCGGCAACTACAAGAACGATATTTCGGCCGTGGTCCCTGCCGAGTCGAGGACCATGCTCGGCATGACGTTCTCCTGGAGCGCGGTCTTTGTTGCCGCCGTCCCCGTGGGCGCTTACCTCAGCGCCAAACTTCTGCGTGAGTTCGGCCTCAAGGTCCCGCCGGCCGGCGACCTGCTGAGGGGGCTCTTCGGCGGGTTCGTGATGGGGATCGGCGCGGAGATCGGAGGCGGGTGCAATATCGGCCACGGTCTCACCGGCGTATCAACGCTCGCGGTTTCGAGCTGGGTGGCAAATGCCTTCATCTTTCTGGGCAATTGGACGATGTCGTACTTCCTTCTCATCAGGCCGATGAGGCGTGTTGGATAACATCAGAGCGAAAAGCCGATCTATCCGCGGATTGGCGGCAACGGCATGCCGGATAAACATAACGATCAGAGAGCAAGTTCGCTTTAGTGAGAGAATCGTCGAAAAAAATGCCGATGTCCGAACATGACGCGGAACTTTGAGGGACGTTGAGTCCCGGATCGACATATAGTATATACTTCCACGAGAACCGACATTTGCACAAAAAGCCGCAGCGGCGAAAATTAATCAACTTCGGACATAACGTCCCCAAGACTGTCCCGGCGTAAAAGGAAAGACCTGAACTTGGACGGTTTCGGCCTATAAAATAAGATGTTGCCTTATTTTAGTTTTTGTGTAAAATCTAAAACAACAAGATACTTAATTTTAGGTAGCCAAGAGGCTTCTCAATGAAAAACTTCCAATCCGGCAAGCTTATTCAGCAAGATCATTACAAAAGCTTTCAGCCAAGCCTGATCAATCGAGCCTGGTCTCTGGACAACATGGAGTTAATTCAGCTACTTGGACAGGCTGACCGGGAACTTGGCCGGCTGGATATGTATTCAGAGTACATCCCCAACGTCGGCCTCTTCATCAGAATGCATGTGCTGAAAGAAGCCACTCAATCGAGCAAGATCGAAGGCACTCAGACCAATATGGAAGAGGCGCTGCTCGAAAAAGATGATGTTGCGCTCGACAAAAGGGATGACTGGGAAGAGGTGCAAAATTATGTGAAGGCCATGAACGAAGCTATCGCAAAGTTGAAGAAATTGCCCTTTTCCTCGCGATTGATTCGCGACACTCACAAAATCCTGCTGCAAGGCGTGCGCGGCAAGCACAAACAACCGGGTGAGTTCAGACAAAGTCAGAACTGGATCGGCGGAGCAACGATCAACGACGCTGTTTTCGTGCCTCCGGTGCACACGTCCGTCCCCGAACTGATCGCTGATCTCGAAAAGTTCGTGCACGACGACACGAAACATTTTCCTGAACTGCTGAAAATAGCGCTCGCGCACTATCAATTTGAAACCATCCACCCGTTTCTTGACGGCAACGGCAGGGTGGGCCGACTGCTGATCACCCTGTACCTGGTCAGTAGAGGAATATTGAAACGGCCCGTGCTGTATCTATCGGACTTCTTTGAGCGCAACCGTACGCATTATTACGACAATCTGATGCGAGTTCGAGAGAAGAACGACCTGCTGCAGTGGTTTAAGTTCTTTCTCGTCGGGATCATAGAAACCGCAAAGAACAGCATCGCCGCGTTCGATAACATCCTGAAGCTGCAACAGGATGTGGAAAAAAGAATACAGTCCTTGGGCAGCCGTACTGCCAACGCTCAAAAGGTCGTGCATTACCTGTATCAACGACCGATGATCGACGCCGCTAAAGTCGGGGAAGTTACCGGAGTTTCGCCGGCATCGGCTTACAAGCTGATCGTTGATCTGGAAAAGCTGGGGATCCTGAAAGAGATAACCGGTGGGAAGCGGGGGAAGCAATATATATTCGACGCCTATTTACAGCTGTTCAAGTAATTCCTGCTCGATCATTTTATGAAATCATCCGGCGCAGGACAAAAAAAGAAAAGAAGACCCACCGGCAAGATTGGTATGTCGGTCTTTTGCACTGCCTGGTTAGCGCATAGGAGCCGACCCTGAACCCTGTCCCCAGTACCCTGAGCTTTGAACTCAAAACTTTGAACGTGATTTTACATTACCCCTGACCTATGCGCCATGCTCCATTATGATCCCCGTCGTTTCCGTGCAGCATTTGATGAGGCTAAAAAAAGCCGAAGGCAGGCCGCAGGACCTTGCGGACATTGAGGCACTTGAGGCGCTGGGATCGGGATACTGTCAAAAGTTTTATGAAAACCGGAGAGGCAAGTATGGAACCACAGAGGTCACTGAGGTATACTTGGGGAAAACCCAAATACTTTATGTTTTATTATCAATAAGATGCTCTATGCTCTCATGGTTTAATGACAAGAAAGAAACAAACGGTGCTTGTAATAAAAAGATGCAGAGGGGGATGGAGGCCACAGAGGCGCTTTCTACATATATTCAATTTCTTCTCTGTGTGCTCTGTGGTAAATTTTGACAATACGTCCAAATCTAATAGGAGGAATGATATGAAAAGCATGAAATTCGTCACGCTCACAATAGCTTGCATGATGCTTATGGCGTCCGTGGTATTTGCTGAAGACGAAGTGATGAAACGGGCTCAGGGCATGTTCAAACCCATTCCCGGGGCAGTGCCGGCGATGAAAGGCAAGTCCTTTACGCATGCGAAAGTGGAGTTGGGCAAGATGCTCTATTTTGATCCGAGGCTTTCGGCAAGCGCCCTCATAAGCTGTAACACCTGCCATAACATGGGGATGGGCGGCGCCGATTTTCAGGAGACCTCTGTGGGCCACCGCTGGCAAAAAGGACCGAGGAATGCGCCGACAGTGCTGAATTCGGTCTTCAACATCGCCCAGTTCTGGGACGGGAGGGCCGAGGATCTCAAACAGCAAGCAAAAGGTCCGGTCCAGGCATCCGTCGAGATGAACAACACGCCTGAAATGACCATGAAGACGGTTACAAGCATGCCTGCGTATGTGGACATGTTCAAAAAGGCCTTTCCCGGAGAAAAAGACCCTCTGACGTTCGACAACATGGCGGAGGCTGTAGAGGCATTTGAGGCCACTCTCCTGACGCCCGGATCACGGTTCGACAAATATCTCAAGGGAGACGGCAATGCCCTCAATGCTGCCGAGAAAGAGGGCCTGAAGCTCTTCATGGGAAAAGGTTGTGCTGCCTGCCACTCCGGTATAAATATGGGCGGAACAGGATACTTTCCCTTTGGCGTGATAGAAAGACCGAAAGAGGAGATCGTGGCCGGAGACGTGGGCCGGTTTAAGGTGACCGGGACTAAAGGTGATGAGTATGTCTTTAAGTCTCCCTCCCTGAGGAACATTGATCTCACGCCGCCCTATTTTCACTCCGGGAAGGTGTGGAGTCTAAAAGAGGCGGTGCGGATCATGGGGTCCGCCCAGTTAGGCGCCACGCTCACAGTGGAAGAAGTCGATACGATTGTCGGATTCTTAAAGACGACGACCGGGGTCCAACCGAACGTCGAATATCCGATTCTGCCCGCGCCGACCGAGCAAACTCCGAAACCAAAACTGGATTAAAGTTTGTAAAAGAAACTTCACTTTAAGGAGGATGACATGAAGGGATACGTAGTCGACATCGAAAAGGTGACAAAGGAAAATAAAAACTTCCGCAAAGTGCTTTATACCGCGAAAAACAGTCAGTTGGTGGTAATGTCCTTAAGGCCGGGCGAGGACATCGGCGAAGAGATGCACGACCTCGATCAATTCATCCGTATCGAAAAAGGAAAGGGAAAGGCAATTCTTGATGGAGCCGAACATACGATCGAGGATGATTATGCAGTCGTCATTCCTTCGGGCACCAGGCACAACATCGTTAACACATCAAATAACGAGGAAATGAAGCTCTACTCTGTCTACTCGCCGCCGGAACACAGAGACGGCGTGATACACAAAACGAAAGCCGACGCCATGGCCGACGATGAGGAGTTTGACGGCAGGACTACGGAGTAGTTCTCAGCGGGATGGAAGACGAGGGGAAACATGGTCGCATATCGGCAAGACAATCAAGTGATCTAATAACCCGGCTAAAAGGAGGCAGTCATGAGAACAGCAAGAATTATCAGTGTGGCAGTGGTGTTATCAGTGCTTTTTGTCTCTTCGGTCGCCCTTGCGGGCCCCTGGAAAGGCTGGCAAGGGAGCGGCGGGTGGGGCATGGGATCGTCCTACCAGAGGATGTACGACCCGGCAACGGTGGAGACCGTTTCGGGCGTTGTTGAATCAGTGGACAAGATCACGCCGATGAAGGGGATGTACTCCGGTATCCATCTCTTGCTTAAGACGGACAAGGAGACCATAGTCGTTCATCTCGGCCCGGAATGGTACATTGAGCGGCAGGACGTAACGCTCGAAAAAGGCGACAAGATCGAGGTGAAGGGATCGAGAGCAACCTTCAACGGCAAACCTGCCCTCATCGCGGCAGAGTTAAAAAAGGGTGACACTGGCCTTATCCTGCGGGATAGCGCCGGCGTTCCCGCATGGGCGGGGTGGAGAAGGTAAAAAATAAAAGGCCCGCTATAAGCCGGAGCGGGCTTTTCCTTTGAAAAAGGGAGAATATGATCGAGGGGGAGTCATTATGTCTGAGCAGGAAAAAGAAGCACTGGAAGAATCTTTAACGGGATATAAACAGAAAATTAACTTTTTGTCTAAAGCATCCTTGACCTGGGACAAAGAGCTGATATTCGTTGGTAGAACACAAGAAGGGTATGAGATAGAGTTCGACGCACATGTCCAGTGGGGATGCAAACCAACGGACGCGCTTCTCTTGAGTCTGGCCGGCTGTATGGGCATCGACGTTGTTATGTTCCTGCAGAAGATGAAGATGGAGCTGGAGAAGTTCAAAGTAGATATCACGGGGGAACGGAACACAACGCCACCTCAGTACTTTAAAACAGTAGAGATAGCTCTTCATCTTACAGGGAAAAACCTGAATCCCAAAAAAGTCGCCCGTGCTGTTTCCCTGTCGCATGAAAAATATTGCTCCGTCTACAATTCACTAAGAAAAGACATGGATGTGAAGGTTTCGTACAACATAACAGATACTGCGTTAACTGAAGTGCATGACGTGATAAATTAAAAAGGAGAATAAACGTAATGAGAAATACATGGCTCATGGTTACCCTCGCACTTGTTTTGAGTGCGAGTCCCGCAATGGCAGACGATTTGGCGAAATTTCAAGAAGACAGCCGAAACGTGGTCAAAGAAATGGTATCTCAACTGGGAGGTGCGCTGCAGAAAGAAATGACGGCAAATGGCCCGGCAGCAGCGATCAAAGTTTGCAAGGACCTCGCTCCGGCAATTACCTCCGATCTATCGCGAAAGACCGGACAGCGTGTAACGCGGGTTTCCTTGAAAACCCGGAATCCCTTGCTTGGCTCACCAGACGCTTGGGAACAGAAAGTACTGGCTGATTTTGCAAGCCGCCTGGAAAAGGAAACAGCTGCAAACGTAGAATTTGCTGAGATCGTTATTGAACCGCAAGGCAAATTTATGCGATATATGAAGGCGATCGTTATGCAGGATGTTTGCCTGAAGTGCCATGGTCCATTGGAATCTATTCCCTCACAGGTCAAGGAACAGCTTAATGCCGAGTATCCACACGATAAAGCCACCGGTTACACGATCAACCAAATACGCGGCGCGTTCTCGATAAAAAAAGCATTGTAAGGCGTTGTATCTATATCTTGCTTTTCAATAATCTAAGGCCGCTGACTCCGTATGAATCAGCGGCCTTTCTTATCTGCGAAAAGAGTGACTCCATGAACTGAGCAGGATGGCGAAAAAGTGCGCTACCTCCCTTTGTAGTGCCACTTAGAATGAGAGGTTTCGCACAAAAGTCAACGCTCCACCTGATATAATAGCAGGAGTAAGATCACGAGACGCGGCTCAAGCGCGTCGCAGTATAAAAGCCACCGCGCCCCTGAGCTTCTCGCTGGGCGGTGTCAATTAACGGAGGTGCACGATCTTGCGCTCGATGCCATCAAATAAGAACGGACCCGACATCGCTACCGCGTCGGTGCTCGAAACGCTCTCGCTGCTTCATGTGGCCCCAGAGGCAGGTCTCACGCGGGCGGAGGTGGAGGCCCGTTTGAAGGAGCACGGCTACAACGAAGTGGCCGAGCATAAGAGGCACCCGGTCCTCAAATTCCTCGGGAAATTCTGGGGCGTATCGGCATGGATGCTCGAACTGATCATGGTCCTGTCGGCCGTCCTCCGGAAATACTCGGACCTTGCGGTGGTGAGCGCGCTGCTGGTTGTCAATGCCGTGTTGAGCTTTATCCAGGAGCATCGCGCCGCCGGTGTCGTCGAAACGCTGCGGCAGCGCTTGCAGGTCAGTGCGCGCGTGCTGCGCGACGCCGGTTGGCAGGTCATTCCCGCCCGTGAGCTGGTCCCCGGCGACATCATCCGCGTGCGTCCCGGCGATATCATCCCGGCTGACGTAAAACTTCTCACCGGAGCATTGAGTGTTGACCAGTCGGCCCTCACCGGCGAGTCACAGGATGCCGACAAAGCCCCCGGCAAAGTGCTCTCTTCGGGGTCCGTCGTCCGCCGGGGCGAAGGCAACGGCGTGGTAATTCTGACCGGGGCGAAGACTTACTTTGGCCGAACCACGGAACTTGTGCAGGAGGCGCGTCCGAAGCTCCACATCGAAGCGGTGGTGGCCAAGGTGGTCCGCTGGCTCTTCGTCATCGTCGGTGCGCTGCTGGGCGTCGTGATCGTCCTGTCGCTCATCCGCCACGCGCCGCTTATCGAAATGGTCCCGCTCATGCTGGTCCTGTTGATGAGTGCGGTGCCGGTCGCCCTCCCCGTCATGTTCACGGTCAGCATGGCCGTCGGGGCGAAGGAGCTGGCGAAGCGCGGCGTGCTGGTCACGCGCCTCAGTGCCGCGGAGGATGCGGCGACGATGGACGTGCTCTGCGTGGACAAGACGGGCACGATCACGATGAACCAACTGGCTGTCACCGGCGTGATCCCGCTGGAGCACGCGACGGAATCCGACGTATTGTTTGTCGGCGCACTCGCGTCACAGGAAGCCAACCAGGATCCGATCGACCTGGCGTTTCTCGCCGCGATAAAAGAGCGGCATATCTTCGACGACCTTCCCAATGTCATACCGATCTCCTTCACCCCCTTCGATGCAACAAACCGGCGGACGGAAGCCGTTGTCGAACAGAACGGGCAGAGGCTGCGCGTGGTGAAGGGCGCCGTGCGAAGCGTTGCCCAGGCCTGCGGACTTCAGCCCCCGGCGATCGAAGCGTTGGAGGCGCGGGTCAGCGAATCGGCGCTGAAGGGATATCGGACGCTGGCGGTGGCGCGTGGTCCCGAGACGGGCGCCCTTGCATTGGTCGGACTGGTGACGTTGTATGATCCGCCTCGACCGGAGGCAAAGCAGCTCATCGCGGCACTTTACGACCTCGGCGTTCCAGTAAAGATGCTCTCCGGCGACGCACTGGCTGTCGCGAGTGAAATCGCGCGCGGAGTCGGGTTGCCCAATATCCGGCGCGTGGCGGACCTGAAGGCCGCGAGCGCTCAGGCCGGCAACGAGGTGGTTGACTTGTTGGCGGGCGCCGATGGTTTCGCCGAAGTGTATCCTGAAGACAAGTACATCGTGGTGCAGCATCTGCAGGCCGCAGGGCATGTGACCGGCATGACGGGCGACGGCGTCAACGATGCGCCCGCGCTGCGCCAGGCCGAAGTGGGCATCGCCGTCAGCACCGCCACGGACATTGCAAAGGGTGCCGCGAGCGTCGTTTTGACCGAACCAGGGCTGACGAACATCGTGTCTTTGGTCGAGCAAGGGCGGACCATCTACCAACGCATCCTGACGTGGATCATCAACAAGATCAGCCGGACGATCCTGAAGGCTGCTTTCGTGGCCATCGCGTTCGTGGTGACCGGCAAGTTCGTCGTCTCCGCCTTTGCGATGCTGCTGCTGGTCTTCATGACGGACTTCGCGAAGATCGCCCTTGCCACCGACCATGTTCAACCGTCCAGGAAACCGGAGACTTGGAACATCGGGGGCTTCATCACCGTATCCGTGGTGCTGGGCGTTGCGATGGTCGCGGAGGCGCTCCTCTTCTTGTGGATCGGCTGGTCTCGTTTCGGTTTGGTGACGAACGACAATGCACTCACTACCTTCAGCTTCCTGACGCTGCTCTACTTTGCCGTGTTCTCCATTGTGTCCGCGCGGGAGCGCCGCTGGTTCTGGACGACGATGCCCAGCAAGAGCCTCGTGAGTGCCCTCATAGCAGATGCGTTCACGGGCACTGTCCTGACATTCGTGGGTCTGCCGGGACTCATGCCCTTGCCTTGGTGGCAGACGCTTGCGATTTTCGTCTATGCGATGGTCTCGTGCCTTGTCGTGAACGACGCCGTAAAGGTCGCGATGATCAAATGGCGCGTTCCCGCAGCGGTGGCATAGATGCTGGTCGAGCAGGGTTTGGCTATTGACGAAAGTACTTAGTTTTATTATCCTGCAAATAACCGTGAATATCTAAGTATCGGCGGAAAGTTCTCAGTATTTTATTTATGAGAAATAAGTCATGCTACGCCGTCAGATCTTGGCTCTATGATGAAGACCTGTTCTTTCATCGCCCTGACCGCGTCAAGATTATTCCGATTATTGATCCTACGCATGGGAAAGATTTAAGGGCAGATACAAACTGGTGGGTTAGTTTAAGGGGGTATGCCGCTATTGCACTTAGTTATGTAAACAGTTCGATGCGCCATTTCACTCTCCAATAAAATCCAATGCAGTTCAAAAGCCCCTTGAAAAGAGGGTCTTTTCTTTTTCAGTAGTCCATTATGGTATTTAGTTGTCCGCTCAACAAGTCGGGCCGGAATTAATCTGGAACGGGGGGCATGCCGGGATCTACGGACATCTCATATGACCATATTTAATTGTCTTGACTTTAAATATATGTTTAGCTATAGTTATGCCGAACATAGGAATTATTTAATACTTCGCCGGGAGGTGACAGGACATGCAAAATAGTGTGAATATTGGAAACAACCGGTCTCAACAGAACCAATCGCAAGATTCTTCGGCAATGAATGTCGCCGCTTTCTTCCCCCGTTTATGGATGATAATGATCCCTCTTGCTGTTCCTTATTTAATTATTTCTTTTAACTATTTCTTGGCGTTGGAAAGAACAGGGGCTATCGGTGCCTTTATTGCCGACGTGCTTATGCCGGTTACCAACATAGCATACGTGGTATTAATATTTAAACTCAAAAGCCGTAAAATTTAGCAGCGAAAATGAGGTTAGAGAACGATCGAACGGAAGATCCTCTCATATTTACTTAAATCAAAGTAACGCATAAGCCCCTTGAAGATGAGGGGCTTTTTCTTTGGGAAAATTGATATAAGGGGCTTGGTTATCCAGGCCCCTTTTTTTACTCCGAACTCTGAATCCTTGCCCCTTGACCCTGATTCTGGACCGATCTGATCTGAATATGCATGGTCTGCTATTCTGTTATACTATAAAGGCCGGCGTGATAGAGGCAAACCCTTGGTGATATAAAAGTATGAAATCAAGGAGGCACATATGAAACCGAAGATCGGGATCATCGGAAACGGAAATGTGGGGGCCTCGCTGAAGCGCAGGCCGTACTTCAATATTCAACTCGGCTACACACTTAAAATGGGCACGGATATCGGCTTCAAGCTCGTGCACTGAGACAGAGGCCGACCTGGCAAAGGGGGTCCGCAGATGGAAAACCGAAAGATCAAGAAAGTGTTCAAAAGCAGGCCTACGCTCGAAGGAGCAGGGGTCCATCTCAGGCGGGTTTTCGGAAACAGCGAAGTCCCGCTCTTCGATCCGTTCCTGATGCTCGATGATTTCCGCAACGCCGACCCCTATCAGTACATCAAGGGGTTCCCCTGGCACCCTCATCGGGGCATCGAGACGATCACCTATGTTCTGAAGGGAGACGTCGAGCACGGCGACAGCATGGGAAACAAGGGAATCATCACCTCGGGCGACATGCAGTGGATGACGGCGGGGAGCGGCATCATCCATCAGGAAATGCCGCAGGGAGACGACAACGGGGTCATGGAGGGATTTCAGCTCTGGGCCAACCTTCCCAGATCCCACAAGATGATGGACCCCCGGTACCGCGATGTCAAGAGCGCGCAGGTGCCGGAGGTCGTGATGAAGAATGGCGCGAAGGTCAAGATCATCGCAGGGACCGTGGAGGGAAAACAGGGCCCGGTCAGGGACGTCGTCATAGATCCCGAGTATCTCGATGTGACGCTCCCGGCCCTATCCGAGTTCGTGCACAAGACCCCGCGCGGCCATACGGTCTTTGCCTATGTCATCGGGGGGAAGGGAGTCTTCTGCAATGAAAAGAACCCCTTTGCCTACGATGCCCTGGGTGAGAACTATTTCGATATGAAGCGCGATCCGTACATTCACAACGGTACCGCAGTTCTCTTCGGCGACGGCGCTCAGGTGACCGTCTCGGCCCAGGGCGAACCGGTCCGCTTCCTGCTCATATCAGGCAAACCCATCAACGAACCCGTGGCCTGGTACGGTCCGATCGTGATGAACACCGAGGAAGAGCTGCAGACGGCATTCGACGAGTATCAGAACGGAACGTTCATAAAGGCTACTCTA
>Ga0210377_10004247_pt1 | contig 12101 bp, 13 predicted proteins | sample PLM4_65_b1redo_FD_155480 | JGI IMG/M metagenome (GOLD analysis project Ga0210377, IMG submission 155480) | Groundwater sediment microbial communities from an aquifer in East River, Colorado, USA - PLM4_65_b1 redo | ecosystem: Environmental > Terrestrial > Soil > Riparian zone | place: USA: East... | reverse complement strand
CCCAATCGGCCTCGATCCTCGAAACTCTGGCAGGGGCGCACTTTAAAAAATTGAAAGCGAGATCCATGAGAGCAATGACCCTTATGGACACTCCTGTTCTGGTGTCACGGACCGGTTACACCGGCGAACATGGTTACGAGTTTTTCCTCCCCGCTGACCGCGCGGAGGCTTTCTGGGACGCGATCCTGAATGCCGGAAGCGGATCGGGCCTCCTCCCCTGCGGACTTAACTGCCGGGACATCCTGCGATTGGAAATGGGGTATCTCCTGTACGGGAACGATATAGACGAGACGCGCACTCCGCTCGAAGCAGGGCTCCAGGCCTTCGTCGATTTTAAGAAGGACTTCATCGGCAATGACGCGTTGTTGAAACTGAAAGCTGAAGGGGTCAAACAGAAACTCTCGGGGTTCGTGCTCCTCGACAAAGACGTGCCAAAATCGGGAGGCAGTATTTTTTCTGAAAACCGCGAGATCGGCGTTGTTACAAGCGGCGGCCACTCCCCCCACCTTCGCAACGGGATCGGCCTCGGCTATGTCGTGAGCAGGTACTCGCAGCCGGGACAGGAGATCGAGATCGAGGTCAAAGACCGCGAGATCGCGGCAAAGATCGTGGAGCTGCCGTTCTACCGGAAAAAGTAATCCAGTTAAAAATTCGTCAGCATTAGGCCCTCTTGCATGCTTCTCGGTTGATCATCACTATATGAAATAATATTTTTACGATAACCCTGTCTGACAAGGAGTATATCTCGTAGCTGTTGAAGCTGCCGCTCTTAGCAATATTCAATATTTCTTCCGGAATTATCGCGCAAGCACCTATACCCCACGCCATCTCCATCTGCTGAAACATTCTCCTTGACTTTCTGTAGCCTATAGAGTACAATTAGTTTGTGATAGAGATTCGTAAAACCGAAGTGTTTGAGCGATGGTTTACGGGGCTACGGGATCGGAGGGTGGTTGCCCGGATTAAATCCCGTATCGACCGATTGCAGCTCGGTCTTTTGGGTGATGTAAAGCCGGTGGGAGAAGGCGTCTCGGAAATGAGGATCGATTACGGCCCCGGTTACCGGATTTATTTCATGCAGCGGGGCCGTGAAGTAGTGATACTCTTGGCGGGTGGTGATAAGCGCACGCAGACGCGGGATATTGAAAAAGCGCTTGAATTGGCGCGGATGCTGTAGTTAGGAGGGCACCATGAAAAAAGGAAAGCTCAAAACAACGAAATGGGACGTAGTGGATTACCTCAAGACGGACGAAGACATGGCGGATTATCTTGAAGCAGCCATGGAGGATGGTCATCCAATTATTATTGCAACTGCCATTGGGAATATTGCCCGTGCAAAGGGGATGACGCAGGTCGCCCGCAAGGCCGGAATCGGCCGCGTCAGTCTTTACAAAGCGCTTTCCCCGAAAGGCAATCCGGAATTTGCCACTGTGCTCAAGGTTGTGAAGGCACTCGGTTTGCGTCTGCATGCTACAACCTCATGACGTAAATCTTCAATATTATGCAACAGTCATTTGGCAGCATGTCCTTCCTGAACTCTGCGAGCAAGGAGGGTTTTAGAGGTGAGAACATGAGAACGCGAAAAAGAATACCCACCCATCCGGGCGGCATTTTAAAAAGGCAGTACCTGGAGCCTCTATCCCTGACTGTTTCCGAACTCACGGCAACCCTCGGCGTATCCCGAAAGACCCTGTCGAAAATCGTGAACGAACGCGGCGACGTGACCCCTGACATGGCGCTCCGTCTCTCCAAGGCGTTTAACACGACCCCTGAACTGTGGCTCAACCTCCAGCGCAATTACAACCTCTGGAAAGCCGCACACAAGTCGAACGACTGGAAGCTGGTTGAAGCCATAGCAGTTTAGCTGTCAGGCGCTCATCGGCTACGTAGTGAGCCACTACTCGCAATCCGGACACCCTCTTCCCCCTTTGTCCCATCCAGACTTTGTGGTAAAATGCATACATGGAAACTAAAAAAGCAATCATCCCCGTAAAAGGCATGACCTGCGTCAACTGCGCAGCAGCTATCCAGAAGGACATCTCGAAGCTCGCGGGCGTGATAAGCGCGAACGTCAACTATGCGAATGAGAAGGCGGTGGTCGAGTTCGATCCTGCTGCCATTGGATTGGATGCTTTCGTTTCGAGCATCAAGGAATCCGGTTACCGGGCGGTCACGGAAACGGTCACCATCCCTGTCATGGATTTCGATGTCTCGCGCGTCCAGGAGCTTGAAAAGACCTCATCGGCAATCGACGGCGTACTCAAGACCCGGGTGAATGCCACTGCCGGGACCGTTGAACTGGAGTACGTCCCCGGACAGATAGGCCTTCGCGATATCAGGAAAACGATCGAAAAGGCGGGGTTCCGTTTGCCCCAGCAGGCGGAAGGCCGTTCCGCGCTCGACATCGAAAAAGAAGCCCGTGAAAAAGAGCTTTCGGAACTGCGGACCAAGCTCATCACGAGCGCCTTTTTTTCTGTGCTCGTGCTCATCGGCAGTTTCCAAGACATGCTCCCCATTGCAGCCGTCGTTCCCAGGCGGACCATGTGGTTCATCCTGTTCATCTTGTGCACACCGGTCCAGTTCTGGGCAGGCCGTCATTTTTACCAGAACGCCTGGGCCTCGCTCAAACACGGCAGCACCAACATGAACACGCTCGTAGTCGTGGGCACCTCGGCAGCATACGGCTACAGCACCGTACTCACCTTCTTTCCCTCAGTGCTTGGCCACTACGGGGCGCACGGGGGCGCGTACTTTGATACGGCGGCGGTCATCATCACCCTGATCCTCTTCGGCAAATACCTCGAAGCCAGGGCCAAGACGCGGGCGGGCGAGGCCATTAAAAAGCTCATGGGGCTCCAGCCGCGCACGGCACGGGTCATGCGCGAAGGCAAAGAACTGGACATCCCGATCGAGGACGTCGAAGCAGGCGAGCTCATCATCGTGCGGCCGGGAGAAAAGATACCCGTGGACGGCGTCATCCGGAACGGCCAATCATCCATAGATGAATCCATGCTGACCGGCGAGAGCCTGCCTGTAGACAAAAAAACCGGGGACCCGGTCACCGGCGCAACGATCAACAAGACCGGAACGTTCACCTTCGAAGCCACCAAGGTCGGAAAAGACACCATGCTATCCCAGATCATCCGCATGGTGCAGGAAGCGCAAGGCTCCAAGGCCCCCATCCAGCGTCTCGCGGATTACATCTCGAGCATTTTCGTGCCCACGGTCATCAGCATCGGGCTCATTACCTTTGGGCTCTGGTACTTCCTCGGCCCGGCAGAGACAAAATTCACCTTCGCGCTCGTCAATTTCATCGCTGTTCTGATCATCGCCTGCCCCTGCGCAATGGGTCTGGCAACGCCCACGGCGATCATGGTCGGGACCGGCAAGGGCGCCGAGCAGGGCATCCTGTTCAAGAACGCGGAAAGCCTCGAACGGGCGCAGAAGATCGATACGGTCGTGCTCGACAAGACCGGCACGCTCACGCGCGGAGAGCCGACAATGACGGACGTTATCACGGACGCCATGAGCGAACAGGAGCTCCTCTTCTTTGCAGGGTCCGCTGAAAAAGGCTCCGAACACCCGCTCGGCGAAGCGATCGTGCGCGGGGCCATTGGAAAAGGTATCACGCTTGAGCAGGCGGACGAATTCGAAGCGCTCCCGGGACATGGGGTCAGGGCAACGCTCCAAGGCAAAGAGGTGATACTCGGCAATGAGCGGTTGATGTCGGAGAGGCACATTGACTTCGGGACGTTCCACGCCAGGGCGGAACATCTCTCCTCTCGCGGCAAGACTCCCATGTTCGTTGCGATCGATAATAAGGCCGCCGGCATCATTGCGGTCGCGGACACGATCAAAGAACATTCAAAAGAGGCCGTGGCCGGGCTCACAGCGCTCGGGCTCGAGGTCGTCATGCTCACCGGGGACAACCGCCGCACGGCCCAGGCGATCGCCGAAGAGCTCGGCATCACCCGCGTGCTCGCCGAGGTGCTTCCCCAGGACAAGATGGACATGGTGAAGAAACTGCAGGCGGAAGGCCGCGTCGTGGCCATGGTCGGCGACGGGATCAACGACGCCCCTGCCCTTACCCAGGCCGACGTGGGCATCGCCATCGGCACCGGCACGGACGTGGCCATCGAGGCCTCGGACGTCACGCTGATCAAGGACGACCTGCGCGTGGTGGCTGCGGCGATGCGCCTCTCGCGCCGGACCATGCAGACGATCAAGATGAACCTGTTCTGGGCCTTCTTCTATAATGTGATCGGGATCCCCGTGGCAGCCGGTGTACTGTATCCCTTCCTGGGGACCGGGGGGCTTTTGAATCCGATGTATGCTTCGGCGGCCATGGCCTTCAGTTCCGTAAGCGTGGTGACGAACTCGTTGAGATTGAGAAGATTCCGATAAACCAATACTGCCACGAAGACGCGAAGGCACAAAGGGAACCATGGAAGCTCAATTACTAAGCCATCTGAAGCTTTCCGATATAAGGCTTGGATTCTTGATTAATTTCAACGTTGCACGCAGCAAGGATGGCATCAAGTGGATCATTCATTAGCTTTTCTTCGCGCCTTCGTGTCTTCGTGGCTGCCGTAGGTTCCTATGAAGTTTATCGCCGATGTCATGCTGGGCCGGCTCGCGAAGCGGATGAGGCTCCGGGGATTCGATGTACTTTATGACCGGACGCTCGATGACAACGACATCATCCGTCGTTCTCTCGAAGAACACCGCGTAATCCTGACACGAGACGCCGCTCTCTCCAAGCGGCCCCTTGCTGCGAACAACATCTTTATTATGAGCGATGACGTGCGCGAACAGATGCGGCAGATACTGGCCGCATTTCCCTGCGGCACGCCTGCCCTCCCTCTTACCCGCTGTTCCGTATGCAATGAACCACTTGCCGTAATCTCCCGGGAGGACGTACGGGACCTTGTGCCTGTCTATGTGCATCATACGCGTGATGCTTTTTTGCGATGTTCAATGTGCGGAAGAGTATATTGGACCGGGACGCACGTGCAGAGAATGGAGTGGGAGAACAGGAGAAAAAAAGCGCGGAGAACCGGCAGGCGAAGCTGATGAGCGCATTGCCTGGTCATCATCGCCGGGATTCCGGGGGTGGCCGTGAAAAGCGGCTTACTGCGCAGGAGGCACCGTGGGCACTGGTGATGGCGCAGGAACCGGGGGCGTCGACGGTTCGTCGGATACTGACGGTTGCGGAGGTACGTCCTGTTGTTCTTTGATTTGCGCCTGAGCTTTTTGTTCCTCTTGTGCCTGTTGGACCTGCTGAGGCTGCGCAGCCGGTTTCGGCTTCATCGGCCTGGCCTGTCTCACCGGAGCTGGCTGGTTCAGAACGCCTGCACGGGTGATGACGAGGTCTCTGACCAAGGTCTCTTTCATCCCATTTACCGTGAGTTCTCCGCCGTTCAGGACAAGTTTTAGAGCTCCAGTACGTCCATAGCTGAGCAAGAACCTCTCATCGGCGCTCCAGGTAAGACTTTCCCCCCGTTTGAGCACGGCCTTTTTCTGCGGGCTGTCATCGGTCCTGACCAGGAGCCAGGTATCTTCGATTGCAACGACTTCGAGATACAGCTTTTCCTGCTTTACGCCCTGGGCCGACGCGGTTTCCCGAGACAAGACAGCCGGTACGGTAGAACCAGCCGGCTGCTGAATATTTTTTGAGGGCCTCGAAGGTAGAGAAGAGAACAGGAAAACAAGGAGCAATATGAGGATGACGGCGCCCCATACAAAGGGCTCGATAGGAGTTTCCTTCGGGGTCTCGTGTTCGCCGGCCACAACAGCATTGTCTGCGTTCGGGGCGGGAGCGGAAGGAGGCGCCGGCTGGGGCTTGAGCTGCGCGTATTTCTTCATCACCTCGGATTCGTCGAGGTTTAAAAAGCGGCCGTAATTCCTGAGAAAACCCTTAACGAACACTTCACCGGGAAGCTTCGAAAAATCCTCATTTTCCAGGGCCCTCAGGTATTGAATGCTGATACGGGTCTGTTGTGCCGCATCACGTAAATCTATGTCCTTGGCCAGCCGTGCGTTGAGCAAATACTGCCCTAATGTCGCCATTACCATCACCTCAGGGTTTGTATATAATCTTTTGCCTTCTGCGCGATGTCACTCCCCGGAGCGAGTTCAGACGTCTTTTTAAACTCGGCAAGAGCGGCCTTTTTGTTGCCGTCCTTCAAGAGAGCAAGAGCTAAACTGTACCGCAAATTTGCATTCTGCGGCACAAGCCCCACTCCTTCCTGGAACTCGTTCACCGCCTCCTTAATTCTCCCGGCCTCGAACAGGGCCGTTCCTAACTCATAGATGATAAAATCCTGATTTGCGTACCGCTTTGCTTCACGGTAGGCGTCCACGGCCTTATCGTAGTCTTTCTGCGCCATGTACAGGCGTCCGATATTCAGGTAAGGCACGTGAGGGGTGGGGTAGAGCTTGTTTTCCAGGGCTTTTTTGAAATACTTAAGCGCCTCTTTCCATTTTTGCTGTCTGGAATACACTGTCCCGAGAGCGTTGTACGCCTCGGAATAATTAGAATCTCTGTCGATGGCCTCTTTGTAGTATTTTACAGCGTCATCCAGCTTTCTCTGGTCCGAACTGATGATGCCGAGCATATAATAGGACTGTTTGTAGTTGTTGTCGGACTGAAGAGAGCGGTTAAATTCGACAGACGCAAGCTCATAATTTTTCCCCTGATAATGTGAAAGCCCCCTCATATAATACCCTTCTGCCATCTTGGCCTTGTCTACAGGTGGTCCTGAGGTGGTCGCGCACGCCACTAGGAAGAGAAGCGTAATGATCGTAAATCGTTTCATGAACAACGCTCCTTTCAAAACGAAGCCAAAAGGCGCGCAAGGGCTTCTTTATCCCTGCTCGCGACACCGGGGGAACTGCGAATATCTTTCTTAAGCGATTGCTTCGGCGCTTTTACAATGCCGGCCTTTACAGCCTGTTCCATTACGTCATCCACGGAGGGTTGCGGATCGGGAACAGGCGCGGCAGCCTTCGGCCGATCTGCAGGCTGGCGCTGCGTAACCGCCTGCTTTCTCTGGGGACGAGACGGCGCCGGCGACTGCACGGGCGTCTGGGCCTGGGATTGTTCGGCGGGAGCGGGTCCTGGTTCCGGCATCGCCTGCATGATAGGTTCAGGTCGTGGAACAGGGGTTTGCTGGACCGGCGCACTCTTTTCAGGCGGTGCGGACAGGACCGCAGGCGCAGGCTGTGAAGCGGGGGTCGGCTGGACAGATGCAGGTGCGGGAACGGGCTGCACAGCGGGAGCCGGTTGTACGGCAGGCGCCGATTGTTCTGCTTGCGGGGGTTGAGCAGCGCCTGCAGTTGCCGGTTGCTCGTCCGCCTTCTTCTTTGAGGAAAACATGTCCTGTTCATCTATCCAGCGGTCTTTTTCCACATCGGATATTTTTGCGAGACCTAATTCATCCAGCATCGCGCCCATGTCCTCGGCAAAACTCCGCGCCTCGTCCTCGACAGCCGGCAACTCGCTCTCGGAGAAGGGATTCGCGGAATGTCGGTAATACATGTTACGGTCGGTACGAAGAAAGTGGAGACCGATATAGGACAGGTACCTGCCGTCTTCACGGAAAAAGAAAACGTAACTTTTTGCGTCCTCAGCGCTCAGTTCCGGTGTGGCAACCTGATGAATGTTCATGGAGAAGAACACCTTGTACAGGTTCCGCTCTTTGATTTTCAGATCAGTTATAGTGGTATCGATAGTAAACATAGCTCAAATTCAAGTTCCAAATTTCAAATCCCAAATTACAAATAATATCCAAATAACAAATTTCAATTCGCTTGGAGCTTGATATTTGGTTATTGGAGTTTATTTATCATTTGAGGTTTGTTATTTGAAATTTTCCCTTATATATCTTCAAAGTGTGTAAGGCGCTTGAACTCCCCGTATCTTCCTTCGATCTCCTTGTAGTCCAGACTCCTGAGCCGGTCGAGGCTGAAGGCCTCTACGTTCAGAGACGCCATGACGCTGCCGAAAATAACGGCCTTTCTCATGCTCTCTTCGGAAAAGTTCAGGGTGCTGGCCAGGTAACCCATGAAGCCGCCCGCAAACGTGTCCCCGGCACCCGTGGGATCGAATACGGACTCCAATGGATACGCAGGCGCGCTGAAAACGCTGTGGCCGTTGAACATGAGCGCGCCGTAACTCCCCTGCTTCACAACGATCGTCTTCGGTCCCATGGCTTGCACGATCTTTGCGGCTTTGATCAGACTGGCTTCGCCGGCAAGCTGTCTGATCTCCGCTTCATTGATGGTCAACAGGTTTACTTCTTTCAGTGTTCGTTTCAGGGCCTCGAATTTGCTCGATATCCAGTAGTTCATCGTATCGCAGGCGACTAATTTAGGCTTTTTGACCTGTCTGAGGACGTCCAGTTGTATCTCCGGGTCTACATTTGCCAGAAATACGACATCTGTGTTCTTGTAGTCGTCGACAATTGCCGGTTTGAACGTCGCCAGGACATTCAGGTGCGTGGCAAGGGTATGCGCCTCATTCAGATCATACCCGTACTCGCCCTTCCAGCGGAAGGTCTCTCCCTTCTGGACTTCAAGACCGCGCGTGTCGATTTTTTTGCTCTTGAGAAACTGGATGTGTTCCCTGGGGAAGTCCTCTCCTATCACGGCCACGAGCCGCACATCGGTGAAATAACTGGCAGAGGTGGAAAAATAGGTGGCTGAACCACCGAGTGCATTCTCAACCTTTCCGAAAGGCGTTTTGACCGAATCGAGTGCGACGGTGCCGACGACGAGCAAACTCACAAGAATGACCTCCAGTGCAAAATGCAAATTGTAAATTGCAAAAGGCAAAATGGATTTTATTCCACTTTGCATTTTGATATTTTCACTTTGCACTTATTTTTTAGCTTTCATGTACTTCCCGATGATAGGTGCGAGATATTTACTCGTCTTTGCCGGGATCAGTTTTTCCGGCGTCATGATCGTGTTCCGGAGCGCTTCTCCGCACCCGCAGTCCCGAAACCCCGTCACCATGCGCACGGCCTCGCGGATCATTGACTTCGAAGTCTCTATGTTGTGTTTCATAACGGCGAGCACGGCTTCGACCGTTACCGCCTCTTCGCTGTGGTGCCAGCAGTCATAGTCCGTTGCCAGGGCAATCGTACTGTAGCAAATCTCGGCTTCACGGGCGAGCTTGGCCTCGGTTGCGTTCGTCATGCCGATCACGTCCACGTTCCATTTGCGGTACGTGAGCGACTCGGCCCTCGTCGAGAACTGCGGTCCTTCCATGCAGAGATAGGTCCCGCTCCGGTGGATCGTGGCCCCGACCTGCACCCCTGCCTCGATCAGAATCTTGCACAGGCCGGCACAGACCGGATCGGCCATACCCACGTGTGCGACGACACCGTTGCCGAAAAAAGTGCTCCGCCGGTGTTTCGTATGATCGTAGAACTGGTCAGGGATGACGATATCGCCCGGTTTTATTTCTTCCTTCATGCTGCCAACGGCGCTGACCGAGATGATGCGTTCTACGCCGAGCTTTTTCATACCGTAGATGTTCGCCCGGTAATTGATGTCCGTGGGAAGCAGGCGGTGACCGCGGCCATGTCGGGGCAGGAACGCCACCCGTTTGTTGTTCAGGGTGCCGATGATGTAATCATCCGAAGGTATACCGAAGGGCGTTGCGACCTTTACGGTTTTGACCTGGGTTAGCCCGTCCATTTCGTATAAACCGCTGCCGCCGATCACGCCGATGCTTATCTTGTCCGTCTTCGCACTCCGTTTTACCATGTATATGACGATCCTCGAAAATAATTTCACCGCAGAGGTCGCTGAGATAGCTGAGGAAAGCTTTATCGATCCCGATATCCTCTGCGTGCTCCGCGTCCTCTGCGGTAACTATTTGTTCCCGCTACCCTTGCGCAGGCTGCTCCTGTTCAGTCTTCTTCACTTCTACAGCCTCCAGGATTTCCACGGGTTTTTCCGGGATGATGGTGGAGATGGCATGTTTATACACGAGTTGCTGATTTTCCTGCTTCATGAGAATAACGAAGTTGTCGAATCCCTTGATGGTTCCCGTAAGTCTCGCGCCATTCACGAGATACATGGTCACCGGGATCTTTTCCTTGCGCATCTGGTTCAAGAATATGTCCTGAAGATTCACCTGCGACTTTCCCATCCACCCCTCCGTGAAGCAGCCGCAAGAGCAACAAAGCCTGCCCCTGCTTCGAAACCAAATATTTTTTTGATTTTATACCAACTTATTTGAAATTTCAATGTTTTTCTTTATACGCTGCACAATTTCTCCTGTTTTCGAGAGGCCGGTGACGTCCACCCAGATAGCCGCGGGTTCGCGTCGGAACCAGGTAAACTGGCGCTTTGCATAACGCTTGGTATCGCGTTTGAGCAGCGTCACGGCCTCGTCCCGCGACGTCTTCCCGAGAAAATGATCAAAGAAGTGCTTATACCCAAGCCCTTGCATGGAGGAACTATCGGGACGGTACCCCCGCCCCATCAGCGCCCTTACCTCCGCTTCGAGCCCCTCCCCGAGCATCTGGTCCACGCGCTGCTCTATCCTGGGATAGAGCTCGCTCCTGCTCCGTACGAGAAAGATCAGACGGAAAGCATACAGCCTGTCCTTAAATCCGTGTTCGCGCTGATACTCGGAGAGTTTCCGGTCTCTGAGGTAAAATACTTCAAGTGCCCTGACCGTACGCCGAAGATCGTTCGGGTGGATCTTGATTGCCGCCTCAGGGTCTACTTTCACCAGGTCCGAATAGAGTGTGCCCGGTTCGCCCTCGGACTCCCGCAGGAGGAGGCGCTCGCGCAGCTCGAGATCTGCGGGAGGCCCGTGGAAAAGACCGCGCGTGAGAGCTCGGATATAGAGCCCGGTGCCTCCTACCACAAGGGGGACTCCGCCGGATGCGGCGATCCCGTCGATCGCCGAACATGCGTCCCTGAGGTAGTCGCCTACGCTGTACGGTTGGTCCGGCTCCACGATGTCGATCATATGGTGATAAATGAGCTTCCGTTGCGCTTTTGTGGGTTTGGCCGTGCCGATGTCCATCCCGCGATAGATCTGCATGGAGTCAGCGCCCACGATCTCCGCCCCGAGTTCCTGGGCCAGGAGAATAGAGGCGTCGGTCTTGCCAACGGCCGTCGGCCCGGCAATAATAAGGATAGGTTTTTTAATGGACATGATTTACCCCGGAATCAGTCAATTGACTTGTGGAGCTTCACCGGGCGGGCTTTCTTTCGGACCTTCATGTTCAGCAGTTCTACGGCAACGGAGAATGCCATGGCGAAATAGATGTAGCCTTTCGGGACATGGAGCCCGAAGCCCTCCGCGATCAGGGTGACCCCGATGAGGACGAGAAAGCTCAGGGCGAGCATCTTGATGGTGGGATGCCTGTCGACGAAAGCGCCGATGGCCCCGGCTGAAAACATCATCACGATCACGGCAAGAACGATGGCAATGATCATCACCGCGACCTCACTCGCCAATCCGACGGCCGTAATCACGGAATCGAACGAGAAAACGATGTCGAGGATCGCGACCTGCGCCAGGACGGCGCCGAACCCGGCGACCGCTCTTCCTGCTTTTTCTCCGACCGCGCCTTCGAGGCTGTCATGAATTTCAACGGTGCTTTTCCAGAGCAGAAACAGGCCGCCGGAGATCAGGATGATGCCCCGGCCGGAAATTTCCCGCGAAAAGGCGGTGAAGAGCGGCGCCGTCAGCTTCATCACCCACACGATGGACAGCAGCAGGGCGATGCGGGTGAGCATGGCGAGGCCGAGCCCCAGAACACGCGCCTTGTTCTGCTGTCGTTGCGGCAATTTGCCCACGAGGATGGAAATAAAGATGATATTATCGACACCAAGTACGATCTCAAGTGCGGTAAGCGTCAGGAGCGCAATCCACGTCTGGGGGTCGGTAAGCCATTCCATAGAGCATTCTCTCTTTCCAAGGTAACGTCTAAGTACCCTATATCCGCTTGAACATTTTCTTTATCTCTTCTATTGAAAACCTTACCACCGTAGGCCTGCCGTGAGGACAGGTATGCGGCATGCGGCACTTGAAAAGATCGGCAAGCAGTTTTTCCATCTCCCGTACATCG
>Ga0210377_10004245_pt1 | contig 12104 bp, 11 predicted proteins | sample PLM4_65_b1redo_FD_155480 | JGI IMG/M metagenome (GOLD analysis project Ga0210377, IMG submission 155480) | Groundwater sediment microbial communities from an aquifer in East River, Colorado, USA - PLM4_65_b1 redo | ecosystem: Environmental > Terrestrial > Soil > Riparian zone | place: USA: East... | reverse complement strand
CGACTATTCGAAGAACCGCGTCACCGACGAGACGCTGCGGCTGCTGCTCCAGCTCGCCGAGACCGCCGGCGTGGCCGCCCGGCGCGACGCGATGTTCCGCGGCGAGAAGATCAACATCACCGAGAAGCGCGCGGTGCTGCACGTCGCGCTGCGGGCGCCCCGGGGCGAGTCGATCGTGGTCGACGGCGAGAACGTGGTGCCCGGCGTGCACGCCGTGCTCGACCGCATGGCCGACTTCTCGAACCGCGTGCGCGGCGGAGCCTGGAAGGGCTTCACGGGCAAGCGCATCCGCGCCGTCGTCAACATCGGCATCGGCGGCTCCGACCTCGGCCCCGCCATGGCCTACGACGCGCTCCGGCCGTACGGCGACCGCAACCTCACCGTGCGGTTCGTGTCCAACGTCGACCCGGCCGACTTCGGCGAGGCCACGGTGGATCTCGACCCGGCCGAGACGCTGTTCGTCGTCGCGTCGAAGACCTTCACGACGCTGGAGACGCTGACCAACGCGAAGGTCGCGCGCGACTGGGCGCTGGCCACGCTGAAGAACGAGCAGGCGGTGGCCAAGCACTTCGTGGCCGTCTCCACCAACGCCGCCGAGGTCTCGAAGTTCGGCATCGACACCGCCAACATGTTCGAGTTCTGGGACTGGGTCGGCGGGCGCTACTCGTACGACTCGGCCATCGGCCTGGCGCTGATGGTCGCCATCGGTCCCGAGCACTTCCGCGCGATGCTCGGCGGCTTCCGCGCCATGGACGAGCACTTCCGCACCGCGCCGTTCGCCCGGAACCTGCCGGTGCTGCTCGGCCTGCTCGGCATCTGGTACAACGACTTCTTCGGCGCCCAGACCCACGCCGTGCTGCCCTACAGCCACTACCTCGGCCGGCTCTCGGCGTACCTGCAGCAGCTCGACATGGAATCCGACGGCAAGTCGGTCGATCTCGACGGCAACCGCGTGGACTACCAGACCGGCCCGATCGTCTGGGGCACGCCCGGCACCAACGGCCAGCACGCCTACTACCAGCTCATCCACCAGGGCACCAAGCTCATCCCCAGCGACTTCATCGGCTTCCACCAGACGACCACCGAGCTCCGCGCCCAGCACGACCAGCTCATGGCCAACTTCTTCGCCCAGACCGAAGCCCTCGCCTTCGGCAAGACCGCACAGGAAGTCGCGGCGGAAGGCGTCCCCGACTTTCAGGTCGCCCACCGCACCTTCGAGGGCAACCGCCCGACCAACACCATCCTCGCCGACCGCCTGACCCCCGCGACGCTCGGCTCCCTGATCGCCCTCTACGAGCACAAGGTCTTCGTCCAGGGCACCATCTGGCGCATCAACTCCTTCGATCAATGGGGCGTCGAGCTGGGCAAGGCATTGGCGAGCCGCATCATCCCCGAGCTGGCGAGCGCGAGCGACCCGAAGCTGACCCACGACAGCTCCACGAACGACCTGATCCGTCGCTACCGGAAGGGCCGCCAGACCAGCTAGTACTTCACCTCAGAACTCCTCGAAGCCGGCGTCGAGCGCCCCGGCCGCGCCCTTGATCCTGGTCGTCGCCGCGCGCGCCGGTTGCGGCCCCTTGGACCTGTCCCCGTTCCCTCGCGGCGCGAGCGTCGGCCGCACCTTCGGCCGTCTCTCCGGGGCCTCTCGCTCGGGCGCGGGACCAGAAGACTCCGCGGCCACGCGAAAGCGGCGCACCAGCTCCTCGAGCTGGCGGGCCTCGCCGGCGAGGGTCTGCGCGGTCGAGGACAGCTCCTCGGTCTGGGCCGCGTTGGACTGCACCACCTGGTCCATCTGCGTCACGGCCTGGTTCACCTGCTCGATGCCCAGCGACTGTTCCTCGCTCGCGGCCGCGATCTCGGAGACGATGTCGGTGACCTGTTTCACGGCGGTCACGATCTCGCCCAGCGTCTGCCCGGACTTGTTGACCAGCTCGGATCCGTCGTGGACCTTGGTCACCGAGTCTCGAATGAGCCCCTTGATCTCTTTCGCCGACGCGGCGGTCCGCTGCGCGAGGTTGCGCACCTCCGCGGCCACGACGGCGAAGCCGCGGCCCTGCTCGCCGGCTCGCGCCGCCTCGACGGCGGCGTTCAGGGCGAGCAGGTTCGTCTGAAAGGCGATCTCGTCGATCACGGTGATGATGTCGACGATCTTCTTGGACGCGATCGTGATCTCCTGCATCGCCGCCACCGCCGACGTCACGACCTGCCCCCCCTTCTCCGCCTTGTCCCGCGCTCCCGCCGATAGCTGGCTGGCGTGGCGGGCGTTGTCGGCGTTCTGCCTGATCGTCCCCGTCAGCTCTTCCAGAGAGGCGGCCGTTTCCTCCAGCGACGAGGCCTGCGCCTGCGCCCCGCTCGACACCTCCTGGGAGGCGGCCGACAGCTGATGCGAGGCCGCCCCGATCTGGGAGGCGCTGCCTCGAATCTCCTGGACCAGCGCGTGGAGGTTGTCGAGGAACGTGTTCAGCGCACGCGAGAGCCGGCCCACCTCGTCATCCGAGGTCACAGCCAGACGCCGGGTGAGATCGGCATCGCCGCTCGTCAGCTCGCCGAGCTCCGCGGCCGCCCGGAGCGGCTCCGCGAGCCGCCGCGCGATTCCCATGTACACGCCGACGCCGGCCAGGAGGGCGAGGGCGCCGACACTCACGATCGTCCACGCCGCCTGCCTGGTCATGGCCTCGACCTGGCTCGTGGACATGCCGATCCTGAGCACGCCCACCGCTGTGTTCTGCATCTTGACGGGCGCGGCGACCTCGAAGAGCTCCGGCGAGCCCGGCACGGGCCGGCGGACGAATCCCGGAGTCTGGGCCATGGCTCTCTCGAAGTCGGTGCGGGTGAGGATCTGCTGCTTGAGGGCGGACTCGGTGGTCGCCACCGCCCTGCTCTCGGCATTGAGCACCGAGATGTAGCGCACGTCCGGATCGGCGTGCTTCGTCTTGTCGACCAGCTGCTGCAGCCGGTCCACCTCGCCCATGGCCAGGGGATCCGTCAGGGCGGCGGCGAGGGTGGTGACGAGGATCTCGGCCCGCTTGTCCAGGCTCTGTCCCATGGCGACGCGGCTGCTTCGGATGGAGACGACGCCGAGCAAGGCGATGGTGCCGACGAGCACCACGATGAACGGGATCGTGAGCTTCGCGGTGAGGCTCCGTCGTATGAATCCGAGCCGTTGGAAGACCATGCCGCTGCGCGCCTCCGTCGCCAGGCTACTTCCTGACGAGCTTCCAGTCCGCCAGCACGGTCGGCTCACCGTCACGAAGCACCGTGACGTAGACGACGTCGAAGGCATGATGCCGGCTCGAGCTGTAGCTCGCCGTCATGCCGATGCCGAGGTCGAGGTCCCGGATTCCCTCGATCGCCGTCACCAGCTTCTCCCGACTGAGATCCCGACCAGCCAGCTTCAGTCCCTCGACGAGCACCTTGGCGTTGACGAACCCCTCCAGGCTGACGAAGTTGGCGCTGGCCTCCGGAAGGTATTTCTTGAGCGCGGCCTGGTACTGGGCCACCGCCGGGAGGTCCCGCCGGCTCGGCGGAGGCACCACCTGAGTAATGATCACTCCATCGCCATCCTTGCCGGCGGCCTTGGCGAACGCCTCGGTCCCCACGAAGGACACCGTGAGGAACACCGACGTCCACTTGTCGCCACGGGCGCGCTTGACGAACTCGGCGAGCGGCGCGTAGGTGCCCACCATCACCACGGCCTCGGGATTGGCCGGCTTGATTTGCTCCAGCCCCTTGGCGACGTCCATCGTGTTCCGCGGAAAGGTGCCGAGAGCGACGGGCGCCAGGTTGTGCCGCTTCAGGGCGAGCTTGACGCCCTCGAGGACGGCGATCCCGAAGGCGTCCTCCTGGTAGAACACCGCGACCCTGCTCATCCCGAGCGTGCCGACCAGGTTGTCCACCTGGGCCCGCGCCTCGTCGTAGTACGACGCGCGGACGTGGATGACGTTGCGCCTGACGGGCGTCCTCAGGATCTCGGCTCCGGTGAAGAACCCCACGGCGGGGACCTTGTGCGCCTCGGCCATGGGCACCACCTTGGCTCCGGTCGGCGTCCCGACGAAGAAGCCCATGGCGAACACCTTGTCCTCCTGGATGAGCTGGTTCACGCACGCGATCGCTTTGTCCGGCTCATACCCGTCGTTGCGCGACACGAGACGAATCTTGCGCCCGTGAACGCCCCCCTGGTCGTTGACCGTGTTGAGGTAGGCGCGGGCACCGAGCACCGTCTGCGTGCCCAGAAAGCTGGCCGGCCCCTCCAGGGCGGCACAGGAGCCGATCACGATCTCCGTGTCCGTGACGCCGGGATCGGCCCAGGCGGGGCCGACGAGGGCCGCGAGTGCCGCGATCCCCACGAGGAATCCTTGCCGCAGCATGCTCATTCTCCAGTTTCCTTTCGTTCCGGCAGGTCGGGCCAGTGCCGAGCGGACACACCAGCGGGCACGAGACGTGCCATGTCCACGGCCCAGGGAAGTGCGAGGAATGCAAGGGAGTCATCCCGGCTACAGCGTGCTGACCAGCAATCTGTCAGGCTGATGTGCCAGGTTGCCGGTCGGGAGCGAGGCGCGACAGCTTCGAGGGGGCTTGTCAGCGCTCCGGCCGCGGCGCTGGATTCGCGTTGGCCCACACCACGATGATCAGGACCCCGTCCCCGTGCTTCGGTCCCCCGATCACCGCCGGGCTCCCGCGCGCGGCGTGGATCTCGGTCAACAGTTCCGTCATGCTGCCCCGCACGAGGCGCACGCGCATCCTCACCGTATCCCCCGCCACCGACTCCGGCAGCAGCTCCAACCGCCGATCGCCCGGGACCGACCACACCTGCAGCGTCCCCACCGGCACCTCCGCGCGGTACCGTTCGAGTGAGGCATATTCGCGATACCGAAAGAGCTGCCGCAGCTTCGGGATGAACGCCGCCATCCGCTCGTCGCCCGCCGCCGGCGCCGGCAGCACGCCGACCGGCAACGGCGCATCGGTGCCGAGGAGCACGCGGGCGCCGAAGCGGACGACGGGATCGGCGGCCTGCGCAGGAGGCGGCGTCGACCGGGCGAACAGCGCGCCGACGACGAGCAACAGGAGCAGCAGCGGCTTCAGCGCGTCACGCAGGCGTTTGCGGGCGTTGTGCAGGCGCGACATCACGGTCCCCATGGGAATCTCGAGCGTGTCCGCGATCTCGCGGTACGACAGCCCCTCCAGGTCACTGAGCATGACGATCTTCCGGTGGTGCTCGGACAGGGTGTCGAGCGCCTGCACGATCTTCCGCCGCTGCTCGAGGCGGGCGGCCGCGGCGTCGGGCGTCTCGTCGCCGGGGTTCTGGTCGGGCAGCACGCGCTCCCAATCCTCCTCCGGCACCCGCTCGGTGCCGAAGGCCCGGCCCTGCGCGCCCCGCGACCGCGCGCGGTCGGCCGCCACGTTCATGACGATGCGGTACAGCCAGGTGTAGAACGCCGACTGCCCGCGGAAGGACGGCAGCGCCTGGTAGGCGCGGATGAAGGCCTCCTGGGACACGTCCCACGCCTCCTCGCGGTCACGCAGGGTGTTGTAGGCCAGGCGCCAGACGCGCTGGCGGTATTTCTCGACGAGCGGCTCGAAGGCCGCCACGTCCCCGGCGCGACATCGCTCGATGAGGGCGGCGTCGTCGTTGTCCACAGACCATCACCTTTCGACCCCGCCCGTCACCGGTTAGACGCGGGGACGACGGCGCTGATTCACTCGGGGACGGCCGAGGTCGAGGGCGAGCAGGGCCTCGAGGCCGAGGACGTAGCTGTGCGGGCCGAAGCCCGCGATCTGCCCGCGCGCGACGGCGGCGATGACCGAGTGCCGGCGGAACTCCTCCCGGCCGTGGATGTTCGACAGGTGGACCTCGACGACCGGTACGTCGATGGCCGACACGGCGTCGCGCAGCGCGATGGAGTAGTGGGTGAAGGCGCCCGGGTTCAGGACGACGCCCGAGAAGCCGTCGCGCCGCGCGGTCTGCAGCCAGCCGATCAGCTCCCCCTCCAGGTTCGACTGCCGGCACTCGACGCGCAGGCCCCGCCGCCGCCCGTGCTCGCGGAGCAGCCGGTCGACCTCGCCCAGCGTGACCCGCCCGTACACCCCCGGCTCGCGCGTGCCGAGCAGGTTCAGGTTTGGGCCGTGGAGGACGAGCGCGGCGCGGACAGGCATCAGTGCGGAACGAAGGTGGACAGCAGCCAGTCGGCGAGGACGAAGAACAGCAGCCCCGCGAAGACGGTCCACGCCAGCGCGGGCCCGCCCTCCCGATTGACCTCGGGGATGAGGTCGGAGGCGGCGATGTAGATCGTCACGCCGGCCGACAATGCCAGCGCATAGCCGACGTGTTGCTCGGCCACGATGCCGGTCAGCACGGCGCCGGCCAGCGTGAGCACGCCGAGCGCGGTGCCGGCGCCCACGGCCGCCGCCCGCGAGTAGCCACCGGCCAGCATGATGGATGCGATCGTGAAGCCCTCGGGGATCTTGTGGACCACCACCGCCAGGAAGAGGACGCCGCCCAGCGTGGGGCTGACCATGAAGCCGGCCGCGATGGCCACGCCGTCGAACAGCGTGTGCACGCCGAGCCCCACCACCGCCAGCCAGCCGGCCGCCGGCCGCACCAGCGCCTCGGGGTGCGTTTCCTCGCCGAAGTGGAAGTGCGGCGCGAACGTGTGCTCGAAGAGGTGCACGCCGAAGTAGCCGAGCAGGACGAACAGGTAGGCGTGGGGTACGTGGGTCGCCTCGGGGAGCATCCGCACGAAGGCGGCGGCCAGCATGAAGCCCGCCCCGCCCGCCACGAAGTAGCGCAGCGGCGCGTGCCGCCGCTTGTGGACGGTGGTGACGATGAGCGCGCCCGCCACGTCGGCAGCTGCCGCGACCGCCGCGAAAGCCAGGTATGCTAACATGGCGCAGCGAGCATAACATGGCGATTGCATCGTCCCGCCTCCTCGGAGAAATCCTCGTGCAGGAAGGACTCACCACGTCCGACGTCGTGCAGCGCGGTCTCGCGCGCGCGCAGACGAGCGGCGAGCGGATCGGCGAGGCGCTGGTGGCGCTCGGCGCCGTCACCGAGGACGACGTGCTGCGCGCGCTCTCGCTGCAACAGGACCTGCCCTACCTGTGGCGCGAGGAGTTTCCGTCGTCGGTGCCGATGCTCAAGAACGTCTCGGCCAAGTACCTGCGCCAGGTCCGGGTGTGCCCGATCAGCGTCGACGGCAACGTGCTGACGGTGGCGTCGGCCGATCCGCTCGACACGCTCGTCACCGACGAGCTGCGGCAGGCGACCGGGCTCAACGTGAAGGTGGTGATCAGCGCGGCCGCCGCCATCACCGAGGCGATCGACCGCACCTACGAGGGCGCGTCCTCGCCGCTGCAGCGCATCGTCGAGGGCATGGACGACGACGGCGACGCCGGCGGTGACGAGGACCTCAATCACCTGCGCGACATGGCCTTCGAGGCGCCGGTGGTGCGGCTCGTCAACCTGCTGGTCGAGAACGCGATCAGCGCCGAGGCCTCCGACATCCACATCGAGCCGTTCGAGGACACCCTGCGCATCCGCTACCGGATCGACGGCATCCTCTACGAGCAGGAGGCGCCGCCCCGCCGGCTGCAGGCCGCCGTGACCTCGCGCATCAAGATCATGGCCGAGATGAACATCGCCGAGCGCCGGCTGCCCCAGGACGGACGCATCCGGGTGACGCTGCACGGCCAGCGCGTGGACATCCGCGTCTCCACGATGCCGACCGTGCACGGCGAGTCGATCGTCATGCGGCTGCTGCAGCGCGCGAGCGTGTTTCACCCGCTCGAGCAGCTGGGGTTCCCGGCCGAGCTGCTGAAGCGCTTCCAGGCGCTCATCAAGCGCCCCCACGGCATCATGCTCGTCACCGGCCCCACCGGCTCCGGCAAGACGACGACCCTCTACGCGGCGCTCGACAAGATCAACGCGCCCGGCGTGAAGATCATCACGGTCGAGGATCCCGTCGAGTACCAGCTCAAGGGCGTGAACCAGATTGCGGTCAAGCCGAAGATCGGCCTCACCTTCGCCCAGGGGCTGCGCCACATCGTCCGCCAGGACCCCGACGTCATCCTCGTCGGCGAGATCCGCGACCTGGAGACGGCCGAGATCGCCATCCAGGCCTCGCTCACCGGCCACCTCGTCTTCTCCACGCTGCACACCAACGACGCCCCCGGGGCCATCACCCGCCTGCAAGACATGGGCGTGGAGGGCTACCTGGTGGCCTCGGTCCTGGAGGGCGTGCTGGCCCAGCGGCTCGTGCGCCGGATCTGTCCGGTCTGTCGCGTGCCCGACACGCCGTCGAAGGCCGACCTCGACGCGCTCGGCATCGAAGCGCCGCCCGGCACCGTGCTCTTCCGGGGCAAGGGCTGCGACGAGTGCCGGGGCACCGGCTACCGCGGGCGGAGCGGGATCTACGAGCTGTTCGTCATCGACGAGGACGCGCGCAGCCTCATCCTGCGCCATGCCTCCACCCGCGACATCCGCCAGCACGCGATCCAGCGCGGCATGGTGACGCTGCGGGTGGACGGCTACAAGCGGGCGTGCGAGGGCGTCACCACCGTCGAGGAGATTCTCCGGGTCACGCAGGAAGACGCCTGACGGAATGCCCGTCTTCACCTACCGGGCGGCCGACCGGCGTGGGCAGACGATCGACGGCGTCATGGAAGCGGCCGACGCCCGCGCCGTCGTCGAGCGCCTGCGCAAGGAAGCCTACTTCCCGATCAAGGTCGCGGCCCAGGGCGAGCGCGTGGCCGTGTTCTCGCTGGGCCGCGGCTCCCGCGTGCGCCAGCGCGACCTGCTCGCCTTCACCCAGATGCTGGCCACGCTGTTCGAGGCGGGCCTGCCACTGGACCGCGCGCTGTCCATCATGGAGGAGATCGCTCCCTCGCCGCGCGTGCGCACGATCGTCACCGATCTCCTGCACGGCGTGCGCGGCGGCTCCTCGCTCAGCGAGGCGCTGGCCAAGCATCATCCGCGGCCGTTCTCCCGCCTGTACATCAACATGGTGCGGGCCGGGGAGAAGGGCGGCGTGCTGGAGGTCTCGCTGCGGCGGCTGGCCGAGTTCCTGGAAGCGCGCGCGGCGTTCAACGAGGCGGTCGTCTCCGCCCTCGCCTACCCGCTCGTCATCCTGACCGTGGGCGCCGCCGCCGTCGTGTTCCTGATGACCTTCGTCATCCCGCGCTTCGCGATCATCTTCAACGACCTCGGCCAGGCCATTCCGCTGCCGACGCAGATTCTCATGACGGTCAGCGCGGCGCTGCAGAGCTACTGGTGGGTGGGGGCCACGCTGGCCATGGCCGGCGTGCTGGCCTGGCGCATGTGGACGAGCACGCCCCAGGGTCGGGCGAGCTGGGACCAGTTCATCCTGCGGCTGCCGATCGCCGGCGCCCTCGCGCTGAAGATCGAGACGGCGCGCTTCGCCCGCACGCTCGGCACGATGCTCAAGAGCGGCGTGCCGGTGCTGGGGGCGATGGCCGTGGTCGGCGACATGATGTCCAACCAGGCCGTCGGCACCGCCGTCGGCCGCGTGGCCGAGGGCGTCAAGCGCGGCACCACCATCGCGGCCGGGATGCAGGAGCACACCGCGTTCCCGGCCCTGGCCATTCACATGGTGCGGGTCGGCGAGGAGACCGGGCGACTGGAGGAGATGCTCCTCAAGGTCGCCGACACCTTCGAGACCGACGTCCGCATCGAGCTCAAGCGGGTGCTCGGCCTGCTCGAGCCCGCCATCATCCTGGGCATGGGGGTACTCGTGGCGTTCATCGTCGTGGCCATGCTGCTCGCGATCTTCTCCATCAACGACGTGCCGCTATGAACCGTTGTCGGCGCATCCTGTTCAATCAGCGGGGATTCACGCTGATCGAGCTGCTCGTCGTCATCATCGTGCTCGGGCTGCTGGTCGGGCTCGTGGGCCCGCGGTTGTTCGGGCGGGTGGGACAGTCCAAGCAGGCGGCGGCCAAGGCGCAGATCGAGCTGCTGGGCGCCGGGCTGGACCAGTACCGGCTGGACGTCGGCGCCTACCCCAACACCTCGCAGGGGGTCGACGCCATGCAGAAGAACCCCGGCGCGCAGAACTGGAACGGCCCCTACCTCAAGAAGGCGGTGCCGAAGGACCCGTGGGGGAATCCGTACAAGTACCGCATGCCGGGTCAACACGGCGAGTACGACCTCTGGTCGGAGGGTGCCGATGGCTCCCCCGGCGGCGAGGGCGAAAACTCCGACATCGTGTCATGGGACGTGGAGAAGCGCTGAGCAACCAGCGCGGCTTCACGCTCCTCGAGCTCATCGTCACGCTGCTGGTCATCGCGCTGGCGGTGGGCCTGGCGGTTCCCACGATCGGCCGCTCCACCGAGGCGGTCCGCGTGCGCGCCGAGGTGGCCGGGTTCTCGGCCATCCTGCGTCACGCCCGCGAGCGGGCGATCGTCACCCGCACCGCGCAGGCCGTGGTGATCGACGGGCACCGGGTGAGCCGCGTGGCCGGCGGGCCGGACGGCGAGGTGCGAGAGACGCGCACGCTGTCCGCGCGCCTCACCATCGAGGCCGATCCGCCGCCGGCGCTGACCGTGCGCTTCGAGCCCCAGGGTGGCTCCAGCGGCGGCGATTTCCGGCTCACCTCGGGCACGATCGTCTATCGCGTGACCGTGGACGCGCTCACCGGCCGCGTGCGGAGCAGCCGGCAATGAGCCGCCAGGACGGCTTCACCCTCATCGAGGTGCTGGTCGCCTTCGCGATCCTCAGCCTCACGGTCGTCGTGGCCGTGCAGGGCTTCGCGGGGGGTCTGCGCCTGCTCAAGCTCTCCGGCGACCATCAGCGCGCGATCCTGATCGCCGATCAGAAGGCGCGCGAGGTCGTCGTCCCCAAGGAAGGCCGCGAGGAAGGCACCGAGGGCGGGTTCGCGTGGGAGCGTGTCATCAAGCCGGTGCCGGCGCCGGAGCTGGACGTGCCCGGCCGCCCCGCCAGGTGGCGCGTGTACGAGATCACCGTGCAGGTGGCGTGGGGCGAGCAGCGCCGGACGGTCGGCGTGACCACCCTGCGGACCGTCTCCGACACCGAGCAGCAGCAGGAGGCCGGCCGCCGATGAGCCGCGGCAGTCGCGGGGAGCGCGGCTTCACGCTGGTCGAGGTGCTCATCGCGCTGGCCATCGTGGGCGCGCTGCTGGTCATCGCCTTCGGCGGGCTGCGGGTGGCGACGAGCGCCTGGCGGCAGGGCGAGGACCGGGCCGAAGCGCACCAGCACCTGCGCAGCATCGCGCTCATCCTGGCTCGCGCGATGTCCGGGACGTACCCGTACCGGGCCTCGCGCGGTCTGGCGCCCGAGCCGGTCGTGCTCTTCGCGGGCACCGAGCAGCGCGTGGAGTTCGTGACCCGGGAGACGCCGTTTCCCGCCGCCATCCCCATCGCGTTCATGGCCGTGATCTTCAGCTTCGACGAGGGCGGCGAGCCGGGGCTGGTCGTCCGCCAGCGGGCCCTGCCCAACCGCGAGCCGTTCAGCGAGGCGACGATCGTCTTTCGCGATCCCAGCGTCACCGCGCTGCGGTTGTCCTATCTCGACGAGAGCGGCTGGAAGGAGAGCTGGGACGGCGCCGAGGCCAAGGCCACGCCGCGCGCCGTGCGGATCACGGTCGCCACCAGCCTCAATGGACGCACCGAGGAGCTGCCGCCGCTCACGGTGTCGCTACGGACGGCGCCGCCCCAATGACGCCGCGTCGCCCGACCGGCCGCGAACGCGGCTTCGCGCTGATCGCGGTGCTCCTCGTGCTCGCGTTCGTCGCGGTCGTCGGCGCCGAGTTCGCGTACTCGATGCGGCTGGAGGCCACCGCCGCCCGCATGTACAAGGAGACGCTGATCGCGACCCATCTGGCCGAGGCGGGCCTGGAACAGGCGATCCGCGAGATCGTGTCGGAGTTCGCCTTCGTCGGACTCGGCAACGACAAGGACCTGGACGCCGACGCCGAGTGCCCGCTCGTCTTCTACACGAGCGCGAAGCTCGCGCTCAAGCGCCTGCCTCACCGCAACGTGCCGCTCGGAGCCGGGCAGTTCACCTACTGCATCACCGACGAGGAGGCGCGGCTGAACCTCAACACCTCGCCCCCGGACCGGGTCGGGCGGCT
>Ga0210377_10004244_pt1 | contig 12105 bp, 9 predicted proteins | sample PLM4_65_b1redo_FD_155480 | JGI IMG/M metagenome (GOLD analysis project Ga0210377, IMG submission 155480) | Groundwater sediment microbial communities from an aquifer in East River, Colorado, USA - PLM4_65_b1 redo | ecosystem: Environmental > Terrestrial > Soil > Riparian zone | place: USA: East... | reverse complement strand
GACGCCGTAGCCCGCTGACGCGCGAGAGTACGCGCGGTACGATGCCGCGCATGAAGAACGCCATCGCCATCGCTTTGTTCCTGCTCGCCGGCTTCGCGCGCGCGGAACCCTACGCGGTCGACAGTATGGTGCCGCGCATCGAGCTGGCCGACCAACACGGCGAGGCGCGCGCGATCGACGATTCGGTGCGCGTGGTCGTGTTCAGTCGCGACATGAAGGCCGGCGACGTGATCAAGAAAGCGATCGAGAAGGCCGGCCCCGACCTGTTCGATCGCAACTCTGCGGTCTACGTGGTCGATCTCAAGGGCATGCCGTCGCTGATCCGCACGCTCTTCGCGATGCCCCGTCTGCGGCGTCGCCCGTACAAGCTGCTGGTCGACGTCGACGGCTCGAAGACGGCGGACTTTCCGAGCACCGAGGGGAAGCCCACCGTGCTCGTGCTCGACAAGCTGCGGGTCACGAGCGAGAAGTATCCCGCGAGCGCCGAGGAGCTGATTCTCGCGCTCGAGCCCGCACCGCAGTAGGTGACTGCCCTTCGCTGCGCTGCGCCGGCGCTGCTGATCGCCGCGCTTGCGCTCGTCCCGTTCCTCGACAAGGCGTTCACCACCGACGACACTCTGTTCCTGCGCCAGGCGCAGCAGGTTCTCGCGGATCCGCTGCACCCGACGGCCTTCGAGATGGTCTGGTCGGAGTCGCTCGAGCCGCGCCGGATGTCCGCGATCATGCCGAGCGGCCCCGTGATGGCGTACCTGCTCGTGCCGTGCGTCTGGCTCGGCGGGGCTGAGTGGATCGCGCATCTGGTCGTGCTGGCGTTCTTCGGGCTCGCGATCGTGTCGACCGCGGGGCTGGCGCTTCGCCTCGGCTCCTCGCCCGACGCGGCTCGGACCGCGGCGATCCTGCTCGCAGCGACACCGGCCGCGCTCGCGCTGGCGAGCACCGCCATGCCGGACGTGCCCGCGATGGCGCTCGGCGTCTTTGGCATCGAACGCTTGGTTGCGTGGCGGGACGAGCGCCGCTGGTCGCAGGCCGTCGCCGCGACCTTTGCGCTCGCGCTGGCCGCGCTCGCACGCTCGCACCTCCTGTTGCTGCTCGGCGTCGCCGCGCTGCTCGTGGGGTCGGGTCTTTTCGCGCGCGGTCGCTGGCGCGAGGCGCTCAATGTTTCGTGGCTCCCGATCCTCGCGGCGCCCGTCGTGGTCGTGGCGATTGCGCTGCTGACGCGCGACCCGCTCGCGCCTTCGACGGCGCTCGTCGAAGCCGCGCAAGCATTCAGCGGCGGCGCGAATCTCGGCGCCAACGTCGCGGCGTTCGCCGCGCACTGGACGCTCGTGCTGCCGCTCGCGCTTCCGTGGGCGGTGCTGCGTTGGCGCGCGCTCCTGCATCAGCCCGCCCTGTATGTCGCCGCGCTCGCGGCCCTCTGGCTCGCGCTGGATGGGAGTGAGTCGAAGCATCTGGCGATCGTCGCGCCCGCGGTGGTACTCGGCGCGGTCGCGCTGTGGGACGTGCTCGAAGACGGGTGGCGGCGGCGCGACGCGATCCAGCTCGCCCTCGGGCTCTGGCTCTTGATCCCGCTGCCGCTCGCGATCTACGCCCACCTGCCGTCGAAGTATCTGCTCGCCTCGGCACCGGCCGTGGCGATTCTGGTCGGGCGCGCGCTGGCCGCGCGCGACGCGGCGTTGTCTCGCGCGCTCCTCGCCCTGACCGCCGCCGCCGGAATCGCGCTCGGCATCGCCATCCTCCGCGCCGACGCGGCCTTCGCGGGCCTCGGCCGGCGCGCGGCGGCGGAGCTGATCGCGCCAAACGTGAAAGCGGGGAGTCAGGTCTGGTACGCCGGTCACTGGGGCTTTCAGTGGTACGCGGAGAGAGCCGGCGCGCGCTGTCTCACTCCTTCGCTGCCGCATCCGGCCCAGGGCGACCTGGCAGTCTCGAGCGCGCGCAGCTTCGGGCACGCGATCGGCCTCTTCTCCGAGCGCGAACACCTCGCCAGCCTCGAGGAGAAGGGCCCCGGCGGCCGCATCATGAGCATGGAGCTCGGCGCGGGCTTCTACTCGAACTACTGGGGCATCCTGCCGTGGGTCTGGGGCGACGATCTGCTCGATCGCTTCGATCTCTGGCGCCTGCACTAGGCGGTTCGCGCGTTACGCGCGCACTCCCTCCAGGATGCTGAGCGGGCACGCCGTCTGGATCACCCGCGCGAGACGCAACCCTACGCGCGCGAAGAGCGCGCGGAACTCCTCGCGCGTGCGCTCCTGCCCGCCGGGGCCGACCATCATGTTCACGTCGAGGAGCTTCGCCCAGCTCGCGCCGTTGCCCTGCGGAATCACGTGGTCGACGACGAGAATCCGCCCCTCGAGCGTCATCGCGTCGCGGCAGTGCCCGAGGATGCGCATCGAGTTCTCGTCGTCCCAGTCGTGGATGATGTACTTCATGATGTAGCCGTCGGCGCCGGCGGGGACGGATTCGAAGAAGCTGCCGCCGGCGACCTCGCAGCGGTCGCGCACGTCGGGCGCGCGGATGAAGCCGCTCTCGGCTGCGCCCGCGACCACCTGAGTCTGGTCGTAGAGCACGCCGCGGAGCTTCTTGTGCCGGCGCAGGATCGCTGCGAGCAGGTGGCCGTGCGCGCCGCCGACGTCGACGAGCCGCGCGAAGCGGCCGAACGCGTACGCGCGCGCCACGGCCGCGTTCTCGCCGCCCGAGATGCTCGCCATCGATGCGGCGAACGCGCGCTCCTTCTCGGCGTGCTGCTGCAGATACGCGAAGATCGGCACGCCGTGCACGCGCTCGAACGCGTTGGCGCCCGTCTCGAGCGCGTGCGGGAGCGCGGTCCACGATAGCCAGTTGTAGTCGTCGGCGATCATCAGCGCGAAGTCGCGCAGCGAGCCGGGCCGATCGGCGCGCAGGGTCTGCGCGAGCGGCGTCAACCGGAAGCGGCCGCGCGCGTCCTCGGCGAAGACGCCGACGCTCGCGAGCGCGCGCAGCACGCGGCGCAGGAAAAGCGCGTGCGCGCCGACGCGCTTCGCGATCGCATCGGGCGCGAGCGGCTTCTCGGCCAGCGCGTCGGCGACGCCGAGCTTCGCCACGCAGTACAGCATCTGCGACACCCAGGACATCGTGAGCAGCGACAGCATGCTCTCTTGCGGCAGCGGGCGGCGTTTCCTGGGCATGGTCTCTCAGCTTGGCTCTGGGTTTCTGCCGCGCTCGAGCCAGGCGGCGGCGTCGGCCGGCAAGAGCTCCGCTGCGCGCGTTGCGTAGGCGGCGAGCTCGTCCGCGGTCAGCACGTCGCGCCAGCGACCGTTCGTGCCCTTGAAGAGGAAGCTCTCGGCACCGCCCTCGAAGGCCAGCTCGAACATCCCGATCTCGGCGCTGCGCGCGCGCATCGCCTCGAACGTGCAGCGCGCGACGACCGCGGGCCATTTCGGCTCGGGCACCGGGATAGCGAGGAAGCCCGCGATGCGGCGCATCTCGGCGCCGAGGTCCCGCTTCAGATCGTTGTAGTGGACAAAGAGCACGCGCGGATCGTTCCGGAGGCGCCAGAACGAGGCGATGTGCGCGAAGTGGAAGGCGTCGGCGAGCCAGCTCGCGAAGAAGCCGTGCACGTCGGAGTTCCAGCCGGGCATCGGAGGCACGCCGTCCGCAGCGGCACGCGCGTTCAGGCTGTCGCGGAGCTCGTCCTTGAAGCGCTCGAGGTGGTTGCACATCGACATGAACGCGTCGCGCCCGTCGCGCCCGACGACGATGTACTTCGCGTCGTCGAAGAAGGGGATGCCGTCCGCCGGCGTGTGGCTCTTCATGAAGCGGCGGTGCGTCTGCGCCTCGAGCGCCGCCCGCATCACCTCGACTGGGAAGACCTCGAACTCGATCCACGGCGACAGCTGCTGCACGGACGCTGGCGCGTTGCCGTCGGGCCAGAGCAGGCTCGCGAGGATCGTCTGCGTCCAGGTGGTGCCGCACTTCGGCGGGGTACACACGAAAATGTCAGCGGGTCGGGGCTTGAAGCCCGCCCAGCGCCGGTTGTCGAAGACGGCGTTTCGGTAGGGGACGAGCGACGAGAGCTCGGTCGACATGCCGCGTAGCCTGATCCACCATGCCGTTGCGCGTCAATCGCCGATGCCGGGAGACTTCTCGAAATGACCGTCGACGGGCTGCACCTGATCGATCCGAAGTGCTACGCGGAGCGCGGCTATCCCCACGCGGAGTGGAAGCAGCTGCGCAGGCACGCCCCGGTCGAGTTCTTCGATCCTCCCGCGTGGCAATCGTTCTGGGCGATCACGAAGCACGCGGACATCATCGAGGTGTCCAAGCAGCCGGAGCGCTTCCTGAACGCGCCCGGCATGACGCTGATCCGCAAGGCGGAGGCCGAGAGGCGGGCCGCGGGCGGGGGCTTTGGCGAGATGCGGACCATCATCAACATGGATCCGCCGGACCACCGCGTGTTCCGCAAGGTCGCGAGCCCCTGGTTCACGCCGCGCGCGCTCGGCCGGCTCGACGCGTTCGTCCGCGAGACCGCGCGCACGCTCGTCGACGGCCTCGGGCGCGAGGGCGAGTGCGACTTCATCCGCGACGTCGCCTCCGTGCACCCGCTGAAGATCATCTCGCGCATCCTCGGCGTGCCCGAGGCGGACGAGCCGTTCATCCTGAAGATCACGAACGAGCTCTTCGGCGCCGAGGATCCGGAATTCCAGCGCGCCGCCGACCGCGAGGCGAACCTGCGGGCGCTCGGCCTGGACTTCTTCAACTACTTCAACAAGGTCATGGCCGACCGGCGCGAGCGGCCGCGCGACGACCTGGCGAGCGTGATCGCGAACGCGCGCATCGACGGGCAGCCGATGGGCGTGATGGAGACGATGGGCTACTGCCTGATCGTCTTCACCGCGGGTCACGAGACGACGCGCGGCGGAATCGGCGGGGGGCTGCTGGCGCTGCTCGAGAATCCCGGCGAGCGCGCGCGCTGGTCGAACGACGCCGCGCTCACGCCGCTCGCGGTCGAAGAGATCATCCGCTACGTGACGCCGGTCAATCACATGGTGCGCACCGCCAGCGAGGACTATTCGCTGCGCGGGCGCACGATCCGCAAGGGCGATCGCCTGGTGCTCTTCTACGGCTCGGCAAATCGCGACGAGGACGTCTTCGACGCGCCGGATGTGTTCCGACTCGACCGCGACCCGAATCCGCACCTGGCGTTCGGCATCGGCGAGCACTTCTGCATCGGGACACACCTCGCGCGCAAGACGACCGCGGCGATCCTGGGCGAGCTCGTCCCGCGCCTCGAGCAGCTCGAGCTCACGGGCCCGCCCGAGCGCACCGCGTCGAACCTGGTGCCAGGGATCAAGCACCTGCCGATCCGCTATCGGCTCCGGGCGGCGTCGTGAAGGCTCGCGCGCTTCTCGCCGCGCTCGTTGCGTGCGCGCTCGCATGCGCCGCGCTCGACTCGCGCTCGACGCCGGTGGGGGTCGAGAAGACGCACTGGACGCTCGCGAGTCTCGGCGCGGGTCGCGCCGCGATCCCCGAGACGCAGAGCGAGGCGTTCATCGTGATCGGCGCGGAGCCCGGCCGCGTCTCGGGCTCCGGCGGCTGCAACCGGTTGGCGGCCGGCTATGAGCTGGACGGCCGTTCTCTCGAGTTCGGCGCGATCGCCGGCACCCGCATGGCCTGCGAGCACGGCATGGAGGTCGAAGCCGCGCTGTCGAGCACCCTCGAGAGCACCGCGAGCTTCCGAGTGGTGGGCGAGCAGCTCGAGCTCTACGACGCCGCCGGAGTGCTCCTGGCCACGTTCGAGGCCGATCCAGGCGAGTGAGAACAACGCCCGCGCACAGTGAAGCCCTTCACTGCCGGGTCCCGGGCGCGGTGCGATTCTGCAGTCGTCTTCGAGAACCCCTCACCTGGGAGACGACGATGAGCACCTTCGAGAACGTTTCATTCGGGCTGATCGTCGGCAGCTGGCTGGTCTCGCACGGGCTCATGATCCTGCAGACGATCGGACTCGTGTAGAGCGCGGCCCACCGACTCGAGCACGCCGTACGCGCGCGCGAACTCGGGCGGTGTGCGGCGGGGCTTGCCGGTCGAAATCTCGATGCAGACGAACTGCAGCTCGCCGCGCAGAAGCGTCGCGCCGTCGCGCAGGCGGCAGAGCTGGAAGCGGCGCGTGGCGCGCAGGCGGCCGTCGGAGAGGACGATCCAGTTGGCGACGCGCACGACCTCGCCCACGTACGACGGCATCAGGTAGTCGAGCTCGGAGCGGCGGATCGCCATCGCGCGGTCGAGCGCCTGCCAGCGCTCGAAGCCGACCCCCACCGCGTCCGCGTGCGCCCACGCACACAGCTCGCACCAGCGCAGGTAGACGGCGTTGTTGGTGTGGCCGAGCCGATCCACGTCCTCGGGTGCAACCACGACGTCGATCGTGAACGGATCGGGCAGGTCCCAGAGCAGGGCGGCGGACGGATTCATCGGCGACCTCTGGCGCGACGGCGCTCGCGAGCGGTCGCACAGAATACGACGGGCCCCGGAGGAACGCCTCCGGGGCCCGCGTTTTCGCACCGAGCGGCGCGAAGCCGCTCACATATCCATGTCGCCCATACCGCCCATTCCGCCGGGCATGCCACCGCCGCCGCCCCTCTTCTTCTCGGGCTTGTCGGCGATCATCGCCTCGGTGGTGAGCAAGAGGCCCGCGACGCTCGCCGCGTTCTGCAGCGCGCAGCGCACGACCTTGGTCGGGTCGATCACGCCGGCTTTGATCAGGTCGCCGTACTCCTCGGTCGCGGCGTTGAAGCCGAAGGCGCCCTTCTCGTTGCGCACGCGCTCGACGACGACGGAACCCTCGTGGCCCGCGTTCTCGGCGATCCGCCGCAGGGGCGACTCGATCGCGCGGCGCACGATCGACACGCCCGCGCGCTGGTCGTCCGAGAGACCCTGCTCGATCTTCGCCAGCGTCGCCTGCGCGCGCAGCAGCGCGACGCCACCGCCGGGCACGATGCCCTCCTCGATGGCCGCGCGCGTGGCGTGCAGCGCGTCCTCGACGCGCGCCTTCTTCTCCTTCATCTCGGCCTCGGTCGCCGCGCCGACGCGCACGATCGCGACGCCGCCCGCGAGCTTGGCCAGGCGCTCCTGCAGCTTCTCCTTGTCGTAGTCCGAGGTCGAGTCCTCGATCTGCTTGCGCATCTGGTTGCAGCGGCCGTCGATGTCCTTCTTCGCGCCGGCGCCGCCCACGATCGTCGTGTTGTCCTTGTCGATCGTGACCTTCTTCGCGCGGCCGAGATCCTTCAGCGTCAGGCTCTCGAGCTTCACGCCGAGCTCCTCGGCGACGAGCCGGCCGCCGGTGAGGATCGCGATGTCCTCGAGCATGGCCTTGCGGCGGTCGCCGAAGCCGGGTGCCTTCACCGCGGCGGTGTGCAGCGTGCCGCGGATCTTGTTCACGACCAGCGTCGCGAGCGCCTCGCCCTCGATCTCCTCCGCGATGATCAGCAGCTGCTCGCCGCTCTTCGCCACCTGCTCGAGCAGGGGCAGCAGGTCCTTCATGCTCGAGATCTTCTTCTCGTGCAGAAGGATGCGCGGGTTCTCGAGCTCGACCGTCATGCGCTCGGCATTGGTCACGAAGTAGGGTGAGAGGTAGCCGCGATCGAACTGCATGCCCTCGACGGTCTCGAGCTCGGTCGTCATCGACTTCGCTTCCTCGACCGTGATCACGCCTTCCTTGCCGACCTTCTCCATCGCCTCGGCGAGGATCTTGCCGATCGACTCGTCCGAGTTCGCCGAGATCGTGCCGATCTGAGCGATTTCGTCCGAGTTGCGCGTGGGCTTCGACATCTTCTTCAGCTCTTCGACGATCGCCGCGACGGCCTTGTCGATGCCGCGCTTGAGCTCCATCGGCGACGAGCCGGCGGCGACCATCTTCGTGCCTTCCTTGAAGATCGCCTGCGCGAGCACGGTCGCCGTCGTCGTCCCGTCGCCCGCGACGTCGGAGGTCTTGCTGGCGACCTCCTTCACCATCTGGGCGCCCATGTTCTCGTATTTGCCCTCGAGCTCGATCGCCTTGGCGACCGTCACGCCGTCCTTGGTGACGGTGGGCGAGCCGTAGCTCTTCTCGATGATGACGTTGCGCCCCTTCGGACCGAGGGTGACCGCGACGGCCTGGGCCATCGTGTTAACGCCCTCGAGAAGGCGGGCACGCGCCTCCTCATCGAAGCAGATCATTTTCGCGGACATGGATTCGCTCTCCTATTCGAGAATCGCGAGGACGTCTTCCTCGCGCATGATCAGGTGTTCTTCGCCGTCGATCTTCACATCGCTGCCGCTGTACTTGCCGAACAGGATGCGATCGCCGGGCTTCACGCCCATGGGCTGGCGCTTGCCGTCGTCGCCGATCTTTCCGGCGCCCACGGCCACCACGCGAGCCTCTTGAGGCTTCTCCTTGGCGGTGTCGGGGATGATGATGCCGCCGGAGGTCTTCGTCTCGCCGTCCTGGCGCAGTACGAGGATCCGGTCGTGCAGGGGTCGGACTTTCACGTTCCCTCTCCTAATGCAGATCACTGCGGAGCCTTGGCTAAGATCCGGCCTCGCCGCTGTCAAGCCGGCGAGGAATTCTGGTACGCTGCGCCGCGCCTCCAGGAAGGACTGAACCATCGCCCGGACCGTGACCAGGGTCGCCGCCGTCGGCGCGGTATTGCGGGGCAGGGCATCGGCGCGCCAGATCGCTCTCCTGTACCTGGTGCTGCTCTTCGCCGCGATCGCGGTGGGCCTCTTGCGCTGGCCGATCGTCGCCGTCGACACGGACCTCTGGTATCACTTGAACGCCGGACGGCAGATGGCTGCCGAGCGGGCGCTTCCCGCGGGCGCCTTCTTCTCGTTCCTCCGCCCGAGCCCGGTGGGCCTCGACTACTACTGGCTCGCCCAGCTCGGGCTCTACGGAACCCACGCGCTCGGCGGTCCCGTCGCGCTCGTGTGGCTGCGCGCGGCGCTCGCGCTCGCGACGCTCGGGTTTGCACTGGCGAGCCTGCGCACGGGGCGCCCGCGCGAGTCGCTGCCGTACGCTGCGTTCGTCTTCACGCTCGCCGGCCTCTACGTGCTGGTGCGGTTCGCCGCGATCCGCCCGCACGCCGCGAGCTATCTGTTGATCGCCGTCTTCCTCTACCTGCTCGAGTCGCGTCGCGCGCTGCTGGCGCTGCCGGTGCTCGCGCTCCTCTGGGCAAATCTGCACGGCATCGAGTACCCGGTGATGCTGCTGATCCTGGGCGCGTACACCGCGGAGTGGCTGCTCGCGCGGATCGGCGCCGCCCCGGCAGCGCGCCCTGCGACTCCGCGCGAGCTGGCCGCCGTCGCCGTCGCGATCGCGTGCGTGCTCGGGACGCCTCACGGGCTCGCGCTGCTCGCGGCGCCGTTCGCGGCGGTCTCGTTCGCGTCGCAGTACATCGCGGAGCTGCGCCCGGTCGATCCGGGGAGCCTCTTGTCGTTCGGGCAGGAGGGCCTGCTCGTTACTCGAGAGACGCTGCGCAGCCTGCTGCTTCTGCTCGCCGGCGTCGCCGCGCTCGCGAGCTTGCGCCGGGCGACGCTGCGGCCCGCGCACCTGCTGCTGCTCGCGGGCGGGATCGCGCTGCTCGCGCGCATGGAGCGCTTCTCGATCGAGTTCACGCTGCTCGCGCTTCCGCTGCTCGGCGCGTTCCGACCGCCGGCGCTCGCGTTCGGACCGCCGCCAATCGCGTTCCGACCGCCGCTAATCGGGCAAGGCGAGCTGCCGCGGTGGCTCGCCTCCGCGCTGATCGTGCTCGCCGTGTGCCTGCCGTTCCGATACCTCGGCGCGCTCTTCGACGCGCGCTGCACGTTCCCGGTCTGCACGCGCGACCTGCCGACGGGCGCGGTCGCGTTTCTCACGCGCGTGGGCGCGACCGGCGACGTGCTGAATCATCCCAACCACGGCGGCTACCTCGAGTGGGAGCTCTTTCCGCGCCAGAAGATCTTCGTCGACTTGCAGACGCCCTTCCTTTTTCCCGACGGGGCGGTCTTCGCGGCGGATCAGGCGTTCCAGGATCCCGTCGTGCTCGGCGCGCTCGTCGCCGCGTATCACCCGGCGTTCCTGGTCGTGCCGAACAAGCTGCGCGGCTTCGAGCAGCTCGTCGCGAGCTTCCCCGACTACGCGCCGGTCTTCGTCGACGATGCGGCCGTGCTCTACGCGAGCAGCGGGCAGAATCCCGAGCTCGTCATGCGCTACCGCCTGCGCGAGATCGAACCGTTCTCGCTCCAGCCGATCGGCGCGCGCGATGATCCCGAGACGCTCGGCCGCACCGTGGCGGAGCTCCGGCGCCTGATCGAGATCCACCCCGAGGGCGGACGCACGGGTATCCTCGAGGGGGCGCTGGCGCTCGAGCGCGGAGACACCGACACCGCACTGCGTCGCGCCGACCTCGTGATGGGCTTCTACGGCGATCGCCCCGAGCCGTACCGATTGCGCGCGGAGGCGCTCTTCCGCGCGAAGCGCCTTGCGGAGGCGGCCGAGGCGTTCCGGGCCGCGCTCGCGCGCCTGGGGAGCGATCCGGCCAGCGTCGAGCAACGGCGCTCGCTCGAGGGACAGCTCTGGGCGTGCTTGCTCGAGCTCGGCCGTCCCGAGGAGGCGTATCAGGCGGCGCGGCGCGCGCTGCCCGACGTGTATGCGCCCGGCATCAGCTACAAGGAGCTCGCCGCGCTGGCGCGCACCGCGCTCGAGAGCGGGCGCGAACAGGAGGGCCGCCGGCTGGCCGAGTTCGCGCTGCAGAAGGCGCCGCCGCAAGAGACCGTGCTGCGCGCGTGGCTCGAGAAGCAGCTCGAAGCGACCGGAGAACCGCGCTGAACCCCACTCGCGCTCGCGGTCCACGGGCTCGTATTCGCGGCCTTGCGCCGCTTCGCGCGGCGCGCCTGATAAGCTCCGCGCCATGAAGCGACTCTCCGCGTACAACCTGCTCGATCCGGCCGTCGTCGAGAATCCGTTCGAGTTCCACCGCGCGCTGCGCGAGCAGGCGCCGGTGTACGAGGTGCCGGGCATCGGCCTGTTCCTGATCTCGACGTACGCGGGCGTGCTCGAGGTGCTCGCCGATCCCGGGCGCTTCTCCTCGAAGTCGGGACCCGCGGTCGGTGGCATGGCGCCGCCGCCCGAAGTGATGGAGGCGATGTCGGCGGGCTACCCGACGGTCGACACGCTGCTCACGAACGATCCGCCGGATCACATCCGCTACCGCAGCCTCGTGTCACGCGCGTTCTCCGCGCGGCGCGTCGCGGGCCTGGAGGACTACATCCGCGGCGTTGCAGAGACGCTCATGAAGAATTTTCTGCACGAGGGCACGGTCGACCTGCTGCCGCGCTACGCGGTGCCGCTCCCGCTCTCGGTGATCGCGGACCAGCTCGGCGTGCCGCGTTCGGACATGGCGCTCTTCAAGCGCTGGAGCGACGACGCGGTCGCGCCACTTGGCGGGATGATCAGCCTGGAGCGGTCGGTCGAGTGCGCGCACTCGATCGTCGAGTTTCAGCACTACATGGCGAAGAAGATCGAGGAGCGCCGCGCGGCTCCGCAGGACGACATCCTCTCCGATCTGATCGGTGCGCGGCTGGATGGTGCCGAATCGTTGAACGTCGCCGAGATGGTGTCGATCCTGCAGCAGTTCATGGTCGCGGGAAACGAGACGACCACGAACCTGATCGCCAGCGCGACGATGCTCCTGGGTCAGAATCCCGAACAGCTCGCGCTCGTGCGGAAGGACCCGACGCTCATCCCCAACATGGCCGAGGAGGCGCTGCGGCTGGAGTCACCGGTGCAGTCACTCTTCCGGCTCGCGACCGAGGACACGCAGGTGCTGGGCACGGCGATCCCGAAGGGCGGGCGGGTCGTCGTCATGTACGCGTCGGCGAATCGCGATGCAGCCGTCTTTCCGGACCCCGACCGCTTCGACGTGCAGCGCGAGAACGCGAGGGCGCACCTCGCGTTCGGCAAGGGCGAGCACTTCTGCATCGGCGCGGCGCTGGCGAGGAAGGAAGCGGCGATCGCGTTCGAGACCCTGCTGGGCCGCACGCGCGATCTCCGCCTCGCGCCCGGGAAGAACGATTTCGCCCACGTGCCGAGCTTCATTCTGCGCGGGCTGAAGCAGCTCTGGA
>Ga0210377_10004243_pt1 | contig 12105 bp, 7 predicted proteins | sample PLM4_65_b1redo_FD_155480 | JGI IMG/M metagenome (GOLD analysis project Ga0210377, IMG submission 155480) | Groundwater sediment microbial communities from an aquifer in East River, Colorado, USA - PLM4_65_b1 redo | ecosystem: Environmental > Terrestrial > Soil > Riparian zone | place: USA: East... | reverse complement strand
GTGGTGTATTTCCCCCGCATTGTACGGGTGACGCGCGGCGTGGCCCTGTCGGTCATCGCCCAGGAGTACATCGTGGCGGCGCAGGCGTTGGGGACGCCCCGCTGGCGGCTGATGCTCCGAACCGTGCTGCCCAACTGCCTCTCGGTCGTCGTCGTGCAGGTCAGCTTGTACTTCGCCGAGGTGCTGTTGGCCGAGGCGGCGCTCAGCTTCCTCGGCCTGGGAGAACCGCCACCGCAGCCCACCTGGGGGAACATTCTCCAGGATTCCCAGAAGTACATCCGAGAGGCACCCTGGATCGCCATCTTCCCCGGCTGCGCCATCGCCCTGTCGGTCCTGGGCCTCAACCTGTTCGGCGACGCCGTCCGGGATGCGATGGACCCCCGCCTGCGAACGTAGCTTCCGGTAGTTCTCATCAGATTTCTTGGACGCTCTGGCTCTCCGGCAATGGTTCGTAGCGGAGAGGAGTGGACCGCCTGCCTGGAGGCGGCCGCCGGACCGTCAGGTCAGCCGGAAGGTCCTGGTGTGAGAGAGCCTCAGAAACGGATTTGGCGGGCGGTCAGATGAGCTTCGCCAGGATCTCGGGCGGGACGAGGGGCTGCAGATCGGGGGCGACTTCGAGGAGGTGCGCGATGTCGGCCAGGTCTTTGAGGCGCTGGCTGGGACGACGCGCAGCATCGCCCGCCCCGGAGAGAACAGACCAGCTTTGCGCAATCGAATCAATCTGGCATTCGGGGTTACTCGCCGACCCAGGTGGTGAGCCGGCGGGGTCGGCCGGACTCGTTTCGCACTTTCAACACCGCAAACTTGATCGGTGCGTCCACGGCCACGTACACCCACAGTTCCGAGCGGATGCCGCTCTTCGTGTGCTCAAAGACACTGAAGCCGAATCCGTGCCGACTGACGTACGGCTGCGGGCCGCGGCTGGGGCCGGAAATCGAACCTATCGCGCAAGGGCCCGGCTGATAGAACGCTAATACGCGAGCCGAGGATGCCGGATCCACGCCCCGATTTGATGTCCGGTGCTTTTTTCCACCAGGGCCGACCCATGACACGACCCCTGGGCGGGCAAGCCCCCGATCCCGGACGACGGATGGGATGGTCCACGGCATGGTCCCTGCAAAGAGGGAACCCACATCCACCCGCCGCGGCGGGCCTCACCATGACATGACGGAGCCGCCTGGGGCAGCACGATGGCCTCGCGGGATTCGGCGTGTCCGATGGGAGGGGTCTGCCGATGCCCTGTACCCTCGCCGTCTTCCCTCGGGAGTCACCGGACCCCGGGGCTTCCTCCCACGACTGGCCGATCTATCGTCCTCGCAAGGCCGAGACCTCCCCGCTCTGGCAGCTTGTCGCGCACCACGCGCACGCCTTCCTTGACGTGTACGATGAGCGCCATGCCTCACAGTACGGGCCACTCCGAAAGGTGGCTCCGCGCGCCTTGGAGAATTTTCAGTGTCCGCGCTGCGGCGGGACCATGAAGAGCCTTGCCGTGATCGAACGCCCGGCGATCGTCCGGCAGATCCGCTCGGCTGAGCTCGCGACGAAGCCTCGACCACCTGGGCCTCCCCAGCGGAGCGGTGAGCTTCCGCGCGCCCCCCGACCAGACCAACGGCCTGCCGGGCGACCACCCCCGTGAGTGGGCTTACGAACCGTTCTTAGACGACCTCCCCACCCCTGATCCGATGGTTGGGTAGCCGGGGCCGCGGGGCCGGTCTGTCCGGTCCCGTCCCTCGCGTGCTCCGGTGCCCGCCGAATTCCGCTTGACAACCCCGCCCGCCGCCGGTAGCTTCCCCGCCGAGGTCGTTTTCCCCCTGGTGGTTCTCCGCGGCTCGGCTATCGCCCTGGCTCCCCCGCTCCGGTGGCGAGCACGAGGCTGGGCCCAGTTCCCAGTTTCCTATCCGGTTCATCGGAGAAGACAAGACATGAGATCGTCCCGCATGGCATTGGCCTTCGTGTCATTCGCGCTCCTTTGCGGGTGCGCGTGTTCTCTCCCGTCCTTTGCGCAACAACCCGCACCATCAAGCGCTCTCGTCTTGCCGCCCACGATCTTTGACAACGACGGAGAGGAGTGGGTCTCGGTCGGGCCCAGGGGGATGTCCCTCTCGAACAACGACGTGATCAGCGGACAGGTCAATGCAATCGCCGTCCACCCGACCGACGCGAACACGCTGTACATCGGCGCTTCCGAAGGCGGCGTATGGAAGACGTCGAACGGCGGCGGCACGTGGACAGCGCTGACGGATTTCCAACTCTTTCGCCTCCTGCCAAGCGGAGTGCGACGCGGCACAACGTTGATCGGCTCCATCGCGATCGACGCGGCACGACCCAACCTGGTGTACGTCGGCACTGGAAACCCGAACTTTGCAACCGGGTTTATGGGCTCGGCTCTCGGTGTCTTCCGGTCCACCGACGCCGGTCAGACCTGGAATCCGACGGGCGTCGGTTTCAATCGACCAGCATGTCAGAACTCGGCGATGAGCCAGGCGACCGTCAACCGGATGCTGGTGCGCCCTGGCACTCCGACGATCGTTTATGCGGCGAGCAACATGGGCCTGTTCAGTTACAGAGATGATGGCAGTGACTGCTGGAAACGAATGACTCAGGGGCTCCCGGGTTCTGGCAATGCGATTGATCTCGTCGTCGATACCTTTGAGGGTTCGTTCTATGTTGCGTTCTCAGGCATCGGGATATTCAGATCCCAGGGGTCCAACACGACAGCTTGGACGCAACTGACACAGGGACTTCCGCTTCCGGCTTCCAAATTCGGACGCATCGCGCTCGCCTTCGCCGGACGGAGCCTGGGCTTCTCGCGGCCGTCACGTCGACTCTACGCAGGCTTTGAGGTTGGCAAGCAATACCGTCTCTTTCACACCATCAACGGTGGGGATGCATGGACCGAGTTGCCGTCGCCGCCGAGTGACGGACAGCTCGGCTTCAACAACGCCCTCGCCGTCGGCCTCTACGACGGTGACGAGGTGTACATCGGTCAGGTCGCCGTGCGAAGGGCGACCGACGGCGGGAGGGCGGGTGGGCTGAATGACTTCAAGACAAACCCGCCTACCGCCGGGAAGTCCTGGGACAATCTCAGTTGCTGCCTTTCCGATGGCAATCCGGCTCGCCAAGGGCTCGATCTCCACGCCGACGTGCACGACATCGTGTTCGCGCCGTACGGGAGCTTCGTTCCCACGCCGTCGGAGACACAGATTGTCTTTGTCGCCAACGACGGGGGTGTCACCAGAGGCAGCATCGACTTCGAGGGCGTCGTCAGCTGGACGTCGCTGACCAAGGGCCTGGCGATTGGCCAATGCGGCGCGCTTGGGTTGCATCCGAATAATCAGTTCGAATCGGCGTGCGGCCTCTGGCACAACGGCAATGCCCTTCTGAACGCGAGTACCGGACAGTCGGTTCTTGTGGGCTTCGGGGACGGGTTCAATACGACCATCGATGCGGCCACGCCCACGACGATCTATATCGACTGCAACGCGGGCTTTGGCGGCGATATCTGCCGAAATGTGCGAAAGCCGGGAGGCTTCACACAGCAGACCATCTGGGATATTGAAGGCCCCACGAAGCATTGGAGTGATCCATATCGCCCTGGTCATTTGCTCATGTTGCAGGGAGGGCTGCTCTTCCGGACCACCGCGGGAAACACGGTGTCCGCGAGCGGATTGTTGAATGGCCCTAACGCTTGGATGCTCATCGAACCGCCGGGCAAGTCCGGTAACACAACGACGATGGCGTTCAGAAGCTGGGTTTTGGAGGAACAGCCCGTCTATTACGTTGGAACCGACAGCGGACAAGTGTGGCGCGGCTCGCCGGAAGCCGGGTGGCTGAAGCTCTGTGAGTGCGGCATCCCGGTCAACGGAATTTCGCCCGACCTGTTTCGGAACGAGCGCATCTACGTGGTTTTCAAGAGTCTGAGCAGTCCAGGACGAATCAAGCTGGTCTCGCGACAAGGAAATGGGTCCTGGGTCGCAGAGAACATCGACACGGCCTTCGCGCCGACCTTGCAGGTGCAGGTGATCACGAGTGTCGCGGCCAAGCCCGTTCCGCCCTTCATCAGAGACACGACCGTGTATGTCGGTACAGATCAGGGTGTTTATCGAGGACATCTCGATCAGGCAGGATGGAGCTGGACTCGCGCGGCTGGTGTGCCGAATGTCTTGGTGACCGATCTGAAAGTGCATCAAAGCGCGCAGTTCTTTGACTTGACCCGCATTGTGCGGGCCTCAACCTTCGGTCGCGGCATTTACGAATTGCGGCGATCACAAGGACCGGTCCTCGAGAATCCGCGCGTCGTGGCGGTCCAGGCGCTGCGAGTGGACGTGGACGGAGCTCCTCCTCAATTGAACGTCAGCGTCCAAGCGAACACCGCGCGAGAGAGAGGAACGAAAGAGACGCCGTTCGAGCTGGCGCCCTTTCCTGAGATGGACGTGACTCTCGAGGCGCCACATGAAGTCGCTGATCGTGACGCGACCCTGTCGTTTGTCGGATGGGTAATAGACGGCAAACGGACGGATCGTCGAAATCGAATCACGCTCAAGCTCGAGGACGTTTCGAGGATCGTCGCCAACTATGCCATGCAGCGCCTGGTGGCGCGGCCGAGCGCCAAGGTAATGAAAGTCTCGTTGTCCGCGGATGCGAGGGAAGTCTGCGTTGCGGGTTTCAGCCATGAACTGATGCTGACCTGGGAAGTGACGGGCGGACAGCGGCCCCTCTCCGCGCGAGCCGACATCACCTATCCGGACAAGACCGGCGAGAACAGCGAGCTCAAGCAGATCAACGGCTCGCGGCAGATTCCTGTCAACTTTCCTGGCGGTGGATACGTTGGGATTCAAGTGATCGCTGAGGATTCGAGCAAGGGAACCGCGTCGGCGCAATCAACGCTGTCGTTGAAACCCTGTCGCTGAGCGGCTCAGTAGGATTCGCGCTTCGCACTCGGTAGGCCTACGCAAAGGGCCCACTACGTCACTGCCGCGCGCACGCTGAACCGGGGCTCCTGCCACTCGCCGCTCTTGAGTACTTGTTCGAGCCGATCGACGGCGTCCCACACGTCTACGAAAAAGAGGGGACAAATAGAAACAGAGGGGACGAAAGAGGGGACGTAGGTTCTAAAACAACTGAACAATCTTACGCACTGGGACGTAGAGTGCATGCATGCTCAGACAGCCGCGATTGGATGCCCCCGGGGCGTTGCACCACGTCATGGGTCGGGGCATCGACGGCACCAAAGTCTTCCGGAGTGACGAGGACCGGACGGATTTCGTGAATCGGCTCGCGCAGCTGGCGCAGGACGGGAGCCTGGCCGTCTATGCGTGGGCCCTCATGCCGAACCACTTCCATCTCTTGGTGCGAACGGGCCGGCGGCCGCTTTTCCGGAGCCTGAAGAGGCTGCTCACCGGGTATGTGGTCAATTTCAATCGGCGGCACAAGCGGCACGGCCGTCTGTTTCAGAATCGGTACAAGTCCATCATCTGCGAAGAGGACCCGTATCTGCTGGAGTTGACCAGGTACATCCATCTGAATCCCGTCCGGGGCGGCCTGGTGCACCAGTTGAGCGAATTGCGCAGATACCCCTGGACCGGACATTCCGCGATCACGGGGTGGTGGAACGGGGGTGGCAGGACACCGCCACGGTGCTGGCGTACCTCGGGCAGCGCCAGAAATGGGCCGTTCAGGGCTATGAAGAGTTCGTACGGGACGGGATCGCGCAAGGGCGCCGGCCCGACTTGGTGGGCGGCGGCCTCCTTCGGAGCCAGGGGGGCTGGGCGCAGGTCTTATCGCTGAGGCGGAAGGGGACCAAGGTGGCGTCGGATGAGCGGATCTTGGGGAGTGGAGAATTCGTCGAGCGGCTGCTCGGGGAGGCGGCGCGCAGAGAAAATGAGATGTTGCGGCTGTCCAGGAAGGTGGTGAAGTAAATGACCTTGGGGAGGAAGATCGCCGCTAGGGAAGGCATCCCCGCATGGGAATTACGGTCCGGGCTACGGAGAAGAAGGGTGGTACAGGTGAGGAGATTGTTCTGTCAACTGGCCGTCAAGGGCATGGGGTACTCCGGGGCGGAGGTAGCCCGGTTCCTCGGGGTGACCACATCGTCGGTCAATCGGTTGGCTGCTCCGGAGGAACTGCCAGAGTTCCGAAAATGCCTTAATGCGCTTTAGAACCTACGTCCCCCTTCCGTCCCCCTTCCCAGGCGACCGGCAATCGGATCCACAGCAGATCACGGGGTGTGGCGCGGTCCACAAAGGCCGCGTACCGCGGATCGGTCTGGATCTGTACCCGCAAATCGGACCCGGCGTCGGACACATTCAGACTGTGGGGATGCCGCTCGGCGTAGAAGGCGGCGGCCAGGAGCGATTCCGTCTGCTGCAGTTGGTCCACCCACATGGCCAGATCGAGGTCGAGGTTCACGAGGACATTCGTTCCCCGAGGGTAGTAGGAGTGGAAGGCCGTGAGCGCGACCGGAGCGAATTGCGCCGGAGCCCACCTGCACTCGATGGCGTCAACGTGGCTCCGGCCCCCCGGGATCACGAAGTCGATCCCCCGTCCCGACCGGCCAGTACCAACCCCAATCCGAACAGAGCATGAACCGTCATGACGCCAATCCGGCCAAGGCGGACAGGAATACGACGCTTCAATCTCTTCAAAGAAAAACGCGAAACCAGACTCCTGGGGCGAGTCAGTGCTTCTGCTCCGTTGCTCAAATGGTGTGTTGAGCTTGGCGTCCTTGGCCTGCCTGTGCGTGGTCGCACGCAGACAGGCGCCATGGCGGTTGGGTAATCTCGGAGCCGGGTTAACTGCGCGCAGCGGGTATTCCCACCTCGACCGAGTGTTCCTGACGGTCGTCAACGAGGGGAATCGCCTTGTCGTGTTGCTCGACGCCATCAACTGTCACACTCGTCTCGCCATTCCCGTCCTGCGTGTGCGCGACGGCGATGTGGTAGATCGTCTCCCGATACCGGTAGTGCACCCTGAACCCCTTCCACTCCGCTGGGAGGCACGGAGCAACACGCAGTGTGTCCACTTCCAGCCTCAGCCCCAGGAGTGATTCCACGATAAGCCGGTACATCCAACCGGCCGAGCCCGTGTACCACGTCCATCCACCGCGGCCGGTGTGCGGCGAAAGCGCATAGACGTCGGCCGCGACGACGTACGGCTCTACTTTGTAGGTGGCAATCGCCTCCGGAGACCTCGCATGGTTCACGGGGTTGATCATTGCCAACAGCTCCCACGCACGCCGGCTGTCGCCCAACGCCGCGAACGCCATCGCCGCCCAGATCGCCCCATGCGTGTACTGCCCGCCATTCTCTCTCACGCCCGGGACGTACCCTTTGATATAGCCGGGATTCAAAGACGACTTGTCGAACGGCGGATCCAAGAGTTGGATCAGCGCATGGTCCCGGCGAACGAGGCGCTGATCCACCGCTTCCATGGCCAGGCGGGAGCGCTTGGCATCGCCCGCCCCGGAGAGAACAGACCAGCTTTGCGCAATCGAATCAATCTGGCATTCGGGGTTACTCGCCGACCCAAGCGGCGAGCCGTCGTCGAAGTACGCGCGGCGGTACCACTCGCCGTCCCAGCCGTTCTGCTCGATATTCTGGCGCACGTGAGCCGCCTCCCTCTGGCACCGTTCGGCGAAGGAGACGTCACCATGCCGGCGGGCAACCTCGGTGAAGCGCATGAGCACTTCATACAGGAAAAAGCCCAACCAGACACTTTCGCCTTTGCCGTGTTCGCCCACAATGTTCATGCCGTCGTTCCAGTCCCCGGAGCCGATGAGCGGCAGTCCGTGCTCCCCAAATCTGAGGCCCCTCAGGATGGCTCGCACACAGTGCTCATACAAACTGGCCGCTTCTTCGGACCGGCTGGGTAGATCGTAATACGAGTCCTCCTCCGTGTTGACCAGGTGGCCCTCGACGAAGTGGATGGGTTCGTCCAACACCCCGGTGTCCCCTGTGGTGAGAACGTAACGGCACGTCGCCAAGGGCAGCCAGAGGTAATCATCCGAGCAATGTGTCCGCACACCCCGACCAGAGGGGGGATGCCACCAATGCTGAACATCTCCCTCCCGGAACTGACGGGCCGCAGAGCGGAGTAAGTGCTCGCGCACGAGGTGCGGCGTGGCGTGGATGAGCGCCATCACGTCCTGCAACTGGTCGCGGAAACCGAAGGCACCCCCCGGCTGGTAGTATCCGCTCCGCGCCCAAAGACGGCACGCCAGAGTCTGGTACAAGAGCCAGCCGTTGGTCAGCACGTTGAGGGACGGGTCCGGTGTTTCCACCTGCACTGCGCCCAGGGTGCGGTTCCAGTGCTGCCACACCGCTTCGAGCGCGCCACGCGCGGCAGCAGATCCCCGGAAGCGATGGACCAGGTTGCCGGCGTCATCGGCGTCCCGCCCTACGCCGAGCGTGAAGATGAACTCACGCTCTTGTCCGTCGGCCAACTCGAAGGGAACCTGGATCGCGGCGCAGGGATCCAGAGCGGCCCCCACTTTGCCGGAGAGGCGCAACCGAGTCATGGCAGCCGGGCTCCGGAGCGTGCCGTTACGCCCGAGGAACTCCGTCCGGTCGCCGCTTACGGTCCGATTCGTATCGTTCACGTCGAAAAAGGCAACCCGGTCGGCGAACTCCGTGTTGTAGGGGTTCCGCGCGAAGAGCGCTCCGCTCTTGGGGTCGACTTCGGTAACCACGTGCATGGCCGATTTCGGCCGCAGATCTCCCAGCACCCATTCCACATAGCCCGTGGCCGAGAGCCGGCGGGATCGGCCGCACTCATTGCGCACTTTCAACACTGTGAACTTGATCGGCGCGTCCTGGGCCACGTAAACCCACAGCTCGGAGCGGATGCCGCGCTCCGTGTGCTCGAAGACGCTGTAGCCGAATCCGTGCCGGCTGACGTAAGGCATCCCTCCGCGGGTCGGCAGCGGCGTGGGGGACCAGAAGTGGCCCCTCTCTTCGTCACGGATGTAAAAAGCTTCTCCGCTCGAGTCGCTCACGGGGTCGTTCCCCCAGGGGGTGAGGCGGAACTCGTGGGCATTCTCGCTCCAGGTGCAGGCCCGGCCGCTCTCCGATATGACGGTTCCGAATTGCGGGTTCGCCAGCACATTCACCCACGGCGCCGGCGTCACGTGCCCGTGCGCAGTCGTAGTCACGTACTCGCGCCCATCAGGCGTGAATCCTCCCAGCCCGTTGAAGAAGAGCAGATCGTGGCGAGGCAACGCGGCCGTTGGCGAGGGTTCGGCGCGGCGGGGTCGGGTTGGCGTAAGGCGCGGCACTGTTACTTCCACAAGGCCGCGACGGTGAATTTGGTCCCACAGCGTCCCCCGGCTGTCGGTGAGGATGGCCCGGGCGACCGATTGGAGAAGAATGCGGTCCTCGTTCGATATCTGGTCCCCCGGTCTTACGAAGATGCCGCCGGGTCGATCGGTCACGTTGGCTTCGAGCCCCGCGGCAATGAGCCCCATGATTTGTTCGTGGAGTAGCTGCCGGTAACCGGTGTGATCTTCGTTCCAGATCACCAGGTCCACCGCCAGTCCTTTCAGGCGCCAGTACGCGTGGGCCTGGACGAGTTGGCGCACGAGATCGATATTGACCGGGTCTCCGATCTGCAGCAGCACGATCGGCAAGTCGCCGGAAATGGAGTAGCCCCATAGACCGGATTGCCCGCGGTGGTTCTTGTTGAGGACGCTCGGATCGGCGCGCAGAGAGGAATTGGCGTAGATTACGGCGCTGGCCAGGTGTCCGTAGAGTTGAGCGTCAGCCTCGGTGGCATTGATCTGCCGCAGGGCCACTTGGCTGTGTGACCACGCCAGATCGAAAACGCGGTCCGCCAGACGCCGATCCTGGTATTTCCCGACAAGGCCCAGGCACACGCTCCGGGTCTCGCCGATGCCGGAGACAATATTGATTGTCGCCGATTCTTCCGGATCGAAGGTGATTCGATACCGGATTGCCACAATCGGGTCGAGCACGGAGCCCTGGCTGCCCGAGAGCGCTGCGGACCCGCTCATCGCTTGCGGATCGGCGACCGTGTGTTCGCGGCCGATGAACTGCATGCGATCGGTCTCATAGGATATTTCTCCGATATCGGCCCCATGCACGGCCATCAGATGGAACATCCATGGCGCCTGCTCACCCTCCGAGCGGGGCCGGCGAGTGCAGAGAATCGCCCGCTGCTGGCGGATGATCTCGGTCTGAACAAAGAGATTACTGAACGCCGGATGCAGCTCGTCCGCGGCCGACGAGGCGAGAACGACTTCTGCGTAACTCGTGACGTCGATCGCCCGGCGCATGCGGGAGCGATTGGTGATGCTGATTCGGCGCAGCTCGATGTCATCCTCCGGCGAAACGGCGATCTCCGTATGCGTGTCGAATTCGTGGTCGCGGCAACGGAACTCCGCTCGCGCCTCCGAGAAAATCGCTTCGTATTTCTCCGACCCTTTGAGCGTCGGCTGATAGGCGGTTGACCAGAACTCCCCACTGGCCACGTCGCGGATGTAACAGAACGTGCCCCAGTTGTCACAGGTGCTGTCTTCGCGCCAGCGTGTGACGGCGATGTCCTTCCAGCGGCTGTAACCGCCGCCTGCGTTCGTGATCATCACGTGGTATCTGCCGTTCGACAGCAACTGCACCTCCGGTATCGGCGTGTCCGGACTGCTGAAAACGCGCACCGGCGTCTCCGAATCGCTGGGAATCGTACGTACGTCGGAGTGCTCGGCGCTGTGCCAATAGAACGCTGTGGCCTTGGGAACCCGCTCTTGGAGCAACAGCGTGGTCGCCTGGAACCGCGGATCCGACTCGAATCGCTTCTGCATCGGACGGTCCAGGAGCAGATAGGCCAGCGAGAGGAGGCTCATGCCCTCGTGATGGGCCATGAACGACCGGACCACGGCGCTCGATTGCCCGCGTGGGAGACGCGACGCGGTGTAGTCGATGGCTTCATAGAAACCGTATGTTCCTTCCAGCCCTTCAGCGGCGAGTCGCTGCAAATTCAGGCAGGCCTCCTCGGGCGCCACCATCAGGGCGAGCGCCGAGGCATACGGCGCGATGACCAAATCATCAGCGAGCCCGCGTTTGAGCCCCAGGCCGGGCACGCCAAACGCGCGATACTGGTAGTTGAGACGAACGTCGATCATGTTGTAGCCGGATTCCGACATACCCCACGGTACGCCTCGGTTCCGCCCATACGCGATCTGCCCCTCCACCGCCGCCTTGTAGGTCTGGTCGAGCAAGGTGTCTTCGTAGGTCGGCATCACCAGGAGCGGCATGAGGTACTCGAACATCGAACCGCTCCACGAAAGGAGAACCGGCTCTCCACCGGCGGTCGTGAGCAGGCGCCCGAGGGCGAACCAGTTCTCCTGCGGCAGTTGTCCCTGCGCAATCGCCACGAAACTGCACAATCTCGCTTCCGATGCCAGCAGATCGTAGTAACTCGAGTCCCGACGTCGTTCTGCAACGTTGTAGCCGATCGCCAGCAGATGACGCGCCTTGTCGAACAGGAAGTCATACTCCATGCGGGCGAGTTCGCCGGATTGCAGCGCAAGGCGTTCGATGGCCGCAATCCTTGCCTTGGCACGCTGGCTTGCCTCCGTGATCAACCGTTGAAGCTCACCCAACCACCCGTTTTCCTCGGGGGTTGCGTCCGAGCCGAGCTGCTCCTCCATGGCCGGCAGCAACTCCACCTCGAGTCTGGCCAATTCGCGCAGCGTTGGGATCTTATCGATGCCGCAAGAGTCGCTGAGTCTATTCGGAGAGGCCGTCAGCAATGTCCAAGGAGCGAGAAACGTCAACTCATCGAGGGCGCCCTGGCATTGCCGGGCGAAGGCATCTGCCCACCACTTTGCCTGGCTCTCGGGGTCAGCATCGAGGCTGCCCACCACCTCCGCGGCGGATGTCGCCAGCCGGTCGAGGCACAGCCGCACCGCCGCCAGCGTAGTTGGCCGGGCAGCGGATGGGAACGCCAGGTCCTTTTGAAGTTGAGCGAGCGGGGCCGGTGCGGTTTCTCCCGCAACGTCCACGAGAATCCGTAGGGTGTCGCTGAGCCCGTCAAACAATCGCGCTCCCAGGATCTTGTGATCGGGAAGTGCGAGCAGGCCCGGCCGCAATGTCA
>Ga0210377_10004242_pt1 | contig 12108 bp, 7 predicted proteins | sample PLM4_65_b1redo_FD_155480 | JGI IMG/M metagenome (GOLD analysis project Ga0210377, IMG submission 155480) | Groundwater sediment microbial communities from an aquifer in East River, Colorado, USA - PLM4_65_b1 redo | ecosystem: Environmental > Terrestrial > Soil > Riparian zone | place: USA: East... | reverse complement strand
CGCCGTTGCCACCACGGTGGCTGGCTGGCAGTTCAAGGCGATTGCCAAGGCCTCGATTCCCGGGACCGACGATCTCGCGATGTTCTTCGGCACCTTCAACATGACGGCGGGACTGGTATCGCTCGTGCTGCAGATGCTGTTCACCGGCCGCGTGCTCCGCACGGCCGGCGTGGGTGCCGCGCTCTTCATCGTGCCGGTGGCGATCATGGGCAGTTCGGTGGGCGTGCTCCTGTTCGGGACGCTGCTGGCCGCCTCGATGCTGAAGGCCAGCGACCAGGTGTTGCGGTACTCCATCGACAAGGCGACCATCGAGTTGTTGTACCTGCCGGTTCCGGCCGGCCACACCTTCCGCGTGAAGTCGTTCATCGACACTGTGGTCTACCGCGTCGGCGACGCCTTCGGCGGTCTCGCGGTGCTGCTGTTTGCCGTGATCTTCGGCTTCAATCCGGTCCAGGTGTCGGCGGTGTGCATCGTGCTGGTGGCCTGCTGGATGGTGGCGGCGTTCGTGGCCCGCCGGCAGTATGTCGAGAACCTGCGCGAGAGCATTCACCAGCACCGCGTCGACGCCGAGCAGGCCTCGCTGCCGGTGCTCGATCGCGACACGACGGCGCTGATCTCATCGCGGCTCAAGGGCAACACGCGCGAGATTGCCTACGCGCTGAGCCTGTTCGAGATGGCGCACGATCGCGCCATCCACCCCGCGGTCAAGGGACTTCTCCATCACGCCGAGCCGGAGATCCGCCGCCAGGCGATCGCCCTGCTGACCCGCGCGGGTGACGCCAGCGTGAAGCCGGAGGTCGAGAAACTCCTGCAAGATCCGAACCTGTCGGTCCGCACGGAAGCGTTGCTCTACTTGACGGCCTTCGATCCAGCCGATCCGCTGGTGCGCATCGAACAGCTCGGCGCTTTCGAGGATTTTTCGATCCGCGCCGCGCTGGTCGCGTTCCTGGCGCGTCCGGGGCGCTCGCAGAACCTCGACGCCGCCCGACTGCTGCTGACCCGGATGGTCGGCGAAGCGGGCGAGGCCGGGCAGCGCACGCGCCTCGAGGCGGCGAAGCTGCTGGCCATCCTGCCCGACGTGTTCGACCGCGAGATGCGGACGCTCCTCGAAGACGAAGACGTCGAGGTCGCCAAGGAAGCCATCGCCGCCGTCGGCAAGTTGCGGAAGCGCGCATTCGTCGGCCGGCTGCTGGAACGGATGACGGAGCCGGATCTCGTCGAGGCGATTACCGCCGCTCTCTCCGCGTTTGGCGATCGCATCGTCGGGACCTTGCGCGACTACCTGACCGACGGCGAGATGCCGATGGAGGTCCGCCGCCAGATTCCCGCCGTGCTGCAGGCGGTGGGCACCCGTGCGGCGCAGGCCGTGCTGTCCGAAAGCGTGCTCGACCGCGATGTCGTGCTGCGGTACCACGTGATCACCGCGCTGAACAAGCTCGGACAGCAGCATCCGGAACGCTCGACCGATCACAAGCTGATCGAGTCGGTGATGGCGGCCGAGATCATGGGCCACTATCGTTCCTATCAAGTGCTCGGCACGCTCGGTGCGTCGCTCAAGGAAGAAGGCAATCCGATCGTGCACGGCCTGCGCGAATCGATGGAGAAGGAGGCCGAACGGGTGTTCCGTTTGCTCAAGCTTCTGTATCCGCAGTTCGACATGCACAGCGCCTACGTGGGCCTGCAATCGATGGACCCGGTCGTTCACGACAACGCCGTGGAGTTTCTCGATTCCGTGCTGCCACCGGAAGTGCGCGTGCTGCTGATCCCGTTGTTCGACCGCGACGTCACCGTGTCGCAGCGCATCGTGGCCGCCAACAAGCTGCTCGGGGCGGAGCTCGGCGACCGGGAAGAAGCCATCGAAGTGATGACGCTCAGCCAGGACCCCTGGCTGCGATCATGCGCGGCGTATGCGATTGGCGAGATGCGCCTGCAGCGCTTCGCCGCCACGCTGGACCAATGGGCGGACGACGCCGATCCCCTGCTGCGCGCCACCGCCGTCGACGCCCGCGAGAAGCTGCGGCATGCGGCGGCCGCGGCGGCTGGCGTCGACGCGCTGTGAAATGGGGTCGGGGATCTTTTCCGTTTCCCCTACTGCCTGCGAGCCACACCAATGGAGTTAGGGCTGCGCAATCTGCGTACTATCGGCGATTCCTACTACTGCGTCGTGCGGCGCCGGATCAAATGGTGCGCAACGGAACCGATTCGAGAACGACACAGGTGCCTCTCAGCGGGAAAGATCCCCGACCCCTTTTCGAAAGGACAACGACGCTTGGTTAATAAGGTCACGAACGGTGAGCCCGCTAGTGAGAGGAACTCAAGAACAACTGTCAAAAGCCGGTAAACAGAACCACGGGCGCTGACGGTCGGTCTGACGGAACGCGCGAGAACGGCCGATTGCCGCGGTCTTTCGCACTAGGATTGAGTTCGACATGACATCAGACGGAATCAGTTCCGAAGATTGGGACGAAGTTCACGAACTCGCGCTCGCCGTGGTAAATGCTCCGGACGACGAGAGCGATCGACATCGTGAGCAGATATTTGCATGCCTTCGCCGGCTGATCGCGAAATACGGAGAATTGCCGAGTATCCTCGCAACGCAAGCTGACTATGTTGACGATCCCGCCGAGTCCGAACGGCTATACCTTCGAGCCTTTGACCTCGCGCAGGCCAGAGACGATCGACCGAATATTTGCGAAATCAGTCTGTCCCTCGCAGATTTCTACGCAAGCGACGTCCGCCGGTTAAGGGACGCTTTTCATTGGCTCGAGATCGCTAACGCCTATATCCGCCCTGACAGCGACATGGATCGATTGGAATACGAAGGCATCGAACAGGCTATAGCACGAATGGTTCTGACTAGCACGATTACAGTTTCCCGCTAGCGCGCGAACTCGTCGGTCGAGCCGAAATCCCATGCGAGCACTCTGCGCTCTTAACTCTGCACTCTTAACTGCTTAAGGTGGCCCCAGCGCTTCCGCCGCTGGCGAATCCGGCCACACCGGCAGCGGCTTCGCGACATAACCCGCGTGAGCCAACCGGCCCTGGAACAACGAAATCTGCGACGCCGCAAATTGCAGCCGGACCATCACGCGCAGCGCGATGTAAATCTGGCCCACCGCAAATGCCATCGCGTTGGCGGACGCGCCCGGAGCAGCGAGGGCGTAGAGGCCGATCACCACCAGAAACAGGATCGCGTTGAGCGCGTAGAGCCCAAGCGTCGCTCCCGGATTGCGCCAGATGAACCTGATGCCGGCAACCAGCGCGCCGATCATGCTCCGTCGGTCCTCGACCACCGCCCGGACCTTCGCGTAGTCGAATACGAGGTTGACCTTCAGCACCGCGATCCCGAAGAAGACATACAACCCGAAGCGGTAAAAGAACGCGGTGCGTTCCACCGTCACATCCTTCGTGAGCCACGTCAACGCGGTGTCGAACATCCAGGGATGCACTTTGACGAAGAGCAGCCAGTAGATCGCGGCGGCCATCACGCCCAGGCGAAGAAAGCGGAAAAAGTAGACCCCACACGCCTGGAAGAAACCACTGGCGCCAATGGCGCGGTCCCGCGCGAGGCGATCGTAGACCCCGCCCACCAGGAACATCGAGACGACGATCTGCGCAGAGACCGCCGAGGCGATCACGAGCGGCAGGTGTTCGGCGTCCGCGATTCCGCTCAGGTTCTTGACGACCGCGGCGAACCCGATGATCGCCGGCACGAAGGTCTGGCCCACGCCCGCCGCCTGCGCCAGGAACTCGTTCCACCAGTCGAAGTTCACGCCGCTGGCCGCCGCTTCAGCGGCCAGGCTCGTCCCCAGGTGATCGCCCAGCATCCCGTGCAGCGTGACGACGAGCGGCAGCGCGAGCAGGATAGTGGAGAGCCACAGCCCCACCACCATCCACGCCGCATGCCGCACGCGTTTCAGGCCGTCAGCAAACGCAGAATCCATCAAACCCCTGAACCTGTGAACCCATGAATCAAACAAAGAAGGCAAAGTCCATCAACAAATCCTGAACCCAGATCATCCAGCGGAGCGACCATTTCGTGGCCGCCTTCCCGGTGGCGCCTTCTTCCAGCGTGCGGCTGTTGTTCGTGTAGTTGGTGTCCAGCAGCAACACGCGCTCGGGATCGATCTGGACCGTCACCGCCTTCGCCGGCTTGTCGAACGAAAAGTTCTGCCACCGCGCCAGGCCGTCCCACTGCTGCCGTTCCTGCTCGCCGTTGGCGAACGTCACGAGCACATCCACGGGAAACTGGGCCACGCCCAGGCGGCGCGCGATGACGGTGGTGCGATAGACGCCCTCAAAGGATTGCTCCTCGAACTTCGGGCCATCGGGGGAGTCGGCGAGGCCGCGGCTCTTGAGCGGAACCGTCTCGAAGCGCTCCACCGCGTAGTCGAACGTGTTCGAGCTGCGATACACCGCGTCGAAGAACCACGTGTAGTCCTTGCCGGTGACCTCGTTGACGATGGCGAAGAAATCCTCGGGCCGCGGATGCTTGAATTTCCAGCGCTGGAAAAACGTCGACATGATCTTCTGCATCGTCTCCCAGCCCAGCCGGCGCTCGAGCGTGTGCAGCCACAATGCGGTCTTGTGGTACGTGATCGCCGAGTGCGTGGCGGGATAGTAGAGATAGGCCGGGTTCATCGGCGCATCGCGGTCGGCGTTGCGCCGGTACGAATTCATCCAGTTCGTGTCGGTGGCGCGCTGCAGCTTGATGTCCCGGTATTGCCACGGGATGAAGCCGCCGAAGAACCGCTGGACGAAATAGTTAGGTTGAAACGCGATCGACTGCACGCGCGAATCGCTGTACTCGTTGAGGCCCTCGTCCATCCAGGCAAAGTTGTTCTCGTCGTTCGCCACCATGCCGTACCAGAACTGATGGCCGGCTTCGTGAATGACGACGTATTCGGGCTCGTTGCTCTGCCGGGGCGCAAGCCAGCGCGACCCGCCGGTGAAGAGGGTCGGGTATTCCATGCCGCCCGCGGTGCTTTGCCACGCCGGGTCGACGATCGTGATGTGTCCGTAGGGATACGGCCCGTACCACTCGCCGTAAAACCGCAGCGCCGCCGCGGTAGCAGCGAAGTGACGATCCGCCTGTCCCTCGTGCTCCGGCTGCAGCAGCAACCGCATGTTGACGGGAGGCAGCCCCGGCTGTTCGAAGCGCTCGGTGTGCTCGATGTAATCGGGACTCGTCGTCCACGCGAAGTCGTGGACATCGTCCTGCACGTAGCGATGGGTGGTCGTGCCGTTGCCGGCGTCGGTCCGCGACTGCTCGACGCCGGTGGCGCCCACCTTCCAGCCGGCAGGTACGGTCATCCGCACGTCGTAGCGGCCGAAGTCCGAAAAGAACTCGGTGTTGGCGAAGAACTGTGAAGCCGACCACGTGTTGCCGTCGAACACGCCGAGCTTGGGGAACCACTGCGAGATGAAGAAGTAGTTGCCGAGGGTGCCGGTGCGATCGAAGTTGCGCGGGATCTTTCCCGTCCACGTCAGGCGGAGCCGAATCGTCTGGCCTTGCGGCACCGGTTCCTTGAGGGCGATCACCGCCAGTGACTTGTCGTCCGCGTTCCCATCGTACGGCTGGATGTAGCGGAAGCCCGGTTTGAGGTCTTGTGCGGGCACACCTTCAGGTGTGCCCGCGGGACCGAGCAGTTGCAGCTCCCCAAGCGTGATGTAGCCGAAGTCTTCCGCGCGCCGCTCGTCGAAGGGCGTGTCGCCCGAGAGCCGGCGCTGCCTCATCCACGTGGAGTTGGTGCTGCGGAACGCGTTCCAGTACATGTGCAGCCGCAGGGAATAGGCGGGGATGACGCCGCCGGTATTCCGCCAGGTGATGATTTCGGTGCCAGTGATGGTCCGCGTAGACGGGTCCAGCGAGACCTCGATGTCGTAACTGGCGTTCCGGGGAGAAAGGGCCTGTTCGGGTTGGCGGGCGGAGGCTTTAGGCTCCGCCAGCAGGGCCACGGCCACCAGCAATAGTCCTGCCTGTCGGCCAAGTCTTTTTCTGTCAGCCACTAGCGTCATCGTAACCCGTTTCGTTCGGCATATAATCCAAAGTTCCTATGGCGATTCGAGTCTTGTTTTACGGTCTTGGTCCGATTGGCGCGGCGGTGGCCCGGCAGGTGGCTTCCCGCAAGGGTTTTCAAATTGTCGGTGCGGTCGATATCGACCGCGCCAAGATTGGCCTTGATCTCGGCCAGGTGATTGGCCTCGAGAAGAAGCTTCGCGTCCGCGTCACCAACGACGCAGTGGGCGCGATCAAATCCGGCAAGCCGGACGTGGCCGTGCTGTGCACCAGTTCTTCGCTGAAGAAGGTGATGCCGCAGATCGAAACCGTGCTCTCGAAAAAGGTGGCCATCGTCTCGACCACCGAAGAGCTGTCGTACCCAGTGGGAAAGAACCGCGCGCTGGCCAGGAAGATCGACAAGCTGGCGAAGAAGGCCAAGGTCGCCGTGCTTGGCACGGGCGTGAACCCCGGCTTCGCGATGGACGCGCTGCCGATCACGCTCACCGGCATTTGCGAGCGGGTCGACAGTATCCGCGTGGACCGCGTGCAGGACGCGCGCACTCGTCGCCTGCCGTTCCAGCAGAAGATCGGCTCGGGCCTCAACAAGGACCAATTCGCGCAGAAGGTCAAGGACGGGAGCGTGCGCCACGTCGGGCTCGCCGAGAGCGTCCAGATGATCGCCGACGCGATGGGGTGGAAGCTCGACAAGGTCACCGACGAGATTCAGCCGAAGATCGCCGAGCAGGGCGTGGAAAGCGAGCTCATCGCCGTCGATCCCGGCTACGTGTGCGGCATCATCCAGGACGGCATCGGCTACAGCAAGGGCAAGGCGGTGATCACCCTCCACATGGAAGCGTACCTGGGAGCGCCCGAGTCCTTCGACGCCGTGACGGTTGAGGGCCATCCGCGCATCACGCAGAAGATCGCCGGCGGATTGCACGGCGACGTCGCCACCGCCTCGATCACCGTCAACTCGATCCCGAAGATCCTCCGCGTGTCACCAGGCCTCAGGACCATGGCCGACATGCCGATCCCGAGTTGCTTCGGCGGGAAATGATTATTGGAGGGCCGAGGCGGCCAGGATCTGTTGGAGGGCCGAGGCTTTAGCCTCGGCCAGGGATCGCGCGCTACTCGCTTCGCAGCGCGACCATCGGATTCACGCGCGTCGCCCGTCTCGCGGGAATCCACGCCGCCACCAGCGCGGACAGGACGAACACGACCGGCACCACGGTGAACGTGAGTGGGTCGAACGGGGACACGTCCACGAACAGGTTGCCCATGACGCGGCCCACGCCGATGCCCAGCAACCAGCCGGCCGCCACGCCCATCAGCGTCATTGAAAGGCTCTCGCGCATCACCATGCCCCGCACGGCCTGCGGCACCGCACCCACGGCCATGCGAATGCCGATTTCACGTGTTCGGCGAGAAACAGCGTAACTCATCACGCCGTAGATGCCGACGAGGGCCACCAGCATCGCCAGCACGCCGAAGGAGCCGAAGATCGCTGACGCCACCCGCAGGGACCAATACTCCGCCGATGAGTTGACGTGTGTCTCGAACGTCTGGGCGCTGAAGAGCGGTACGCCGGGCGCCGCGTCCCGGATCTCGCGTCGGATCGTGTCGATCAAATCTCCGGCCCCGGCGGCCGGGCGCACATGGAAATATGCATTGCCCTTGGCCCCTTGTGCGAACGGCACATAGACCAGTCCCGGCATCTCCTTCTCGAACAAGTCCCGGTGCGTGGCGCTGACAATCCCGACGACATCCATTTCCTGGACCGGCCCGTTGTCGGTCTCGGGTCTGAACTGGATCCGCCGGCCGAGCGCCGTACCATCCGGCCACAGTTTCGCCGCCAGCGCCTCGTCGAGGATCGCGACCGCCGGCGTCCCCTGGTGGAACGATTCGAGATCCGTGAACGTCCGTCCTTGCCGCAAGGCAATGCCCATGGCGATGAAGTACGAGCCGCTTACGGCATTCCACGGCGAATTGAACGCACGGCCCTGCTCGGGCGTGGTCGGCCGCGCATCGGGAGGCACAACCAGTCCGGCTCGACGAACCGAACGGCTCATGCTGACCATGCCCAGCGGAACGAGCGCGCCGACCGAAGCGGACTGAACGCCCGGCAATCCCGCGAGCCGTTGTTCGACACGGTCGTAAAGGCTGATGGTCTGCGCGGTGGAGTAGCCGGCGAGTGAACTGTCGACCTCCACGAGCACCGTGCGATCGGCGTGATACCCGAACTCGTCGACGGCAATGGCGCCCCGGGCCATGCGAACGAACAGCCCGGCGGCAATCAGCAGCGCCAGCGACAGGGCTACTTGCGCGACGACGAGCGGGTTGCGCGGCAGGAACCGGCCGCGGCGTTCCGACACGTCTTCGCCGGCCTGCGGCTTGAGATCCGCCAGCACGTCGGCGCGCGAGCTGCGGAGGGCTGGTCCCAGGGCAAACCACACCGTGGCCAGCAGGCAAAAAACGATGGTCGCCGCGATCAACGCTGGTGACACTGCGCCCTCGAGCACGATCGTGATCGGCAGCATCGCCGCGAATGCGCCGACCAGCGCATTGATGCTCGCCAGGCCCAGCGCCACGCCCAGCGTCCCTCCCGCCAGGGCCAGCAGCAACCCTTCCGTCAGCAACTGCCGCACGATGCGCAGCCGCCCGGCGCCGAGGGCGAGGCGAATGGCAAACTCTTTCCGTCGGGCCCGCCCGCGTGCCAGCAGCATCGCTGCCAGGTTGAGACACACGGTGAGCAGGACCGCGCCGGTCAGCCCGAGCATCACGGCGCCGAGCAGCGCGATCACGCTTTCATCGCGCGGCGACGTGCTGGTGCCGAAGCGCGGGAGGGCCGCGAGGGTGACCCGGGCATCCTTGTATTCGACCGGGAACGCGCGCTCGAGTTGCTGCCCCGCCGGCACCAGCTGCGTCGCGGCGCCTTCGATCGTCAAGCCGGGTTTCAACCGCGCCGCCAGGAACAGGTTGTAGGTGTCGGCGCGCTCGAGGGAGCGGGCGGCTTCGCCCTGGAAGTCGTTCGCCAGCGTGTGGAAGACGCCCAACGGAAAGAACAGTTCGGGACCAAACACGGTCATGGTGCCGGAGAAACCACGCGGCGTGATGCCGATCACCGTGTACGCCCGATCATTGATGCGGGCCGTCTTTCCGATCAGGTCGGGATCGAAGCCCGTGCGCTGCCAGTAGCTGTGGGTGGCGATTACCACCGGCACGTCGCGGCCCGGCTGATCCTCCTCGTCCGTGAAGCCACGGCCACGAACGATCGGCACCCCCAACACCTCGAAGTAGTTGCGGCTCACGAGCACGGCAAACGTGCGGCGCGCGTCACCGTTGTTTTCGGTGACTCCGACGATGGTGGGATTGTGCGCGAGCACACCGTCGAAGAGGTCCCGACGCGACGCGAGCTCCCGGAACGCCGGGTACGAGAACGGCCGGAACGAATCGACCCGGGCCGACTCGCTGGAATAGAGCTGCACCACGCGTTCGGGCTCATGGAAGGCGCGGCCCATGAACGCCAGCGCGTAGACCACGCTGAACATGGCCGCATTGAGGCCGATGCCGATGGCCAGCACCGCCACGGCCGCCACGGTGAAGCCGGGCGCCTGGGAGAGCTGTCTTATGGACGCCTTGAGGTCGCCGATCCACGCGCGCACGTCTGCCTCCAGATAAATAGTCAGGAGGGTAGACGGCCCCAGAGCGGCCATTGTTCCGCGGGGATGGGCCAACTGAAGACGATCCGCCCCAATCGCGATAAGCTGGTCTCGTGCGTCCTCGCGCCCTGCTCCTCATCGCATCGGCGTTGCTCATCGCGAATGTGGCGATCGCGATCGCGCAGCGTCCGGACGCGTACTCGGGCTCGCGCGAACATCCGGCCATCGGCTACAACACCACGCCGGCCAACACTGTCGTCGACGAAGTCAATCGCAAGCTCGACGATGGCAGCCTGAAGTTCACGTTTGATGCCACGAGCGGCTACCTGCGGTCCGCGCTGGCGGCGCTGGCTTTGCCGGTGGAATCGCAGATGCTCGTCTATACCGGCACCAGCCTCCAGGCGCCGAAGATCAACATGGAGAACCCGCGCGCCATCTATTTCACCGACACCCTGGCGATGGCCTGGGTGCGGGGCGGTGTGGTGCTCGAAGTGGCGGCGCAGGACCCGCGGCAAGGCACCATCTACTACACCCTGGATCAGACGCCGGCCGGCCCGCCGCACTTTTCACGTCAGCTCTCGTGCCTGTCGTGTCACCTGGCGTGGGACACGCTGGCCGTTCCGGGACCGCTCGTGCTGAGCACCTTTCCGAGGAAGACCTCCCGCGACTACGCGAATGGATTCGCCGTCGATCATTTCCGCGACATCCGCGAGCGATGGGGCGGATGGTATGTCACGGGCCGCCGGGCACCGATGCACCACCTCGGCAACTTGCCGTTGTTCATGCCGAAGGAGCAGGACTCGCCGGCGCCGATCAAACCGACGGTGGAAGGCCGCTTCGACCTGAGCGGTTACCCCACGCCGTACAGCGACATCGTGGCGTTGATGGTGCTCGAGCACCAGTCGCATGCCACCAACCTGATCACGCGCCTGGACTGGGAAGCCCGCGTCGGTCATGCCGACCGGGTGCCCTCGGCGATCAACGACCTGGTGGACTACCTGCTCTTCGTGGACGAGGCGAAGATCCTGGAGCGCATCGAAGGCTCGTCGGGCTACGCCGAGAGGTTCCAGGCGCTGGGGCCAAAGGATGCGAAGGGGCGGTCCTTGCGGGAGTTCCAGCTCGACGGGCGGATGATGAAGTATCCGCTCAGCTACATGATCTATGTGCCCGCGATCGAGGCCTTACCCGCGGATGTGAAGGCCGCGCTGTTCCGGCGGCTGCAGCAGGTGTTGATGGGCGACGACGCGAGCGCCAAGTTCGGTCACCTCACGCCGGCGGTCCGCGAGGCGATCGTGGAGATCGTGCGCGATACCAAGCCTGACCTGCTGGTCTCTGAAAAGTAGGGCACCGCTCTAGTTAGGTGCCCGGCCGCCTGATCTGCCACACGAATTCCGCCTCTCCGTCACGAACGTTCTGTTCGACGATCGTCGCGCCGAGCTTGCGCATGGCGCCGAGTCCGCGATGGTTGCGCGCCAGCGTCCGGCCGGTGAGCGTCGGCAGATTCCAGTGGTCGAAGAGGAAGCTGATGTAGAGATCGGCCGTTTCACGAAACACGCCCGTGCCCCACACCGACGGTGACAGCGCGAACCCGATCTCCCCGGTGTCTTCGGTGGGCGTGCCGCGCACGCACATGAACAGCCCCATTGGTTGATCGCTGCCGATGAACACGGTGTAGCACGCCGCCTTGTTTTCCACGTGGCGCGCGCGCGACAACTCGATCCATGACGTGAATTCCTCCACCGTGGCCGGCGGCGGCGAGAGAAACGTGGAGACTTCCGGCATCGCGAAAAGGTCCGTCAGCGCGGCGGCATCGCAGGTGCACACCTCGCGCAGGCGAATCGCGCCCCGCGACAGCGCGGGCAATGTTTCCACACACGGCGACTGGCTCATAGATCAGGCGTTAGAACCGGCCAGGGTCAAGGGGGCAGGCCGGATTGAGCGACAGTAGTGCGGCGCGGCGCGGCGGGTCAAGATTGCCGGCGAATCACCGTGCAACCATCCGCTTCGGTTCGCCGCGCCATGCTCGACCGCCTTCGCCGCGGCGAGCAGCCGGTGCTGGCGCTCGCCGAACCGTTTGCCATGACGCTTCCCGCCGTCTCGCAACAGCTCCGCATCCTCAGGCGGGCCGGCCTGGTGTGCGAGTGGCGGGTCGGCCGCCAGCGCATGTATCGTCTCGACCCCGGGCCGCTCAAGGACGTGCGCGACTGGATGCGTCACTCCGACAAGTTCTGGTCGCGCAAGCTGCGCGGCTTGGGTGACTACCTGGATAAGGCGGGGGCTTGAGGGCTTGAGGTCCTGAGGGCTTGAACGCAGAGGACGAACGCAGATGGGATCGATCCGCATCGAAATCGAGTATCCGCATCCGCCGGAGCGCGTGTGCACGGCGTGGTGGATTGCGAGGTGACGCGCCTCGAGCCGCCGCACCGGCTGGCCTACGGTGCTCGGATC
>Ga0210377_10004241_pt1 | contig 12112 bp, 9 predicted proteins | sample PLM4_65_b1redo_FD_155480 | JGI IMG/M metagenome (GOLD analysis project Ga0210377, IMG submission 155480) | Groundwater sediment microbial communities from an aquifer in East River, Colorado, USA - PLM4_65_b1 redo | ecosystem: Environmental > Terrestrial > Soil > Riparian zone | place: USA: East... | reverse complement strand
GAGGCAGCATCTGCCCCGGTGCTTGCCCTAATCAGCCGGTTGCCGCTCGAGGATCAGTAGCGGCACGAACCTCCGGATCGTGGCGTTCGGCGCGCGAGCCGCCCTACCCGGCCCGCCGAGCCGCCGCCAGGAATGCCCGCAACCCGGGGCGCGTCCCGTACAGCAGCACTCCCGCGGCATACATCCGCGAGGCGACGACCGCGGCCGCGGCGATGGCCGCCACCAGGAGCCCGATCGACAGGGCCACCTCCCACGGCTGAACCGCCGCGACCATCATCCGAGCCAGCATCACGAACGGGCTGAACGGCGGCAGGAACGACGCGATCCGCGTCCAGGTGCCACCGCCGCCCGACAGCGCGCCGATCGCCGACAGGTACCCGAGCACCGCCAGCAGGCTCAGCGGCAGCGACAAGGTCTGGAGGTCGTCCGGGCGGCTGACGAACGAGCCCATCGCGGCGTAGATCAACGCGAACAGCGTGAACCCGAGCAGGAAGAAGATGCCGTAGCCCAGCAGGAGGACCGGGGTCAGGCCGACGATCGGAGCACCGGCCGCCCAGTCGGGTCCCAGGATCGCCTCCGCGATCCGGCTCTGGAACGCCAGGACGACCAGTGCCGGCAGCACGATGGCGAGGTATTGGGTCAGGCCCGCCGCCCCGATCCCGACGACCTTCCCGGTGAGCATCTGCCTGGGCGATGCCGCGCTGATCATGAGCTCCATCACCCGGCTGCTCTTCTCGGCTGCGACGCCGGCCGCCACCCACATCCCGTAGATCACGACGGTCATGAACAGGAGGACCACGAACACGATGCCCAGAAACGCCCGGCTGGCGGTCTCCTGCGGGTCGAGCGCCCGACCATTGTCGGTCGCGGTGTTGATCGGCTCGACCCGGAAGGCCGGCGTCTGGAACGCCCCCAGCTGGCTGTCCGGCGGCAGGCCCGCGGTCCAGTCGAGGACGCCCATCGCGATGGCCGCAAAGCCGACGAGCTGGCTTCGCACGCCATCGGGCGGGCCGCTGGTGCGGAACACGACGTCGAGTTGCCGGGATGGCAGCCGCTCGACGCCGAGGATGCCGTAAATCTGCCCTCGGGCGAGGTCCCGGCCGGCGCTGTCGGGGTCGGAGATGGTGATGACGAAGGGCTTCTTCCAGGTCTCGAGATCCGCCCCGTCGGGCGGCACGTTGAGCAGGCTGTCGGCGACCCCCACGGCCCGCTCCGCCAGTTCCGGGTCGGACGACACGATCGCCAGGCGGGTCACCGTCTGCCGGTCGAAGTAGCGGATCGCGATCGGGGCCATTGCGACGATCAGGGCGAGTGCCATCAGGACCACCGTCGAGGCCAGGAACAACGGTCCGCGGATGCGATCGCGGTACTCGCGCCGGGCGATGATCGCCGCGTTCGGCAGCAGCGGGTCGTGGCGCGCCATCAGGCCGGTCCGTCCGCCGCGGCGGACGTGGGACTCGGGCCGGCCGTCGCGATCGCCGACGCCAGCACCCCGATCTCGTCCTCCGCGGGCCGCCCGACCAACTCGATGAAGAGCGCCTCGAGACTCGGCTCGACAACGGCGAACTCGCTCACGGTCGCGCCCCTGGCCAGGATCGCCGACAGGATCGCCGGCGGCTGCGCGTCCGCCGCGAGCTCGAGCTCCGTGCCCGCGCCGCTTCGCCGGACCTGGTCCACGCCGGGCAGCTCGCCCAGCCAGCCGGGGGCGGGCACGGCGCCGTCGAGCGCCAGCCGGATCCACTGGCGCCCGCTGGCGCGCTTGAGGTCGCGCAGCCGGCCACCGGCGACCAGCCGGCCACGATCGACGATCGCGACCGACTCGCACATCGCCTCGGCGGCCTCGAGCTGGTGGGTCGAGAAGATGAGCGTCCGGCCGCGGTCGCGCAGCTCCATGAACGCCTCGCGCAAGAGCACCAGGTTGATCGGGTCGAGCCCGGTGAACGGCTCGTCCATCAGCAGGACCTCGGGGTCGTGCAGGATCGCGGCGATGAACTGGACCTTCTGTTGGTTGCCCTTGGACAGCTCCTCGGCGCGGCGGTCGGCGTAATCCGGGATGCGGAAGCGCGACAGCCAGGTCAGGGCCTCACGACGCGCGCGTTCGACGGGCCGGCCATAGAGCGAGGCGTAGTAGACGAGCTGGTCGAGGACCGTCATCCGCGGGTAGAGGCCACGCTCCTCGGGCAGGTAGCCCCAGGTCCGCCGGGGCAGATCCCCGACCGCCTGCCCCTTCCAGCGGATCACGCCCGAGTCCGGTGCCACGATCCCCAGGCAGATCCGCATGGTCGTGGTCTTGCCCGCGCCATTGGCGCCGAGGAAGCCGAACACCTCGCCCGCCGGCACGTCGAACGTCAGGCCGTCGAGGGCGACGGTCGCCCCGAAGCGCTTGGTGACGTGGTCGATCTCGAGGGTCACGCGGCCGAGGATAGCCCGGTTTCAGCCGATCCAGGTCCGTCCGGTGACCGCCCGCACCACCTGGGCGACCACGGCCGGTGCCAGCGCGATCACTGCGACGACCGCCCAGTCCGACAGGTCGAGCGGTGTGGCGCGGAACGCCTCGGCCAGGATCGGGACGGACGGGATGATCGCCTGGATCGCGACGACGGCGATCCCTGCGCCGAGCAGGAACCGATTGGCCGGCAGTCGCCAGATCGGCTCGCGGACGCTCCGGTTGGCGTACGCCCGCGCGGCCTGGCCGCAGACGAGGACCGTGTAGGCGAGCCAGCGGGCATGGTCGGCGGTGCCCGGGTGGGCCACCATCACGACCAGCGCGGCGACCGCGCTGAAGCCGCCGGCGAGGGTGATCCGCCCCAGGATTCCCCGCGTCAGGAGCGGTTCGCCCCCCTTGCGCGGCGGCCGGCGCATCAGGTCGGGTTCCGCCTTCTCGAGCTCGAAGGCGACCGATGCCGACAGGTCGATGAACAGCTCGAGCCACAGGATCTGGATCGGCAGGAGCGGCTGGCCGAAGCCGTAGATCGTCGCGATCAGGATGAAGCCGAGCAACGCGACGTGGGTCGAGACGAGGAAGACCAGGCCCTTCTGGACGTTGTCGACGATCCGCCGACCCTCCGCCAGTCCATAGAGCAGGGTGGCAAAGGAATCGTCGCCGAGCACGAGGTCGGCGGCCTCGCGGGCGACCGCGGTGCCCGAGCCCATGGCCACGGCCACGTCGGCACGGTTGAGCGCGGGCGCGTCGTTCACCCCGTCGCCGGTGACCGCGACCGTTCGGCCGGCGGCCCGGGCCAGCCGGACCAGCCGCTCCTTCTGGTCCGGGGTCGAGCGGGCAACCACCTGGAGACCCGGCAGCACCGCCGTGAGGGCCGCGTCGTCCATCGCCGCCAGGTCCTCCCCGAGCGAGATCCGCTCGCGGTCGAGCCCGGCCTCCGCGGCGATCGCGGCCGCCGTCGACGGATGGTCGCCGGTCACCACGACCACCTCGATACCCGCTTCGCGCGCCATCTCGAGCGCTTCGCGGATGCCCGGGCGGAGCGGGTCGGCGAAGCCGATCAGGGCGCGGACCACCCAGCGTCCGCCGTCGGGTCGACTGGCCACCGCGACCAGGCGCTCGCCGCCGGCCGCGCGCCGTTCGATCCGGTCGTGCCAGGCGGCCCGCTCGGCATCGGGCGGAGCGGCCAGCCCGACCACCGCCTCGGGCGCCCCGATCGCGAGCTCGGTGACGCCGTCCGAGTCCCGGCTGCGCGTGCGCGAGATCGGCCGGCGATCGTCAACCGGCTCGGCCTCGACCAGGTCCCCAGGATCGAGCACCGAACGTCCGCCATCCGCCTCGAGGGCCCGGATCAGCGACGAGGTGAAGGACCCGGGTGGGGTGCCCTCGTGGCGCACCCACGCGTCGTCCTCGGCACGGAGCCCGAGCTCGAGCGCCCGCACGCGTTCCGGGCCATCCAGCGACCCGGCGAGGGTCGTGACCGAGACCACGTCGAGGCGGTTGCGGGTGAGCGTTCCGGTCTTGTCGGTCACGATCAGATCGATCGCCCCGAGCGTCTCCTCGGCGTTGAGCCGCCGGACCAGGACGCCGCGCTTGAGCAGCCGAAATGCGCCCAGCCCGAGGATCACGGCCAGCAGGATCGGTGGCTCCTCCGGGATCGCGGCGATCGCCGCGGAGATCCCGGCCAGCAGGTTCGCGCCGATCTCCTGGCCGCGGGCGAACCCGAGCCCGGTCACGATCACGATCAGCGTGATGGCGACCACGACGAGGATCCGGACGAGCCGGTCGAGCTCCAGCTGGAGTGGCGATCGGCGCCGACCGCGGTTTCCCAGCCCGCCCGCGATCCGGCCGACCTCGGTGGCCTGGCCGATGGCCACGACGACCCCTTCGCCGCGGCCGCCGACGACGCTCGTCGCGGCAAACGCCATGGCATGCCGGTCCGCCAGCGCCGCCTCGGGCGGATCGGGTTCCGCAGTCGCCGCGTCGGGGACCGACTCGCCGGTCAACGCGCTCCGGTCCAGCTGCAGCCGGTCGGTGCGCAGGAGGCGGAGATCCGCGGGAACCACGTCGCCGCCGCGCAGCAGCACGATGTCGCCGGGGACGAGGTCGGCGGCGTTGATCTCCTCGACCTGGCCACTGCGCCGGACGCGGGCGCGCGGGGCCGACGCGTCGCGGAGCGCCTCGAGCGCCCGATCGCCGCGGTACTCGGTGACCACGTCGGCACCGACGATGGGCACGAGCCCGCCCAGGATCAGCAGGCCGTCGCGAACCTCACCGAGGGCCACCGCAAGGGCGCCGGCGGCCAGCAGCAGGAGCACGAACGGCTCGGTCGCCGCCTCCAGGACCATCCTGGCGACGGAGGTCCGCCTGGCCGGCTCCAGGGCGTTCGGTCCGCTGGCTTCCGCGCGGCGCCGGACCTCGTCGGGGTCGAGGCCGATGGCGCGCTCGACGCCGAGGGCGGCCGCGACCTCGTCGGCCGACAGCGCGTGAGCAGTACCGACGTGATCGGTCGCACGGCTGGTCATCGCCCCTATGATCCCGCAACGGCGTAGCATCGTTCTCGTGACAGAACGCTCCATTGCGACGGGCCAAGCTGCCCCATCGGCGATCCACGCCGACCGGGCCGCCGGACGGCTCTCGATCACCTGGCCGGACGGCCACGAGACGGCCTACGACACGACGACCCTCCGCTGGCTCTGCCCATGCGCCTTCTGTCGAGGCGAGGCCGGGATGCCTGGCTGGCTCGACAGCGGGCCCACCTTGACCGAAGAGCAGACGCGGCTGGTCGATGTCGCGCTGGTCGGCGGGTACGCCATCGCCCCGACCTGGGGCGACGGCCATCACACCGGGTACTACACCTATGCCCTGTTGCGCGAGTACTGCCCGTGTCCGGATGACACGGACCGGCGGCGCGCGTCCGAGGGCAGAGTCATCGGCACCACGCACCATGGAGAGCACACATGATCGTCGTCACGACTCCGTATGTGGCCGGCCATCGCGTCCGCGAATCGAAGGGGATGGTCTTCGGCCTCGTCGTCCGCAGCCGCGGTCTCGGCGGCAACATCATGGCCGGCCTCCGTTCGCTCGGCGGTGGCGAGATCCACGAGTACACCAGCCTGCTCGAGGACACCCGTCGGCAGGCCCTGGACCGGCTGGTCCAGAACGCGACGCTGCTGGGCGCCAACGCGATCCTGTCCATGCGGTTCGACAGCTCCGAGCTGTCGGGCACGATGAGCGAGATCGTGGCCTACGGGACCGCGGTCATCGTCGAGCCCGACGCGAACGCGCCGGCCGTCACCGCGGAATAGTCGATGCGAGGCACCGGGAACCTGGGGCGAGTCCTGGCGGCCGTCCTCGGCGGCCTGCTCGCGTTCGGGGGTCTGGCGGCGATCGCCACGGGCGATCCGTCGGCGGCGGCCACCGGCGTCTGGTTGGTCATCGCCGGGATGGTCCTGATCATCGCCGCGGCGCTGGAGCGGTGGCGCTACCGCTCCGAGTCCGCCGATCGGTCGAGCCTGCCGATCGGACCGGGCGGTGGCGAGCCGCTCGGTGAGGCGCTCGAGAGTCGCTTCCGGCGCACCGAGGAGGTCTTCGTCGACCCGACGAGCGGGCGGCGCATGCGGGTCTGGCTGGATTCGACCTCCGGGGAGCGCCGGTACCGGGCCGAGGACTGACCCAAAGCGAGTCCGCTCGGGCGCCGGGCGACCGACCCGACCACGGAGGGACCCCTCGGCCGCACCTTCGGGCGCCGGGCGACCGACCCGACCACGAGCCCGGCCCGGCCGGCCTCGCCTCGTGCTATCCTCGCCGGCCCGGTCGCCGCATCCCGACCCACCATTCCAGGAGCCCGATCTCAGCCGATGGCCGCCATCGAACCCGGCGCTCCCGCTCGACCCGCCACGCTGGCACCACGCCCGCGCCGTGCGGCCCGGCCAGAGGCGCCCTTCCCGTACCTGAACCGCGAGCTGTCGTGGCTCGAGTTCAACGCACGGGTCCTGTTCGAGGCGCACGACGAGCGCAACCCGCTGCTCGAGCGGGTCAAGTTCCTGGCGATCTTCGCCGGCAACCTCGACGAGTTCTTCCAGGTCAGGATCGCCGGCCTGCGCCAGCAGGCGGAGGCGGGAAAGGTGGCCCGGGCGCCCGACGGCCGAACCGCCGAGGAGCAGCTGGCGGCGGCCCGCGAGCGCGTCCTCGGGCTGATCGCCGACCACTCGGCGGCCTATGTCGCCGTCCGTCGCGCGCTGGCCGACGAGGGCATCCGGATCGTGGATTACGCGGCGATCCCGGAGCACCACGACGCCCTCCGCCAGCGCTTCCTCGACGAGATCTTCCCGGTCCTGACGCCACTCGCGGTCGACCCGGGGCACCCGTTCCCGTACATCTCCACGCTGAGCCTGTCGATCGCGGTCGGGCTGCGTGACCCGGATACCGGCGAGCGCCGCTTCGCGCGGGTCAAGGTGCCCCAGATCCTCCCGCGCCTCCTCGAGGTTGAGCCGGCGCGGTTCGTCCTCATCGACCAGCTGATCGAGGCAAACCTGGACACCCTGTTCAGCGGCATGGAAGTCGAGGAACACCACCTGTTCCGGGTGACCCGGAACGCCGACCTCGCGATCGAGGAGGACGAGGCCGACGACCTGCTCCTGGCGATCGAGGAGGAGCTCCGCCGCCGCCGATTCGGCGAGGCGGTCCGGCTCGAGGTGGAGCGGTCGATGCCGGCCACGACCAAGGCGTTGCTGCTGCGCGGGCTGGGTCTCGACGAGGCCGACTGCTACGAGGTCAGCGGCATGCTCGACCTGACCGGCCTGTGGGAGATCGCCGAGCGGGACCGGCCGGACCTCAAGCCCGTGGCCTGGACCCCGGTCATCCCGCCCCGGCTCATGCCGCCGGACGAGGACGAACCCGCCGACGTGTTCGCCGCCATCCGCGCCGGCGACATCCTGGTCCACCACCCGTACGAGTCGTTCACGGCTTCGGTGGAGCGGTTCATCACCCAGGCGGCCGACGATCCCGACGTCCTCAGTATCAAGCAGACGCTGTACCGGACGACCGGCGACTCGCCGATCCTCCAGGCCCTGATCCGCGCCGCCGAGCGGGGCAAGCAGGTCGTCGTGCTGGTCGAGATCAAGGCCCGCTTCGACGAGGAGGCCAACATCATCTGGGCGCGCAAGCTCGAGCGAGCCGGTGCGCACGTGGTCTACGGACTGGTCGGGCTCAAGACCCACTCCAAGACCGCCCTGGTGGTGCGACGCGAGGGGTCCAGCCTGCGCCGCTACGTCCACATCGGGACCGGCAACTACAACCACAAGACCGCCCGGATCTATATCGACCTCGGCCTGCTCAGCTGCCGGCCCGAGCTGGGTGCGGACGTGACCGACCTGTTCAACGTCCTGACCGGGCTGTCCCGCCAGCGCGTCTTCCGCCGGATCCTGGTCGCCCCGCACAGCCTGCGCTCGAGATTCCTCGACCTGGTCGAGCGCGAGATCGGCCACGTGACCGCCGGGCGACCGGGACGGATCGTGCTCAAGCTCAACGCGATCGTGGACGTCGCTGTGATCGAGGCGCTCTATCGGGCGGCCCAAGCGGGCGTCGACCTCGAGCTCATCATTCGTGGCGCCTGCTCGATCCAGCCGGGGCTCCCCGGGGTCTCCGAGCGGATCCGGGTGCGCTCGATCATCGGCGAGTTCCTCGAGCATTCGCGGATCTGGGGCTTCGACAACGGCGGCGACCCCGAGTGGTACATCGGATCGGCCGACCTGATGGACCGGAACCTGGATCGGCGGATCGAGGCGGTCACGCCGGTCGAAGACCCGGAGGCGCGGGCGCGCCTCGCCTCGATCATCGACGTGATGCTGGCCGACGACCGCCGCTCGTGGCAGCTCCAGCCCGATTCGTCGTGGGTGCGGACGGAGACCATCCTCGGCCGGGCGGGCACGGTGGACACCTTCGAGGTGCTCAAGGAGGACGCCCTCGACCGCGGCCTGACGGCGACCATCCCGCATCGCCCAGGTGCCGGCGCCGGCTCGCTGGATCCGCGCGCATGAGCCCGGAGGTCGTTCGCCCGATCGAGACCGAGCTCAAGTACCGGGTCGTCGACCTCGCCGGCGCGGAGCGCTACCTGGCGGCCGAGCAGATCGGGGCCTTCACCGGCCACACGGCGGCGCGCGCCTCCCAGTTCGAGGATCGCTACGTCGACACGGCGGACGGGGCGTTCGCGCGGGCGGGCTTCGCCGTCAGGGTCCGCCAGAGCGGCCGCGGCACGGTCGTCTCGGTCAAGTCGCTCAACCGGACCGAAGGCGCGGGTGGCTCGATCCGGCGGGAAGAGCTCGAGGGTCCCGCGGATCGCACCGCCGGCCCGCTCGAATGGCCGGCGTCCGACGCCCGATCGCTCGTGCTCGAGCTGGCCGGCGATGCGCCGCTGGTCGAGCTGGTCACCATCCGCCAGCTCCGGCGCAAGCGGATCGTCCGGGACGGCGACACGCGGGTCGAGCTCAGCCTGGACGAGGTCGACGTCGTCGCCCGATCGCGCGTGGTCGACCGGTTCGTCGAGCTCGAAGCCGAACTCGTGAAGGGCGCCGAAGAGCGCCTGACGGGACTGGCCGCGGTGTTCTCCGCCGACCCGGCCCTGGCCCCGGAGACGGGCAGCAAGCTCGAATCGGCGCTGGCCATGCTCGGCGCCGGTCCGATCGGATCGCGTCCGGCCGCGGCGCCGACCAACGGGCGGATCGCCGTCGACGATCGGACAGAGACGCCCCCGCCGGCGGAGCACCACGAGGTCGTGCCGTCCACCTCGGACGTGGTCGAGGAGCGCCCGGACGAGGCGCCGGCCCCCGACATGCATCTTGTGGTCGGCAAGACACCCGGCGTGACCGCCGACGATCACGTGGCCGAGGCCGGTCGCAAGGTGATGCGCTTCCACCTCGCCCGGATGGTGGCTCGCGAGGCCGGCGTCCGGTCCGGACACGAGCTCGAGGACGTTCACGCGATGCGCGTCGCGACGCGTCGCCAGCGGGCCGCCTGGCGCGTCTTCGGTGCCGCGTTCCGGCCGGGCCGGACGAAGCGCTACCGGACCGGGTTGCGCGACGTCGCCGCCCGTCTGGGCGCGGTGCGCGACCTCGACGTGCTGCTCGAAGCCGCGGACGCCTACCGGGCCGACCTGCCCGTCGCCGAGCAACGCGCCATGGAGCCGCTCCTCGCCGACTGGCGGACCCATCGCGACGACGCCCGGGTGCTGCTCGTTCGCGAGCTCGACTCGGACGGCTACCGGCGCTGGCTCGACGACTACCGTGACTTCGTCCGGACCGAAGGAACGGCCGTCCTGCCGGTCGGCGCCACCGAGCCCCACCGGATCCGCGACACCACCGCGTCCCGCGTCTGGACGGCCTACGAGCACGTCCGCGGCTACGAGCCGGTCCTGCGCTGGGCCGACGTCGAGACGTTGCACGAGCTGCGCATCGCCGGCAAGTGGCTGCGCTACACGCTCGAGTTCGTGCGCGAGGCGCTGGGCGACGATGCGGCGGCCCTGATCGCGAAGGTGACCGCGCTCCAGGACCATCTCGGGCTGCTCAACGACGCCAGCGTGGCGGCGTCGATGGCGCGGACCTTCCTGGTCGAGCATGCCGGCGACCTGTCCGGCCTGGAAAGCGCCGCGATCGGGCGGTACCTCGTCAGCCGCGAGCGCGAGATCGCGCGGCTGCGCCGGTCGGTCGGTCCCACCTGGCGCGGCGTGGCGGGGATCGGGTTCCGGCGCGGCCTCGGGCGGGTGGTCGCCGCGCTGTAGGTCCGGTCAGAGACGCACCGCCAGGCGCGTTCGTCGAGACGTTGCGGCTGACGCACATCCCCGACCGAGCGTTGCATCGCCCGCAACCACCGTCGGCGGCCAGCGGCTTCCTTCCGCCTGACGCAATCCAGCGACACGCTGCCCCGCCTACCAGCCCAGGACGGGGCGGTCCTTGCATGACGCGCAACGGCGCGACAGGAACCGGGCGGTCGCGCGATCCATGCCGACGGTGGTTTCATTTCGTACAACGCGCGGGGTGACCGACAGCGCGTCGACTCGTGGTCCGCGCGCCGGACGGGTCCGTCAGGTCCGCCAACCGCGGGCCAGGTCGTCGAGCCGATCGCGCCACGCTGGGCCGGACCGGCCGACCGCCAGGATCGTCCCCTCTCGGATGCCGGCGTCGGACACGAGGACCTGGCTCACGCCATACCGGTCGAGCATCGCCGCCATGATCGCGGCGCCCGCGGGCAGGATCCGCGCACGGGCGGGGTTGAGGGAGTATCGCTCGGTTGCGACGGCCGACGGCACGGACTCCAGGATGGTCATCGCCTCGACGATCCGCTCGCGGGTGAGGGCGCCGTCCGCTGTGGGGACGAGCTTGAGCAGGTTCGACGCCGTGCCGCCGACGGCCAGGATCGTCGCTGGATTCGCCGCGGGTGCGTTGGCGACCGCATCGAGGGCCGCCTGGTGCATCGCCTCGATCTCGGTCGATTGCGGCGGATCGTGGGCGACGAAGGCGTCGGTCAGCCGCGCGGATCCCAGGCGCAGGCCGGCGGCGCGCGGTGGTCGTTCCGGATCGACGATGCAGAACTCGGAGCTGCCGCCGCCGATGTCGACCACGAGCGTCTCTCGCGTGACCGGTTCCCCACCCGTCACGCCGATGACCGTGAGGTAGGCCTCCTCCTCGTGGGTCAGGACGTGCAACGGAGTGCCGGTCGCGACCGCAACTTCATGGACGATCGTGGCGGCGTCGGCTGCCCGACGTATGGGCTCGGTGCCGACGAAGGTGATCCGTTGCGCACCGAGACCACGGGCGACCGAGCTGTACCGCTCGAGCGCGGCCGTGAGTTCCGCCCTGGCGACCCGCCCGAGCAGTCCCCGCCCGGCCACCGCGGCGCCAAGCCCCAGGAAGACCGATTCGTCGGCGAGGGGCGACAGACGATGGCCGTCGAACGACGCGACGAGAAGGTGAACCGAGTTCGAGCCGAGGTCGACCGAGGCGCCGACCTTCGTGCCGTTCGACGACGATCGGCTCGCTGGAGCGATGACGGAACCGGGCTCAGGTCGGCGCGTCGCCGCCATCGCCGCCGGCCGGACGCTTGGGGCCACGCCGCGCGGGGGCGGTCGAGCGTCGCGATGTCGTCGCCCGAGCCGTCGTCCGAGGCTTCGCGGCCGTCGACCTGGGTTTCGCTGCCGCTGCCTTCGCGGTCGTGACCGGCTTCGCGGTCGTGACCGGCTTCGCGGCCGCGGACCTGGGGGCCGCGGGCCCGGCTGCCGACGGCTTCGCCGTAGCGGACTTCGCGGCCGCTGCCTTGGCGGTGTCCGGCTTGGCGGTGGCCCCGGGCTTGCTGGCCGTCGGCCGCCGGGTCGCGGGCCTCGTCCGCGCGGATGCACGCACCGGCGCCTTGCGTCGGACCGCGGGCTTGCGGGCGGTCGCGGCGGTCGCGACCGCCGCGGGTTCCGTGATCACCGGGCTTGGAGCCTTGATCGGCGAAACCACCCCGACCGCCTGTGCGGCGGCCGCACCGACATCACGCGCCGCGCCCGCCACACGACCCCCGACCGACCCGGCCGCGGATCCCGCGACGGACGCCGCCAGCGCCGCCACCTTCCCGGCGAGTGTCGCCACGTTCTGGGCCGCTTCGCCCGCCTGCCTGGTCCGCTTCGCGACC
>Ga0210377_10004240_pt1 | contig 12115 bp, 17 predicted proteins | sample PLM4_65_b1redo_FD_155480 | JGI IMG/M metagenome (GOLD analysis project Ga0210377, IMG submission 155480) | Groundwater sediment microbial communities from an aquifer in East River, Colorado, USA - PLM4_65_b1 redo | ecosystem: Environmental > Terrestrial > Soil > Riparian zone | place: USA: East... | reverse complement strand
CATTGCGCGGTTACGCGAGAAGAAGCCGAAACAGATGTCATTCGCCGCCAGGGGAGCATACCTCTGGGTCCGTCATCCCCTTTATCTGTTCTTTATTTTGATGATCTGGTCATATCCGGCACTGCAAGCGGACAGGCTGCTGTTCAACGGGCTCTGGACGATCTGGATAATTATCGGTGCATTCCTTGAAGAACGCGACCTGGTAGCCGAATTCGGCGAGACATACCGGGAATACCAGCGGCAGGTGCCGATGTTAATTCCATGGCGTCTGAAATCAAAAAGGCAGTTCGCTGTTGACGGTTGAGATTGTAAACGCTCATTCCCCCGATGCCTCAGACTGGGATCTGCTGTCGAAGTCATCCCGTGCTTTCAACACATCCTCGATATTAAGTTCCGACCACTTGCGTATCTCCTCGAGTATATGCACCAGCGTGCGTCCGAGGCGGGTAAGGGAATACTCCACTTTCGGCGGCACCGAGGCATAAACCGTTCGGACCACCACTCCGTCCCGTTCAAGCCCTCGAAGCGTCTGGGTCAGCATCTTCTGCGATACGCCGCCGACCTCTCGCCGCAACTCTCCGAACCGCTTCGTTTTCTCCTCCAGCGCACCGACGATGAGAACTGTCCATTTGTCGGCAATCCGGTCCAGGACCATCCTCGTCGGGCAGCGTTCATTATAAGCATCCCATTTCATGCGCAACCTCCAATAGTTTCTATTTGCATACTATATAACAATAAGGTGCCTACTAGCAATCAGGTACTTTTGTGCCTATGATCAATTATACGCCTTCGCGGCGCAAAATAATATCAGGAGGTACGACAATGAAGGAAAATTCTGCGGTAAGCATCAAAGAGATTATCGGAGCATTTGCGGAGTCGGTTTTCGTGAAGAAGGACCTGTCGGCACTGGATCAATACATGAGGAACGACTACATCCAGCACAACCCCCTGGTAAAGCAGGGGACAATCGGGTTTAAGGAGTTCTTCTCGGCCTGGTTCGCGTCCGTTCCCGACTGGCGGTATTCACTCAAGAAGATCATTGCCGATGAAAGCGAGGTGTGGGTGTACGGAACATACGCCGGGACGCTGGAAAAGGATTGGCTGGGAATAACCGCCTCCGGGCAGAAATATGCCTTCGATGCGATTGACGTCTTTCGACTCGAAGAGGGCAAACTTGCCGAACACTGGGATGTGATGGACATCTACGGGCTTTTCAAGCAACTGGGGGTGGTTAATTGATTCATCAGGCCGGAGTAAGTAATTTCTGCTTTTAGTTGGCGTCAATTTTCCTTAACACATGCAGGGCCGCTGTCTCCCTTGACTTTGCCCGGAATAAGGCGTATTAACAATTCGTAATCATGCAGTTTTTTGGAGGGTATGAATGCCGGGCTTTGAACCGCTGGGGAAGAATCGGTGATACGCAAGCCGCCCATGACAGCCAGGTGCTGACGGGCGGCTTTTCTGTTTGTGCGGGAGTTCAGCCAGCCAGCGCCAAAGCCAAATAAATCGAGTCTGTGGAATGTTGACCGGCTTTCAAGACAACAGGCATAACGGAACAAATAATTTACGTAATTACTTTAATTATCAGCTCATTATGTCAATATCAAATTGCTTGGAATCCATATTTATATTGTTTTTATGGTAGATCATGAGAATTCCCACTATAAAGGAGTTGGCCTTAAAATGAGGAACCACATGGATCATTCTTACGAAGAGATACGGAATTGCGTTTTGGACATTTTAGCTGGGCGGGAAACTGGCGCATATGGTTTTTCGCAATACAGAAACCTTCATGCGACAGCAGCTGAAGTTTTCTTACGACGAGAAAACCCCGGCCAATATCAGGGTGGAGAGTCACACTTGTCTGGGCACGACTCTGATATATTCCTTGAGGTGTTCTGGGATTTATTTCGTCAAGGCATTATCACATTGGGACTCAATGATTATGACCCGAATTTCCCTTTCTTCCGAGTATCGGCGACTGGAAAAAAAATTCTTGAAGGACAACAACCATATTTTTTCCATGACCTCTCCAGCTATGAACGGGTCATAAGTGAAGGCATACCAAACATCGATGCCGTGACTCTTGTCTATCTCAAGGAAGCAATGCAGGCATTTCTGAGCGGCTGCCTCCTCTCATCGACTGTAATGTTGGGTGTGGCTACAGAGTGCAGCTTTCTGAAGCTATTAGAAATTATAGAGGCCAATCCGACTGTTTCTCCGACCTACCAGAACGCTTTTAGTCAAAAGACACTTCTTCAGAAGTTTAATAAATTTAAAAACATCCTTGATCAGAACATCAGCGGACTGCCTCCACAACTAAAGGAAGACCTAGACACCAACTTTTCAGGAATACTGTCAATGATTCGGAACTTCAGAAACGAATCTGGGCATCCAAGTGGGAAAATTATAGGAAGAGAGCAGGCGTACGTTCTGTTGCAGCTATTCATACCATGCTGCAAGAAACTTTATGATCTTATTGCTCACTTCAAATCAATCTGAGAATGTCCTGTGAGCATTGGCGGACGCCCTTCGCATATTCACATTTGAGGAAATGGGATGTTCCAACTCTCGTGTGGACTCGGTCGCGGCGGCGAAAAACCTACCGCGCCGGTCACACTCATAGCCGTTAGCCGCCATGAACCCAAGCAAAGTTGACCGAAATCGAGTTATATATTTGACAGATCTTCCGAACATCGGTAGAGCTATTGCTGCCGATTTTCGATTACTCGGCATTCAGGAGCCGAATCAACTCGTGGGCATGTGCCCATTCGAGATGTACAAAAGGCTTTGCGAGAAAACCGCTTCCCGTCACGATCCATGCGTTATCGATGTGTTCATTTCAATTACGAGATTCATGAATGGCGGGGACCCCCGCCATTGGTGGGAGTTCACGGAAGAGCGAAAGCAATCACTCGGCAAAGGCAGGAGCAAATGAAATTCGGATACCCCATCGTCTGCGTTTCGTCGGTCACCGAAAGGTTGGGCATCATAAACAGGAGTCCCGCCAGTGTTTGACATCCAAAACTACACGAGCTTTCTTGCCGCAATTCTTGTTTTTCAGTTGATTCCGGGGGCAGGCACCCTTGCCATCCTCAACGCCACAGCCAGGAACGGTGTCGGTGCCGGACTCGGCGCGATCCTCGGTACGATCGCTGGTGACTTTATATTCATGGTTGCGGCGGCAGCGGGTCTTGCCGCCATAATGGATTCTAATCCCATACTCTTTCACGCCCTTCAATGGTTCGGCGCCGCATATCTGTGCTGGCTTGGTCTGCAACTTCTGCGTTCGCCGCTGCGTCAAGACGCCACAAACCCGGAACCACACAAATCGGCTTGGCGCTACTTTCGCCAAGCGTGTGCGGTCAGCCTTACCAATCCAAAGGTAGCGCTCTTCTTCGTTGCATTCTTCCCACTATTTCTTCGCCCGGTATCATCGAACACTACGCTCGTCGCAATGATGGCCCACGTCACAATCATTAGTTTCCTGTACCAAGCGGGTCTTGTCCTCGTTGGCAATGCCGTGGCACGTCGCCTTAGAGCAATGCCGTCCGCACGAAGAATTGCAACTCGCCTTGCCGGTATTGCACTCATCGGTTTTGGCGTCAAGCTCGCCACCAGCAACAGATAGCATATGTCGCACAACTCAAAAATGCTGCCGCGCCCCTAAGTTGAGCGCGTTATACGGGAGTACCCATGGTGGATGAGCAGGAACGAAAAACAGCGATCAGAAACACATTCAATATTGTCGCAGAAGGCTACGATAATCCATCATTTCGCTTTTTCACGATAAGCGCGGAACATATGATCGCCTGCCTGGAGATGAAGGGAGATGAACATCTGCTGGATGTCGCAACAGGAACGGGCATCGTTGCCCTTCAACTGGCGCCGCTATTGACGCGGGGCCGGGTCACCGCCATCGATTTCTCAGAGGGGATGCTGGCGCAGGCCCGAATGAAGGCGGAGGCCCGGGCCGTCGGCAATGTCGATTTTTTGGAAATGGATATGCAGGCGCTCAGGTTTCCGGACTGCCATTTTGACGCCGTGACCTGTGCCTTCGGAATTTTCTTTATTGAAGATATGGAAAGCCAGCTCAGGCATATATCGGATAAAGTTAAAGCAGGCGGGAAGATCATCATCTCCACCTTTTATGACGATTCCTTCATGCCGTTAAATGAGCTTTTTTACAATTGCATCCAAAGATACGGGGGCGAAAAACCTGTGCCTACCTGGAAAAGAATCAGCACCGAAGACAAATGCGCATCTCTTCTCGGAAGTGCCGGGCTGACCGAAATACAGGTTGAAACGAAGGATATTGGCTATTATTTGAGGAATCCCGACGAATGGTGGAACGTGATCTGGAACGGGGGTTTCCGCAGATATCTGAACGGGCTTTCCCTCTGCGACCTTGCGGAATTCAGGAAAGAACACCTCGCGGAGGTCGGAGAAACAGCAACGGAAAACGGGATCTGGCTGGATGTGAAGGTTCTGTATGCCGTCGGGACCAAAAGATAAAGAAACCAAAGCTGCGGTCTCGTGTACGTTCCGTTGGCTGCAAATATGGGGAAAAATGATGGCGATTTTTAGACTGTCTATCTGGAACGCCTGGCTCATGTCGCTACCTTTCTTCGCGCTTGGGGTATTCCTCATGGTCATGAAGAAAGACATAGCCAAGAGAATGTCGGATATGACCGGATACAGTTCTAAGGAAAAATTTTTCACTGTCGTTGCATCGATAGCGCCGTATCCGTTCATGCTTGCTACCGTATGGACGCCATTTACGGCCAAGCTTCCACTTCTTGTTATCGGAGTTGCACTCTACCTACTTGGAATGACTCTGTTTGCAGTGTCGCTAAAGATACTCATAAAAACACCGCCTGATGAGCCGTTCAGCGTCGGGCTGTATCGCTTTTCGAGAAACCCTCTGTATTTAGCCGCAACAATTGTGTTCATGGGGATTTGTATAGCGACTGCCAACATTGTTCTTGCTGGCTATCTGGCGATCGCTGTCTTGCCGCAACACTTCATGATTCTGGCGGAAGAGCGGGTATGCAGGGAGAAGTACGGTGCGGCTTTTGAAAAGTACCTGCACCAGGTGCCCAGATACCTTTTGTTTTAGGTTGCTAACCTGAAGAGGTGATGAATACATGAGAATTTCAGTAATCCTTGGCCACCCCGACGCGGGAAGCTACAACCATGCTATTGCCGCGACAGTTGTCGGAACATTACGGGATTGCAGCCATGCGGTCCATTTCCATGACCTTTACGCGGAGCAGTTCGATCCGATGCTACCCGCCGGGGAGATTCAGAAGGATGCTCTCCTGGATGCTGTCATCGAGAACCATTGCGCCGAGATCGTCGCGGCGGACGGCATCGTCGTCATTCATCCCAACTGGTGGGGGCAGCCGCCGGCAATTCTCAAAGGGTGGGTGGACCGGGTCATCCGTCCAGGTGTCGCTTATGAATTTGTCGATGCGGACAGTGGCGAAGGGGTGCCGCGAGGACTGCTGCGGGCTAAGACCGTGTTGGTATTCAATACCTCCAATACCGGGAAAGAGCGGGAGATAGAGGTGTTCGGCGACCCTCTGGAGACAATATGGAAAAACTGCATCTTCGGCCTGTGTGGGGTGGAGAATGTCTGTCGCAGGACGTTTGGCATTATCGTCACAAGCACCCCGGAGCAGCGGAAGGAATGGCTCGTTGAGGTCGAAGAGGTGGTCCGGCAGCATTTCCCTCAGGATTGAATGAGCAGTCGAAAGCAGCGTGAGGCATTCCCTCGCTATATGAAACCTTGGGCCGGAGAAGAACTTGAAGCCTCGACAACCTGAAGACGTCAACTGCCGTTAACCGGAGTATAATTATGAGCATACCTCTCGAAGACAAATCGACCTTGGAAAATATACGGAGGCGCTTTGATGGCGATGTCGACCGTTTCTCAAATCTCGAAACCGGCCAGGCAGCAACTATCGATGCACCACTCGCAATGGATTTGATTACCCGGGCCGCGGTCTCATGCACGGCAAAGATCCGAAGGGTACTTGATATCGGTTGCGGCGCCGGCAACAACACTCTCAAACTTCTTCAGTATGTCTCTCCCTTTGATTGTGACCTCGTCGACCTGAGCCGACCCATGCTCGAAAGGGCACATGCCCGGATTGCCGCGGTCAATTCGGGTCAAATCGGAATTTATCAGGGTGATTTTCGCACACTTGATTTACCGGACCAAGGATATGACGTAATCCTGGCTGCCGCCGTTTTACATCACTTACGTGATGATCAGGACTGGGAAACGGCATTTCGCAGGATTCACAGGCTAACAGCTCAAGGCGGCAGCTTCTGGATAACCGATCTGGTGTCCCATGAAACTGAGCAGATCCATGACATGATGTGGGAGCGGTATGGAGAATATTTGAATTCACTGGGAGGAGATGAGTTCAAAAACAAGGTGTTTGCATGCATCGATAAGGAAGACTCACCACGTTCTGTCACATATCAACTGGATTTGCTTCGAAACGTTGGGTTCGACCATGTGGAGCTATTACACAAGAACTCGTGTTTTGCGGCCTTTGGTGCTGTCAAAAGTGTATAAAAACCGGTTTCGCGAGAGTGTAAAGCCAACTTGTGACCTTGACACCCCATTTCACCCGCACTGGCCGATACTTCACGGGGAGTAACCATGACGGATGAACAGGAACTAAAAGCAGCAGTTAGAAACACATTCAATATTGTCGCAGAAGGCTACGATAATCCGTCATTTCGCTTTTTCACGATAAGCGCGGAACATATGATCGCCTGTCTGGAGCTGAAGGGAGATGAACATCTGCTGGATGTCGCAACAGGAACGGGCATCGTTGCCCTTCAACTGGCGCCGCTATTGCCGTGGGGCCGGGTCATTGCCATCGATTTCTCGGAGGGGATGCTGGCGCAGGCCCGAATGAAAGCGGCGGCCCGGGCCGTCGCCAATGTCGATTTTCTGGAAATGGATATGCAGGCGCTCAGGTTTCCGGACTGCCATTTTGACGCTGTGACCTGTGCCTTCGGGATTTTCTTCGTGGAGGATATGGAAAGCCAGCTCAGGCATATATCGGATAAAGTTAAAGCAGGCGGGAAGATCATCCTCTCCACCTTTTATGACGATTCCTTCATGCCGTTAAATGAGCTTTTTTACAATTGCATCCAAAGATACGGGGGCGAAAAACCTGTGCCTACCTGGAAGAGAATCAGCACCGAAGACAAATGCGCATCCCTTCTAGGAAGTGCCGGGCTAACCGGAATTCGGGTTGATACAAGGGATATAGGATATTATCTGAAGGATCCCGACGAATGGTGGAACGTGATCTGGAACGGGGGATTCCGCAGATATCTTGATGGGCTTTCCACCGTTGATCTTGCGGAATTCAGGAAAGAACACCTCGCGGAGGTCGGAGAAACAGCAACGGAAAACGGGATATGGCTTGATGTGAAGGTTATGTATGCAGTCGGGACCAAAAGATAACGGCGATGAATACTTCGATCCAATCCGCAGTCAATACCATGAGGCCATAAAATTGGTCCGGACACCAGTCTATAAGCTGGCAAGTAAGTTCGTGCAAAACAAGGGAGGGAGCCAACGAGTGCAAGTGGAAAAGAACTGCCCCGTGATCATTGGGATCTTGGGGCATCACAAATGAACAAGAGTTTGAGAATACGAGAACTGTTGGAGAGTGGCGAGACACTGGTCATGCCGGATGCTTATGATCCGATAAGCGCTCGCATCATACAGTCCTGTGGATTCGATGCTGTCCAGTGTTCCGGATGCAGCATAGCTGTGGCAAACTGCCTTGGGCATGAAGCGGAACTCGATTGCACTCTCAACCTGCAGGTGACCCGCAACATCGTCGCTGCCGTTGATGTACCCGTAATGGCTGATGGTGAAGATGGGTACGGAGGTTCGGACAAGATAGGCGAAACGATCGCGGCCTTCATAGACGCAGGAGTTGCCGGGATAAACATAGAGGACCAGATTATCGGCGCCGCGGGAGGTGTGGCTGTTGTCGAACAAGCCATGATGGTCGAGAAACTCCAGGCAGCAAGACAGGCGGCTCGATCCGCCGGAAACCCCGGCTTGTTGATCAACAGCCGCACTGATGCGCTCCTGGCTAGCCGCGATCGAGCCGCGGGACTTGACGAGGCTATCAGGCGTGGCAACGCATACCTGAAAGCGGGAGCCGATATGGTTTTCATCACCTACATCGCAACCCTGGACGAGGTCCGGCGAGCGGTCAGAGGAGTTGACGGTCCATTAAGCATTGCAGCTGGTCAACCATACAACATGCGGGAGTTCTCGGTTGATGATCTTCGGCGAGAGGGTGTTGCCAGAGTCAGTTTGCCCACGCTCGCGATTCTCTCATCGGTGCAAGCGCTACGGACTGCTCTGTCGGGTTTCCGCGACACAATGAGCTTTGAACACCTCACGATTGGCGACAATCTCTGCACCTGGCAGGATATTGCAGAGATAATCGGAAAATGAAGCCCAACAACCGCTCCGCCACAACCTTGTTACCGCGGCGGGCACTCGGAGGACGAGCGGTAGCGTTGTCGCTGCGAGTATAAAGGAAACTTATGGCAATATTTGAACCTGGCATTTGGAACGCCTGGCTCCTTTCTCTGCCGTTCTTTGCGCTTGGGGTATTCCTCATGGTCATGAAGAAAGACGTTGCCAAGAGAATGTCGGATATGACTGGATACAGTGCAAGAGAAAAGTTCTTCACTGTCGTTGCATCGATAGCGCCGTATCCGATTATGCTTGCAACCGTTTGGACGCCATTTACTGGCATGCTTCCACTTCTAGGTGTTGGAGTCGCACTCTACTTTCTTGGAATGGCTCTTTTTGCTGTGTCGCTAAAGATAGTCATACAAACACCGCCTGATGAGCCGTTCAGCTGTGGGCCATATCGCTTTTCGAGAAACCCCCTGTATTTAGCCGCAACAATTGTGTTCATGGGGATTTGTATAGCGACTGCCAACATTTTGCTTGCTGTCTATCTGGCGATCGCTGTTTTGCCGCAGCACTTCATGATTCTGGCGGAAGAGCGGATATGCAGGGAGAAATATGGCATGGCCTTTGAGAATTATATGAAAAGGGTCCCGCGATATCTTTGCAACAACTGGAAGTGGCTACGTTAGGGGGAACAGAGAGATTCCTGCAGGTTTGCAGAGCACGTCAAAATGGCTGTCCAGAGTTGCCAACGACACATTTGCGGATGCAGCGGCGGCGGCGATGAAGCAGTCTGACAAGCCAACGGTCACCCCTTTGCGTCGCAGTTTATGGGAAAGCTTTCCGGCGGCCGCCCACAGTTCGGGTGTCTCGTGGATAAAGGTGAATATCTGCAGGAAGTCCTCAAGCACGGCAAGCTCCTTGTCGGACTTGGCGCCCTGCATCAGTTCGGAAAGGATGACGCCGCAGCAGACAATCTGCTCGTCATCCATCAGCCGACTGACGATGCCGTGATATGGTTCGTTCTTGCGGAAGAACTCAATCCAGACTGAGCTATCGACCAGCACCCTAGCCAAGACGGCTGTCTCCATGACGCAGCTCGTCGGCTGTGGCGGTGAACTCCATCTTTCCAGCCATCGACTTGACGCGGGCCATCTTTCGCAGGCGAATTTCGTCCTTGACGGCAGTGATGACCGCCTCGGTCTTGCTTTTTGCGCCGACCAGCGTCACCAGTTCGTTCAGCAGGTCTTGAGGCAAAGTAACGGTAGCGCGTTGCATGACAAACCTCCATAAAGGGATTGCACAGATAATAATACTATTTTTGTGCGAAACTACAACACAAAATAATGAGTATAAATTATGTCCACTAAAACCTTCTTTAACAACCTCGAACTCCGGACCTCTGACGTCGCTGGGCTGCACGCGCCTTCGGCGGCCCCTTAGCTTCACGTTAGGCGCCTTGAACCCAAGCAAAGTTGAACTAAAACTGATTCCAAGGCAAATGAATCATGGCCCATGAATTTGACGGGGAAAAATACGCAAAGGCATCCGCTCACCAGAAAGAATGGGGTGCGAGCATTGTCGAGGGATTGGGATTTGAAGGAACCGAACGGGTCCTGGATCTTGGTTGCGGCGATGGAGTTATCACGTCCCAGATTGCGGAGCTGTTGCCGCAAGGGGATGTGGTCGGCATCGATGCTTCCCAGGGCATGATAGATGTGGCTCGTGAGAAAGAACGGCACAACCTGCGCTTCATTCTGAAGGATATCGACTTTCTTGATTTCATCGATGAATTCGATCTTGTCTTCTCCAATGCGGCACTGCACTGGGTAAAAGATCACAACCGGCTGCTTAGGAACGTTCAACAAGCCTTGCGTGCTGGCGGGAAGATTCGTTTCAATTTTGCCGCCGATGGAAACTGCTCCAGTTTTTTCAAGGTTGTCCGTGAAGCAATGGCCATGGAGAAGTTCATGGCATACTTTTCCGGCTTCCAATGGCCCTGGTATATGCCGACGGTCAATGAGTATCAGACAGTTGCCGATAGGAGCGGGCTTCGAAATGGCAAGGTGTGGGGTGAAAATGCGGACCGCTTCTTTCCCGACGCACAAACGATGGTGAAATGGGTTGACCAACCGAGCCTTGTGCCGTTCTTGTCATTTGTTGCCGAGGGGGACAAGGAAAAGTTTCGCAGTTTCGTCGTGAACAGAATGATCGATGAAACGCAACAAAACGACGGCAGGTGTTTCGAGACCTTTCGCCGCATCAACGTATCTGCCCAGAAATGCGGCCCGCCAAAAGAGTCGTAGGCGGAGCGTCGAAGGCAAGGGGTGGGCGAAGAAGTGATGACCCTCGCCCTCAAATGGCTTGAAGAGCAGAACTGTGAAACCATCAGGGTATCTATCGCGGAGGGTAATGGAAGCGCACTGGATTTCTACAGACGGTTTGGTTTTGCGGAAAGACTCATAGTAATGCAAAGAGCGCATAACCAGAATGCTCGACCGGAGAAGAAACCACCCCTTTACTCCGCATGCAACAAGGAAAGAGAGATATAAGCAAAATGGATGGAATAGAGAAACTCATTCAGCGAGTCCAACAGACACAGCATGGTTTTTTGGATATTCAGAAAGCAGCAGATGAAGTTGTAGATGGACAACCTTCTCAAGTGAGCCTTCGCATTGCCGAACAACTATTCGGTTCAGATATATACCAGGCACGCTCACTGGCAACTTTCATTCTGGGCCGATTAGCGGCCAACTCGGAGAAAAGCCTTGAGTTTCTGAAGCGGTGTGTAAGCCAGGACATTGACTGGCGCGTGCAGGAGATCCTGGCGAAAGCCTTTGACCGGTACTGTGCTGATATCGGCTATGAACAGGCACTCCCCGTGATCAAGGAATGGCTGGCAGACTCATCCCCAAATGTTCGACGGGCGGTCACGGAAGGGCTGAGAATCTGGACTGGCCGCCCCTACTTTCACGACCGTCCGGAAGTTGCCATTCAGCTGTTGAGTCAACTTCGAAACGATGAGAATGAATATGTGCGAAAATCTGTCGGGAATGCGTTACGTGATATAAGTAAAAGGCATATGCAATTGGTAGAGAGCGAATTAAATCAATGGGACATTACAAATAGACAGATTAAGCAAACTCACAAACTGGCAAGTAAGTTTTTGCAGAAGCCTGCGGGCTAACTGGGCAAATTCAGCCCTCGCAAAATGCCACCCTGCTGATTTGTAACATTAGCCGCAATGAACCCAAGCAAAGTTGAACGAAATCACGTGAAAGCGTTGACCGATCTTCCGAATATCGGTAGAGCTGCTGCTGCCGATCTTCGATTGCTCGGCATTCAGGAGCCGAATCAACTCGTGGGCATGTGTCCATACGAGATGTACGAAAGGTTATGCGAGAAAACCGCTTCTCGTCACGATCCATGCGTTATTGATGTGTTCATTTCAATTACTAGATTCATGAATGGCGGAGACCCCCGTCCTTGGTGGGAGTTCACTGAAGAACGAAAGCTAATTACTCGGCTAAGGTAGGAACAAATGAAGTTCGGCTGCATTGTCATCTATGTTTCGTCGGTCACCGAAACGTAAGCCTTTTAGAAAGAGATATTCGGCTTCCAAATCCGTTTTATTCATGA
>Ga0210377_10004239_pt1 | contig 12116 bp, 11 predicted proteins | sample PLM4_65_b1redo_FD_155480 | JGI IMG/M metagenome (GOLD analysis project Ga0210377, IMG submission 155480) | Groundwater sediment microbial communities from an aquifer in East River, Colorado, USA - PLM4_65_b1 redo | ecosystem: Environmental > Terrestrial > Soil > Riparian zone | place: USA: East... | reverse complement strand
TCAACGCGGCGGAGAAGGCGGGGCCGCCGCCGTAGCCGCCGCGGCCAGTCGAAGCCTCCTCGCTCGAGAGCGCTGGCGCAGAGCGACCGCGGAGAAGTACTCGGGGGTCGCGTCCGCGTCGATGACAGCCCCCCGTTTGACGCAGATGCGGTCCGGAATCTGGGCGTTCTTTCCGACCGCGGTGATTCCGGGTCCCTCGCCCGGCTTCGGTCTCTGACCCACGCGCGCTCTCTTGCCGATCCGGACCAGCTTGTCGACGATCGACCGGTCGACGCGCGCCCCCTCTTCGACGACCGAGTCCGTCAGGATGACCGAGTCGCGCACGACCGCATTCGGACCGATCCAGACGCCCGGCGAGAGCACGCTTCTTTCGATGCGCGCGCCCGGAGAGATGACGCAGCCGTCGGTGATCATGCCGTCCTTCACGATCGCCCCTCCCTGGATGGTGACCGGCGGACGCTCTTCCGACTGCGTATGCACGACCCAGCGGCGATCGTTCAGGTCGAGCGGCGGCGGATGCTTCAAGAGGTCCATGTGCGTCTGCCAGTACGCCTCGACCGTTCCGACGTCCACCCAGTAGCCCTGAAAGGGATAGGCGAAGACCCTCATCCCGCCGCCGACCATGCGCGGAAGGATGTCCTTCCCGAAGTCGTGAGACGAGTCGCGTCTCTTCGCATCCTCGACGAGCATCTGCGCGATCGTCTTCAACCCGAAGACGTAGATCCCCATCGAAGCGAGCGTGCCCGGCGGATCCGCCGGCTTCTCGACGAACTGGGTGACCTTCGAGTCGCCGTCGATCGCGAGGATCCCCATCCGGGTCGCTTCCTCGCGCGAGACGTTCAGCGTCCCGATCGTCACGTCCGCGTTCTGCTCGACGTGGAAGGCGACCAGCTCCCCGTAGTTCATTTTGTAGATGTGGTCTCCGGCGAGCACGAGCACGAGCTCGGGGTCTCCGCGCTTGACGAAGGAGAGGTTCTGGTAGATCGCGTCCGCGGTACCACGGTACCAGTCGGTGTCCAGCCGTCCGCGATAGGGCTGGTAGATGTGGACGCCCCCCGTGAAGCCGCGGTCGAGGTCCCACGGCCGGCCGGCGCCGATGTGCTCGATCAAGGAGTGAGGCCGGTACTGCGTCAGGATCATGATGTCGAAGATCCCCGAATTCACGCAGTTGGAGAGCGTGAAGTCGATGATGCGGTACTTGCCGGCGAAGGGGACCGCGGGCTTCGCGCGGCGATCGGTCAGGACGCCGAGGCGCTGACCTTCGCCCCCCGCGAGAATGACCGCCCGGGCCCTCACCGCCACGCCGAGGCCCTTCTCATGCTGGCCCCGCACCTCGGCGGTACCGCAGCGCTTCGCGGTAGAGGGCGCCGTACTGTGCCGCCGACCGATCCCATCCGAAGTCCTTCTCCATGCCGCGCCGCTGGAGCTCGATCCATTTTTCGCGGTGAGCGTACACCTGCCGGGCGCGGTCGAGCGCCCGGGCGAGAGAGAGCGAATCGTAGCCGTCGAACAGGATTCCGGTCCCTCCCGGGTCGTCCGCGTCCGTGATGGTGTCCGCCAGTCCACCCGTCCGCCGCGCGATCGGCACCGCGCCATAGCGCATGGCGATCATCTGGGTCAGCCCGCACGGCTCGTAGCGCGAGGGAATCAGGATGGCGTCCGCCCCGCCGTAGATGCGGCGGGAGTGCGGCGGATCGAAACGGAGCCGCACGCTCGCCCGGCCCGGAAAGCCGACCTCGAGGGCGGCCAGACCGCCCTCGATGCTCGGGTCGCCGCTTCCGAGCGCGGCGAACTGGCCGCCGGCTCCGATCCAGCGCGGCAGAGCCGGGATCGCGATGTCGAATCCCTTCTGCGAGTCGAGTCGCGACACGACCCCGAGGAGAATGGCCGCGCGGTCCGGCTGCAGCCCGGCCTCCTCCTGGAGGGCGGCCTTGTTCGCGGAACGGACCTCGAGATTCTCGACGTCGAAGCGCTCCCGCAGAACTTCGTCCGTCGCGGGATTCCAGCTCTCCGTGTCGATCCCGTTCAGCACGCCGTGGAAGCGATCGCTCCGCGCGCGGAGCACGCCGTCGAGACCGTAGCCCCCTTCGGGAGTCTGGATCTCGCGGGCGTAGGTCGGACTGACCGTCGTCAGAACGTCGGCGGCCGCAATGCCCAGTCCGAGCATCGCGTCTCGCGCCCACTCCGGCATTGATTCGAGAACCGGGCCTGCCGGCAGGCCGAACTCCGCGAGGAATCGTCCGGCGCCGCGGCCCGTGTAGGGAAGGTTGTGGATCGTGAAGAGCGCCGCCGTGTCCCGGAAGAAGGGGTCGCCAGCCCGTGCGGTCGCGAGCCGGTAGACGGCGGGACCGGTGTGCCAGTCGTTCGCGTGGACGACGTCGGGCCGGAAGTCGAGGGCGCGGCAGGCCTCGAGCGCCGCGATCGAGAAGAAAACGAACTTCGGTCCGTCCTCCTCGATCGAGCTGCCATAGATCCTTCGGTCCGTCGGGATCGGCGGGCCGGTGACGAAGTACACGGGCACCCCGCCGGAACTCGTCTCCCAGACCTGCGCGGGCAGGGGACCGCCGGCGTGAGGCACGTCGAACCGCTCCCGGCGGTGGGGGCGGAACCGCGGCCAGTCGATCGCCCCGTACCCCGGAATGATGATCCGGACATCGTGGCCGAGCGAGGCGAGCGCGCGCGGGAGGGAGCCGGCCACGTCCCCCAACCCGCCGACCTTCACGAACGGGGAGGCTTCGGCCGCGAGGAAAAGGACCTTCAAGCGCGCGATTATGAGCCGGATCACAGGTTTTTCCGGGGGGGCGCGCTACAATCGCTTGAGTTCAGCCATGAGACATTTCCGGTCGGGCGGCGGCGGAAGCCGGCGTCCCGCGAGAGCGATTTTCCGATCCGGATGTGAGCAGGATTCGGGCGGCCCGGGTGCGCCGTCAGGTCCCAATAGTCGGGAACTGTTCTTTTTCGGAACTCTCGCCGCGGCCGCCCGGTTCTCGAAAAGAGCCATGGGAGTGCGGTCGATTTTCCGGGGCGCCGGCGCTTTCCTCGCGGGCCCACGCGCGAGAACCGCCGTCGCTGTCCTCGTTTTCTTTCTCGTGCTCGGGATCGCCCTTCCCAACTCGCCGGGCAGGGCCCGGTCCGCCGCGATCGCGATGGCGAACACGCGAAGCTCGGGCATCCTCGCCAACGTCGAGAAGGACTACTGGAGGTTTCTCCAGAAGCGAAGCCTCGCGCTCCGCCTGCGGCTCGGCCTGCCGGTCGAGGAGCTGCCCGATTTGACGGAGGGGCGCGCCCGCGCGGACTCCGCCTACGGCGCGTCTCTTCTCCAGAAGCTGCGGGGACTCCGGGAGCTCGAGCTCTCCCACGAGGAGACGCTGTCGCTCGCGATGCTGCGCGACGAGGCACAGGATCTCGCCGTTTCCCGGCGCGACTACTGGCTGACTTTTCCGGTGACGCCGTACGCCTCGCCGCTGCCGGAAGTCCACCAGGCATTCACGAGCTGGCAGTTCCGGTCGCCGGAAGATCTGGAGCGATATGCGGCGCTCCTGACTCGCTACGCCGGGCTCATTCATCAGATGGAAGAGAAGCTCCGAAACCAGGCGAAGCGCGGAATCCGCCTGCCGAAGCCGGAGACGGTGCTCGTCGCCGAGTTCTATCGCGCGACGATCGCCAGCCCCACGGAGAGCCTCTTCTTCGTCACATCCGAGCGGCTCGCGCGGGAGCCCGAACAGGACCGGATGCCCTTCACCCGGCGCGTCGAGGGGCTGATCGCGACCCGGATCAACCCCGCGCTCGAAAGCCTCGCGTCGTACGTCGAGGGGGAGTATGCCGCGAAGGCGCCGAAGGCCGTCGGCCTCGGCCAGTATCCGGGCGGACGGACGTACTACCGGCGGCTCGTGCGCTTCCACACGACGCTCGACGTCGCCCCCGAGGAAGTGCACGAGTTGGGGCTGGCGGAGGTCGAGAGGCTGAACCGCGAGCTCGACGACGTGCGGGCCGCGCTACGCTTCGAAGGAACTCTGGCGGAGTTTCGCCGGCACCTCCGGGCCGACCCGCGATTCGTTCCCGCGTCGTCCGACGAGATCGGCGATCGGCTGCTCGCGGCCCAGAAGCGGATCGAGACGAAGATCCCGCTCTTTTTCGGAAAGACTCCGGCCGCGCCGGCCGGTATCCGCCGACTGGCCCCGGGCTTCGAGGGCGCGATGACCTACGGCTACTATCAGCAACCGACCGCGTCCGACCCGCGCGGCTACTACTTCTACAACGGCTCGGCGCTCGCGAACCGGTCGATGCTCTCCGCCGCGGCGCTCATCTACCACGAGCTCGTTCCGGGCCACCACTTCCAGAAGTCGCTCCAGCTGGAGAACTCGGATCTTCCGGGCTTCCGCAGGGAGGCGGGCTGGACGGCGTACACGGAGGGCTGGGGAGAGTACGCCTCGTCTCTCGCCGGCGAGATGGGAATGTACGAGGACCCGTACGACCGGGCCGGGCGAATCGGGATGGACCTTTTTCTGTCCGCGCGCCTCGTCGTGGACACGGGGATGAACGCCCTCGGCTGGTCGCGCGCCCGCGCCGTCCAGTACATGAAGGAGAACACGCTCGAGTCCGACGGGGAGATCGCGACGGAGACGCTGCGCTACTCCTGCGACATTCCGGGCCAGGCGCTGGCGTACAAGATGGGCTCCGAAAAGATCCGCGAGCTGCGCGTGAAGTCCGAGCGGGCGCTCGGGCCGGCGTTCGACGTGCGCAGCTTCCACAACGCCGTGCTGGGCTCGGGTCCGATGCCGCTCGCGGTGCTGGAGCGGCACGTCGACTGGTTCATCGAGAGCGAGAGGGCGCGGACCGCCAGTCGTTGACCCCGGTCCGAAGCTTGCAAGGTGCTCGGAAACGGCGAGCGGCTAGCTCACTCCACCGAAATCGCGACGCCGTTTTCGAACACGACTTTCTTGCCGACGCTGCGGTAGACCCAGGTCTCCTGCGGCGCGCCGGCAAGGGAGTATCCCGAGGTCACCTCGTCCGGGGGGCCCATCATCGCCCGCACTTCGGAGGGGGTCATGTTCTCGTGGACCCGCCCGGCCTCGCGATCGGACGAAGCCTCGCGGCCGATCCGATCCGCTTCCGACTGCCGCGCCTCCGACCGGCGCGCCGCGTCCCTCGCGCGGTCGATAGGCTTCTCAGCCGCCGGCTCGGTGCCCTTCGATCCGAGAAGTCCGCCGGCCGAGTGTTTGTAGAGCCAGAGAGCGGCCGCGACGACGATGACGAGAAGAATGAGTCGGCTCATGGGCGTGTCTCCGTTCCGAAGTGGTCCGAGTAGGCCGGAAGCGCGGGTCCGCCCGGCGAGGGAAAGGCGTTCATCTCCTGCTCCGAGACGAGAAGGCCCTTCAACGTGATTTTTCCGAGGACCTGGTCGACCGCGTTCTGCAACATACGCCACACCGAGCGGATCGAGCAGTCGGGCATGTTCGTGCAGAGTCTCCCGAGGCCCCCGTGGGTATCGCAGAAGGAAGGCTCGTAGAGCCGGCCGCCGAGCGCCGCGAGCACTTCTCCAACGTTGATCTGCTCCGCCGGGCGCGAGAGCGCATAGCCGCCCGACGGGCCGCGGGTCGATTTCACGAACGCGCCCTCCCGCAGCACGCGCATCATCTTCGCGACGTTCGGCTCCGAGATTCCCTCGGCGCGCGACAACTCGGAGATCGTGACGCTCCCGGCGGTGCCTTCGCGCCCGACGCGGAGCAGGCACCGGAGCCCGTATTCTTCCTGAGAGCTCAACTTCATCTCGGTCCCTCCATCACATCATCCCGAGCTGCAGCTTCGCCGCGTCCGACATCATGCTCATGCTCCACGGCGGGTCGAAGAGAACCTGGACGTCCGCCTCCTCGATCCCGGGCACCGTCAGGAGCTTCTGCCGGATATCTTCGCGCAGGATGTCGCCCATTCCGCAGCCGGGTGCGGTGAGGGTGAACTTCACGTCGACCTTGTTTCTCCCCTCGGGCCGCGGGGTCAACTCGACGCCGTACACCAGTCCCAGGTCGACGATGTTGACCGGGATCTCCGGGTCGTAGCAGGTCCGGAGCTGGTCCCAGCAGAGCTCTTCGACCGGCTTCGCCGGACCCGTTTCTTCGTCCGGCTTCGCCGCCGTCTCCTCGCCGATCGCGTCGGCGTCCTTGCCGTCGATTCGCGCGAGATAGCCCATCGGGACCATCACGGTGTACGACCCGCCGAGCGACTGCGTGATCTGAAGGCGCGTCCCCGCGGGAATCGTGAACTTCGTGCCGGCCGGGATCTCGCTCGCCTCGACCTCGCGGGTCGTCGTCGCTTCCTTCTGGGACCACATGGTCAGGCTCCTCCGCTCTCGGCCTTCGGCCCCTCGGTGAGCTCCGTCGAGACCGTCGTCTCCGTCCCGGCGAGCGCCGCCCGGAGAGTGTGCCAGGGGAGCGTTGCGCACTTGACGCGAACCGGGAACTCGCGCACTCCCGAGAAAACGGTGAGCTTGCCGAGCTCCGGCGTGCCCGGCTCGTTTCGGCCGTCCTTGCCGGTGATGAGGTCGTGGAAGCGCTCGAAGAGCGCCTCCGCCTGCGCGCGCGTCTTTCCCTTCAGGGCCTCGGTCATCATCGAGGCGGACGCCGTCGAGATGGCGCAGCCCGCTCCCCGGAAGCCGACGTCCTCGAGGAGGTCGTCCTCGAGGCGGACGAAAACCGTCTCGCGGTCGCCGCAGAGGGGGTTGTACCCCTCCGCTCTCCGGTTCGCCCCCGGCAGCTCGCCGAAGTTCCTCGGCCGCTTGCTGTGGTCCAGGATGACCTCCTGGTAGAGCTCGCGCAGCTCGCCCATCAGCGGAACATCCTCTGGACCTTGCGGATCCCCTCGGTCAGGGCGTCGATCTCCCCGCGGGTGTTGTAGATCGCGAGCGACGCCCGGGCGGTGGCCGGGATGCCGAAGAACTCCATGACCGGCTGCGCGCAGTGGTGCCCGGTCCGGATCGCGATCCCCTCTTTATCGAGCACGGTTCCGATGTCGTGCGGATGGATCCTGTCGAGGGTGAAGGAGAGGACGCCGATCTTCTCGCGCGCCGTTCCGATCACGGTCAGGCCGGGGAGCCCCGTCAGAGAGCCGGTCGCATAGTCGAGCAGGTTCTCCTCGTGCGCCGTGACGTTCTCCATCCCGATCTTCGAGATGTAGTCGACCGCCGCTCCGAGCCCGACGGCCCCGGCGATGTCGGGCGTACCCGCCTCGAACTTGTAGGGGAGGACGTTCCAGGTCGTCTTCGCGAACGTGACGGAGCTGATCATGTCGCCGCCCCCCTGGAACGGGGGCATCGAGTCGAGCAGGTCCGCGCGGCCATAGAGGACTCCGATCCCCGTGGGGCCGTACATCTTGTGCGCGGAGAACGCGTAGAAGTCGCAGCCGATCGCGCGGACGTCCACCGGGAGGCGCGGGACCGCCTGGGCCCCGTCGATTGCGACCGGGATGCCGCGGGAGTGCGCGATCTCGACGATTCGCCGCACGGGAAGAAGCGTCCCGAGGGCGTTGGAGACGTGGGCGACGGACACGATTCGCGTTCTCGGAGTCAGGATTCGCTCGAGCTCCTCGATGCGAACTTCGCCGGTCCGGTCGATGGGCACGACCTTCAGGTGCGCCTTTTTCTCCTCGCAGAGGAGCTGCCAGGGAACGATGTTCGAGTGGTGCTCGAGCGCAGTGACGACGATCTCGTCCCCCTCGCCGATTCGCTGGCGGCCGAACGTCTGGGCGATCAGGTTGATCCCCTCGGTGGTCCCGCGGACGAACACGATCTCGCGAGCCTCCGCGGCGTTCACGAACGCGCGCACCTTCTCGCGGGCCTGCTCGTACGCGTCCGTCGCCTCGACGGAGAGCTGGTGCACCCCCCGATGGATGTTCGCGTAGGACCGGCGATACATGTCGGCGCCCGCGCTGATGACGGCCTCCGGCTTCTGGGTCGTCGCCGCGTTGTCGAGATAGACGAGCGGCCGGCCGTGGACCTCGCGCGAGAGGATCGGAAAGTCGCGGCGGAGAGCCTCCACGTCGAGGGGGGGCCGGGTCGCGCCGGCGGTCGTTTCGCGAACGGGCGCGGGAACGCTCATACTCCACCTCCCGGCAGCCGGAGGCCCAGGTGCTGCTGGACCAGCGCCCGGAGGGGCGCGACGCGGATCCTCGAAGCGACGTCGCTCGCGAAGGCGTAAACGAGGAGGTTCCGGGCTTCCTCTTCTCCGATCCCCCGGGAACGGAGGTAGAACATCGCCGCCGCGTCGAGTTGGCCGATCGTCGAGCCGTGCCGGCACTTCACGTCGTCCGCGAAGATCTCGAGCGCCGGCTCCGAGTTGACCAGCGCCTCCTTCGAGAGGAGGAGGTTCTTGTTCGTCTGCATGGCGTCGGTCTTCTGCGCGTCGGGACGCACGATGATCTTCCCGTGGAAGATGCCGCGCGACTTCCCGTCGAGGATGCCCTTGTAGAGCTCACGGCTCGTGCCGTGCGGCATGGCGTGATCGATGAGCGTGTGGTTGTCGAGGAGCTGCGTCCCGGTCCCGAGGAAGAGGCCGTTCAACGTGCAGTCCGCGCCCTCGGCGTCGAGCCGGACGTTCAGGTCGTTGCGGGCGAGCGCTCCGCCGAGCGAGATCGAGTGGGACGTGAAGTTGCTGTTGCGCCCGAGGGCGACCGCGATCGTCGCGACGTGGAAGGCCGCGTCCCCCTCGAGCTCGAGCTTGGAGAAGTCGAGGACGGCGCCGTCATGGAGGACGACCTCGGTCACCGCGTTCGTGAAGTACGGCTCCCCGGCGGTCCCGAGAAACGTCTCGACGACCGAGGACTCGCTGCCGGCCTCCGCGATCACGAGGTTCCGCGGGTGGGAGACGGTGGGACCGAAGGTCGGCTCCGAAAGGAAGACGAGGTGGATCGGATCGGCCACCGCGGTGCGGGCCGGGATCCGCACGAACACGCCGTCGTCTACGAACGCGGAGTTCAGCTGCGCGAAGGCGTTGCCGTCCCGGACGGTCTTCGCCAGGTACGGCTCGATCGCCTCCGGGCGCGCCGCGATCACCTCCGCGAGGCTCGCGACCTCGAGGCCGCCGGTCAGGAGGCCGACCGACGACAGGTCGGGCGCGTAACGTCCGTTGACGAGAACGATCTGGACGCCGGCTCCCGCCGGAAGGGGAAGGGGCCGCGCGAAGGATCCCCGCTCGTGGGAGGCCAGCTGGAAGGGCACGTTCACGAAAGGCGCGACGTTCGTGTACTTCCACGCGTCTTCGCGGACGGTCGGGAAGCCGGTCTCGCGGAACCGCTCCATCCCCGCACGGCGGATCTCCGCGACCCAGCCCGGATCTCGCGGCGACCGCCGCTCGCGGTACGCCTCGGAGATCGAGCGCTCGAGGCCGGCGGTCTCTTCGGCGACGGCTTCCATCAGCCGACCGTCAAGGGCGCGGTGCCGGCCTTCGCCGGCGGCTCACCATCGAGCCACGCGTAGCCCTTCTCTTCCAGCTCCAGCGCGAGCTCCTTGCCCCCCTCGAGCGCGATCCGGCCTTCGACGAGGACGTGCAGGAAGTCCGGAACGATGTAGTTCAGGAGCCTCTGGTAGTGCGTCACCACGATCATCGCTCTCTCCGCCGTGCGCAGGCTGTTCACGCCGGCCGCGACGATCCGGAGGGCGTCGATGTCGAGCCCGGAGTCCGTCTCGTCCAGGATTGCCAGCGTCGGGTCGAGGATCGCCATCTGGAAGATCTCGTTGCGCTTCTTCTCGCCGCCCGAGAATCCCTCGTTGACCGGGCGTTTGACGAGCTCCTCGTCGATGTCGACGAGCTTCGCCCGTTCCTCGACGAGTGACAGGAAGTCGAACGCGTCGAGCTCCGGCAGCCCGCGGTGCTTGCGGACTGCGTTCAGCGCGTTCTTCAGGAAGTAGACGTTCGACACGCCGGGAATCTCGACGGGGTACTGGAACGCGAGGAAGACCCCCTCGCGGGCGCGCAGCTCGGGGGCCATCGCGAGGAGGTTCTGGCCTTTGAACAGCACCTCGCCGGCCGTGACTTCGTACCCCGGACGCCCGGCGAGGACGTGGGCGAGGGTGCTCTTCCCGGAGCCGTTCGGGCCCATGATGGCGTGGACCTCGCCGGCGTCTACGGTCAAGTCGACACCGCGGAGAATCTCGTTGCCGGCGACGCTGGCGTGGAGGTTCCGGATCTCGAGGAGCGCCATCAGCCCACGCACCCTTCGAGCGACACGCCGAGCAGCTTCTGGGCCTCGACCGCGAACTCCATCGGCAGCTCCTTGAACACGACCTTGCAGAAACCGCTGACGATCATGTTCACCGCCTCCTCGGGCGAGATCCCGCGCTGCTGGAAGTAGAAGATCTGGTCCTCGCCGATCTTCGACGTGGATGCCTCATGCTCCATCTGCGCGGTCGAGTTCAAGACCTCGATGACCGGGAAGGTGTGCGCGCCGCACTTGTCGCCGATCAGGAGCGAGTCGCACTGCGAGTAGTTGCGGGAGTTGTCGGCTTTCCCCAGGATCTTGACGAGACCGCGATAGCTGTTCTGGCCGTGCCCGGCGGAGATCCCTTTCGACACGATGGTGGACTTCGTGTTCTTCCCGATGTGGATCATCTTGGTGCCGGTGTCCGCCTGCTGGTAGTTGTTCGTCACCGCGACCGAGTAGAACTCCCCGACCGAGTTGTCCCCCTGGAGGATGCAGCTCGGGTATTTCCAGGTGATCGCCGAGCCGGTCTCGACCTGCGTCCACGAGATCTTGGAGTTCCGGCCCAGGCACTTGCCGCGCTTCGTGACGAAGTTGTAGATCCCCCCCCGTCCCTGCTCGTCTCCCGGATACCAGTTCTGAACCGTGGAGTACTTGATCTCGGCGTCGTCGAGGGCGATGAGCTCGACGACCGCCGCGTGGAGCTGGTTCTCGTCGCGCATCGGGGCGGTGCAGCCCTCCAGGTAGCTCACGTAGGCGCCCTCGTCCGCGATGATCAGCGTCCGCTCGAACTGCCCGGTCTTCTCGGCGTTGATCCGGAAGTAGGTCGAGAGCTCCATCGGGCAGCGGACCCCCTTCGGCACGTACACGAACGAGCCGTCGGAGAAGACCGCCGAGTTCAGCGTCGCGAAGAAGTTGTCGGTGTACGGAACGACGGACCCGAGGTACTTCTTCACGAGGTCGGGATGGTTGTGGACCGCTTCGGAGAACGAGCAGAAGATGACGCCGACTCCGGCGAGCTTCTCGCGGAAGGTCGTTGCGACCGAGACGCTGTCGAAGACCGCGTCCACGGCGACACCGGCCAGCTTCTCGCGCTCCCGCAGAGGGATTCCGAGCTTCTCGTACGTCTCGAGGAGCTTCGGATCGACTTCGTCGAGGCTCTTCGGCGCGTCCTTCCGCGACTTCGGGGCCGAGAAGTAGACCATCGCCTGGTAGTCGATCGGCGGGTAGTGGACGTTCTGCCACGCTGGCTCTTTCATCGTGAGCCAGTGACGGAACGCTTTGAGCCGCCCCGCGAGGAGCCACTCCGGCTCGTTCTTCTTCTGCGAGATCAGGCGGACGATGTCTTCGTTCAAGCCGGGCGGAACCGCATCGGACTCGATGTCGGTGACGAATCCGGCCTTGTAGGGGACGCTCGTCTCGAAGAGAGAGCGGGGATCGGTGCTCATCGGGAGTTCTCCATTGCGCTCTGGAGCTTATGCAATCTATACAGAGAAGTCAACTATGGGTTCACGTCTAAAGCCAAACGAGAGAGCTACTTACGCTAACGCGGCCGCGCCGGCTTGTAGGCTACCGGCATAGACTCGCTGCCATGAAGCGTCCGGAAGGCTTCCGTGTCGACGTGCCGCCCGCCCGCCCCCTCGTCGTCTTTGACGGCGACTGCTCCTTCTGCCGCTTCTGGATCGCACGGTGGAAGCGTACGTCCGGCGACCGTCTCGATTACGCTCCCTACCAGGACGCCGCCCCGCGCTTTCCGGAGATTCCGGTGGAAGAGTTTCGGCGTGCGGTCGGGCTCGTCCGTCCGTCGGGCGAGGTCCTTTTCGGAGCCGCCGCGGTCGTCGCCGCGCGCGCGGAAGTGCCGGGGCGGGGACTGTGGTCCTGGGTCCATCGGCGCGTGCCCGGCGCGCGCGCCGTCATGGAACTTCTCT
>Ga0210377_10004238_pt1 | contig 12117 bp, 10 predicted proteins | sample PLM4_65_b1redo_FD_155480 | JGI IMG/M metagenome (GOLD analysis project Ga0210377, IMG submission 155480) | Groundwater sediment microbial communities from an aquifer in East River, Colorado, USA - PLM4_65_b1 redo | ecosystem: Environmental > Terrestrial > Soil > Riparian zone | place: USA: East... | reverse complement strand
ATGTGCAGGAACTGACCATAGCCGATAAGAGCTTCTCCCTCTCCGATCCCTACATCATCGTCGGCCTCTTTATCGGCGGCCTCCTTCCCTACTACTTCGCCGCACTCTGCATGGAAGCGGTCGGCAAGGCCGGCGGCGCGGTAGTTGAAGAGGTGCGCCGGCAATTCCGCACCATCAAGGGGATCATGGAAGGTACCGGCAAACCCGATTACGCCGCCTGCGTAGACATCGTCACGAAGACCGCCCTGAAAGAGATGGTCATCCCGGCCCTGATCCCGATCCTGGCGCCGATCGTGGTCGGCTTCACCCTCGGCCCCAAGGCTCTGGGCGGGATGATCGTCGGCTCCATCGTCACTGGCATCTTCGTCGCCATCTCCATGACCACCGGCGGCGGCGCATGGGATAACGCCAAGAAATACATAGAAGACGGCAACCTCGGCGGCAAGGGTGGCGACGCCCACAAGGCCGCGGTCACCGGCGACACGGTCGGCGACCCTTACAAGGACACAGCCGGGCCGGCTGTCAACCCGATGATCAAGATCATCAACATCGTCTCACTCCTGATCGTCCCGCTGTTGAACAAGATGTAGGAGAGAAATTCACCCTCGTAAAAAAAGGAACGGCGCATTTGTGCCGTTCCTTTTTTTGTCATGTAATGTCCCACACCGACCTAGAGGAACTTTTTCGTTGTATTGCGGATAGACGAAATATATAATAAAAAATCATTAAATCTCACTTTCTGGTGAATGGAGCAGGGTATTTGCCTGCTAAATTTCATTCGTGAACAGGATGGCGGCATGCTTGAGCATTGTAAGCTGTTGACGGTTGAGGATGTCCATAAGGATGAAGCCGCTATAATTTCGGTTCTGTCTGCAATAATGGACAACAGATTACAGAACGACATTAAATTGTTGAATTATTACAGGGAACTGCCTGTAAGCTTTGCTGCTTCCGTCGTAGCCGTTGACAGGGGCGTGGTTGAAATGAAGGTTCACGAGATGCAAATTGCTTCCATGCTGGTTCAGAAAGCGACCTTTATAAGAAGCATCCATTTCCCCCACGGAGTAATCGCCAATGTGCTGAGGATTCGCAAACAACGTTGCCTGGCTTATCTGACCCAGTTTTCATATGCGCGCATCCATGCGGATCAAAGGATATATGTAAGGGTAAAGGTGTCTGACAAGATTGATGCCGCCTTCCATAATGAACAGCATCTGGTGCGTGGGCGTATCGAGGACATATCCTTCAGCGGCGTGGCTATAAAGACACCTAAAGGAAGCATTCTGGAGGAGAATATCAAAGGGATGGTCAGCATCTGCTTGCCGGATGCGAAACTTGAACTGCCGGGAAAGCTCTTGAAAAAACAGGGTGAGGATGTTTATGTCTTCGAACTGGAGATTGACACTAAAAGCGAGAAAATAATATCGCAGTTTATTTTCCAGCAACAGAGCCAGATAATCAGAGAGTTGAAGGACCTATGCGGCTGACATCGGGAGAGTAACAGCCTCGAATCCTCCATACGTCTGAAAGATAGGTTTTATGAATGAACTCCGCCTCGAAGAAAACCGCGTCCTGTTCGGCTCCGATCAGACCGAAGGGATCGTAGCCGCGGAACTGGCCGGACGTTTCATACGCCTTTTCATTCGCGATGATGATGGTGTAAAATTCAAGGACGATCCCTTCCATCCTTTTATCCTGCTCGAAACCCCCGACCTTTTGACCGGCTTTCCGGGGGACTTTACAATCAGGCAGTTGAACGGGGATGGAGAATACCGCTTCCTGGCATCTTTCCGTGACTTGCGCGACTGCATGGCCGCCAGGGACCATCTCGCCAAATGGAGCGGGAAGGGCCCGTCAGCTTCCAATTCTCCATACCTCTATTTCTCGGACCCGGTGCACCAGCATCTGCTCATCTCCGGCAAAACCCTCTTCAAGGGGACCGACTTCTCTTCCCTGAGGCGACTTGCCCTTGATATCGAGACCTTTTGCGCGGACGGTTTCGAATTCTCCAACCCCGAGCGCCCTGGTGACCGGATTATCTCCATCGCCGTCATGGACGAAAGCGGCTACAGCGAAGTGCTGTTCGGTCACGACATGGGTGAGAAGGAGATGCTGGCGCGCTTGACCTCAATTATCCGTGAACGTGACCCTGATGTAATCGAGGGGCATAATATTTTCCGTTTCGATCTGGAATATATCAGGAAAAGGGCGGCCCGTCACGGGGTCAGGCTCGCATGGGGGAGAGACGGCAGCGAACCGCGTGTCCATTCGTCACGCTTCACAATAGCGGAAAGGATCATCGACTATCCCCGCTGGGACATTTACGGCCGCCATATCATCGACACCTATTTTCTGGTGCAGATCTACGACATCAGCGCCCGGGAACTTGAGAGCTACGGCCTGAAGGCCGCGGCCATTCACTTCGGCCTGGCTGCGCCGAATCGTGTATACCTGGATGGGGAAAAGTTGAACCGCGCTTACAGTGAAGACCCCGAGTCGCTGAAGAAGTACAACTTGGATGATGTCCGGGAAACTCTGGCATTGTCCCGCCTCCTTTCATATTCCTGCTTCCTTCAGACCCGGATGTTTCCCTATTCATACCAGAACTGCCTGATCAGGGGAAATGCAACCAAAATAAACACGCTTTTCCTCCGTGAATATCTGCGCCTCGGCGTTGCCATTCCCAAACCCGCGGCAGGGGGGAGTTTCGAGGGAGGATACAACCATGTATTTATAAATGGCGTGGTCGGCCCCATACTCCATTGCGACGTTGCATCTCTTTACCCCTCCCTGATGCTTGCTTACGGCATCACGCCGGCCAGGGAGGACCTCGGCCTCTTCCTCCCTTTATTGAAACAGTTGCTGGAGTTTCGCCTTGCAGCCAAAAAGCACGCACTATCCGATACCGGCCCTGCCGGGCGAGACTATTTCCAGGCGCTTCAGCAGGCTTTCAAGGTGCTGATCAATTCATTCTACGGCTATCTCGGCACAACCATCCACAATTTTTCCGATCCGGCCCTTGCCGCCGAGGTGACGAGGCTGGGGCGGGAAACAATCCTGAAAATGCTCACCTGGCTGGAGATGAAAGGTGCCCGCCCGGTCGAGGTGGACACAGACGGCATATATTTTATCCCGCCGGCCGGAGTCGCATCGGATGAACAGGAAAAGTCGCTGGTGCGGGAACTTTCCGAAAGCCTCCCCGCCGGCATAGATGTGGAACTGGACGGCCGTTATCGCGCCATTTTTTCATACAAGATGAAAAACTATGCGTTGCTCGGCTATGACGGCAGGATTCTCGTAAAGGGGAGCGGACTGAAGTCCAGGGGGATGGAAAAATACCTGCGGGAATTCATGCGGGAAATGATAAAACTCCTTTTGCAGGGAGACAATGAGAAGGTGGAAGATCTCTACCTGTCATACCTGGAGAGGCTGAAAAAACACCTGTTCCCGATCACTTCGCTGGCAAAGACCGAGACCCTAGGAGAATCGCCTGCTAACTACCGTATGAAGGTAAAAGAGGGGAAACGCAATCCGGCGGCGGCTTTTGAAATTGCCCTTGGATCAGGCAATGAATACCGGGCAGGTGACCAGATAAGGTATTATGTGGCCGGCCAGGGGAGAGTTGTGACGGCCTACAGGAACTGTCGTTCCATTACAAGCTATGATCCTGAGCATCCGGACGAGAATGTGGCTTACTATTGCGACAAGCTCAGCCATCTCAAGAAGAAGTTCGAGCCCTTCTTTCCCGGAGAAATGTCGCTATTTGATTGAATTTCAATCGGTTCCGGCTTGCCACGGACAATTATTTATGATAAAAGGATACCATAACAAACAGAAAATTGTCTGAAAGGAGTCATTATGCGCGCTTATACAGCTTTATTCTCGTTTCTGCTCTTTGTTTGTCTGGTTACTCCCGGCTTTGCCCTGGAGCAGCCAAAACCGGAAAACATCGTTGGGAAAATGTCCTACAAATTAGTCCGTGGTGTCACCAACGTCGCTACCTCCATTGTCGAGATCCCCAAGCAGTCCTATCTGTCCGTACGTGACCAGGGTGGGATAGGCTTTGTTGTCGGTCCCATCAAAGGGTTGGGCATGACCATTTACCGTGCATTTATCGGCAGCATGGAAACTGTGTTCTTCATGGTCCCGCAACCAGGTTACTACGATCCCATGGTTGATCCTGATTACGTCTGGAACGGCTGGGACGATCAGGAAACTCCCGACTACGTGAAAGCCAGGACAACAGATTCGATGGATACAAATTCCGGGAAAACGGGAGAGTAATCATGGTGACGAAACGGCAAATCAGCGCGTTCCTGATCTGTTGCGCTTTAGCCGTCGCCCAGTGCGGAATTGCTTTTGCGGATAATTATCAGACCATCGAGAACAGCTCTCCCCAGGATGTGGTTGACGGCATGGCGACAAAGGCGGGGCGGGGTCTTGCCAACATTGCCGCCGGTTGGTTGGAACTCCCCAAGCAGATTTATACAACATCCAAAGAGGATGGGGTTGCCAAGGGGGTGTTGCTGGGCCCTTTGAAAGGGTTGGGGATGACACTGGTAAGAACAGTGTCGGGGGTAGGAGAATTAATGACTTTTTTTATCGCTTTTCCCGGGTTCTACGACCCTTATTTCGATCCTGCCTATGTCTGGCAGAAGGAATGATTCTTTAATGATTTTGAGGTAAATCCGGGCCGTGCCGGCAAGATTCCGCACGGCCTTTTTTATTTTCAGCTGACTGTTTATGGTATGGAGAAGCATTTGTGTTGAAAAGCGATCTTCTTAAGGTAGAGAAGCCCGCCCGCTACATGGGTGGAGAAATAGGCGCCAGGCATAAGGAGAAGGCCGAACTGCGCTTTGTCCTCGCCTTCCCCGACGTATATGAAGTAGGGATGAGCCACCTGGGGTTTCAGATCCTTTACGATGCATTGAACGGCGTGGATTGGGTGGCCGCGGAACGGGTCTATGCTCCATGGCCCGATATGGAGGATATGCTCCGTCGTGACGGAAAGCCGCTATCCTCCCTGGAAAGCGGACTCCCCCTGAAAGAGGCCGATATTGTCGGTTTTACCTTGCAGTATGAGCTTTCCTATACCAACATCCTCAATATGCTGGAACTTTCCGGAATACCGATGCTGGCAAAAGAAAGGGAAAAGGGTTTTCCCCTGATCCTGGGAGGAGGCCCTTGCGCCTGCAATCCGGAACCGCTGGCCGATTTCTTCGATGCCATTCTTCTTGGCGATGGCGAAGAGGCGGTCGTGGAGATTGCGCAAGCCTTCAGGGAGTGCAGAGAAAGCAACGGTAACAGGGGAGCGCTTCTGGAGAGGCTGGCGGCAATAGAAGGGGTATATGTGCCGTCGCTGTTCGAAATCGCCTATGACTCCATGGGCCGAGTGGAATCCATAACACCACTTAAAAAGGGTTATGAAGCCGTTAAGCGGCGTTTTGTTTCCGACCTGGACGGTGTCCCTTATCCGACTGCACCGGTCGTTCCTTTTCTCAAGACCATCCATGACCGGATCAGCATGGAGATTGCCCGCGGTTGCACTCGGGGCTGCCGCTTCTGCCAGGCTGGATACACCTACCGCCCGGTGAGGGAGCGCTCGCCGGAGAAGGTCCTGGAAATAATCGAACAGACGCTGCGGAACACCGGCTACGACGAAATCTCGCTCCTCTCCCTCTCCACGGGCGATTACAGCTGCATCTCCCCTCTCATCAAGACGCTTATGACGCGTTATGCGGAGCAACGTATCGCGGTTTCATTCCCGTCATTGCGCGTCGGCACGCTGACACGTGAACTTATGGATGAGGTGAAGAGGGTCCGCAAGACCGGCTTTACACTGGCCCCGGAAGCGGCAAGTGAACGTCTGCGGGCTGTCATCAACAAGGAGATATCCGATGAGGAGCTTCTTGAAAACGCCTTTGAGGCCTACGACGCAGGGTGGCGGCTCATCAAACTCTACTTCATGATCGGCCTCCCCACCGAAACCATGGAGGACGTGCAGGGGATTGCAGAGCTGTCAAAGAAGGTGAAAAACATGGGGAAACAGGCCGGCGGCGGCGAGGTAAATGTCTCGGTCTCAAGCTTCGTGCCTAAGCCCCACACCCCGTTTCAATGGGAACCCCAGATAAGCTATGAGGATATCCTGGAAAAACAGCAGATATTACGGCTGGAACTGAAGAAGAGGAAGCTCAATTTTAAATGGCAGGATGCGCCGCTATCCGTCATGGAAGGGGTATTCGCAAGGGGAGATCGCAGGCTGGGCCCTGTTCTCATCAAGGCCCGCGAACTGGGATGCAGATTTGACGGTTGGGGCGAACATTTCAACTTCGGCAAGTGGCAGGAGGCATTTCGGGCAACGGGCATCGACCCCAGATTTTATCACAGACGTCGCTCCCTGGATGAGATTCTACCCTGGGGGCACCTTGATTATGGTGTAAGCAAGACATTTCTGCGAAGCGAATTGTCTAAATCGGGGGCCGGCTTATATACCCCGGATTGCCGCAGTGGGAAATGCATGGGATGTGGTGTCTGCGATTTCAAGCGGATCAGGATGCGGATCAATAACCCCGCGGAGGTCGATCTGTCCGTAGGAACTTCCCCGCCAGGGCTTACCCCCGGGCAGGCAATTGAAGAAGCGGAAAAGCTGCGCATGCGTTTCTGCAAGCGAGGCGAAATGTCTCTACTGAGTCACCTGGAACAGTTGTCGCTCTTCAGCCGGGCTGTGGAGAGGGCTCGAGTTCCCATCAGATTTTCGCAGGGTTTTCACCCTCACCCCAAATTCTCGTTTGCAACTGCCCTGTCTGTAGGTGTAGAATCGTCGGCCGAGTATCTTGACATGGAAGTTGACGCGGGATGTGACCCGGAACTTGTCAGGGAAAGCCTGAACTCTGTTCTGCCGGTTGGGATTCAGATCATGGAGGCGTTGAAAATCCCCCGGAGCAGTCACTCCCTGGCGGTCATCATGGACAGTGTCCTTTATCGGCTGACTCTGCAAGGCGCTTATCGTTTGGATCTCGAGTCGCAGGTCGAAACATTTTTGGCGCTAGAGTCATTTCCTCTCAGGCGCGAGAAAAAGGGGAAAATAGTTGAACTCGACCTTCGCAAGGAACTGGTGGAACTCCGGGTCCGTGACAATTTTCTTGAGATGACAATCCGACGCGGCAAGCCCATTGAATTCGCGACCGCGATCACAGGACTCACTCCGGAAGAGCTTGCGGACACACGGATCGAAAAGCTGGAAGTTATATTTAAAGATTCGACTATTTAAACACATATACATTAGGAAACGTGGATTTTTCGTTCTGGCAAGGCTGTCGAGGGGGAACGCGGAGGCGTAGCAGCGCTACGCCGCACAAGTGACGCCGAAGAGTTACGTGGCCAGGGCGGAAAAGCCGCGTTTCCAGGAGAGACCATGGGTAACGAACTGGTTATAAATACCGCCTCCCATGAGACCCGCATCGCCCTTATCGAGAACGGCACCATTGCCGAACTGTACATCGAGCGAAGCAGGGTCAAGGGGATTGTGGGGAATATTTACAAGGGCAGGGTGATCCGGGTCCTGCCGGGGATGCAGGCCGCTTTTGTCGACATCGGCCTGGAAAAGGCCGCCTTTCTCTATGTGGCGGATGTTTTCGAAGCCATCGAGGAATACGAGTCCCTCATGGACGGCAACGGTAAAAAGGAAGAGCCGACGGAAGGGGACGGTCCTGTGTTCCATCCCCTTCATCCCATCGAGGATTTGCTGCAGGAGGGGCAGGAGCTCCTTGTGCAAGTCTCCAAGGAGCCAATCGGCACCAAAGGAGCGAGGATCACTTCCCATATCTCTCTTCCCGGCCGCCACCTGGTTTATATGCCGACCGTTGACCATGTGGGCGTTTCCCGCCGGATCGAGGACGAGGCTGAACGGGAGAGGCTGAAGGAAGTCGTGGAGCGTATCAAGCCTCCCGGCAGCGGCTTTATCGTCCGTACCGTTTCAGAGGGAAAAAGCGAGGATGACCTCCTGGCCGACATGAATTATCTCACAAAGCTCTGGGGGGAGATAGCCGACAACAAGGATAAAACCCACGCCCCCTGCCTGATCCATTCGGACCTGGACGTAACCCAGAAAGTAGTGAGAGACATCCTGACGGAAACGGTCAATCGGATCGTTGTCGATTCCAAGCCTGAACATGACAAGATCGTCCAGTTCATATCCACATTCATGCCCAAGATGAAATACTCCATCGAGCTCTACGACGAGGAGGAGCCGATCTTCGACCATTTCGGGCTGGAGGTGGAGATCAGCCGCGGACTGGGACGCAAGGTCTGGCTGAAATCGGGGGGATACATAATTATAGAACAGACCGAGGCGTTGACCGCTATCGATGTCAACACCGGTCGTTTTGTCGGCAAGCATAATCTGGAAGACACCATCCTCAAGACCAATCTGGAGGCGGTGAAGGAAATCGCATACCAGCTCAGGCTGCGCAATATCGGCGGGATCATCATCATCGACTTCATCGACATGGAGAAGGAAGTCAACCGGGACAAGGTCTTCACCGCCCTGGAAGAGGCGCTGAAGAGCGACAAATCCAAGACCAACATCCTCAAGATATCCGAGCTTGGGCTCGTGGAGATGACCCGGAAGCGTGTTCGGGAGAGCATAGGGAGGATGATGTGCGAGCCCTGCCCTTACTGTGAGGGTCGAGGGTATGTCAAGTCCAAAACGACCATCTGCCACGAGATTTTCCGCGAACTGCGGCGCGAGATGCTCGACATTCGCGGCACCAAAGCGATGCTCACCGTTCATCCCCAGGTTGCCGACCTGCTGTATGATGAGGAACGACGCGGTCTGGAGGAGCTGGAGAAGAGGTTCAAGAAACGTATAACGGTCAGGGCGAAGCCGGGGTTTCACCAGGAGCAGTTCGAGATCACCATAAGCTGATCAGTTAAGACCTGCGGGTTTCAACCTCTTTGCAGGTCCATAATTTAATGCAAATTAGAAATACGAATTTTGATATTCATTTGATTGCAACGCTAAATTCCAAAAAGTTCTTGACTTCACGATTGCTTTGGGCTATTTTTTAACGCTCTTTGTAAATATTCTAAAGGTGGTGAAATATATGTACGCTGTTGTCAAGACCGGAGGGAAGCAATACAAGGTTTCCGCTGGCGATATGCTAAAGGTCGAAAAACTGGAAGGGTCGGTCGGTGACACCATCGAACTCAATGAAGTCCTGATGATTGGCGGCGAAAATGTGGCGATCGGGACACCTTTGGTACCCAGTGCATCTGTTATCGGCAAGATTGTCGAACAGGGGAAAGACAAGAAGATCCTGGTCTTCAAATCAAAGCGCCGGAAAAACTCCAGGAAACTGAACGGGCACCGGCAACTCCGGACCATCCTGAAGATAGAAAAGATCAACGCATAAAAGCAGTGACTGGTGGCTGGTTACCGGTTACCGCTAAAAGCTTGGGAGGATATAATGGCACACAAAAAAGGGGTCGGCTCATCCAGAAACGGTCGTGATTCAGACGGCCAGAGGCTGGGCTGCAAAAAATTCGGTGGTGAGCCGGTAAGGTCCGGCAACATCATCTACCGTCAGCACGGAACAAAGATCCATCCGGGCAACAACGTGGGCTGCGGCAAGGATTATACACTATTCGCACTGATTGACGGCATTGTCCAGTTCGAACGAATGGGAAGGGACCGGAAAAAGGTCTCCGTCTATCCGGCGAACTGAATCGCCGCTGGTTGAAATCGCGAAAGCCCGGAACGACTCAAGAGTTCCGGGCTTTCGTCGTTTGAAATGAGGAAGCATGCGGTTCATCGATGAAGTAAAAATCCATGTCCAATCGGGCGCCGGCGGCGCCGGTTGCGTCTCTTTCCGCAGGGAAAAGTTCATCCCCCTAGGGGGCCCCAACGGCGGCGACGGCGGCAAGGGGGGGGACGTGCTGTTCGAGGTGACAACGGCCCTTTCCACCCTTATGGAACTTCGCTACCGGCCCCACCTGAAGGCGGAAAAGGGTAAGAACGGTATGGGGAAGGACCGGCACGGCGCTTACGGAAAGGATCTGAAAATCCTCGTGCCGGTCGGCACCATCGTCCTGGATGCGGAGACCGACGAAATAGTAGCGGATCTCATTGAGCCCGGGACCCAGATAGCTTTGCTGAAGGGAGGTCGCGGCGGCCAGGGGAACGCGCGTTTTGCCACTTCAACCCACAAGGCCCCCAGGTTCGCCCAACCGGGAGAGCCGGGCGAAGAGCGCTGGTTCAGGCTTGAACTGAAGCTGATGGCTGATGTGGGCCTGCTCGGCTTCCCGAGCGTGGGAAAATCGTCCCTGATAACCCGTGTTTCCGCTGCTCGGCCGAAGATAGCCGATTACCCCTTCACCACCCTGACACCCAACCTGGGAGTGGTCCCCTACAAAAACTACAGGTCGTTCGTCATGGCGGACATACCCGGTCTTATCGAGGGGGCGAGTTCCGGCGCGGGGCTCGGCCACCGCTTTCTCAAACATGTGGAGCGGACCGATATTCTCGTACATATGCTTGATATCTCCTGGATGCCGGACCGCGACCCGGTCCGCGAATATGGGGCGATCAATCGCGAACTGGCGCTCTTTAATCCTGAACTGGCCGAAAAAAAACAGATCATAGTCATCAACAAGATCGACCTGCCGGAGACACGGGAAAATCTGCCGAAGGTCGTTCCATGGTTCGAGGAGCGCAATCTGAAAACTTTTGCGATATCCGCGGTCACCGGCGAAGGAATACCCCCCCTCCTCGATGAGATTGCCCGGCAATTATGGGGCAAGGCCGAGGAGGAAGAGAATTAGATAATAAATCATTTCAGGCTCACGTCCCAGCTCAGTGAAAATCCAGATATTGCCACGTCTCCACCACTGTTGGATCTCTTCCGGAAACATCATCTATATTTGCTATCTACAGGTAAACATGTTACTATTTCCCGCCACTTAAAAATATTAGCCAGTCCGGTGCACTTCTTCCCATGCGCAGAGATATCCTGAAAAAAGTCAGACGCGTCGTCATCAAGATCGGCAGCAGGGTCATTGCCGGAGCTGATAACGGACTTGATACCGCGGTAATCGGCCGTCTGGCCGCCGAGGTTGCCGGGTTACGGAAAGAGGATAGGGAGGTGATCATCGTTTCGTCCGGGGCGGTGGCTGCAGGACGAAAAGACCTGGGGCTAGCCGGAAAGCCGCGGACAATACCGCAGAAACAGGCAGCTGCCGCCATCGGCCAAACCCGTCTGATGCGCGCCTACGAAGAGGCATTTGAGCTTTATGGTCACAAGGTTGCGCAGATACTGCTCACCCATGACGACCTGACAGACCGGCAACGCTTTCTGAATGCCCGTGCAACCCTGGATACACTCCTCAATTGCGGGATTATCCCTATCATCAATGAAAACGACACGGTCTCGGTGGATGAAATCAAGTTTGGCGACAACGACAACCTCTCCGCCCTGGTGACAAACCTGACCGAGGCCCATCTGTTGATCATCATGACCGACATCGAAGGCTTGTTCGACAAGGATCCCCGGACAAACCCGGATGCCCGGCTGATACCTCTAGTCAAAAATATCACCCGGGAGATGGAACGGGCGGCTGGTGGTTCCGGGTCGATGGTGGGCACCGGCGGCATGGCGACCAAACTTGCCGCGGCCAGAAAGGTTGGGAAGTCGGGGGTCCCGGCCGCCATCATCGACGGAAGGGTCCCGGGCCTCCTCGGCAAAATCCTGGCCGAAGAAGATGTCGGCACGCTTTTTCTGCCGGCCAGAGAGGTCCTGAACCGCCGCAAGCACTGGATCGCCTATACCTTGCGTCCACGGGGGAGAGTTTTTATCGACGGAGGCGCCGCGGATGTACTCCACCAACACGGCAGGAGCTTGCTGCCAACGGGTGTCACCAGGGTCGAAGGCGAGTTCGAACGGGGAACCTGCGTCAGGGTCTGCGGACCGGACGGATCCGAGTTTGCCAGGGGCATCACGGACTACTCCTGCAGGGAAATCAACAAAATCCTCGGGAGCAGGAGCAGCGAGATCGAGCGAATTCTCGGCTACCGCTACGGCGACGAGATCATACACCGGGACAACCTGGTGATACGGTGAA
>Ga0210377_10004237_pt1 | contig 12119 bp, 9 predicted proteins | sample PLM4_65_b1redo_FD_155480 | JGI IMG/M metagenome (GOLD analysis project Ga0210377, IMG submission 155480) | Groundwater sediment microbial communities from an aquifer in East River, Colorado, USA - PLM4_65_b1 redo | ecosystem: Environmental > Terrestrial > Soil > Riparian zone | place: USA: East... | reverse complement strand
GGGGTGGGCAGAACGGTCGGGGTCGAGGCCGGAACCAGGGTCGGCGGCGCTGGTGGTGACAGCGTGGCGGCAGGCGGAGCGGTCGGAGCCGTCCCGATCGCGGGGGCACTCGTCGGGGGTCCGCCGCCCGTCGATCCGGGCGACCCGGCGGCGCTCGCGATCGCGCCGCCGTCCGGAAGCAGCGCCGGCGTGCCCGTCCCGTCCGGCGCCTGGCGGGGTGGCGCCGAACCGGCGACCCCCGAGCCGCTGTCCGCGCTGGGCTGACCCGCACCGGGTTGTGCCGTATCCGTCGGGGTGATGGCCGCGCCCAGGAGCGCCGGCGACCCGACGGCGGTCTCGACATCGCCGGTGGGCCTCGGTTGGTAGGTCGTCACGAAGACCACGGCCGATACGGCGACCGCGAGCGTGCCCACGGCGACCGCGAGTCGCCGTCGCGGCGGGGTCGGTGGGGCTGCGGGTGCCGGGCTCACGCCGACGGACGATGCCGCGCCGGCTACGCGCACGCCGCAACCGGGACAGGCGCCCCTGGCTCCCAGCCAGCAGCGGTTGCAGGCGAAGACGCCGCACGCCGGACACGACTCGAGACCGACCCGGATCAGGTTCGAGACCGCACCGACCAGGTTCCCGCAGCGTTCGCAGAAGGGGAGCGGCGCGCCGCCCGACGGCGGCCTCACGTGCGGGGCGAGACCGGGGTTCCTCGATCGCCGGGACACGTCGATGCCGGGTGGCCGTGGCTCAGACGGGGGAGTCGTCGCCGCACCCGACTGCACAGGTCGGCTATCCGCCAGCGGCGCGGGTAGCGATCGCGCCCGAGGGCGCGTCGCCGGAGGCGAGCATCGAGATCCAGCATACGCGACGATCGGCCGCGTCGTCTCGCCGGACCGACGCCGCCCCGAGGACGGTCCCGTTTCCGTGCGGGCCTGGGCCTAGGATGGTGTCGTGCTCCAGGTGAACCGGCGCCAGCTCGCCATCCTGGTGGCCGTGGCCACCTCGTCGCTGGCGGCCGCCTCGGTCGCCGTCGGCCTGCTCGAGGCCTACGTCTTCGTCCCGAACGCCTCGATCGTCTACCTCGCCGCGGTCGTCGCGACGGCGATCGTCGCCGGCTTGCCCGGCGCCATCGTGGCATCCATCGGTGCGTTCCTGCTGTACGACTTCTTCTTCGTTGAGCCGACCTTCACGCTCACCATCCGCGACCCGGAAGAATGGCTGAGCGTCATCCTGTTGCTCTTCGTCGGGATCGTCGTCGGCCAGCTGGCGGCGCTCCAGCGGTCGCGCACGGAGATTGCCCGGGCACGCGAACGCGAGGCACGCACCTTGTTCCAGATCAGTCGAGAGCTGGTTACCCGCGATTCGACGTTTGCCGTGCTGCCGACCGTCGTCAAGACGCTCCTCACGGAGACCGGCATGACCCGGGTATGGATCGCCCTGGGCGCCGACGACGCGGCGGAGCGCGTGGCCGCCGATTCGGAGGGCGGCGGTGACAGGGCGACGATTCCCGGGACGCAGTTCGTGCTGTGGCGGATGCCCGGCGACGAACCGGCGCGATGGATCCGCGTCCACCAACCCACCGTCCGGATGCGTGGCGGAGGGGGAGTCGAGGCGTTCCGCGTTCGCATCACGGCGGGTGACGCGACGTTCGGGTCGATCTGGGCGCTGCGCGTTCGGGGGCGGGGCGAGCCGGATCGGACCGCGACGCGCCTGTTCGCTGCGGCGGCCGATCAGCTCGGCCAGGCGCTCGCCCACGACCGGCTGGCCGCCGAATCCCAGGCAGCGGAGATCGCGAGGCAGAGCGACGAGCTGAAGTCGGCGCTGCTCCAGTCGGTGTCGCATGACCTTCGGACGCCATTGGCCACGATCCGCGCCGCGGCCGGCACACTCCGGCCGGGCGCCAGCCTGAGCGTCGAGGACCAGCGCGAAAGCGCCGACGCCATCGATCGCGAAGTCGAATACCTGAACCGCCTGGTGACCAACCTGCTGGACCTGAGCCGGATCGAGGCGGGGGCGATTCGCGCAGAGCGCGATGTTTTCGAGCTCGACGACCTCGTCGAGCAGACCCTGGAGCGGCTTCGGCCACGACTCGCGGACCGGCGGCTCGAAGTCCAATCCCTGGATCGCCCCATCGACGTCGACCCGATCTTTTTCGACTCGGCGCTGACCAACATCGTCGAGAACGCGATCAAGTACACGCCCGTCGAAACGCGCATCCGGATCAGCATGCACGAGGTGCCCGAGGCGTTCGTCCGATTGACCGTGGAAGATTCTGGCGAAGGTGTCCCGAGCGAGGCGCTTGGCCGGCTCTTTGACAAGTTCTATCGGGTTCCCGGGAGACACCGCGGATCGCGCTCGGGCACCGGGATCGGCCTGGCCGTGGTCCGCGGTCTGATCGAAGCGACCGGGGGCCGTGTTGCGGCGCGCAAGAGCGAGCTTGGCGGTCTCGCGATCGACCTCGACCTGCCACGGGCCGCGATCCCTGTGGGCCTGACCGCGCAGCCTTCCCGATGACCGGACATGGCAGCGGGATCGGCCCGAGGGTCCTCGTCGTCGAGGACGACGCGGAGACGCGCGCGGCATTGACCCGCGAACTTGCCGCGCGAGGGTATCGGATCGATGAGGCACCTGACGGCGAGGCGGCGATCCGACGGTGGGAGACGCATCGCCCGGACATCATCCTGCTCGACCTCGGGCTTCCCGACATCGATGGACTCCAGGTCATCAGTCGGATCCGCCGTGAGGCCACCACGCCCATCGTCATCCTGTCGGGTCGCTACGAGGAACGAGAGAAGGTCGCGGCGCTCGACCGCGGTGCGGACGACTATGTCACCAAGCCATTTGGGGTCGACGAGCTCAACGCGCGCCTCCGTGTCGCCCTTCGGCACGCCGCCGGCCCGGCCGCCGATGCGACCGGCAGGATCGTCGCCGGGCCGCTCGAACTCGACGCCACAACGCACGAGGTCCGGGTCCACGGTCGGCGCGTCGACCTCACGCCACGCGAATTCGAGATCCTCCGCGTGATGCTCGCCTTTCGAGGACGCCTTGTCACCAAGGGTCGGCTCCTCAGGGCGGTCTGGGGAGAGGCCTACCAGGGCGAGGACAGCTACGTCTATGTCCACGTCAGCCAGCTTCGAAAGAAGCTCGGCGCGGCCGATCCGGATGGCGCGTTGCGCGGATTGATCGTCACCGAGCCAGGAGTCGGGTACCGGGTCCGCCCGGACGTCGACGCCGAACCCGCCCCGGAGGCCGAGCGACCTTAGGCGGACTTTAGGACGGCGGGCCCATCCGGGTGGCCGTTCCTCTTGGGCGGCACTGGCATGTTGGGGACATGGCAGATGGCCACGATCGGATGGCTGAGGTCGTCCCGGCAACCCTGGAGCACGAGATGCGGCTCGTCCGCGAGGCGATCGCGATGGTCGCGTCCGGCGGCGCGCCGCGGGTCGTCCTGGGTGGGATCCACTTCGGCGACAGGCTCACGGACTGGGGTCGTCGGGTCGCCGGGGAAGCGGGTGTGCTGCTCACGCCATTGTGGCGCTCGGACGACGCCGGCACCGACCTCTCGGTGGAGCGAGTGATCCGGTGACGGTGCCCGAAGCGTCAATCCTGCTCGTCGAGGATGACGAGAGCCTGCGCCGGGTCGTCAGCCGGCATCTGCGAGGCCAGGGGTACCGGGTTGAGGAAGCGATCTCCGCCGAGGCGGCGGTCGACGCGCTCAAGGCGGGCCTCCGTCCAGGGCTGGTGCTGCTCGACCTGAACCTGCCGGGCGACACCGGCTGGGACCTGCTTCGCCGGCCGGAGCTCGCGAGCGCGGGATCCCCGCCGGTCGTGATCACCAGTGCGACCACCGTCAGTCCCCGACGGCTCGCCGAGTTCAAGTGCGCCGGCTACCTGCCAAAACCATTCCCGCTCGAGACGCTCGTTGCGACCGTCGAGCGGTTGCTCGTGACGGAGGAAGAAACCAAGCCAGCATGACGGACCTGCAGATTCTCCTGTTCGGCGTCGCCGCAGTTGGGGTGCTCTGGGGTTACCTCCAGCTGTGCGATCGGGTGCGCTGATGGGCCTCATCGACCTTCTGGCCGGCCTTTCGGTGGCGTTCGGGTTCGTCTACCTCATCTGGGCCCTTCTTCGGCCCGAGGACTTCTGATCCATGTCTCCCAGCGAATTCCTGACCCTCGCGACGATCGCCGCGGCGATCCTCCTCGTGACGCCGTTTCTCGGCCGGTACATGCACCGCGTGATGGAGGGCGAGCGGACCATCCTGAGTCCCGTCCTCCGACCGATCGAGCGCGCGATCTACCGCGTCTCCGGTGTCGACGAGACGTCCGAGCAGAGCTGGAAGGGCTACACCGTGTCGGTCCTGGCGATGGCCTCCGTGGCGATCGTGTCCGGCTACATCGTGTTCCGTCTGCAGGATGTCCTGCCGCTCAACCAGGGCGGCATCCCGGCGATGTCACCAGAGCTCGCCTTCAACACGTCCGTCAGCTTCGAGACCAACACGAACTGGCAGAACTACTCCGGTGAATCGGGCGCTACGTACCTCACTCAGGCGGCCGTGCTCACGGTCCGCAACTTCACGTCCGCCGCGACCGGTCTGGCGATCGCCATCGCTTTGATCCGCGGGCTTACCCGTCGAAGCGCGAAGACGATCGGCAACTACTGGGTGGATCTCACCCGCGGCGTCCTGTACGTCCTGCTCCCGGTCTCGATCGTGGGTGCGCTCGTGCTCGTTTGGCAGGGCGTCCCGCAGACGTGGAACCCCACCGAGGTCGCGACCACGCTCGAGGGCGTTACGCAGAACATCGCCCTGGGACCCGTCGCGTCCCAGGAGTGGATCAAGCAGATGGGCAACAACGGCGGTGGGTTCTTCAACGCCAACTCGGCGCACCCGTTCGAGAGCCCGACGCCGCTGACCAACTGGCTCGAGATCTTCGCCATGCTGGCGATCTCGTTCTCACTGACCTACACGTTCGGACGGTATGCCGGTAGTCGCCGCCAGGGCTGGACGATCTTCTCGGCCATGGCGATCATCCTGCTCGCCGGAGCGGTCTTCGCGATGCACGTCGAATCCGTCGGCAACCCCCAGTTCCCATCCTCGGTCGACCAGGCCGGCGTTGGCAACATGGAAGGGAAGGAGACGCGCTTCGGGGCCGCGGTGGGCGGCCTGTTCATGGCCGCCACCACAGGCACGAGCACCGGCGCCATCAACTCGTGGCATGACAGCGCCCAGCCGATCGCCGGTCTCGTCCCGCTCTTCAACATGGAGCTCGGCGAGATCACCCCTGGCGGAATCGGCGCCGGGATGTACGGCATGCTCGTCATCGGCGCGATTCTCGCGGTGTTCATCGCCGGGCTGATGGTCGGGCGAACGCCCGAATACCTCGGCAAGAAGGTCGAAGCGTTCGAGATCAAGATGGCCATGATCACCGCGCTCGTGCTCGGCGCCAGCATCCTTGGATTCACCGCCCTCGCGAGCGTGACCCAGGAGGGCACGGCCGGGCCCCTCAACGCCGGTCCGCACGGGTTCAGCGAGATCCTGTACGCGTTCTCGAGCCAGACCGGCAACAACGGCTCGGCCTTCGCCGGGTTGACGGGTAGCACGCCCTTCTACAACGTGACCGGCGGCCTCGCAATGCTCATCGGGCGGTACGGGATGATCATCCCGGTCCTTGCCATCGCCGGGTCGATGGCCGCGAAGCGGAGCGTCGCTCCGTCGCTCGGCACGTTCCCGACCACTGGCGTGTTGTGGACCGTGCTCCTCATCGGCGTGGTGGTCATCGTCGGGGCCCTGACCTTCTTCCCGGCACTGTCGCTGGGCCCGATCGTCGACCAGCTCCTCCTCAACGCCGGAAAGCTCTTCTGATCACATGAACCTCACCCGTTCCCTCATGTCCGTCGACCTTGGACGCGGGACGCGCCGGTTCCAGCGGTTCGTCACCCTCGGCGGGGCGAAGCCGGGCGGTCAGGCGCCGCGCCCGCGCGGCGTGTTCGATCCCGCGCTGCTTCGAGCAGCGATCCCCCACGCCTTCCGGAAGCTGGACCCGCGCCTCCTGATCAAGAACCCGGTCATGTTCGTGGTCGAGATCACGGCGGTCCTGGTCACCATCACGGCGCTCGCCAACGTGTCGGGCGTCGAGCGGGTCACCGGGGCCAACGGGCTCGGGTTCCAGGTCCAGATCGCCATCTGGCTCTGGTTCACTGTTCTCTTCGCCACGTATGCAGAGGCGGTCGCCGAGGCGCGCGGTCGCGCCCAGGCAGCCACCCTGCGCAAGACGCGCTCCGAGACCACAGCCCATCGCCGTCGAGCCGATGGCACCCTCGAGGACATCGGCTCGTCCGAGCTTCGCAAGCGCGACATCATCGTCGTCCAGGAAGGCGAGACCATCCCCGGGGACGGTGACGTCATCGAGGGCGTCGCCTACGTCAACGAGGCCGCCATCACCGGTGAATCGGCCCCCGTGCTCAAGGAGCCGGGAACCGACATCCGGAGCTCCGTGACGGGTGGCACGACGCTCACGAGCGACCGACTCGTGATCCGCGTCACCGCCGATCCGGGCGAGACGTTCCTCGATCGAATGATCGCCCTGGTGGAAGGGGCCAAGCGTCAGCGGACCCCCAACGAGATCGCACTGGCGATCCTGCTCGCCGGGTTGACCATCGTCTTCCTGATGGCGACGGTCACGCTGCGGCCATTCGGGACGTTCGCCGGGGCGGCCGTGGACACCGTGGCGCTCGTGGCGCTGCTGGTCTGCCTCATTCCGACGACCATCGGCGGCCTGCTATCCGCGATCGGCATCGCGGGGATGGACCGCGTCGCGCGGTTCAACGTCCTGGCCATGAGCGGCCGGGCTGTGGAGGCGTCGGGCGACGTCGACGTCATCCTGCTCGACAAGACCGGGACGATCACGTATGGCAACCGGCTCGCCGCCGCGATCACCAAAGCCCCCGGGGTGACCGAAGCCGAAGCGGTGACCGCGGCGCTCGTCGCCTCGATCCGCGACGAGACGCCAGAGGGACGCTCGATCGTCGCACTGGCCCGCGAGCGCCTGGCGACCCTCGGCCAGCCCGGAGGTACCACCGACGAGGTGGGCCTGGCGCGGCTCGACGCCGACATCGCCGAGGAGCTCCCCTTCAGGGCTGAGACCCGCACCAGCGGCGTCAAGACGCAGTCCGGGCAGCTGATCCTCAAGGGGGCAGTCGACGCGATTGCGGCCGGCGTGGACGGCGGTCTGCCACCGGAACTGCTCGCCGCGACGGATCGCATCGCCGATCTGGGCGCCACGCCTCTGGCGATCCGGACCGACGGCCGCGTGCTCGGCCTGATCGAGCTCAAGGACACGGTCAAGGAAGGGCTCCCCGCGCGCTTCGCCGAGTTCCGTCGAATGGGCATTCGCACGGTGATGATCACCGGTGACAATCCACGTACCGCGGCCACGATCGCCCGGGAAGCCGGCGTCGACGACTTCATCGCCCAGGCCACGCCGGAAGAGAAGATCGGCTTCATCCGCAAGGAGCAGGCGGACGGCCATCTCGTCGCCATGACCGGCGACGGGACGAACGACGCTCCAGCCCTCGCCCAATCGGACGTTGGTATGGCGATGAACAGCGGCACGTCGGCGGCGAAGGACGCAGCCAACATGGTCGACCTCGACTCCGATCCGACCAAGTTGCTCGAGGTCATCGCGATCGGCAAGCAGCTCCTGATCACGCGCGGCTCGATCACCACGTTCTCGATCTCCAATGACATCGCGAAGTACTTCGCGATCCTTCCGGCGATCTTCGTCAGCGTCTATCCGGAGCTCGAGGCCCTCAACGTCATGGGCCTGGCGACGCCGCAGAGCGCCATCCTCTCGGCCGTGATCTTCAACGCGCTGATCATCATCGCCCTGGTCCCGCTGGCCCTCCGTGGTGTCGGCTTCCGGCCGGCACCGGCCAGCCAGCTGCTCCAGCGCAACCTGCTCATCTACGGCCTCGGCGGGATCATCGCCCCGTTCATCGGGATCAAGGCGATCGACCTGGCCGTGGCCGCCCTCAACCTGGCATAGGACCCAGCCATGACTGCCTTTCTCCGTCACCGGCTCTACCCGGCCATTGCCCTTCTCGTCGCCATGACGATCGTCACGGGCTTCATCTACCCACTGGTGGTGACCGCCGTCGCCCAGGTCGCCTTCCCGTCGCAGGCAAACGGTTCGATGATCGTCGTCGACGGCAGCGCCGTCGGCTCGAGCCTGATCGGTCAGGCGTTCAGCCGACCCGAGTACTTCTGGGGGCGGCCGTCCGGAGCAGGCGCCGACGGCTATGACGCGAGCGCATCCGCGGGTTCCAACCTTGGACCGGCCAGCCAGGACCTCATCGACCGGATCACGGCCGAGGTCGATCGGCTGCGAGGAGCGAACGGCGACGGGCCGATCCCCGTCGACCTGGTCACGACCTCCGCATCCGGCCTTGATCCGGACATCAGCCCGGCCGCCGCTGAATACCAGGTGGCCCGCGTGGCGGAGGCTCGCGGGATGACGATCGACGATGTCCGGGCGGCGGTGACGCGCCACACCGAGGGCCAGCTGCTCGGGTTCCTCGGCCAGTCGCGGGTCAACGTGCTGTTGCTCAACCTTGACCTGGACGGCCTCATCCGATGACCGAGCTCGAGCGCGATGCGCTCGACGTCCGCCCCACCGCGGACGAGATGCTCGCCCGTATTCGCGCGGACGCGGACGACGGGCGCGGTCGGCTGCGGGTCTACCTTGGGATGGCACCCGGCGTCGGGAAGACCTACCGGATGCTGGAGGAGGGCCACCGACGACTCGCTCGCGGGACCGACGCGGTCGTGGGCTTCATGGAGGCACACGGGCGGCCGCACACGCTCGAGCTCCTGGACGGGCTGGAGGTCGTTCCTCGCCGCCGGATCGAGTATCGCGGCATCGTGGTCGAGGAGATGGACGTGGACGCCATCCTCGCCCGCAATCCGACGATCGCCCTGATCGACGAACTGGCGCACACGAATGCCCCCGGATCCGCCCGCGACAAGCGCTGGGAGGACGTGGACGTCATCCGCGACGCCGGCATCCACGTCGTGAGCACCCTCAACGTGCAGCATCTCGCTTCGGTCGCGGACGCCGTGGCCACGATCACCGGTGCCCCGGTCAACGAGCGGCTGCCCGACGAGGTGCTGCTCGGCGCGGACGAGATCGAGCTCGTCGACATGAGCCCACGAGCGCTGCGCCAACGGATGAAGCACGGCAACGTCTATCCGCCCGATCGGACCCAGATCGCCCTGGAGAAGTTCTTCACCGAGGCGAACCTGACGGCGCTCCGCGAGCTTGCGCTGCGACTCGTTGCGCGGCGGGTCGAAGGGCAGATGGAGGACACGAGCGCCGGCTACCAGCTCCCGCTGATCACCGAACGGGTGATCGTTCTTGTCGACGGGAGCCGAGCCTCGATACGCGCCATCCGGCGTGCGGCAACGCTGGCTGGAGCGCTGCACGCCGCCTTCGTGGCGGTCGTCGTCGAAACGCCCGAATTCGAGCGGCTGCCATTCGACCGGCATCGGGACCTCCAGGAGGCCATTGACGACGCGATCGACCTCGGAGCGGACGTCGTGCGTGTCGAGGCTCCCGACGAGGCGAGCGGACTCGAGCGCATTGCCCGTGCTCGTCGGGCGACGCACGTCGTCATCCCCCACCGCGAGGTTGGTGGCTTCAAGCGCTTCTCCGCGCGCTCGCTCTCCGACGAGCTGCTCGATCGCTTGCCCGAGCTCGAGGTCCATATCGTCCGGGCCAAGGCCACACCGCATTCATGATCGGCGGGCGGCGTCCGCTCCAAGGTCGCAAGCCGGCGGATCGTCGGTTGCGTGTCGACCGACCGCATTCGCCGTATTTCCGCTACACCGGCCCGGGCATGCTCGTCGCGACCGAGCTCGCGTCGGCGCCCCGGACGCCCCTCGGGCGAGCGCTGGCGCGCGTCCGAGGCATCCTCGTTGGCCGCCCGATCTCGCTGCACCAGGAGTTGACCGAGCGGCTGAGCGTCTTCACCGGGCTTGCGGTCTTCGCCTCCGACAACATCTCCTCGTCGGCCTACGCGACCGAGGAGATCATGCGAGTCCTCGTGTTCGCCGGAGCCGGGGCGCTGACCGTGACCATGCCGATCACGATCGGGATCGTGATCGTGCTGGCGATCGTCGTGACGAGCTACCAGCAGACGGTCGCCGCGTACCCGCATGGCGGCGGGTCGTACATCGTGGCCAAGGACAACCTCGGGACGCCTCCCGGCCTGGTTGCCGCGGGGGCACTGCTCACCGACTACGTGCTCACCGTGGCCGTCTCCATCGCTGCGGGCGTGGCGGCCCTCACGTCGATCGTGCCCGAGCTGTTCTCGGCTCGCGTCGAGATAGGGATCGTGCTGATCGTCCTGATCGCCGCAGTCAACCTGCGCGGCATCCGCGAGAGTGGTGCCGTCTTCGCCATCCCGACCTACGTCTACCTCGTATCGATCTTCGGATTGCTCGCGGTGGGGATGTTCCGCTTCGTGACCGGGAACATGCCGGACTACACGGCGCCCGCTGCCTGGCTGACCGCGGAGACCGCCGAATCACTCGGGATCCTCCTGCTCCTCCGAGCGTTCGCGTCGGGGTCCGTGGCGTTGACCGGCGTCGAAGCCGTGTCGAACGGCGTTCCGGCGTTCAAACCGCCAGAGCCTCGCCACGCCCAGACGGTCCTGATCCTGATGGGCACGTTCTTCGCATTGATCTTCCTCGGCCTGAGCTTCCTGGCCGGCCAGCTCGGCGTGCTGCCCGACCCGACCGAGCAGGAAACGGTCATCAGCCAGGTCACGCGAAGCTTCGTCGGCGCCGGGACGCCCTTCCACTACCTCGTCCAGGTGTCGACCGCGGTCATCCTGATCCTGGCGGCCAACACCGCGTTTGCCGACTTCCCGCGCCTCTCGAGCATTCTCGCGCGCGACGGGTTCCTGCCGCGCGTGTTCTCGTTCCGCGGCGATCGGCTCGCCTTCAGCTACGGAATCGTCGTGCTCGCGGCCATCGCGGTGGTCCTGGTGGCCGCGTTCGGTGGCAGCGTGACGAGCCTGATCCCGCTCTATACCGTCGGCGTGTTCGTCGCGTTCACGTTGAGCCAGGCAGGCATGGTCAAGCGCTGGTGGAGGCTTCGACGCGAAGAGTCCGGCTGGCGGCGGCGGGCGGCGATCAACGGGATCGGTGCGATCACTACCGGCATCGTGGCGATTGAAGTCGGTGCTTCCAAGTTCGCCCTGGGCGCCTGGATCGTGCTGATCCTCATTCCGATCCTGGTCGCGATGATGCTGTTCATCCATCGCCAGTACCGCTCGGCCGCGGCGAACCTGGCGGTCCGGCCCGATGCCGAGATCCCGAGGGGCAATCGCGCGGAGCGCGTGGTCATCCCGGTGCCCGGGATCAACCGCGCGGTCGTCCAGGCGATCAACGTTGGCCGCTCGATTGGGCGCGACATCCAGGCGGTCCTCGTCTCCGATGACCCGGTCGAAGCCGCGCAGATCCAGGAGCGCTGGCAGCGGCAGCTGTCGGACGTGCCGCTCGTCTTCGTCGAGTCGCCGTATCGGGCGCTGGTCGGGCCGCTGCTGGCGTACCTGGAGGTCCTCGATCGAGCCTGGCCGCCGGACAAGGGGTATCCGATCACGTTCGTGGTGCTCCCCGAGTACGTCGCCCGGAGCTGGTGGGAGCGGATCCTCTACACCCAGAATGTGGAGCGGTTGCGCCACGCGCTGCTCGGCCGGCGACATACGGTGGTGGTCAACGTCCCATACCGCCGCGAGGATGACGACGCGACCCTGTCGCCGCCGGCGACGATCGCGTAGGCGAGGCGGCCTGGGTCGGGTACGGCCGCCTCGGCATGAGCGTGGGTGGGCTCCCGCCTCAGTCGCGGGGCGTCGGCGATCCGGCTTCCTCGCGCCGCGCATAGCGGTCGATGTACGTGGCGTAGTCGGGCACCTGGCGCTCGTAGTCGCTGGTCATCAGCGGTGACGAGATCATGAAGTCGGCCGACGCCCGGTTGCAGGCGACCGGGATGTTCCAGACGACGGCGATGCGCAGCAGGGCCCTGACGTCGGGGTCGTGCGGCTGCGGCTCGAGCGGATCCCAGAAGAAG
>Ga0210377_10004236_pt1 | contig 12119 bp, 15 predicted proteins | sample PLM4_65_b1redo_FD_155480 | JGI IMG/M metagenome (GOLD analysis project Ga0210377, IMG submission 155480) | Groundwater sediment microbial communities from an aquifer in East River, Colorado, USA - PLM4_65_b1 redo | ecosystem: Environmental > Terrestrial > Soil > Riparian zone | place: USA: East... | reverse complement strand
CACTGTATTACATACTCACACAGCAGTACCCATTGCATCGATTTTTTCACACCTACATTGGTGCGACATTAATTTTTGCAGCAACTTTCGCGCTATTCAACCTTGCGCACAGACTGGCGTCCTATGTACCAATACCCAACAGGTTCCAGTGGCAGGACTTGAAACCCGCGCCAATCGCAATCGGCGCAGCAGCCGGAAGCTACTCGCACATCGTGCTGGACAGCGTAATGCATAGCGACATCACACCTTTTTCGCCGTTCAGCGACGCTAACATTTTATTGGGGATTGTTTCATTGGATGCGCTGCATTGGTCGTGTGCTACTGCAGGACTTGCTGCTATCGTTTTGCTGGGCGTTCGCCGGATGTTGCGCAAATGAAAACGTGCGCTAACGTCCCCGCCAGAAATTAGCAAATGTACGCACCAAAATCACGAAATCGAATTCAATACCTGTTCGCCACCACGTGTGTCGTCCTTCTGGGTCTCGCTTCGCGCCACATCCACGATTTGTTTCCGCAGGCGCTCGGCAAATGTCTGGGAGATGCCTGCTTCTGAACCATGCGCCCTTGTTGCGCCGCGTGCTGCTGGTCTTTGTGGAATATTTTTTTCATGGATACCTCTTCATCCCCGCAGTTTTATTTCACCATCCGTTTGCGTATCAACTGCAATTCACGCTGGTGTTCAGCGCCGGGTTTGGGGTAGGCCAATTTTAGCGACTTGAACGTTTCGAGAATGACCTCGGAAATGATCAGCCGCGCATTCTCCTTATCGTCGGCGGGAACGACATACCAGGGCGCTTCGCTCGTACTGGTGGCACTCAGGCATTCTTCATAGGCCTGCATGTACTGTTTCCAGAATTTCCGCTCCTCGATATCCGCGAGGCTGAATTTCCAGTTCTTGTCAGGGTCATCGATGCGTTCGATGAATCGTTTGCGCTGCTCCTCTTCAGAGAGGTGCAGGAAGAACTTGATGATACGCGTGCCATTGCGGTGGAGGTGGTTCTCCATATCCACGATGGATCGGTAACGCTCCTGCCAGATGGTATTCTCATTCAACAGCCCATCCGGAATACCCTGAGCTTTGAGAATCTCAGGATGAACGCGCACGACCAGCACCTCTTCGTAATAAGATCGGTTGAAGATGCCTATCCGGCCGCGTTCCGGCAGTGCCTGCGTGGTGCGCCACAGGAAATCATGATCCAGTTCCTCGGCGCTCGGATGTTTAAAGCTGAACACCTGGCAGCCTTGCGGATTGATGCCGGACATCACATGCTTGATGGCGCCGTCCTTGCCGGCGGCGTCCATTGCCTGAAAGATCAGCAGCACCGCATAACTGTTGGATGCGTAGTGCAGTTGTTGTTGTTCGCTCAGCTCCTCAACCTGTTCTTCGAGGAGTTCCCTGTATTTATTCTTCGACTTGTATACCGGTTTCACCCGGGTTGGCCACTTGTCGAGACTGACCTTTTTTCCTGCCGGAACACGGAAATCTTTGATATTTATTTTCATCTATATAATCTTCCGGGATTGTTGCTGATCAGATGATGGCGGCACATAACTTGGCAGAATGTCGCCCTCCACAGGTTTCAGCGGCGATTGTTCGGAATTAAACAACACTTGTCCATACGGGCGTAGCAAATGCAAAAGCAGTGCACCGGCAGATTCTATTTGAAGATGATTTTCAAAGGAATATGTCTGTGTTAAATGGGTCTTTTTGAATTGATCCCACAGCACAGGATCAAGCTGCCGCCACACCTGGTCGGTGGCGTGATTCCACGACGAACGCGAGTCCAGGGCAAGTTCGGCCAAGGGATCGAAACCGTCTACATCGGAGCAAAAAAGTTGCTCCTTGGTGTGGATGTTTCTTGTTTGCTCGCTCATGGTATCTCCTGCAATGCCGAGGGATGATGCATGAAACTACACGTACTTTGCGCTAGGTGTTATGGATTGGTCCGGTCACGCAACCGGATTCTTCTGCGCGTTGCCGGATTGCCTTAGCCAGTCCCATGCGGCATCCTCGCGCGGGAAATCGAAATGCTGCACCTGGGCACGGATAAAATGGTTTGCAATGTTCGGCATGATGCTCGCGATAGCGCCGTCCGCGACGACTGCAACCTTCTCGATCCTTTGAAGATGATCCTTAAGGAACTTCAGGTGAGCAAGCATTGCGGCAAAGTCTTTCCAGCCTGGAAATGATTTTGCGTGTATCAATACCCCGCGCAGCTTCCCATGTCCCGCCAGATAAGTATCGACCTGGCGCGCCAGCGACGTGAAGTCTGCCGCTTCAAGCGGCCCTTCCGGATGGAGCACGAGTATGCCTTCGTCGTGTAGCAATTCGTAATTGAGCATTGGATATCCTCCTTAGAAACTGGCGCGAATATTCCTCACGCGACAAACATGCACCGGCATATTTTTTAACCGTGTGCATATGAAAAAACATGCCCGCTGCTGAAGAGCGGATCTGTTCGTTACCGCACTCAGGACGCACCGGGATGCACGGGCTGAGCCTGTTGCACGGCATCGATAAAAAGTTTACGCAGGGTATTGATGCACAATTGGTCGAGTTTCGCTCCGACTGTTATGGCTAGTCTCCTCATGGGGATGTCTTCCGGGTGAGAACAGCGCTTTTTGATGCAATGCAGGCTATCAGATCACGCCAGGATTTTGCAAATGATAATGCGCCCTCCCGCTGTAGTTCGATTGCGTACGATGCATGATCGACGCCGGCCCGCACAAACTCGGCGAGCAGTGCTTCGGCATCACCGCCATCCGTCGGCAGGATACTCTTCGCTTTGCCATGGTCAGCAAAGGCGAGCAACGTATTCTCGGGAATGGTATTGATGGTATCCGGCGCCGCGAGCGCCTCAAGATAAAGCGTATCCGGGGCTGCAGGATCCTTGGTGCCGGTGCTGGCCCACAACAAGCGTTGTGGTCGGGCTCCGGACGCGGCCAATTTCTGCCAGCGCGCTGATGCCAGAAGATCGCAGTAGGCTTTGTAGGTGCGCAAGGCGATGGCGATTCCGAGGCGGTTGCGCAGCGCGTCTGAAACCTTGTCCTTGACGGCGACGTCCCAGCGACTGACAAAAATCGAAGCCACAGAACCAACTAACGGATCGAGACCGGAGGCGATGCGTCGCTCGATTCCGCGCATATATGCTTCGGCCGCCGCAATGTAGTGCTCGCGTGAGAATAGTAATGTGACGTTCACCGGCACGCCGGAGAAGATCGATTCCTCGATCGCCGGAATGCCTGCTCGGGTGCCGGGTATTTTGATGAATAGATTGGGACGTTGCGCGCGCGAATATAGTTGAGCAACCGCCTTGATCGTTCCGGCGGTATCGTCCGCAAGCAAGGGCGATACCTCGAGCGAGACCCATCCATCGACTCCGCCGGTGGCGTCGTGGATCGGACGAAAAAGATCAGCGGCCTGGGTCAAATCTTCTAGCGCAAGTTCGAAGAAAAGCGCCTCGCCCGACTTGCCCGCAAGCGCTTTTTTGCGGATCGCGACATCGTAAAAATCACCATTTTGTATGGCATTATCAAAGATTGTGGGGTTGGAAGTCAGTCCCGTCACGGAAAGCTCGCTGATATAACGGGTCAGTGTGCCGCTTGTCAGCAGCCCGCGTGTGATGTTGTCGAGCCAGAGGCTTTGACCGAGATCGTGCAGTTGTTGTGTGGCTTTCATATCTTCTCCTATTCCCCATCGATGGCCATTTCAGCCTTGGACAAAGAGGTAGAATTGTAATTAAGCAAATCGCCGATATGCTCGATTGCCTAGTCACTCGCCACCCATCGCCCGCAAGCGCGTCCGCAGCGATTCGATCTCGTCCAGCAATTCCAGCGCCAGTGCGGCACCGGCGAGATCGATGTCCAGATCGCGCTGCAGGCGCAAGGCTGTTCGGGCGCGGTGCAGGCTGGCGCCGTCGAAACGCCAGCGTGCCGGTTCACGCCCCAGCGGCTCCAGCACCCCGATATCCACCAATTCGATGATCTGTTCAGCATGGACGGCACAGGCACGGCAAAGATCGGCCAGTGTCAGTTGGGTTTGTTCTTCCAGTATGCAAATTGCAAATGGTGGCAAGTTATTTTCTGTATTCATCTCTCACACTCCCATTTTGGCGCGCGGATAGAAATTCAATTCCTGCGACATTTTCCGGTAGAAGTCCTTGGCTGCTTCGGTATCGGCCGGCGGAAGCGCAATCGCCAATATCACATAGCAATCTCCGGGCGGGTCGCCCGGTATGCCGCGCCCCTTCAGCCGCAGTTTGCGCCCGGATCCCGAGCCATCGGGTATTTTTAGTTCCACGATGCCGCCCGGCATCGGCACCTTCACTGTTGCCCCCAGTGCCGCTTCCCACGGTGCTACCGGCAAGTCGAGATAGAGGTCGCGGCCATCGACCCGGTAAAGCGGGTGTGCCCGGAATTCGACCTGGAGATACAGATCTCCCGCCTGTCCTTCTGCGCCGCCGGCGCTGCCTTGTCCGCTGAGGCGAATGTGCTGACCTTCGCGGATACCCTTGGGTATAGTTACGTTGAGAACGCGCTCACTGGTGACGACATGGCCGTGCGCGTCCACAGCGGGAACCCGCAGCGTGACGGTGCGTGTTGCGCCCTGGTAAGTGTCTTCCAGGTCAATGAGCACCTTGGCGTGATGGTCCTCGCCTTTTGCATGGGGGGAAGCGCGCCCCGCACTGCCGGCACGGAAATCCCGTCCGAACAGGGATGCAAAGAAATCGCTGTAGTCCGCGGGATCACCGCCGGTGAAACCGCCGCCACTGAATTCGAAACCCGTGTTCCAGTCCGGCGGTGGGCGAAACTCCTGTCCGCCTTTCCAGTTGGCTCCGAGTTGATCGTAAGCCGCGCGTTTTTCCACATCCTTCAATACCTCATAGGCCTCGCCCAGTTCCTTGAAGCGTGCTTCGGCATCGGCCTCCTTGCTGACATCAGGATGATATTTGCGGGCCAGCTTGCGGTAGGTGCGCTTGATCTCATCCTGCGTCGCGTCACGCGCGACCCCCATGATCTTGTAATAGTCCTTGAATTCCATCCGGCAAGGTCCTCTGCAAAGAAACTACGGTATTCTCGCCTGCAATCCAGGCCGGGAATCAAAAATGGATCGAGCATGTTGCATCAACGCAATGCAGCCTGGTGGTAAAACAATGTCAGTTGTCTGTGGACACCGGGACAGCAATTTTTCAAAATATCCGGCGCAGTAAAAAAATACTCGCTCGCTACCGCAAAAAATTCAGCCGGGCTGGTGGCGGCATAAGGATTGATAATCGTTGTTTCACCCGCTGAAACTTGGCGGCACAGGGCATCATATGCCCCACTCAAATCCTCGGCCCAACTTTTCCGGCTCATGCCGCGATGCAATGGCGGCATGCCATTCGTTACCCCGTTGAGGCCGTCCAGCTTGTGTGCGAATTCGTGCAACACCACATTGCGACCGGCCTGATAATGATAGGCGTCATGCTCCACGTCATCCCAGGACAAAATCACCGGTCCGCTCAACCATGCCTCGCCGGTTAAAACGCTTGCTTCGTTATGCATCAGACCAATGGCATCCATATGCTCATGATTTACCCGGAACGCGCCGGGATAGAGGATAACTTCTACCCAATTATCAAAGTAATCAATATCCAGATTCAAAATCAACAAACAGGCCTGGGCAGCCACCGCCACGCGCATCGGCAGCGTCACCTCCAGGCCTTGCGCTCCGTTGATCGACTTGTTATGCAGGAACCACGTCGCCAGTTCGCGCAGATGCGCCGTTTGCACTGCGTCCAACCCCTGCAGCACCACAATCTGCCGCGTCACGCTGTGCCAAACAGGGTGGGGTATCGGATTGCGACGCAGGATTCGACGCATATGCCAGCGCCGCAGCATGTTGCCTAATGAATTCACAATATTGATCTATACCCATTGCATGATCTCGAACCGTCAATCAATCAGCCAATTGCGTTTCGATATCGTCCAGGGCCGTGTGCATCGCCGCCAGAATGAGCTTATCGGCGGCATGCTGGTCAATATCCGGAATATCCCAACCGAATATTCTGCGATATTTTTCAACCAGGCTACGCATGTCCGCAACAATTTCACTGCGGTGCGCATCCATTTCCAGTTGTTCCATTTTTTTCATGACGCTTCCTGTTTAACAAAATTTTGGCAATTTATTTCCACATTACGTTACTTTCTTCCTTTGCTGCGGCATTGAGCAGATTTATTAAAGGCAGCGCCCGATGAACCATGCTCACCACTGGCTCATCCGCATCCTTATCAGCAAGTGAAGGCGCAGATTTTTCTGCATCGATAGCGGCTGTTAACCGGTTCAGCGCCGCAGGAACATCTGCCGCCAGAATCGCGCCGGGCACAGTTGCGCTGTGCCCCATCATTTTCAGCATGGCAAGCGCGACATCTCCAAACATGGTGATGTCGGCATAGGCTTTGGTTGTAAATGTCACCAGCATGCAGTCGTCCTAAAATGAATAATTAACTTTATAAATAATTCAATTTGAATGTTAATTCAGGCACCATATCAGCTCAGTGCGGTGGCGTACATAGCAAGCTGCATGGCCTCACCCCTCGCCAGGAAAAATCCATCGTCACCCGTCTATCCTTCCACCATGGTTTTCATAAAGCAGACACCTCCGCCACGATGGCTTTTCCACCTGCCATCATCTCAAGTATTCGGCCACTGAAGTATCAGATAGAATACGCACTTCGCATCCCAACTTACGTTTAAGGAATCATCATGTATCAAATCGCTCCGAGCATACTCTCTGCGAACTTCGCCAGGCTGGGCGAGGAAGTCGACAACGTTCTCGCCTCTGGTGCTGACATCGTGCACTTCGACGTGATGGACAACCATTACGTGCCTAACCTGACCATAGGTCCCTTGGTCTGCGAAGCACTGCGCAAACATGGCGTTACCGCCCCGATCGACGTGCATCTGATGGTCAAGCCGGTAGACCGCATCATTCCGGATTTCGCCAAGGCGGGCGCGACCTACATCACCTTCCACCCCGAGGCCTCCGAGCACATCGATCGCACCATAGCCCTGATCAAGGAAAGCGGTTGCAAGGCCGGACTGGTGTTCAATCCCGCCACGCCGCTGGACGCACTTGAATACACGCTGCCAAAACTGGACATGGTGTTGCTGATGTCTGTGAACCCCGGCTTCGGCGGCCAGAAGTTTATCCCTTACGTGTTAGATAAGGCACGTGCCGTGCGCAAGATGATCGATTCTGGCAAATACAACTGCCGTCTGGAGATCGACGGCGGTGTCGGACCGGCCAATATCCGCGAAGTAGCTGAAGCCGGCGTGGATACTTTCGTCGCAGGCTCCGCAATATTCAGCAAACGCAATGAGAAGGACAAGAACCATTACAATACCGTCGTCGGAGAACTCCGAGCCGAACTTGCAAAGGTAAAGTAACCCCATGCGTACCAATCTTGCTGCGTCACCGATCGCCGCCATCGCCAGATATACAGTGCCCTTATGCGTCGAGGCCGTTGTCCTCGATCTCGACGGTACGCTGCTGGATACCGCTCCGGAGCTGGCCTCAGCCGCCAACCGCATGTTGCGCGACATGGATTACGCGCCGGTTTCGCAAGAGTTGCTGGCAAGCTACATCGGCAACGGCATCAGCTGGCTGGTCAAGCGTGCGCTGACCGGTGAAATGCATGCCACGCCGGATGCAGCGCTGTATGAGCACGCCATGCCTATCTTCGAAAGGCACTACTCGGAGCTTTTGCTCAACAGCAAAACCTACGAAGGCGTGACCGAAGGGCTGGATGCGATGAAAGCCGGCGGTTTCCGTCTCGGCTGCATCACCAACAAGCTCGAACGCTATACCGAGCCGTTGCTCAGGGGCGTCGGACTGGCGAAATATTTCGAGATCGTACTGTCAGGAGACACGTTGCCGGAAAAGAAACCTCATCCGCTACCCTTGTTTCATGCCGCAAGGTTTTTCGGTGTGCCGATTGAAAAAATGCTGCTGATAGGCGATTCGCTGAACGACACGGTGGCCGCCCGTGCGGCCGGCTGTCCGGTGTTTTGCGTGCCTTACGGCTACAATCACGGCGAACCGGTGGAATCGCTGGATCAGGATGCAGTGATCGCCAACCTTCCGGCAGCAATACCACTGATCAAGCACTCCTGACCATGAAGCATGTCCGACACCTCCGCTTGAAGGAAACCGCCGCCTGGCGATGGTGCTAGTTGCAGCGTGCGCGGTTGCGCACGATACGACAGTGCGCACGCGCACGCTAGAGGACTATCGCAATAAAGGTATTCAGGAGGTTTCCCATGTCTCACCCCATCTCTGAACAGGAATTCAACGCACTTGCCCGGCAAGGCTACAACCGCATCCCGCTGGTATGCGAGAGCTTTGCCGATCTGGACACGCCGCTGTCGCTGTACCTCAAACTCGCCAACCAGCCATATTCCTACCTGCTTGAGTCGGTGCAGGGCGGTGAACGTTTCGGGCGCTATTCATTTATCGGCCTGCCCGCCGACACACGCATCACGGTGCGCGACAAGCAAGTGACACTCACGCATGGGAATACCGAAACCATGCACGAAGTGGAAAATCCGCTGGACTTCATCCGCGACTACCAGACGCGATTCAAGGTTGCATCGCTGCCCGGCCTGCCGCGCTTCTGCGGCGGATTGGCCGGCTATTTCGGCTATGAGACGATACGTTACATCGAACCGCGACTGGCCAGGACACAGAAACCAGATGTCCCGGCAAAAACAGACGCAATAGGCACACCTGACATCCTGCTGATGCTCAGCGAACAGCTGGCGGTGATTGACAACCTCACCGGCAAGCTTACCTTCATCGTATATGCCAACCCGGAACAGGCCGACGCTTACACGTTGGCGAAACAACGCCTGGACGAATTGACCCGGCGATTAAGGCTGCCGGTGGACATCCCGCACGCGCCGGCGATGCACGGCGGTGAAGCGCATTCTGAATTTGGCGAAGCGGCTTTTAAAAAGGCAGTGGTAAAAGCAAAGCAATATATCTTCGACGGCGACATCATGCAGGTGGTGCTTTCGCAACGCATGTCGCAACCATTCCCCGCGGCACCCTTATCGCTGTATCGCGCGCTGCGCAGCGTCAATCCTTCACCCTACATGTTCTATTACGACATGGGCGATCATCATGTGGTCGGTGCGTCGCCCGAAATCCTCGTGCGGCTGGAACACGACACCGTCACTGTTCGTCCCATCGCGGGTACAAGGCCGCGCGGGAAGACCCCGCAACAGGATACCGAACTTGCGCAGGAACTGCTGGCGGATCCGAAAGAACTGGCGGAACATCTGATGCTGATCGACCTGGGCCGCAATGACATCGGTCGCGTCGCACAGAACGGAACGGTAAAGCTCACAGAGAAAATGATCATCGAACGCTATTCGCATGTGATGCACATCGTCTCGAACGTCGAAGCAGAACTCAAACCCGGCCTCAATGCGATGGACGTTCTCAAGGCCACCTTCCCCGCCGGCACGGTGAGCGGCGCGCCCAAGGTTCGCGCGATGGAAATCATCGCCGAGCTGGAACCCAGCAAGCGCGGCATCTACGCCGGGGCGGTCGGCTATCTCGGTTTCAACGGCGACATGGATCTGGCGATCGCGCTGCGCACCGCCGTGGTGAAAGACGAGATGCTGTACGCGCAAGCTGGTGCCGGCATCGTCGCCGACTCGGTGCCAGACAGTGAATGGATGGAAACGCTGAACAAGGCGCGCGCCGTGTTGCGCGCCGCGGAGATGGTGCTGGCGGGTCTGGACAATGGTTCGCAATAGTCATGCTGCGACTGACCGAAGTCAAGCTGCCGCTGGATCATGCCGAAGGCGAAATCAAAGCCGCCATACTCAAGCGGCTGGGTATTGCTGAAGAAGAACTGACCAGCCACACCGTCTTCAAGCGCGGAGTGGATGCGCGCAAGCCCAATGCGATCCTGTTCACTTATACGCTGGATGTGGCACTTCGCGATGAAGCGGCGATACTTGCGCGCATCAACAACGATCCGCATATTCGCGTTGCTCCAGATACTCGCTATCACTTTGTGACCCAAGCTCCTTCGGATTTCATTTCGAAGGTGGAACAAGGCGGTGACGAACGAACGACGCAGACAGTGCCTCCCTCATCCCAACCTTCCCCCGGCGGGGGAAGGAGCAATCGTCCCCTCTCCCTGCGGGGGAGGGTTAGGGTGGGGGTGTCTTTGGCACGGCAAGGAGTGAGCGAGGAAGCCAACGCGGTTCCGCCGATGAAATGGAATCCGAAGCGCCCTATCGTCATCGGCATGGGCCCCGCAGGGTTGTTCGCCGGGCTGCTTCTCGCGCAGATGGGCTTCCACCCGCTGATCCTGGAACGCGGCAAGGCTGTTCGTGAAAGAACGAAAGACACTTTCGGCCTGTGGCGGCAGGGCGTGCTCAATCCTGAATCCAATGTGCAATTCGGCGAGGGCGGTGCAGGCACGTTCTCGGATGGCAAGCTGTATAGCCAGATCAAAGACCCGAGACATCTGGGCAGAAAAGTGCTGGAGGAATTCGTCAAGGCTGGGGCGCCGGAAGAAATCCTGTATGTGAGCCATCCGCACATCGGCACGTTCCGCCTGGTTGGCATGGTGGAGAAGATGCGCGAGACGATACAGTCGCTGGGCGGCGAGATACGATTCGAAAGTCGCGTGGACGACATCGAAATTGAGAATGCACCCAATGGCATACGATACGTTCGCGGCGTGGTGCTCGCCAGCGGCGAGCATATCGCAACCTCTCATCTGGTGCTGGCGGTCGGCCACAGCGCGCGCGACACTTTCGAGATGATTCACAAACGCGGCATCTATATCGAGGCCAAGCCTTTCTCGATAGGCCTGCGCATAGAACATCCGCAGTCGCTGATCGACCGCGCCCGCTACGGCAAGTATGCCGGCAACCCGCTGCTCGGCGCGGCGGATTACAAGCTGGTGCATCACGCCAGCAACGGACGTTCGGTGTACAGCTTCTGCATGTGCCCGGGCGGCACCGTGGTCGCGGCGACTTCCGAACCGGGACGCGTGGTGACCAATGGCATGAGCCAGTATTCACGCAACGAGCGCAATGCCAACAGCGGCATCGTCGTCGGCATCACGCCGGAACAGGATTATCCAGGCGATCCGCTAGCGGGTGTCACGTTCCAGCGCCATTGGGAATCGCGTGCGTTTGAACTGGGCGGCAAGAATTATCAGGCGCCCGGGCAGCTGGTCGGCGATTTTCTGGCAGGCAGACCTTCGACTAAAATCGGTACCGTGCAGCCGTCCTACACACCCGGCGTGCATCTGACCGACCTTTCCACCGCGCTGCCCGATTACGCCATTGCCGCGATACGCGAGGCCCTGCCCGCCTTCGCAAAGCAGATCAAGGGATTCGACCTGCCCGATGCGGTGCTAACTGGTGTCGAGACGCGCACCTCGTCGCCGATACGCATCAAGCGCAACAAGGACGATTACCAGAGCATCAACACCGAAGGTCTGTATCCGACCGGAGAAGGCGCAGGCTATGCGGGCGGGATATTTTCAGCCGCGGTGGACGGCATCGAGGTTGCCGAAGCGGTGGCTTTGAGTATGATACGAACGAAGAATCAAGGATAGGAACAAACATGCTGCTGATGATCGACAACTACGACTCCTTCACCTACAACCTGGTGCAGTATTTCGCCGAACTCGGCGCCGACGTGGTGGTGCGCCGCAATGACGAAGTCACGGTGGAACAGATAGCAACCATGAACCCGCAACACATCGTGATATCTCCCGGCCCCTGTACCCCGAACGAAGCCGGAGTGTCGGTCGCAACGATCCGGCATTTCGCCGGGAAGATCCCGATCCTCGGTGTATGCCTCGGCCACCAGAGCATAGGCCAGGCGTTCGGCGGACATATCATCCACGCCAAGCAACTGATGCATGGCAAGACCTCGCTGATCCATCACCACCACAACAGCGTGTTCACCGGCCTGCCCAACCCGTTCACCGCGACGCGCTATCATTCGCTGGTGATCGAGCGCGAAACGCTGCCTGATTGTCTGGAGATCACCGCTTGGACTGACGATAACGAAATCATGGGAGTGCGCCACAAGACCCTG
>Ga0210377_10004235_pt1 | contig 12119 bp, 11 predicted proteins | sample PLM4_65_b1redo_FD_155480 | JGI IMG/M metagenome (GOLD analysis project Ga0210377, IMG submission 155480) | Groundwater sediment microbial communities from an aquifer in East River, Colorado, USA - PLM4_65_b1 redo | ecosystem: Environmental > Terrestrial > Soil > Riparian zone | place: USA: East... | reverse complement strand
GTGAAAATTTCGAAACGCCGAATTTTAACAATCCGGTTTCTTACACTTCCAACACGTTCGTCGCATTCGCGGCGCGCGCCCCGCCTTACTCCGCATAAGCACATTCAACTCCTCGCGCAATCTGCACGAGGACTTGTCATTACTTTTGTGGAGTAAATCATGTCAAAAAGAATCTTTCTGGGCGCGGTCATCACCGCGCTATTCATCCATCCGCTCACCGTATCCGCTGCAAGCGATACCGACCTGCAAGACTTGCGCGAGCAGGTTCAAAAATTGGAGCAGCGTGTCAGTCAACAGTCCAATACGGCTCAACCAGCGACAGCCGCTGGTGCCAATAGTGAAAGTGCGTTCAATCCTGCAATATCGCTAATACTCGACGGCAGTTATGGCAACTTGCAGCAAGACCCGACCGTCCCTGCGACTGGCTTTTCCATGAACCCCAATCCGTTACACGAACAAGGGTTCAATCTAGGCGAATCGGAGCTGGGTATCAGCGCCAATATCGATCCGCAGTTTCGCGGTGTTGGAACATTTGCTTTAGATCCAGCGGGTGGCATCAGTGCAGAGAATGCCTTTGTACAGACCAGTGCATTGGGCAACGGACTCAATCTCAAATTTGGCCGCTACTTCTCCGGGCTGGGTTATCTCAACGAGCAACACGCCCATGCATGGGATTTCGTCGATCAGCCGCTGGTATATGCAACGCTGTGGGAAAACCAATTAGCCGAAGATGGTATACAACTCAAGTGGCTGGCACCTACCGATACTTTTATCGAGGTGGGCGGTGAAGTCGGTCGCGGACGCGGCTTTCCCGGCTCTGATCGCACCAAAAACGGTGTTGGCTCCAGTGTGTTGTTCGCTCACTTCGGTGATGACATTGGCATCGAGCACAGCTGGCGAGCGGGCGTATCTCTGTATCAAACGCGTGCTGAAGATCGCGTCAGTGATGGTGTACCTGACTTGTTCGCAACACCGAATGGGGTAAGCAACAGCTTCAGCGGCGACAGCCGAACCGCCGGGCTGGACTTCATCTGGAAGTACTCCCCCAACGGCAACACGGCCAACCGCTACGTGAAAGTGCAGGGAGAATATTTCCGCCGCACGGAAAACGGTTTGCTGACTTACGACACCGCCGTACCACCAGCGGCAGGCGGGCCGATCACCGACAGTTATGCCGTCACTCAAAGCGGCTGGTATCTGCAAAGTGTTTACCAGTTCATGCCGACCTGGCGAACCGGTTTGCGCTACGACCGTCTCGATTCGGGTGTGGCTGCGGTAGGCGTGCTGAACGCGGGCAATGTCATCAGCAATTACGGGTTCAGTCCCTCGCGTCTCACCTGGATGGTGGATTACAACCCCAGCGAATTCTCACGCATACGCATGCAACTGGCGCACGATGAATCTCGGCAAGGACTGACGGATAACCAGATGTTTGTTCAATACATCATGAGCCTGGGCGCGCATGGCGCGCACCAGTATTGATGCGCATCACTCAAAAGGAATAACCATGAAAAAAATACTCTATTCATTTTTACTGTTGCTGCTGAGCGGCAACGTCCATGCCGCACTCAACGTGTTCGCCTGCGAACCGGAATGGGCGGCACTCACCCAACAACTAGCGGGTGACAAGGCCAGCATCTATACCGCCACCGGCCCGCTACAAGACCCGCACCAGGTGCAGGCGCGCCCCAGCCTGATCGCCAAGGCGCGCAGCGCCCAACTGTTGGTATGCACCGGTGCGGAACTCGAAGTCGGCTGGTTGCCGGTAGTGCTGCGCGAATCTGTCAACAGCGCCATTCAACCCGGCAGCAGCGGGCATTTTGAAGCGGCGCAACATGTCACCATGCTGGAGGTTCCGACACGCCTGGATCGGGCCGAAGGTGATGTGCATGCGGCGGGGAATCCCCACATTCAGACCGATGCGCGCAACTTCTTGCCGATCGCGGATGCACTCGGCAAACGCCTGATCCAACTTGATCCGGCCAACACCGCATACTACCAACAACAACTCGCCGCATTCAATCAGCAATGGCGCGCCGCGATTGTGAAATGGGAAAAACAGGCCGCGCCACTGAAAGGCATACCCGTCATCGTGCAACACCGGGGCTTCCCCTACCTGAACAACTGGCTGGGACTGAAACAAGTCGCAGAGCTAGAGCCCAAGCCCGGCATGGAGCCAAGCGCGGCGTATCTGGGCAGTGTGCTGAGCGAATTGCAGCAACATCCGGCGCGTATGGTGTTGCGCGCCGCCTATCAGGATGGACGGCCATCGGAATGGATCTCGGAACGCGCGCATGTTCCTGCCGTGATCGTCCCCTACAGTGTGGGAGGCACGCCGCAATCGACCGATCTGTTCACGATGTTTGACGACACGATTCATCGTTTGTTGGCAGGTCTGAAATGAACGATATCGAACTTAACATCCTGCTACCCGCGTTCATTGCGGGATTGCTGGTACTCGCGACACACATTCCGCTCGGCATGAAGGTGCTGGCACGTGGCGTGATCTTCGCCGATCTCGCCGTCGCGCAAATCGCCGGGCTGGGGGTTGTCATCGCCGCACTGCTGGATCTAACCGAACGACCGCTGCTAGTGCAAGCGATCGCCGCAACCAGCGCGCTGTGCGGTGCAGGGCTGCTGGCGTGGATCGAGCATCGTCTGGCCGAAGTCAAGGAAGCCTGCATCGGGCTGACTTTTGTGCTCGCCGCCAGTGGAGGAATCCTGCTTATGAGCCGCGACGTTCACGCGGGCGAACATCTCAAGGATCTGCTGGTCGGGCAAATCCTCTGGGTAAGCACCAATCAATTGATTGCCACCGCTGTATTGACCGGCATATTGCTCGCTCTGTGGCAATGGACCAAACTGAAAAACCGCAACCTTGGTTTCTACGGCCTGTTCGCCCTGGCTGTCACCGCCTCGGTGCAATTGGTCGGCGTGTATCTGGTATTCGCCAGCCTGATCGTTCCGGCGCTTGCCACCTGGCGTATCAAACACCGGCGCACCCACTATGCCTTTGCGATCGGGATTACCGGTTATGCCGTCGGCCTGTTACTGTCGGCATTGTTCGATTTGCCTAGCGGGGCAACAGTAGTCTGGGCGATGGCTGCTACCGGAATTCTTGCGGCCTTTATGCTGAAAGCGCGAAAGATTGGCTGATTTTCTTTACAATGCGCCCAGTAGATTTCTGGCCAAATTATTGGCGTATCCTAAATGACCGACAAATACGCCGTCATCGGCAACCCCATCGCGCACAGCAAGTCGCCGCAAATCCACAAGATGTTCGCGGAGCAGACTGGGCAAAACATCAGCTACGAAGCCATTCTTGCGCCGCTGGATGGTTTCGCCGCGAAGATAGACGAGTTGCGCAAGGCTGGCTACAAGGGATGCAATGTCACGGTACCGTTCAAGTTCGAGGCATGCCGGATTGTTAATGGTGTTAGCAGCGAAGTCATGGATACGTTTGATTCTGGCGAGAAAGCGGATGCCATAAATACACTTGATTTTCGAAATAATAAAATAACGGGATACAACACAGACGGAATCGGCTTGCTCCAGGATATTACGCAAAACTTGAAAAGCAAAATCAGTGGCAAACGTGTCTTGTTAATGGGTGCCGGAGGAGCTGCATATGGTGTGGTACATCCACTACTCGATCAGCAACCTCAGGAATTAGTAATTGCCAACAGAACATTGGAAAATGCCATTAAGTTCGAAAAACGAATTAGAGGTACAGCAAAATTCCCAGTCAGGTCAGTTTCCGTGAGTAGCTATCCAAATTTATCAGGAAAACAATTCGATGTCGTCATCAACGCCACCTCCAGCGGTCTGGCTGATGAAGTGCTTCCGCTGCCGCCCGGTCTCTTCGCTCCCGGCGCTCTGGCGTATGACATGATGTACGGACGCGAGACACCGTTCATGAGATTTGCGCGCGAACACGGCGCTGCTGTCGTTTCGGATGGTCTCGGCATGCTGGTCGAGCAAGCCGCAGAATCTTTCTTCATCTGGCGCGGCGTACGCCCCGAGACCTCCCCGGTCATCGCTGCGTTACGGATGCAACAATGAAAAAATCCCGGAGGTGGCTGTTGCGATGGACCTGGCGCAGCGTAAAGATATTCTTTGCCTTGCTGGTTCTGTATCAGGTCTGGTTGTTCGCGCACATATGCTGGTGGGTGAAATATAACCCATCCACCAGTTCATTCATGGAAAGCCGCCTGGAAGTCATGCAGGACAGGAACCCTGATGCCGAGCTCCGGCACAAGTGGGTCCCATACGAAAAAATCTCCGGAAACCTCAAACACGCGCTGATCGCCGCCGAGGATGCGAAGTTCGTGGATCACGAGGGATTCGACTGGGAAGGTATCCAGAAGGCTTATGAAAAGAACCTGAGAAAGGGCCGGATAGTCGCGGGTGGTTCCACGATCAGCCAGCAGCTCGCCAAGAATCTGTTTCTTACCACCAAGCGCTCTCCGTGGCGCAAGATGGAAGAAGCGGTAATCACAGTGATGCTCGAAACGGTGATGGACAAGCGACGCATCTTCGAGATCTATCTGAATATCATCGAATGGGGCAACGGTGTGTTCGGCGCAGAAGCGGCCGCTCAACATTATTTTCAGGTGAGCGCGGCGCAGCTTACGGCGGAGCAGTCCTCCTGGCTCGCCGCGATCGTTCCCAATCCGCGCTACTACGAAAGACACCGCGAAGCGCCCGGCATGCTCCTAAAAGCCAACTTCATTCTCACGCACATGGACAGCATGGAAATTCCCTGAGCATACAGGCGGCGATTTCTTTACAATAGCGCGCGATTCAAGAGACAGCTTCCAAGGCGCGCGCCATGACCGATATCAAACAGGAAAGCCACTACACCGAAAATGTGCAGGATCACCTTAAGCAGGTGGAGTCTCTGCTGCACAAACACGCCTTGCTGGAAGAGGTAGTTCATCGTCAGGAACTGCCGCGCGATGATAGACACACACTGCTAGACACCCTGGTGCACAAACAGCACATCGCCGAGCTAAAGCGCCTGCTGGACAACCTGCACCCGGCGGATATCGCCTACATCCTGGAAGCCCTGCCCATTGAACAGCGTTTGCTGGTTTGGAGCCTGGTCAAGGCTGAGCGTGATGGCGATATCCTGATCGAAGTTTCCGACGCGGTACGTGAATCGCTGATCGCCGCGATGAGCCGGGAAGAGTTGCGCGAAGCGACAGAGCAACTCGACACCGACGAGATCGCCGACCTCGCGCCGGACTTGCCGCAGAACGTGATGCGCGACGTATTCAGGTCGCTGTCCATCGAAGAACGCGAACAGTTGCGCTCGGCGATGTCCTATTCGGAAGATTCAGTCGGTGCACTGATGGATTTCAGCATGATTCAGGTGCGCGATGATGTCACCCTGGAAGCGGTATCGCGCTATCTGCGCCGTTTCGACGAGCTTCCCGACCACACCGACCAGGTCTTCGTAGTGGATCGGGACGACCGCTTCAAGGGTGTGTTACCGATCAATCTCATCGTTGTCAACGAACCGGATAAGATCGTCGGCAGCCTGATGCTGACCGACACCATACAACTGAATCCTGAGGAGAAGGCGGAACAGGCCGCGCAGGCATTTGAACGCTATGATCTGGTCTCAGCGCCGGTGGTGGACGAAGAAGGGAAACTGGTCGGACGCGTGACGGTGAACGTGGTGCTGGACTTCATTCGTACCGAGTCGGAAAGCGACTTGCTCAATCAGGTGGGTCTGCGAGAGGAAGAGGACATTTTCGCTTCGGTATGGAAAAGCGCGCAAAACCGCTGGTTGTGGCTGGCGCTGAACCTTTGCACCGCCTTCTTTGCATCTCGCGTGATCGGAAACTTCGAAGGGACAATCGAAAAATTCGTCGCGCTGGCCACGCTGATGCCGATCGTGGCCGGCATTGCGGGCAATTCGGCGAATCAAACCACCACAATCATCATTCGCTCGCTGGCCTTGGGCCAGATCACACATGACAATGCGCGCCGCCTGCTGCTAAAGGAACTGGCTATCGGTGGATTGAATGGGATGGTCTGGGGTGGTGTCGCAGGCTTATTCGCTTACTTCCTGTATCACAGCATACCGCTGGGTATCGTGATGACCAGTGCAATGTTGCTGAATTTGATGGTGGGCGCATCCGTCGGCCTTGCTATTCCCCTTGTCATGCAAAAATTCGGGCGTGACCCGGCGATCGGGTCCAGCGTGATGATCACCGCCATCACCGACAGCGGAGGATTCTTCATCTTCCTGGGATTGGCGACGATCTTTTTGATCTAACCCAGGTGATCCATCAGCCTGCCATCCCGGTCTATGCCGGAATGACGCAATTTTCTGATGGATTATTCCGGCTTAACGAAGCTACCCCCTAATTGTAAGGCACAGTCACCGTGGCATTGGCAGTGGCCTTGTTGCCCGATGCATCAGTGGCGGAATAGGTGACGGTGTAAGTGCGTCCGGCCGGATTGGTGTCCGCGCGTTTGGCTGCCAGGGAAAAACTCCGGTCATCGGTGCCGAACTGGGCATCCTGGATGTCACCGTCCGCCAGCGGTTCATTCGCGGTGATGGATTCGAGTTTGATTTCGGGCGAGGGATCGTAGTCGTCATTCACCGTGATGGCGGGAATGATAGGCACGAGATTGCCGCTTGGCGGCGAGAGTGTGGCGGGGCTCAGGCTTAGCGTGAGGGTAGGCAGGGTGGTGTCGCCTTTTTCCATTAGCACAGTGAGTTCTTTATCCCCATAGAACATATACGCATGACCTTGCACATAGGCATAATCCGGCCTGGGCAAGGTTACAGAAAACTGATCCCAGCTTGCACCCGGAGGCATGATGTTGGGCGGATTTTGCGCAATAGGGATTTCCGACTCTCGAGCTCCTGGCCACATACTTCTGTAATGCCCGCCCTCTACCCACCTGAGCGAAAAGGTGGCGCTCTCTTCTGGAAAATCCAAATAAACCCCCCAACCTGCCGGGCTTTGCGAAACGCTGGGCGGTAACCACAGCGAGGTGCCGCCGGGGTAATAAGGGCCTACATTCAGTTCGGCGGCACCATCTGCGGTAGCCGTAGGGGGATAAAAGCCAATAGAAAAATCATCTAACGGTAGAGTTCCTAGATTTTTTACTTGGTATTTGTAGACCACCCACCCCCCCTGATGCATTCCCCATGCGGTCACTTTTACCGCGGGATCAGCCTGAGCAAAGGCATAGGCACAGGAAAAAAAACAGACGAAGGCAGTTGAAATCGCGGCAAACAGTTTTAATTTTTTCATTTCAGCTCCTTAACGCGGACAGGTACGGGGTTGATAGTGGACAAGGTCATTATCCTTCGGGTCAGGCATATTAATCAGCGGTCTGTACATATCGCATTGGCACGCAATCGCGTCGGCACTGGCATTGGTATCATCGGGTACGAAAGGAATGTCGACCGCCTCTCCTGCCGGATTGCCTTGGGCATCTACCTGCGAGTGATTGGAGGTAACACCCGGACGACGGGCAAATCTACTATGTTTATTGAATTCTTTTTGAATGGCCGCCTTAGTTTCTGCGCAGGCAGAGGTGTTGTCGTCCTTAATCAACTGCCACTTATCGTAAACCTCGAGAATATGGGTTTGATAGGCAGTGGGCCTGTAACCGGAAGTGGGCTGGGGTGTCATATAGCAATTTGTCGCAGCCACTTTTTGCTGGATGCAGGCAAGACCAGCCTGAGTTACCGGAGTTAAATGTTCTATGTCTGGCTTTGTGTTGCTATACGTGCCATCTTCATACAGCTTCGCAACAGGATCGGTAATATCGGCGACCTTCGTATAGGTGCAGGTGGCAACAGGAACTGGCACACAGCTTGTTCCGGTCGTATCGGGCTGGTAACCGGTGTCACATGTGCAGATTGTCGTGCCAGTGCTGTTGGCAGGGCAGGCAAGAGCGCCCCGGTACAATCCTTGAGTGGTGTATGTAACAGTGCCGTTGCTCTTGCGCGTAATGGACAAATACATGTTACCCACATTCGAGCCGGTAGGCGGTGGCAGATTGTAAGAGACTAAAGCAACGGTATAGAGCGGGCCATTCCATGCTTGAATGTAATTGACCCTGCAAGAGAGAACCGAACTCAGCGGGGCTTGAGGAGTATAACAAGGCGCAGCCGCATAGTAGTTTTGGGTTGGCGGTATTGTGCCGCCAGCATGGGCCGACTTGGCCGCCGTCAGCAATGAGAGCGCGACGAACAGAACATAAAAAAAGCCGCTTAGGTGATGGCGTGTACTAGCTTGATCCCTGATCCCTGATCCCTGATCCCTGATCCCTGATCCCTGATCCCTGATCCCTGATCCCTGATCCCTGATCCCTGATCTTGCAGCCTAAGTTATTAGTTTTTATCAAGCCAGAATGCAAGCCAGAATGGACTTTTCTCATAGCTATTACGGGCAGTGGCGGGTTCTTCATCTTCCTGGGATTGGCGACGATATTTCTGATTTAAAGAGGAAATCACAACTCCCCCGCACTGGATACGGGTTGTCGTGAAAGTTTGTTCTGGAAGTCAATAAGGGCGTTACACTACCGCCCATTTCGGGGCAAAACCAAGCGCCCAGAATACCCTTGCCAGCCTTTTTAGCTGCCGGTTTCTTCTTGGCTACCGTCTTTTTACGGTTTCTTCTTGGCTACCGCCTTTTTGGCTGCCGGCTTCTTCTTGGCTACCGCCTTTTTGGCTGCCGGCTTCTTCTTGGCTACCGCCTTTTTGGCTGCGGGCTTCTTCTTGGCTGCTACCTTCTTCTTGGCTGCGGGTTTCTTGACGGCCTTTTTGGCTGCCGGTTTTTTGGTTGTGGCTTTTTTGGCTGTTGCCATTTTCATTCTCCATATAAGTATTGAACAATTACTTCAACTCACCTGACCACCCAAACGCCTTGTATTTAGCCTAAAACGCTTGCGGCAACTGAACTGTATCCACGTTTAAATAATCGTGCAACAAATTTCGCACAGTACTTCGTGTTAATTACAACACTCAGGAAACCAATCTCTCCCCTGAGTACAACTGGGATATCGTCTCGCGCTCTCGAACCAGATGCACTGTGCCACCGTCCACCAACACCTCGGCAGCACGCGGACGGGAATTGTAATTCGAACTCATGCTCATCCCGTAAGCACCCGCGGAAAGCACGGCCAGCAAGGACTGCGGACCGATAGCCAATTCGCGTGCATGGCCGATGAAGTCGCCCGTCTCACAGATAGGGCCGACCACTTCATAACTTTTCCGGACATGGTTTTCACGAGCAACCGGAATAATTTCATGGTATGCATCGTACAATGCGGGACGCATCAGGTCGTTCATCGCGGCATCCACGATGGCAAAATGCTTCTCCTCACCGTGCTTGAGATACTCCACCCGTGTCAGCAACACCCCGGAATTGCCTACCAGCGCACGTCCCGGCTCCAATATAAGCCTTTCGCGACGACCGCCCAGCGCAGACAACAAAGCACCGACATAATCAGAGATCGCCGGGGGAGTCTCATTTCTGTAGCAAATGCCCAAGCCACCGCCCAGGTCAAGATGTTCCAGATGTATCCCCTCGTCCGCCAATACATCCGCCATCTTCAATATCTTTTCTGCTGCAGCAATGAACGGGCTGACCTCGGTTAGTTGCGACCCGATGTGACAATCCATGCCGATGATGCGCAAATTTGCCAGATCGCGTGCGCTGCGATACAGCGAAACCGCTTCGCCATAAGCCACACCGAACTTGTTCTGCTTCAAACCGGTGGAGATATAGGGGTGGGTCTTGGCATCGACATCCGGGTTTACGCGCAAACTGATAGAAGCGGTCTTTCCCATTGCCCCCGCGACCTCATTCAATCGCTCCAGTTCGGCAGAAGATTCAACGTTGAAACACAAGACATCCGCTGCCAGAGCCATGCGCATCTCCGCAGCAGTCTTGCCCACACCGGAAAAGACCACTTTGCGCGCATCTCCGCCTGCCGCCAGAACCCGTTGCAATTCTCCGCCGGAAACAATATCGAATCCCGCACCCAGGCGCGCAAACATATTCAGGATCGCCAAATTGGAATTGGCCTTCACAGCGTAACAGATCAGATGCTTGCGGCTCCGCAATGCCTTGGCAAACTCGTTCCAGCGATTTGTCAGTGAGGCGCGCGAATAAACGTAACAAGGCGTGCCGAACTGTGCGGCTATATCTGCCAGGGGCACCCGCTCGACATGTAGTTCGTCGCCTTGATAGTGAAAATAATCATCCATGTTCATCGGCTTTGCGGGGACTTAGAGTCACCGGATCCCTGCATGTCAGGTAGTTGTGCATCAGGGATTTGCGGCTGGGCAGCAGGCAAGGTAAGCGGGCCCTTCTGTCCGCAACCCTGAAGCGCACAAAGAAAAATCAAGATAGTGGCAAAACGCATCGTTTACCTTCGAAGCAGTTATATGGAGGGGAATTATAGTTGACTGGTGCGTTTTCGCGATGGGCTTACCAATAATACATATTGCAAGTTTCTGCGCAGGATCATAACCATTCTCCAGCCGAAAAAATATAAAACCGGCGACTGTGGGTTTTGATCAGCATGAAGATAGTTACGAACCGAGCCACCGTCCTCGCAGCGACTTGATTCTGTCAAAAATTCCCTGGCCTGCAGCATCTTCCTGCGCCGGCTCAAAGGACGCAACCTTGTGTTCATGCAACAGGCCTGGGGCCTGTTTAAAAGTCAGGTAGCGTTGCAGCGCGGCATGCAAATGACTTTTCAACAGGCTCACGTTTATGGGCTTGTTCAGGATACGGAAAACTTGCGCCTGATTGATCAGGTCGATCACCAATTCAGAGTCAGCCATCTTGACAGTGACGATAGTCAATATCTGCGGGCGCTCCTGCTTCAGCAGCTTTAACATCGCGACCAACTGCTCTTTCCCCGGTCCGACATCCGCAATCACGACCGCAATCTCGCGCTTTTGCATGATTTGCAGCGCCGTATCCGCATCTGTGGCAGAAACTACCGGGCACAGACCGCTGATCAGCTCGCGCGCAACCCTGAAAATATCCTCATCATTTTCTATCACCAGCACACCGGCAGACATATTGGGGGGCAATTCGGCTGGCGCTGCTTTGGTATCTGCCAGTTCAAGCCCTATCGTCACAGCCTCGGCAACGATAGTCTGAAGCGCCCGGTTATCCCAAGGTTTGCTGATAAAACGATATATCTCGCCATCATTGATAGATCCAACGATGGCGGCAAGATCGGAATAGCCTGTCAGCAGGATGCGCACGCTGCGCGGTGAAATTTCTCTGGATTGCCGTAATAACTCCACTCCCAGCATGGCAGGCATACGCTGATCACTGATGATCACATGCATCTGATATTTTTTTAAAAATTCGAGCGCCTTGTAGCCGTCAGTGGTGCAAAACACATGATATCTCTGACGGAATAACGATCTCAGCGCAGTCAGAATACGTTCTTCATCGTCAACCACGAGTATTCGCGCTTTTCTGACACTGGTATCAAGACTGATCTGGCTATCTTCTGATGTCTCCGATAACGTAACGCTATCGTCAGGAACCTCCTGGGTTTTGGCGACACTTAGATGCTTTGAGGCGTTGAGCAGCATGCTGGAAGTAGTCGCTGAAATGCCAGCATCTGCTGCAGGCACACCAAGCGAATCTTCTATCGCACGCTTGAATGCCTCGGAAAATTCATTTGCATTCTGGTAACGGTCTGCTTTTTTCTTGGCAAGCGCCTTTAGCAACACCTCATCCATGCTCGGTGCAAGTTTGGGGTTCAACTGTGATGGCTTGGCTGGCTGGGAATTAACCACCTGGTTCATGACTGCCGCGAAATTGCCCGTGAAAGGCTTGCTGCCAGTCAGAAGTTCATAGGCAATCACCCCGATCGAAAACAAATCTGCGAGCCCGTCGACTTCGGTGCCGAGACATTGCTCGGGTGACATGTAATGCGGAGTGCCAAGAACATCGCCGAGTTGTGTCAGTTCGGATGATTCAAGGTGTGCGATACCAAAATCGTTGATCTTGATACGCCCATCCTCATTCATCATGATATTGGACGGTTTTATATCTCGGTGAACCACGCCGTATTCATGCGCATAACCAATTCCGTCAAGAACTTGCCGA
>Ga0210377_10004234_pt1 | contig 12120 bp, 10 predicted proteins | sample PLM4_65_b1redo_FD_155480 | JGI IMG/M metagenome (GOLD analysis project Ga0210377, IMG submission 155480) | Groundwater sediment microbial communities from an aquifer in East River, Colorado, USA - PLM4_65_b1 redo | ecosystem: Environmental > Terrestrial > Soil > Riparian zone | place: USA: East... | reverse complement strand
TGCTGCCTTCCTGTATACTCTTTACGGGTTCCATAGATGACACTCCTCTCGTTTTCCTAAACTTGGAGTGTCACCCTATTTTCTCAAATCCTTGGTATCATTAACTGGTTGCTAGGACAAGTTAGGGCCTGGTTTGACTAGCTTGAGTGCAACTCCGCCGAATGGTGCAAACTGTGCTTTAAAAACAACTTTCTGCCCTCCGCTTGCTATCTGCTGTTCAATAATAGCAGAAGGAAGAGCATGTTGAATCTCTACTGTGGTAGGACTAAAAGTGGTGGGCTGCATAAGTGTTCTTTTGTACGAGTTGCTCGTTAATTACCCAACAAAAATATGTATTATATATGCGCATATCAGATGGCGTGACCAAGCAATTGACTTCACCTTCTTTAGAAAAAGAAATGAGGCCCAACCCTTTTTGCTCACATTCCTGGCGGGCGCTATCAACAACGCCTTTTCTTTCCGCGGGTAAAACTACATACGACGCGCCTGTAAACCATAAATGTCTCTCGGCTTGAGCGATAGCTTCTCGCCACTTGCTGAGTTTTGCTTCAAATACTAATATTCTATTTAAATGAAACGTATCATCGAGTTTACGGGCTTGAACTGATTCTTTATGAACTTGAATGAGATTACGTCTTGCCAAGTCATTTACGATTGAAACTAACTTGCTTTTGCTACAACGTAAAAATTCTTGAAGATATTCAAAGGTCGCCCATTTTTTTTGAGTCAAGTATGCCATTGCATATGCGCATTCTTGTGTGAAGGGGGCAGCTTGTGGACCACTTAGAGTATTTCGCTGCCTAATCATCGACATATCGTATTCAACTACCATCATATCTGCTCTGCCGTATGATGTGTCTGTTTCATGCAACGTGAGGCTGTCATGATCGCGATTATTCTGATGTAATTTCCATGCTTGAGTGAAAGCATCAACCATTTGCTTTTCTGAAGTCCACGTCATATTTGAAAATCCCTGTGCGTTAATTTTTATACCGCAACCTTACTTTATATTTTAAAAGTTACTACATTGATTACGCAAAAAGCATAGCTATTCTTTTTCAGTCCGCCTGCCGCCTGAGGAACGTGGGCTTGTCCAGGTCTTCGCAGTCGATGCCGAGCGCCTCGTTCTTGAAATCGAAGGTCTCCTGCTTGCGTCTCGGTTTCTCCACAACCTTCATATACTCCTTCAGGTTCACGGGCCGCTTCACGAGCTCGCGGATACCCACTTCGTCGAAACCGGTCGCGATCACGGTGACCATCACCTCTTCGCTCATCACCGGATTGATCACTGCGCCGAAAATGATGTTTGCGCCCGGATCAACCTCTGCTTTGATGATCGCAGACGCCTCGTTCAGCTCATAGATGCCCATGTCGTTTCCGCCGGTAATATTGATGAGCACGGCACGGGCGCCCTTGATGGACCCGTCCTCGAGCAGCGGGCTCGCGATCGCCCTCTGCGCCGCCTCCGCGGCCCTGTTTTCTCCCGTGGCCACGCCGGTCCCCATGACCGCCCTGCCGCGGCTCGCCATAACGGTCTTCACATCGGCAAAGTCCACGTTCACGTATCCCGGCACCATGACCACGTCGGAGATCCCCTTCACCGCCTGCCCCAGTACGTCGTCGGCGAGCTTAAAAGACTCGAGGAGCGTCGTTTTCTTTTCCGCGAGGTTGAGGAGGCGCTCGTTCGGGATCACGATAAGGGCGTCCACGCTTTTCTTGAGTTCGGCGATGCCTTCCTCGGCCTTGTGCATCCTCGTTACGCCTTCGAAGCTGAAGGGCTTGGTGACCACACCCACGGCCAGCGCCCCCACCTCGCGCGCGAGGCTCGCGATCACCGGCGCGGCCCCGGTGCCCGTGCCGCCGCCCATGCCCGCGGTGATGAAGACCATGTCGGCGCCGGCTATGGCCGCCTTGATTTTATCGGCGTCCTCGAGCGCGGCCGATCTGCCGATCTCGGGATTGGCGCCGGCCCCGCGTCCGCAGGTGAGCTTGGACCCGATCTGGAGTTTGATCGGCGCGCGCGCAAGCTCCAGCGCCTGCATGTCCGTATTCGCCACGATGAACTGCACCCCCCTGATGTCGGATTGCACCATGGTGCCTACGGCGTTGCTTCCGCCGCCGCCCACACCGATTACCATGATGACCGCAGGCTGTCTTTCTTCCTCAAACTGGAACATCCCGTTAGTCCTCCTCTCCGCGTGTGTCTCCTGTGCGTCGTTTGCGTTCCTGATGCCGCCTTCCGCGCCCGCGACAAATTCCATGATATCCTGAAACCCCAACTCGAGATTATCGTCCATCCTTCACCCCTTTTCAGTGCGGAGTGCGGAGTGACGAGTGCGGAATGAAAAGCTGATTACATGCATTGCAGCCTTAAGTTTTATACTCCGCACTCCGAATTCATCACTCCGCACTTCAAATGTATTCTCCCAGCCACTTCCAGAATTTGTTGAGCATGCCGCCGCTCCCGAACTTGCGCGGCGCCTCCTGCTGGTTTTCGGCGCCATAGAGCACGAGCCCCACTCCGGTGGCGTAGATGGGACTATTCACCACGTCCATGAGACCGCCGATATTCCGCGGCGTGCCGCGCCGGATGGGCAGGCCGAGAAAACGCTCGGCCGCTTCCTGCACCCCGTCCATAAGCGCAACGCCCCCGGTGAGCACGATGCCTGAAGCGAACATGTCCTCGAAACCGGTCTTCTTGAGCCGCTGCTGCACCATGCCGAAGAGTTCCTCCACGCGGGGTTCGATGATCTCGGAAAGGATCTGGCGGGAAAGGAGCCTCGGCGGTCTCCCTCCCACGCTCGGCACGTCGAGGGTCTCCTCATTTTTTACGAGCGACGAGAGAGCGCAGCCGTATTTTATTTTGATCTTCTCCGCTTCCGAAGCAGGCGTGCGCAGCCCGATGGCGATGTCGTTCGTCAGGTGGTTCCCCCCGATGGGCAGCACCTCCGTATGCCACAGGCTGCCTTCGAGAAAGAGGGCCACGTCCGTGGTCCCGCCGCCGATATCGACGACCACTACGCCGAGGCCCTGTTCTTCCGCGGTAAGCACCGCGCGGGAGGACGCGAGCGGCTGAAGGACGAGGTCGTTCACGTGGAGCCCGGCGCGTGAACAGCTCTTAATGATGTTCTGGATCGAAGTGAGGGCGCCGGTAATGATATGCACTTTGGCTTCGAGCCGGACCCCGAACATGCCGAGGGGGTCCTTAATGCCGTCCTGGTCGTCGATGATGAATTCCTGGGGAAGCACGTGAAGGACCTGCTGGTCCATGGGGATGTTGACGGCCCGGGCGGCGTCGATCACGCGCGCCATGTCGGAGGGTCCCACTTCCTTGTTCTTGATCGCAACGACCCCGCGGGAATTGATGCCCTTGATGTGGTTGCCGGATATGCCCACGTACACCGAGTTGATCTCGACACCGGCCATGAGCTCGGCCTCCTGGACCGCTTTTTTTATGGACTCCACCGTGCTGTCGATATTCACGACCACGCCTTTTTTTAAGCCATGCGAGGGGCTGATGCCGATGCCTATGATGTCGACCTGCCCGTTTTCTTTTACTTCGCCCACGATGGCGCAGACCTTGGTCGTCCCCAGGTCCAGGCCCACGAGCACATTGTCCGGTTTTTTTACCACGGCACATCCCCCCTTTTACGACAAGCTCGAAATTCCAAAATCCAAATTCTATTCTAACCGATCATCAAAATTTCAATAGGCGACGGCTTGAACCCTGTATTTGGCCATTGGCGTCTGCTTGTAACTTGATGATTACTGTTTCGCGTTTTTTTCTTACTCCTTACTCTCTCCTGTCTGCTGGTCAACGTCTGCTTTTGGCCTTCGGCCTCGTACGCTGGTCTGCGTTTTTCTCTACCATCGCCGCGGCCTGTCGCTCGGGACGAAGGTCCACGTAGGCGATATCGAGGCCCCGCTGCTTCACGTCCGCCATGACCTCGGCAAGCCTGCGGAGCTTTTCCGAATAATTGCCGCTGCCGATCTTGAACTCATGCGACGCGTACACGACGCTCAGTGTCTCGGGAGAATTCGCCTTGACCATGACATTTGAAAGCCGCCATCCGCCGCGAACCGAGATCTCGGCGAGGAGCGTCAGTGCCTCGGCCATGCCTTCGGCATTCACCGGCTCCCCCGGGTTCGCCTTACAGTCCTTGACCGCAACAACCGGGAGCGGCCATGCGGAAACCTCGCCGATTGCCGTCCGTTCGATGACCACCGCCTCGTTGTCTATCAGATACCTGCCGGCTCCGGTAACCAGGATGGCGCCAGGTACGCGCTCGACAACGGTCATGCTGATCCTGTTCGGCAGGCGCCGGTAGATCCGGATCTCCTTTACCCATGGATTCGCATGCGCCCGCCTGGCTGCGGCATCAAGATCAACGCGGAAGATGTTCTGCCCCTTGAACATGCCGGCAATGCCCTCAAGGTCAGCCTCACCGAGATGCCGCACGCCTTTCACATCGACTCCGGATATCTGAAATACCTCTGCCTGCGTGAGCAGCAGGTATGCTTGCCAGCCCAGCCAGCTTCCGCCGGCAAGGACGACAACGACCAGGACATTCAGAAGAACCGTCTTGAACCCTGCGGCGCTTTTCCCCGTTCGCCCGCCGGCACGGCCCGCCTCAACGCGTTTGACGCTTGCACGGCCCGCCGCGGTCCGGTACTTTCTCGGGACTTTTACGTTCTTATAGTCTCGCATTCAGCAGGGGTTCTCTCCCTCGTCACTCGTCCTTCGTCCCTCGCTTTTTTTCTTGTCACTGCTCCACCAGCGCCAGTCTCAATATCTCTTCCACCAGATCGGGAAAAGATATTCCCACGCCCTTCGCGATCTCCGGCAGCAGGCTCGTGGCAGTCATGCCCGGCAGGGTGTTCACTTCGAGAATATGGGGCGCGCCGTTTTCGTCGATAATGAAATCGACCCTGCTGTAGCCCCGGCAGCCGATAGCGCGGTGAGCGGCCATACCCGCTTCGAGCGTCCGTTGATAGTCCGCCTCGGGGATACGGGCGGGGAAAAAGTGGTCCGACATGCCTTTTTCGTACTTCGCCGCGTAATCATAAAAGGCCCGCTTCGGGACGATTTCGATGGCGCCGAGCGCCCGGGCCCCGAGGATGCCGACCTGGACTTCCTTGCCTTTGATGAATTTTTCGATCAGGATCTCGTCTCCGTATTTGAACGCAAGCTCCACTGCCGGCGTGACTTCCTCGTTCTTGAAGACAAGGCTCACGCCCACGCTCGAGCCCTCGGCATGGGGCTTGATCACGACCGGATATCGCAGATGGGAGACAATGCTGTGCGTCTCGTCGGCGCTGCCGGCATGGATGACCTCGTAGGGGCCGACAAGCAGGCCCTGAGACCTGAATACCTGCTTCGAAACGGTCTTGTTCATGCCGAGAGCGCTCGCCAGGATGCCGGAACCGGTATAGGGGAGGCCCATGACTTCGAGCATGCCCTGGATCGCGCCGTCCTCGCCGAACTTGCCGTGAAGGGCGATAAAAGCGGCCTCGATGCCCTGTTCGTGGATCTTCCCGGCAACGTTCTTGCCTACGTCGACGGCAACGGCGTGGTAGCCCTTTTCATGAAGGGCTTTTAAAATGGCCGTGCCGCTCGCGATGGACACTTCGCGCTCCGACGACAACCCTCCCAGGAGAACACCGATTTTTTTGTTGGTCACCATACCCATACTGCTCCTCTTCTCGCCCGATGATGCGGAACTGGTTCCGCGGTTTTTTTATTCCACATTCCGCATTTGAAACATTCCGCACTCCGCATTCATTCAATCTTCTCCGATGATCTTGATCTCCGGCTCGAGCCGCACGCCGTGCACCTCGAGCACGGTCTTCTTCACGATCTCCATGAGCATCAGCACGTCCTTGGCCGTCGCTTTGCCCCGGTTCACAATAAAATTGGCGTGCCTTTCGGAGACTTGCGCCTCGCCGACCGTTTTTCCCTTGAGTTTCGCCGTCTCGATAAGCTTGCCCGCCGATTCTTCATAAGGGTTCTTGAACACCGAGCCTGCACTGGGAAAACCCATGGGCTGTCGCTGCTTCCTTTTGTCGAAAAGGTCCTTGACGCGCGCTTTTATCTGTTCCTTGTCCCCGCGGCGCAGGATGACCAGTACATCAACGACAAAGTGGCCCTCGGGAACGTTCGCTGTGCGATAACCGAACCCCATCTCGTCCCTGCTTCTCGTGACCTGCTCGCCGTCGGGTGCAACGAGCGTCACCGACTCGACGATGTCGCCGAACTCCCCCACGGCCGTACCGGCATTCATGCACACGGCGCCTCCGACCGTACCCGGGATGCCTCCGGCAAATTCGAGCCCGGTGAGCCCCTGATCGGTGGCAAACGCATGGAGCCTGGGCAGGGGCGCTCCCGCCTCGGCAAAGACCGCTGCGAACGCGCCTCCCACGGACCGGTACTCGCGCTCGATCCGGATGGCTCCCATGCGCTGCAGGGTGATCACCACGCCGCGAAAGCCGCCGTCGCGCACGAGCAGGTTGGTGCCGCCGCCGAGGATGAAATACTTCAGCCGTTGTTTGCTGATTTCCTTGAGCAGCGCGATGAGATCGCCGCGGTCGGCCGGATAGGCAAGGATGTCCGCCGGCCCGCCGATGGCGAACGACGTGTGCCTGCTGAGCGGTTCGTTCCTCTTTATCTCTCCCTTAAAGTTTGCGATTTCCATGTTTTAGTTTCTCCAGGACCTGCTCCCCGACCTTCCACACGTCGCCCGCGCCGAGCGTGATCATGAGATCGCCTTTCTTCAGCACAGTTGCCATGTGGTCCGCAATTTTTTCCTTTTCCGCGATATACGTAACGTCCTTATGACCGTGACTCTTGATGCCTTCGTAAAGCGCCTGGCCGGATACGCCGGGAATGGGCTTTTCTCCCGCAGCGTAGATGTCCGTAACGACCAGTTTGTCCGCCTGATTGAATGCCGTAAAGAACTCATCGAGCAAATGCTGCGTCCGGGTATAGCGGTGCGGCTGGAACACGACCACGACCCGGCGCTCCAGCCCCGACGCAGCCGCGGCGAGCGTGGCCTTTACTTCCGTGGGATGATGGCCGTAATCGTCTACCACGATGATCCCGTCCACCTCGCCCTTGATCTGGAAACGGCGCTGCACCCCGCTGAATTCCTTGAGCGCTTTTCTGACGATTTCGAGGTCGATATCCAGTTCCCGCCCCACGGCAATGGCCGCGAGGCTGTTGTTGATATTATGCACCCCGGGCACGGAAAGCTCGAACCAGCCCAGGTCCTGGTCATGGTGGAGCACTTTGAAGCGCGACCCGAGGGGCTTGAGGGAAATCTCTTTTGCCTGGTAGTCTGCCTGCGAGCTCAGACCGTACGTCCGGTACCGTTTCTGCACCAGCGGGATGAGAGCCTGGATGTGGGGCTGGTCCAGGCACAGAACCGACACGCCGTAGAAGGGCACCTTGTTGATGAAGGCAAGGAACGCTTCCTTGATCTCGTCGATGTCCTTGTAATAATCGAGGTGTTCCGCGTCGATCGTCGTGACCACGGCAATGGTCGGCGAAAGCTTGAGGAAGCTGCCGTCGCTTTCGTCCGCTTCGGCCACGAGGAATTCGCCCTGACCGAGCTTGGCGTTCGTGCCCAGGCTGTTGAGCTTGCCGCCGATGACGACCGTGGGGTCAATGCCGCCGGCGGCGAGCACGGTGGCGACCATGGAGGTCGTCGTCGTCTTGCCGTGCGCGCCCGCGATGGCCACGCCGTATTTGAGGCGCATAAGCTCGGCGAGCATCTCGGCCCGCGGGATCACCGGGACCTGTTTCTCCCGCGCCGCCATGACCTCGACGTTGTCGTTCTTCACCGCCGAGGAGATGACCACGACGTGCGGTGAGGTGACGTTCTCCGCGCGGTGGCCGATCGAGATCTCGCCGCCCAGTTTTCGGAGCCGCGCCGTCGTGTCCGATTCCTTCATGTCCGAACCCGAGATCTTGTACCCGAGGTTCAACAGCACCTCGGCGATGCCGCTCATGCCGATGCCCCCGATGCCGACGAAATGAATGTGTTTAATTTTTTTGAACATGGTCCTTGCAGATCCCTGCGATCTCCTCCGCCGCGGTATTCTCCAGACGGGATGCGGATGCCGTTCCCGTTAAGGCATATTTTTTTATCCTGTCCCTCAGCAGCTCCGCGGTCAAGTCCTTCTGCACAATGACCTCCGCGCTGCCGCGGTCGGCCAGTGCCCTTGCATTGTACTCCTGATGGTTGTCCGCTGCAAAGGGAAAGGGGACCAGCACTGCCTGCTTGCCGCAGACGGCAAGTTCCGCCACCGTCGTGGCGCCCGACCGTGAAATAACGAGGTCCGCTGCCGCATACGCGCCGGCCATGTCATGGATATAAGGAAGCGCCACGGCCCTGATGCCTGATGCGCTGTATCGTGCGCTGACCTCGGCGAAGTCCTTCTCTCCGGTCTGATGCAGGACCTGGATGTTCTCCGTGTCTTTCAAATATACCGCTGCCTGCATCATGGCCGTGTTGATGGCATGTGCGCCGCCGCTGCCTCCCATGACGAAGACCGTGAACCTTCCCGGTTCAAGACCGAAGTCCGAAAGCGCCTTGCGGCGGTCGCCCTGGTCTATCCCTTTTCTGACCAGCGGGCCGAGCGTTGTCGTTTTCTCGGGGGGAAAAAATCTCTGCGCGGCCGTCCCCGGAAAGCAAAGGACCACCCTGCTTGCCAGCTTTCCCAGCTTCCGGTTAGCCAGCCCGGCATAGGAATTCGGCTCCACAACGATCAACGGGACGTGAAGACCATACGCGGCCATGCCGACCGGCCCCGAGGAATAGCCGCCGACCCCGATCACCACATCCGGTCTGACCTCGCGAAGCAGGTTCCAGGACTGGAGCAGGCCCAACGGAAGCGCAAGCATTGTTTTTATCCTCGAGAAAAGCTTCATGCCTTTGAGTTTCCCGACGGTTATAAAGCGCACCGGCAGCCCTTCCTTCGGCAGCACTTTTGCCTCGATACCCTGTTCCGTGCCGACGAAGAGCACTTCATTGACGCGGTCTCTGAGAAGCTCGCGCGCTATGGCGATCCCCGGATACAGGTGCCCTCCCGTGCCTCCGCCTGCAATGACGATCTTCATACCGCTGTGGTCCTGCTTTTATTCCGCATTCCGAATTCCGCACTCCGCACTAGTAGCTCACCCTGCCTCTCTCGAAATGCTCAACAGCACCCCGAGCGCGCCCAGCGTGATCACGAGCGACGAACCGCCGTAGCTCACGAGCGGAAGAGCAATGCCTTTTGTCGGCAGCAATCCGGTAACGACCGCCATGTTGACCATGCCCTGGGCGCAGACGAGGACGGTGATGCCGAGCGCAAGCATGCGGCTGAAAATATCGCCCGCAGCGAGCGCAATACGGACCCCGCGCCACAGGATGATGACGAACAGCGCGAGGACCGCGAGCGCTCCGATCAGGCCGAGTTCTTCGCCGATCACCGCATAAATGAAATCCGAGTGCCGCTCGGGCAGGAACAGAAGTTTCTGCCTCCCCTCGCCCAGCCCCCGGCCGAACACGCCGCCGCTGCCGAAGGCGAGGAACGACTGGATGATCTGGTGTCCCGAGCCCTGCGGGTCCGACCAGGGATCGAGGAACGCAAAAATTCTTCGAGCTCGGTAGGCGCTATGCGTTACGGCAACGTACAGAAAAGGCAGTACCGCCAGCGCTGTTCCGCCGAGATGGAGAAGGTTCGCCCCGCCGACAAAGAGCATGATGCTCACCACGCCCGCCAGCGTCATGGTCGCGCCGAAGTCCGGCTGGAGAATGGCGATGACGAGAAAGACGCCGGTCACGACATAGGCGGGGACGAGGCCGTTCGTGAAATCACGGAGGCGGTCCCCCTTTTTCGCGATGAAATAGCTCATATAGACGACCAGAGTGAACTTTGCAAGCTCCGAAGGCTGGAACGAGAACATGCCGAAGCGCAGCCAGCGCCGTGACCCGTTGATCATTTTCCCGATACCCGGCACGAGGGTTGCTGCGAGCAGAACCAGCGAAACCGCAACGAGCCCGATCACGACGCGCTGGTCTCCGAATACGCGATGGTCCATGCGCATCGTGACCGCCATCACCGCGAGCCCGACGAGCGCCCAGAGGATCTGGCGCTTCATGAAAAACGCCGGATCGTCATAGGTCGTAAGCGCCACAACGCTGCTCGAGCTGTACACCATCACGACGCTGATGACGAGCAGCATCAGGATGGCGAAAAGCAGCGTTCTGTCGTAGTGATTTCCCCGCCTTATTTCATTCCGCATTCCGCGCACCCTGCACTCGCGCTCTGCACTCGTAATCGCCGGGTGCAGGCTCCGCATTCATACTATAGCGCGTTCACCGCTTCTTTAAACTGCCTGCCCCGGTCTTCGAAGTCCTTGAACATGTCAAAGCTCGCGCATGCGGGGGACAGGAGCACCACGTCCCCGCGCTGGGCGCGTTTCGATGCAAGTTGCACGGCATCCTGGAGCGTCCTGGCAAAGACCGTTTCCGTGGATGCGCCGAGCGCCTTCGCCATCTTGTCCGCGGCCTTGCCGATCAGGACCAAGAGCTTCACTTTCCGCTTGAACAGTCCGTACAACGGGCTGAAATCGCTCCCCTTGTCCAGCCCGCCGGCGATCAGGATCACCGGCTCGATGAACCCTTCGACGGACTTCACGACCGCGCCCACGTTTGTGCCCTTGGAGTCGTTGATGTAGGTGACGCCGCCTTTTTTTCTCACGAACTCGAGCCGGTGCTCAAGGCCCGGAAATTCCCGCAGCACCGCGGCAACGGACCTCGCGTCCGCGCCGGCGGACATGGCCAGCGCCGCCGCGGCCAGACTGTTCTCGAGGTTATGCACGCCCGTGATCCTGATCTCCTTGACGGGAAGGATGCGTCTGCTGTTTACGGTAAGATATCCCTTCAGCACGCAGGCGCCGGGGTTGAACCGGAGCAGGCGCGAGAAAGGGACCACCGTGGCCAAGGTGCGCAGCGCGTAGGACTTAACCAGGGGATCGTCGAAGTTAAGCACGAGAAGGTCCTCCTTGCGCTGATTCAGGAAGATCCGCGCCTTTGCTTCGCCGTATTCGTCTATGCTGTGGTACCTGTCCAGGTGGTCCTGCGTCACGTTCAGGATCGCGGCAACGCGCGGCCGGAACGTAACGATGTCCTCAAGCTGGAAACTCGAAAGCTCCGCCACGATCCAGTCCCGGTCCCGGAGCAGGGCAATGTCTTCCGTGAGCGCGTTCCCGATGTTCCCTGCCACAAGCGCCTTTTTCCTGGCCCGCGCGAGCATCAGCCCTACGAGCGTCGTGACCGTGGACTTGCCGTTCGTACCCGTAATGCCGACATAAGGCGCGTCGGAAAGCTGCCACGCAAGCTCAAGCTCGCTGATCACCCGCACGCCGTGTCGTTGCGCCTCCAGGATCGGCGCTATTTTGGGAACGCCCGGGCTCAGGACAATAAGATCGGTTTCAAAAAAAATCCGGTCCGGGTGGCCGCCCGCCTCGATCGTCACACCGGCGACGCCGAGGGCCTTCACCTGAGCGGCGAGCTGGTCGAGCGGCTTCTTGTCCGTGACGGTGACCAGGGCGCCGAGCGCATGGAGCGCCCGCGCCGCGGCAATGCCGCTCCGCGCCATACCGACGACCGTTACTCTCTTGCCTTTAAAGTCAGTCTTCACCGTGCCTCCACTGCTATGAACAACTTTATCCGCAGATTACACAGATTTCACAGATTTTATTATTGATCTTAATCTATCTGTAACACCGCAGCTACTATTGCCTGAAGATTTTTCTTAATCTGTGTTCATCTGCGAAATCTGCGGCTAAACAGAGATTTATCTCAACTTCAGCGAGCCGATGGACATCAGCGCCAGGATGATCCCCACAATCCAGAATCGTACGATGACCTTGGATTCGGGCCAGCCGATCTGTTCGAAGTGATGATGAATAGGGGCCATTTTGAAAATGCGCTTGCCCGTAAGCTTGTACGACGCCACCTGGAGCGCCACGGAGACCGTCTCGGCAACGAAGATGCCGCCGACCACCACGAGGATGAGCTCGTGCTTGGTCACCACGGCCACGGTGCCCAGCGCGCCGCCGAGCGACAGCGA
>Ga0210377_10004233_pt1 | contig 12123 bp, 7 predicted proteins | sample PLM4_65_b1redo_FD_155480 | JGI IMG/M metagenome (GOLD analysis project Ga0210377, IMG submission 155480) | Groundwater sediment microbial communities from an aquifer in East River, Colorado, USA - PLM4_65_b1 redo | ecosystem: Environmental > Terrestrial > Soil > Riparian zone | place: USA: East... | reverse complement strand
CATTGACCCCCTCTGCGACGACGTTTGGGGCCAGGGGTTCGCCGATCACGCCGGTTGCAGCGAGGAAGACTTCGTTGGGCGGACAGCCTGAGAGCTGTGTCGCCATCGCCACCGTGGCGCGGTTCTTGGCGAGGCCGGCCGCGCCGGTAAAGGCGTTGGAATTGCCGGCGTTGACCACCAGCGCCTGCGCCTTGCCGCCGCCGGACTTCAACGCCTCGCGGCACCAGTCGACGTCGGCCGAACGGGTCGAGGATGTGGTGAACACGCCCCCAGCCGCGGCGCCTTGCGGGAAGTGCACTACCAGCAGGTCGTCGCGCCCGGCGCCTTTATACAGACCAAGCGCGTGCGTCGCGATCCGCATGCCGCCGACCTTCGGCAGCACCGGAAAGCGCTCCGGCGCGAGCGGAGAAACGGCCAAGTCCTTGTGGTTGCTCACTGGCCATCGCCCTGACGGGTTTCGCTGACCGGGCCGCTCGGAGCGGGAGCGCCGGTTGCGGGCGGCGGCGCGGCGGGCGGCGTGGTCGAAGGCCGCAACTGAGTTGTCGCTGGCGCCGCCGTAGCAGGCGCAGGCGAAGCCGTTGCAGGCTTGGGCGTAGCGGGCTTGGGCGCAGCCGGCTTGGCCGCGGCAGGTTTTGTCGTAGCCGGCGCCGGAGCGGGCTTGGCTGCCGCGGAGGCTGGCTTGGCGGGCGGTGTTTCCGCGGGCGGTGTCGCGGCGGGCGCCGCGTCGCGCGATTCCGAGACCGGCGGGCGGGGGGCCGAAGCCTCGAAGGAGGGCGGGACCAGAGCCGGCACAGGCGCCGGGTCGGGCTTCGCCGCAGGCTCTTCCGCCGGCGTCTCGAACGGATCGACGTCCAGCGTCGAATTGCGCGGCGAGGTCTGCTTCTCGATCTTTGCCTCGGTGCGCAGCTCTTTCAGGACCTCGCCGATCTGCATCATGGTCAGATGCTTCAGGATCGGTCCGCGCAACTCCTCGATCGAGGGCGGCTGCTCCTTGCGGCGTTCGTCGATCTTGGCGATGTGCCAGCCCATGTCGGTCTCGAACGGTTTCGATATCCCGCCAGTCGGCGTGTCGCGGATAACTCTGGCGAATTCGGGCGTCGCTTCCTCGGCGGTCATGTAGCCGAGGTCGCCGCCTTCCATCCGGGTCGCTTCGTCGGCCGACTTCCTCGAGGCGAGCACGGCGAAGTCCACACCGCCTTTCAACTCGGCAGCGATCTTGTCGACCTCTTCCTTGGTCGGCGCCAGGATATGGCGGACATGAGCCTCCTCGCCCAGCTCCCAGATCGCAATCTGGGTCTCGTACATCTTCTTGATGGCGGCTTCATCGACCCGCTCCTCGACCACCCGGTCGACCAGGATGTTGCCGAGAATGTTGTCGCGGGCGCTGGCCAGGCGGTGGCGAGACTCGGGTTCTTCGTCGAGCCCGCGGGACATTGCCTCCATGGCGAGCAGTTTCACGTCGATCAGTTGGTCGAGGATCTCGTTGAACTCGGCGCTGTCGACTTCCAGCCTTTCTCCTTGGTCAATCAGGTCCTGGACCTTGGCTTCCAGCTCCACGTCCGAAACATAGATGGGTTGGCCATTAACCAGGGCCGCGACAGCCGAGGGATCGGCTACCGCCGCGTCTTCTCCCTTGGGGACCGATTTTCCGCAGGCAGCCAGCCCCAGGCACACCGCGAGGACAATCGCGGATCCCATCGCCATCAGGCTATTCCGGCCCATCGGGCGATTCCGGACGGCCATGCCGAGGCTCCTCAAGCTGCTTAAGGCTGTATTCAGGCAGTCAGGGCTATCCAGTGCTCGGATTGACACTGGGTAGCCCGGTCCTTACGTCTCGCCAAAGCGCAAGTCGAGGGAGTTTTCCCTTGCAAAAAGCGCCGGTAGCCGAGGCCGGATAACTCCCCCGGATACACTATATATCATGGGGCGCCGCGACGGTCGCGGAAGGCTGGCAGCGGGTAGGCGTTTGATGTTTGGGATCGCCCAGAAACTCCTTGGTTCCGTTAACGACCGCAAAATCAGACCCTACCGGTCTATTGTCCAGCGCATCAACGCCCTGGAGCCGGTCACCGAAGCCCTGTCCGACGAGGCGCTGAAACAGCGCACCCGGGACTTCCGCCAGCAGGTCGCCAACGGCGCGTCCCTTGAAGATATCCTTCCTGAAGCCTTCGCCACGGTCCGCGAGGCGTCCAAGCGCGCCCTGGGCATGCGGCATTTCGACGTCCAGCTGGTCGGCGGCATGGTGCTGCACTCGGGCGCAATCGCCGAGATGCGCACCGGCGAGGGCAAGACACTGGTCGCGACCGCGCCAGTCTATCTCAACGCGCTCGAGGGCCGCGGCGTTCACGTCATCACCGTCAACGACTACCTCGCCAGCCGCGACGCGGAATGGATGGGGAAGGTCTATCGCTTCCTCGGCCTGTCGGTCGGCAAGATCGTTCATGGCCTCGACGATGGTCAGCGCCGCGCTTCCTATGCCTGCGATGTGACCTACGGCACCAACAACGAGTTCGGCTTCGACTATCTCCGAGACAACATGAAGTACTCGCTGGCCGACATGGTCCAGCGCGGACACCGCTTCTCCATCGTCGACGAAGTCGACTCGATCCTGGTCGACGAGAGCCGCACGCCGCTGATCATCTCCGGCCCGACCGATGACCGCTCGGAACTCTACACGTCGATTGATGCGATCATCCCGCAGCTCGATCCGACCGACTACACGCTCGACGAAAAGCAGCGCTCGGTCGTCTACAGCGAGACGGGCAACGAACGGATCGAAGAGCTGATGGTGCAGGCTGGCATCCTGCAGGGCTCGCTCTACGAGCCGGCCAACATCACGCTGGTTCACCATGCCAACCAAGCGCTGCGCGCCCACAAGCTGTTCCACAAGGACAAGGACTACATCGTCAAGAACAACGAGATCATCCTGATCGACGAGTTCACCGGCCGCATGATGCAGGGCCGCCGGCTGTCGGAAGGCCTGCACCAGGCCATCGAGGCCAAGGAAAAGACCAAGATCCAGCCCGAGAACCAGACGCTGGCTTCGATCACCTTCCAGAACTATTTCCGTCTCTACGACAAGCTGGCGGGCATGACCGGCACGGCCTCGACCGAGAGCGCCGAATTCCAGGACATCTACAAGCTGGAAGTCGTCGAGGTCCCGACCAACATGCCCGTGAAGCGGGTCGACGAGGACGACGTCGTCTACCGGACCGCCAAGGAAAAGTTCAAAGCGGTAATCGCCGACATCCGCGATTGCGTGCGCCGCAAGCAGCCGGTGCTGGTCGGTACGGTGTCGATCGAGAAATCCGAAATGCTCTCCAACCTGCTCGCGGTCGAGAAGATCCCGCACCAGGTCCTGAATGCGCGCCACCACGAACGCGAAGCCCACATCATCGCCCAGGCTGGCGTGCCGGGAAATGTGACCGTCGCCACCAACATGGCCGGCCGCGGCACCGACATCCAGCTCGGCGGCAACAGCGAGATGCGCGGCGAGGACGAAGGGGCCGAGCGCGCCAAGGCGCTGGGCCGCGACCTCAATGACGAGGAGACCAAGGAGCTGCGCGCCGACGTTGAAGCCGATGTCGCGAAAAAGAAGCGCCAGGCTCTCGAGGCTGGCGGCCTCTACGTGCTGGCGACCGAGCGCCATGAAAGCCGCCGCATCGACAACCAGCTGCGTGGCCGAACCGGCCGCCAGGGCGACCCCGGCCGCTCGAAATTCTATATCTGCCTCGAGGACGACCTGCTGCGCATCTTCGCGGCCGAACGGCTCGACGCCATCATGCGTGGCCTCGGCATCAAGGAAGACGAGGCCATCACTCACAAGTGGATGAACAAGGCGCTCGAGACCTCGCAGAAGCGCGTTGAACAGCGCAATTTCGAGATCCGCAAGAACCTGTTGAAGTTCGACGATGTCATCAACGATCAGCGCAAGGCGATCTTCGAGCAGCGCATCGAGTTCATGCGCGCGGCGAGCGTCTCCGACACGATCAACGACATGCGCCATCAGGTGATCGACGACATGTGCACGCGCCACATGCCGGAGAAGGCCTATGCCGAGCAATGGAACATGGCCGATCTCGAGGAAGAGATCGCCGACACGCTGGGCATGCAGGTTCCAGTCCGGGAGTGGGCGAACGAAGAGGGCGTGGGCCACGCGGAAGTCGCCCAGAAGCTCATCGTCGCGTCCGACGAATACTATGCCCACAAGTCCGGCATGGTGGGCGACGAGCGCATGCGCTGGCTGGAAAAGCAGATCCTGCTGCAGGAAGTCGACACGCGCTGGCGCGAGCATCTCTGGCATCTCGACCAGCTGCGTTCGGTGATCCACTTGCGCGGCTATGCGCAGCGCGATCCGCTGAACGAGTTCAAGAACGAGTGCTTCACGCTGTTCGAGACGCTGCTCAACGACCTCCGCCGCGCGGTGACGCGTGTGCTGATGCGCGGGCAGTTCGTGGTCGAACAGCCTCCGGGCGCCGAAGGCGGCGATGCACGCGGGCAAAGCATGGCGCAGGCTCGTCCTGCACCAGCGCCTGCGCAGGCGGCGCCAGTCCAGGCCGGACAGCAGGCGACGTCGGCGGCCAATCCCGCCTGGGCCGCAACACCACGCAATGCGCCCTGCCCTTGCGGTTCGGGCAAACGCTACAAGAATTGCCACGGCGACGTGACCGCCGCCGCGCGGGCCTAGGCGCACCTAGTCGGCCATCTGTCCTTCGGCCGCATGTGCGGGCTCCTCGCGCATGCGCAACAGCGCCGGCGTGAGCAGCGGCACGAGGCCTAGCGCGCCGAGCGCCGAAGCCCAGACGATCGTGGTGCGCACGCCGATCGCTTCCGCGATGGCCCCGGCGCCGACGATCGAGGCCGTCATCGCGATTCCGGAGATTACTTGGTTGAAGGCGTTGGCGCGCGCGATCTCGTGTTCGGGCAACAGCTTCTGCGACAGGCTGGTCGACAGGATCACGAAGATCATGAAGCCGGCATCGCCGAAAAGTTGCTGGGCCACCATGAAGACCGGCGACCACGGCCCGGCATAGGCGGCCGGTATCAGCATCAGCATGCCTGTGAGGGCGATGGCGAAGCCGAGCACTATCGCCGGGCCGAATCCAACGCGCTTTGCCAGCGGGCGCGCGGTGAGCGAGCCAAGGAGCGCGCTGGCGCCGCCGACGGAAATGATGATCCCCATGAACGAAGGCGAGAGGCCGAGATCGCGCAGCATGAAGATCGTGTAGAGCGCTCCGAACGCGCCGGCCGTCAGGTAGAAGACGCCGACGGACAGCGCGGTGGCGATAAGCGGCGGACGTTGCGCGATCGCACGGAAGCCGATCACGAAATCGTCGCGCAAGGCGGCGATCGCCGATGGCCGCGCCGCCTGCTCCATGGTTTCGACTTTCGCCAGTTCGGATGCGCTGCCTGCCTCCTTCGGGATGCGGAACAGCCAGAAGGCCGACCAGAGGAAGGTCATCGCATCGACGATGATGGCGACGGGGGCCGTCAGCAGGTCGATCAGCACGCCCGCGACGCCCGGGCCGGTGAGCTCGGCGATGGACTCGGTCGACTGCAGGCGGGAGTTCGCCTCGACGAGCTGGTCCTTGCCGACAAGGCGCGGGAGGATGGAGACGTCGGCGTTGGCGAACAGTGCGCTGGCAAGGCCGCAAACCGCCGCGAGGATGCAGAGCAGCGGAAAGCTGAGCGCCTGGAAGTACCACGCGATCGGCGCGGCGATCACGGCGGTAAAGCGTATCAGGTCCATAGCGACCATGAGGCGGAGCTTGTTGGAGCGCTCGACGAAGCCGCCGCCGAACAGGCCGGAGAGGATGACGGGCGCGAGGCTGAGGGCGGCGAGGATCGCCGCCTCGACGGGGCCGGCCGAGAGGATGGTCACGGCGATGATGGGCAGGGCCGTCCGCGTGATGCGGTTGCCGAAGGCGGAGAGGGCCTGGGCGGCCCAGAGGCGGTTGAAGGACGCATGGCGCCACAGGGGCGAGGAGCGCCGCAGGAATTCGAACATTGGATTTTGCTTCCGAAAGGGAATTGCAGGCAGGCGCGGCGATCCAGCGATCGGGGCGCGCGGAGTGCTAGGCCGGGCTGGAACCCGGCGCGAAGGTGACGGTCGAGGCCCTCATGGCGCTCTCCAGTTGGAAGCGGGCGAGCTTCTGCGCCTGAATTGGTCCGAGGTCAACCGTCCGGCTACGACAGCCCTTCCCGGCCGATGGCGTAGAAGCGTTCCTTGCGCTGGGCGCGGAGGTCGTCGGGCGAGAGGCCAGTGAGGCCGGCGAGCGCTTCTTCGATCGCATCGCCTACCCGGGTGATCGCGTCCTTGGGATCGCGGTGGGCGCCGCCCATCGGCTCGGTGACGACGGCGTCGACGATGCGGAGCTTCTCGAGATCCTGGGCGGTGATCTTCATCGCTTCGGCGGTGTCTTTCGCGCGCTTGGCGTCGTGGAAGAGGATGGAGGCGGCGCCTTCGGGCGAGATCACCGAATAGACCGCGTGCTCCATCATCAGGACTTTGTTGCCGGAGGCGAGGGCTACGGCGCCGCCTGATCCGCCTTCGCCGACGATCACCGAGATCATCGGCGTGTCGACGGTGAGGCACGCTTCGATGGAGCGGGCGAGCGCTTCGGCCTGGCCGCGTTCTTCGCCGCCCTTGCCCGGGAAGGCGCCCGAGGTGTCGACCAGTGCGATCACCGGCAGGCCGAAGCGGCCGGCGAGTTCGATGAGGCGCACCGCCTTGCGGTAGCCTTCGGGTTTGCCCATTCCGAAATTGTGCTTGAGGCGAGTTTGCGTGTCGCGGCCTTTTTCGTGGCCGATGACGACGACAGGCCGCCCGCGGAAACGCGCGAGGCCGCCCATGATGGCGTCGTCGTTCATGAATTTGCGGTCGCCCGCCAGCTCGACGAATTCGTCGAACAGGCCTTCGACGTAATCCATGAAGTGCGGGCGGTCCGGGTGCCGGGCAACCTGCGTTTTCTGCCAGGCGTTGAGGTGGCTGTAGATGTGCTCGAGCTGCTTGGCGGCTTTCTCGCGCAGCTTCTCGACCTCGTCGCCGATGGAATCGCCGCCGGCGGTTTCGAGTTCCGCGATCTTCTTTTCGAGATCGGCGAGGGGCTTTTCGAAGTCGAGATAGGTGGAGACGGCCATGGGATGGCTCCGCGGCGGGAAATCAGTGGGCGGAGAGGTATATGCGAGCGGGTTTTGGGTCAAACGGGCGCCCCACCGGTAGTTAATGGAGTTGGGAGGTCTGCGACCGCTTCATCGCCACCACCACCACCACCACCACCACCACTACCACCATCACTACCATCAGCCGGGGCAGAGGCGGCGGCTTTCCCGCCGGCGCCGTCCGGCGCCTGCTGTTCCGCCCTGGCCTCCGCCTCAGCCACGAACTCGTCCTCCACCCTGTCCAGGAGCGCATCCCGCACCTCGTGTATTTCGGCGGGCCAGAAGTCCGCCGGACGGGTGCAGGTCGGGCACAGGCCCGCTTCCATGGCCAACTGATCGAATCTGACCCTCGACGTCAGCTCGTCGATCGCGTCGGCGGCGTGGCGCTCGAAAATGGTGAAACGCTCGCTGTTGTTCTTCCACCAGTCCATCATCCGCTCGCGATCCTTGCGCCAGCGGCCAGCGTCCTCGTCGTTCACGACCTTCTGCGCCTGTGCGAAGCGGATGGCGAAGCGAGCCGCCCGTTCGGCCTCGCCGAGCTGGCCCTGCTGGAGCAGGGCGTACGCCATCGCCATCGACAATTGATGCGCCGGCGCCGCCGCCATTTCCGGCCGCGTCCCGATGCCCATCGAGTCGGCGGACTGCATCGCCTCAACCGCGATCTCGCTGAACTGCTTCGCCTTGGCGGCGCGCTTTTCGGCTTCCTCATCCTGGCGCTTCCTGATCTCGGCGATCTGGGCCAGCACGGCCTTGGCGCGCTCCTCGTTCCGTTCGAAGGCGATGTGTTTCCTGCGCCAGCGGCCCTGCCCAGCCCAGTTGCCGAGCGTGGATAGCGATATGCCGAGATCGCGGGCGATATCGGCGTAGGCATCGCCCTTGCGCACGCGCGCCTCAGCGCTCTCTTTGAGGACCCGGATTTCGAGCGGGCTTCTTTGCATGGACATATGTCCCTCCTTTTCCGCCCGAGTATGAGTCCAGGTTCGGAGGGTGTTGGATAGGTTTGCCGCTGCGCGGTGCGCAGCGCTTGGATATGCGGGTGAATTGGCGCGGCGAGGTGTGGGATAATCTTGAAGGCCGGTTCCGAGCGGAAACCAGTCATCGGCGGTTTTTAGGGAAATGGTTGCTTTTCGCCGATTGCGGCCTCTGACAAACGCAGCAAGTGGCCGGGAAGGTTTGCCTCCGATCCGGCGTCGATCGCTAGCGCGCGAAAAGCAACCGCATAAGGCTACGGAACGCGGACGATAGCATCCGAGGCGGCGCGGTCTCGACCACGCGAGAAATCCGGGATGCGCGTCAGCAGCTCTCTTCCGCCCGCCAGCTCCTAGAAGCTGCGCTGCACGCTGACAAACCATTGCCGGCCGCGGTTGTAGGCGATCTCGGCATAGCCGCTGCCGGTCGACAGCGAGGAATTGCCCCCGATCGGGTAGACCTCATCGCCAATGTTGTTGACGGCCGCGATCAGGCTCCAGCCATCGTCGGGGGACCGCAGGGTCACGGACGCGTTCCACAGCGTCACGCTGTCGAGCTGCGCGATCTGGGGCGTGTTGACGGCGTCGAAGAAGGTCTGGTCCTGATAGAAGACGTCGACGCGCGGCGACACCGTCCACGCGTTCGCCATCGTCCACTCATATGCCAGGCCGGCATTGCCTTGCCATTCGGGGGAGAACGGCAACTTGTTGCCGACATTGATGCCCGAGGCCGCGTTGAGGCCCGTGACGGGATCGATAATGACGACGAGCTCGTCGATCGACGTGTCCAGATAGCCGACGCCGCCGTCGAACCGCCAGTCTCCGCCGAACGCCCAATTCCATTCGATCTCGCCGCCGTCGATGCTGGCCGCGCCGGTGTTGGTAAGATAGGGCGCCGCGCCGAGGCGGTAGGTGAGCTGCAGGTCGGTATAGTCGGTGGAGAACGCCGCCAGGTTGATGCGCAGCGTCTGGTCGAGCAGGTCGAGCTTGGCGCCGACCTCGGTCGATTCCGCCGTTTCCGGATCGAACGGCTGGAAGAGAGCCAGCCTCGCCGGAGGCTCCGGAGGCGGGTTGGCGTTGAAGTGGCTGTTCCAGCCCCCGCCCTTGAAGCCCTCCGCATAGCGAACATAAGTCATCACCTCGTCCGACCAGCGATAGCTGATCGTCCCCGACGGGGTGAAACTCGAGAACTTCCGCTCGTAGAGCTGGATCGGGATCTGCGGCGTGGCGATGGCGGGAAGCAGGACGAACTGCTCGGGGAAGGAGCCCTTGGTATCTTCCGTGTAGCGGCCTCCAAGCGTGAACGAGAGCCGGTCGGTGACGTCCCACGTCCATTCGGTAAACACCGCCCAATTGGTGTTCGATGCAATGTTGTCGTCGGTTTCGCGCTGGAGGCCCGGCGGCGGACGGAGTTCGACCAAGACGTCGTCTTCGGATTCGCCGTCGAAATAGTATGCGCCGAAGACGCCATGCAGCCGATCGGTTTCAAACAGCAGCTGGAACTCCTGGCTCCAGTCATGGCTGTCGACGTCATAGGAGGTGTGCAGGATCGTGAGCGGCGTGTTGTCCGCATCGCGCGAGCCGAACCAGTCCATGCTGCGATAGGCCGTGACCGACTTGAACGACAGGACGTCGTTAAGATCGTATTGCAGCACGACGCTCGCGCCCCACAGCTCAAGCTTGCTCGCCAGCGGGAACGTCCCGTTGGCCACGAACGGACCGTCGTTCCAGGAATTGTTGGCGCAGCGCGGGTCGTGATCGGGGCCCTGCGGCACCGGGCTCGCAACGCTGGCCATGCCGGGGCATCCCGCCGCGAACGATGCTGCGCGCGGGAAAGCCGCGCCGTTGGGCGGCGTCGCAAAGAGCGGCAGTCCGTTATTGATGGCGGCGAACACCAGAGGCGAGCCGTTCTCGTCCGAGTGCGTATAATGACCCTGAACCCGGACCGTCAGACGATCGGTCGGCTCGAAGATGATCTTGCCGGTGTAGGTCTGCGTGTTGGTGTCGCCGAGGTCCTCGCCCGTGGGACGCAGCACATAGCCGTCCTGCACGCGCGCGCCCGCCGTCCAGCGGCTGCGTACGCCCTCGCCAAGGGGAAGATCGACGGCGGCGAAGAGGTCGATGAGAGTGTCTTCGCCGGCTCTGACGCGCGCCGTGCCGCCCGGCTTGTCGCCCGGGTCCGTGGTCGTCAGCACGATCGCGCCGCCGATCGTGTTGCGGCCGAAGAGCGTACCCTGCGGCCCGCGCAGCACCTGGATTCCGGAGACGTCCCGGAAGTCCATCGTCGTGCCCATGCCGCCCGCCTGATAGACGTCGTCGATGTAGATGGCGACGCCCGGATCGACCGTGGAGGTCGGGTCGGTCTGCCCGATGCCGCGGATGAAGACCTGCGAAGAAGCGTTGTTGCCGGCGAGCGGCGCGTTGTTTGCGAACTGCAGATTGGGCGTCACTTCATCGAGCCGGTCGGTGGTGAGGACCTGCCGCTCCTCGAGCGCCTCGCCGGTATAGGCCGTCACCGAGACCGGGGTGTCCTGCAGATCTTCCGACCGCCGCCGCGCCGTCACGATGACCCTGTCGAGCCCATCCTGGGGCGCCTGGGCCTCCGGGGCTTGCTGCGCCCAGGCAGTCTCCACCTTTGCGGTGAACGCCAGGACGCTGGCCAAGCTCAGGAACAGTGTGCGATTCAAACGATAGTTCATTTCCACCCCTTCCGCGTTCTTATGATTTTCTCGCCAATGGCCGACCCGCTGTTGCGGTATTGAAGGCTTCCCCTGCCACGCGAAGCGGCGGCCCGCCGTTCCATGCCCTCCCGGGGTTGGGCGCAACTCCCTCCAGTATCATTCCTACCCCCGGCTGCCTTCGCCGCGCGATGGACGGAGCGTCAAAAAACTTGGACAAAACGATCGCCCCGGTGCTACGCTGCAAAGCGGAAGGACGGAGGCCGTCGTTGGCTACGCAGTTCTTTCTTTACGGCGAGCAACCGAAATCCGCGGGCGATCTCTACGCCCATCTGGAGCCTTTGGCCGCCAGAAGCCTGCCGGCGAATTGGATCATTCAGCCCCATTCGCATCGGGATCTTCATCACGTTTTTCTGTTTCTGCGGGGCGGCGGGATCGCGCACGCGGACGACCGCACGATCGATTGTAGTCCGCCTTGTATTCTGATCGTTCCAGCGGGCGTCGTGCACAGTTTTCGTTTTGAGAAAAACAGCGTCGGAACCGTGCTGACTTTCTCCGATCCTCTGCTGAGGCTCGTCTCTTCCCGCTGTCCTGACGTAGCAACCGCTTTTGAACGGACGCTTTGCGTGCCTGCTTTCGAGAAGAAACAGCTCGACGCCGCGCTGCGGGAGCTCGAGCTGGAGCTGGGATGGGCCGCGCCGGCGCACGAGTTTGCGGTCGAGTCGCTTTTGTCCACCATTCTCATATGGGTGCACAGGCTGTATCACTGCGCCCAGCAAAAGGCTCAGACGGCGGTCGGCCCGCGCGCCATGCTTGTCGCGCGCTATCGCGCGCTGGTGGAAAAGCGCTTTCGCGAACATCCCTCCATGGAAGAGAGCGCGCATGCCCTGGGCGTCACGCCTGCGCGGCTGCGCAATGCATGCAGATCGCTGACCGGCGCTCCGCCCGGCGAGATCCTGAAGGCGCGCTTGAACCTGGAGGCCCAAAGGCTGATGCGCTTCTCCGATCTGGGCATCGGCCAGATTGCGCTCCAATTGGGTTTTGAGGACCCCGCATATTTCTCGCGCTTCTTCACGAAAATGAGCGGGTCGTCTCCGCGCGCCTTCCGCATCAGGATGCATCAGGAGACGGAAAAGGCGGGCCCTTGATATCGCCGGCCGCGCCAGCCGAACGACCGATTTGGGCCAATCCCGGCCTCACGACAGATTGGTTACGAACGATTGCTTCGAGCATTTCCGGCCGTTCAATGCGAGTTGTTTTCGGATTTCGCACTACCTCTTTTTCAAGGTGGCTGACAACGCCGGATCAGGCCCTCA
>Ga0210377_10004232_pt1 | contig 12125 bp, 8 predicted proteins | sample PLM4_65_b1redo_FD_155480 | JGI IMG/M metagenome (GOLD analysis project Ga0210377, IMG submission 155480) | Groundwater sediment microbial communities from an aquifer in East River, Colorado, USA - PLM4_65_b1 redo | ecosystem: Environmental > Terrestrial > Soil > Riparian zone | place: USA: East... | reverse complement strand
ACCGGCATGTTCGCGTCGAGCAGGACCAGGGGGTAGGGCCGGCCCTCGCGCTCCGCGGCCTCCATCTCCTCGAGGGCGGCCCGCGCGCCGGCGACCGCTCTCGGCCGCATGCGCCACTGGGTCAGCACTTCCTCCAGGATGCGGCGGTTCGTCGCGTTGTCGTCTACCACCAGCACGCGCAGCCCGCGCAGGCGCGCGGGCAGGCGGGACGCGGCGGCGCGCGACGGCCCGGTGGCGACGGCGAAGCGCGCGGAGAAGCGGAACCGGGAGCCCCGACCGGGCTCGCTCTCCACGGTGATGCGGCCACCCATGAGCTCGACGAGCTGGGCCGAGATCGAGAGGCCGAGGCCGGTGCCCCCGTACTCGCGGGTGGTCGAGCCGTCGGCCTGGGCGAAGGCCTCGAAGATCAGCTCCTGCTTGTCGCGCGGGATGCCGATGCCGGTGTCCACGACCAGGAACCCCAGCACGACGGCTCCCGCCTCCTCTGCCTCCTTCTCGACCTGCACCACCACCTCGCCCCGGTCGGTGAACTTGATCGCGTTTCCCACGAGGTTGACGAGGACCTGGCGGAGCCGCGGCGCGTCGCCCACGAGGCGGTCGGGCACATCGGGGGCGATGCGCCCGGCGAGTTCGAGGCCCTTCTGGTGGGCCCGCAGGCCCAGCGTCCGCAGGGTGTCCCCCAGCGCCTCCCGCGGGTCGAACTCCGCCGGGAGAAGCTCGAAGCGCCCCGCCTCGATCTTCGAGAAGTCGAGGACGTCGTTGATGAGCCCCAGCAGCGAATCCGCCGAATCCTTCAGGGTGACGACGTACTCCCGCTGCTCCGGGCGCAGGTCGGTGTCGAGGAGCAGCTCGGCCATTCCGATCACCGCGTTCATCGGGGTCCGGATCTCGTGGCTCATGTTGGCGAGGAAATCGCCCTTCGCCCGGCTCGCCGCCAGGGCCGCTTCCCGCGCGTGCCGCAGCTCCTCCGCGGCCCGCCTCTGCTCGGTCACGTCGCGCGCCATCGCGTAGACGAGCCCCTCGTCGGGGAGCGGTGTCGACTTCCAGGCCAGCCAGCGGTAGGAGCCGTCTTTGCACCGGTACCGGTTCTCGAAGAGGACCGACGCGGTGCCCCCCGCCACCGCCCCCGCCTCGGCCGCGGTCACGTCCCGGTCGTCCGGGTGGACGAACTCGACGTAGGGCCGCGACATCAACTCGGCGGCGGTGAAGCCCAGGGTCTTCTCCCAGGCCGGGTTCAGCCGGCGGAAGGTGCCGTCGAGAGAGGCGATGCAGAGCATGTCGGGCGACGTCTCGAAGAGCGTCCCGATCTCCGACTCCGCGCGCTTGCGCTCGGCGAACTGGCCGATCTGGCTGCCGATCGTGGCCAGCATCTCCAGGAGCTCCTCGTCGGGCCGGGCGATCTCGCGGCTGAAGAACTCCAGCACGCCGAGGACCTGCTCGCCGAGCACGACGGGGGTGCCCAGGGCGCCGCGCAGGCCCTCCCGGCTCGCGACCTTGGCGCGGGGGAAGTTGTCGTCGCCCGAAACGTCGGGGATGAAGGCGGGCCGGCGGCTCTCCCACACCCGCCCCGGCAGGCCCTCTCCCGGCGCGAAGGCAAGCCGCCGGCTCGCCTCCTCGAACCCGGGAAACGCCAGGCCGGGCGTCTGCCAGGTCTCCACGCACCGCAGGACGCCCGCGGCGGCGTCCGCCCGCCACAGGCCGCCGTGGTCCCAGCTGAGCGCCTCACAGATCGCCTGCAGGACCCGGGGCGCCGCCTCGGCGAGCGAGGAGCTCTCGGCGAGCGCGCGCGCCACGGCGTACTGCGCGTGCAGCCGGCGGACCGCCTCGCTCTCCGGCAAGGGGGACGTCACCTTCGACGCTCCAGGGTTGGGCCTATGGCGAGTCTAGCAGACGTCACGGTCCGGGCCTCGAGTCGATCGCGGCGTCGCGGCGGTCCTCGGCCCCCGGTAGAATGGCACCCGTCACTCCCTGAAGCCCATCGGCCCCGCCAGCCAGAACGGAGCGGACGTGAGAGATCGCGCGCGCGAGGTGGTCGTGACCGGCACGGGCGTCGCCTGCCACATGGGCGACGACTGGCCGGCCATCGAGGCGGCGCTGCGCGAGGGGCGCGCCACGCCCTTCGCGCGCTGGCCGGCGGCGGTCGAGCAGGGCACGCAGTGCGAGCTGGTCGGCCTCTACCCCGGCGATCTCGCGCCCGAGGGCCTCGGGATCGCGAAGGCGCAGGCGCGCTTCATGGGCCGCGCGGCGCTCCTGGCCCTGCGCGCGGCGCGGCTCGCACTCGGGCAGTCGGGGATCGCGACTCGCGGCCTCGCCGTCGTCGTGGGCAGCGGCACCGGCGACGTGGCGACGCACCGCGAGGTGGCCACGCGGCTGGGCCGGACGGAGGGATCGCGGAAGGTGTCGCCGACCGTCATCCCCCGCCTCATGGCCTCGACCGTCCCCGCGAACCTGGCTTCCGTCCTCGGGGCGACCGGCCCGTCCTTCACCGCCGCCGCGGCCTGCGCCGGGGGCGCCTACAACCTCCTCCTCGCGGCCCAGCTGGTGGAGAGCGGCCACGTGGACGCGGCGCTCGCGGGCGGCGTGGAGGTCGCGGACGTCCACTTCCACGCCGGGTTCGATGCGATGCGCGCGTACACCACGCGGGACAACGACCGGCCCGAGCGGGCCTCGCGCCCGTACGCCGCCGACCGGGCCGGCTTCGTCTTCTCCGAGGGCGCCGGGGTCCTCGTGCTCGAGACCCGCGCCGGGGCCGAGGCCCGGGGCGCCGCGATCCTGGGGGCCCTGCGGGGCTTTGGCATGTCCTCGGACGGCACCGGCAACATGGTGGCCCCCTCGTCCGAGGGGGCGGAACTCGCCATGCGCCGGGCCCTCGCTCACGCGGGGGTGTCCCCCGCTGATGTCGACTACGTCAACACCCACGCCACCTCGACACCGGTGGGCGACGTGTCGGAGGTGCGGGCGATGCGGCGCGTGTTCGGGGAGCGCCGCGTCGCGTACTCCTCGACCAAGGGCTACACCGGCCACCCCGTCTCCGCCGCCGGGCCCATCGAGGCGATCTTCACGCTGGCCATGCTCCGCGGCGGCTTCATCGCGCCCTGCGTCAACGCGGAGCCGCTGGACCCGGAGCTTCTGGACTATCCGCCGGTCGTGCGGCCGGAGTCGCGTCCCCTCCGGACGGCGCTGTCGAACTCCTTTGGCTTCGGGGGGACGAACGTGACCCTGGTGCTGGGCCGGGACTGAGCCCGCGCCCCGGACGCCCTACGTGCGATCCTCGAGGTGCCGGAGCGCCTCCTCGGCCTCGCGGCGGACGACGAACGCGCGGTCCCACTCGTGGGCCTCGTCCCGGCCGAGGATGCGGAGGACGGCGAGGCGGACGCGCTCCTCCTGAGCGGGGGTCAGGTAGGCGGCGCGGACCAGCTTGCCCAGGCTCCGCACGGCCTTCGCCCGCACGGCGGGCTGGACGTCGGACAGCGTGCGGAAGAGGGCCTCGAGGATCTCCGCGCGTCGGTCTTCGGCCAGCTGGGTCGCGGGGACGGCCTCGGCGATCTTGCCCAGGGCCCGGGCCGCGCTGTCGCGGACTTCCTTGTCGGGGTGCATGAGGGAGCCGATCACCTCGGGGAGCGCCTCCCGCACCGCCGGGTCGTGGACCTTCCCCACCGCGAAGAGCGCGAACGACCGGCTGTAGGGGTCCTCGGTCGCGATGACCCGCCGCAGCGCGGGCAGCGCCGCCTGCCCGACGTAGGCGAGCGTGCGCGCGAGGTAGAGGTGGCTCTTGATGTCGGAGCCCTTCATCAGGTCGAGGAGCTGGGCGATGACGCGCGGCCCCTGCCCGGCGAGAACGGCGACCCCGCGGTCGAGCAGCGGCTGCAGGTCGGGCCGGTCGGCGGTGTCCACGTAGAAGAGCGAGCAGAGCTCCTCCACCGCCCTGCGGAAGTCCGCCTCGGGCAGGCTCCCCAGGTGCGATTTCAGGTACTCGAGCCCCTCCGCGATGCGCTCCGGGCGTTCGTTCTGCAGGGACTGGAGGGCGGCGGCGAGGCTGTCCAGGCTCATGGCTGCCTCCGGCTGAGGTGGATCGTCTTCATCGCGGGAAGTACGCGGGCTCGTTCCCCGGCTTCCACTTGATGTTGCAGCCGAGGCTCGGCCGCTGGACCTCTGGCGCCGGCCGGCCCTCGAGCGCCGCGTCGAGAGCCCTTCGCAAGTCCTCCCCGGTCACCGGCACGCCGTTCCCGGGCCGGCTGCCATCCATCTGCCCGCGATAGAAGAGCCGCCGCTCGCGATCGAAGAGGAAGAAGTCCGGCGTGCACGCGGCGCCGTAAGCCTGCGCGACCTCCTGCGTCTCGTCGAAGAGGTAGGGGAAGGCGTAGCCGGCCGCCTTCGCCTCCTGCGCCATGCCCTCGGGCCCGTCCTCGGGGTAGGCCCGCGCGTCATTCGACGCGATGGCCACCACCGCGACACCGCGCTGCCGGTACTCGGCGGCGAGCGACGCGAAGCCCGCGCGGACGTGCTTCACGAACGGGCAGTGGTTGCAGATGAAGGCGACGAGGAGCGCGGGAGAGCCGTTGAAGCCCGCGAGGGACCATGCGCGGCCAGAGGGATCCTTCAGCTCAAACGAGGGAGCCTTCGCTCCCAGCGGCAGCATCATCGTGGACGCGGTCTGGGCCATGAACCCTCCTCTCAGTCTAGCCTAGCGCCGCGACCAAAGGTCCTCGAGGTCCTCACCCCACGGGAAAAAGAACGGGCGCGACGAACTGCCCGTCGCGCCCGTGCCGGTGTCCGTCTTCGTGCCGTGCCAGCGGCGCGGCACCGCGGGCGGCCCGGCTGCTGCCCCGTCGGGGTGCATGGCCCGGGATGCCGGTCGAGGAGCTCTATCGCCTCTCCGGTCGGCCCGTGGGCGTTCGGGATGGACGGCCACCGGCCGCCCTTCCATCCCTCCCGTCTAGCCCCAATCTAGGCCGGGGCCCCGGCTCCCGCAAGGGAAATCGGATGCCCCCGCGCTACTCCTCTTTCAGCATCCGCCGGGTGTAGCCGGCGGCGACGAGCTGCTCGTAGGCCTCCCTCACCTCGGCCGGGACGTCCTGCAGGACCGACCAGCCCTTCCGGCCGTAGACGGTGAGCCGCTGGAGGTCCCCCACCATGATGTGGATGACGTCGTCCTTGCCGATGTTGCCAGTCGGGTACGCGTCGAAGGCGATCTGGGGAGAGGTCACGACGACCTCGAGCTCCGGCCAGCGCTGCCGGAACGTCGCCAGCGTGCGGCGCTCCATGTACGGCTTCTGGACCGCGATCGCCTTTCCCGGGTGCAGGCCCTTGTCCGCCAGCATCTGCCGCGAGAAGTCCACGTTCTCGCCGGTGTTCGTGGAACGAGCCTCGATCAGGATGCGGTCGCGAGGCACGCCCCGGCCCACGGCGACGTCGGCGAAGACCTCGGCCTCCGAACGGCTCCACATGGCGCTCGTCAGCGCCCCGAGGTGGCCGGAGAACACGAGGAGCGGCGCCCAGCCGCCGAGGAACACCTCGGCCCCGCGCTCCGCCACCCGCGTGTCGTGGCTCCCGAGGACGATGATGCAGTCGGCCTTCTCGAGCGCGTGCCCGACGTGGTGGTAGTCCCAGACGATCCGCGCCCAATCGTCGATGCTCACGGACGGCCATGATGCGGGAGACCGCGGGCGCCCCGCAACCCGGGACGTGGGCAGGGCCGATCGAGGGGCGGCGGGAGTATGCTCCGCGCATGGCACGCAAGATCGAGAAGCCGACCATCATCCAGTCGGCGGGCAACAAGCCGAAGCGGATCGAGGAGTTCGTGGGGCGCGTGAACACGGGGACGGCCGGGGCGAGCGTCGCCCGGATGACGAGCCCGGCGGGCTGGGTCGAGCCCGGTCAGAAGCCGGAGTTCGACGAGTACACGCTGGTCCTCCGCGGCACGCTCCGCGTCGAGACGCGAGAGGGCTCGCTCGACGTCCACGCGGGACAGGCCGTCATCGCCCCGCGAGGCGAGTGGGTGCGCTACAGCACGCCGGAGGCCGGCGGTGCCGAGTACGTCGCGGTGTGCGCGCCGGCCTTCTCGCCGGACACCGTCCACCGCGACCAGGAGTGACGCCATGCGGTGCGCGATCGCGTTCGTCGCGCTCGTCTCCCTCCTGCCGGCCGTCGGGACGCCGGCCGAGCCGTCCGCGGCGGTCTTCCCTCCCGGCTGGAGGCAGGGCTGGGCCCGCGGCGTGGAGGGCCGGAAGCTCTCCTATCGCTGGGGCTATCCCGGCTTCGCCGTGTCTCTGCTGTGCCGCGCCGTCGATGAAACGTGGGCGATCGAGTGGGAAGGCGAACCGGCACCGGCGGTCTCTCCCGACGAACCGGTCACGTACGTCTTCCACGTCGGCCTGAACAGCGGCACGTCTCCGCACCGCTTCGAGCTGCAGCTCGACCGCCGCCCGCTCGTCACGTTCGACACGGCCGGCGGGACCGGGAACCGCGCGTGGACGGTCGAAGGCCGGGACGGCGCGCGGCTCCAGCTCCTGACGACGCGCATCGGCGGCTTCGACGAGCGCTTCGGCTTCCTGGCCCTGACGGTGCCCCGCCAGCGGCTCGGGGACGGCCCCCCGCGCTTCCGCATCGTGCCGGAGGCCGCCGGGAGCCAGGACTACGTGCTCGTCTTCGAGGAGCCGGTCAGCGAGTGGGCGAAGGTAGTCGCGGAGGAGGCGATCCTGAAGGGCGGACAGCGGCTGCTCACCGCCGACGTCAGCCACCTCGGCCCCGCCCAGCCGGTCGTGGTGAGGGCCGCGGGCCGCGAGGTTCACCGCGGCGAGCTGGGCACCGGCCACACGCGCATCGCGATCGGCGTGCCCGACGGCGTGACGGACTCGGTGCGGGTGGAGATCCAGGCCGCGGAAAGCGCCATCCTGGACGAGTCGGTCGCGCTGCGTCCGGTCGCAACGCGCGCGTTCCACGTCATCCCCCACTCGCACGTGGACATCGGCTACTCCGACCCGCAGCCTGAGGTGGAGCGCAAGCAGTGGGCGAACTTCCGTGACGCGCTCGCGCTCTTCCCGAAGACGAAGGACCTGCCGGCCGAGGCGCGCTTCCGCTGGCAGGCCGAGGGTCTCTGGGCCGTGGAGAGCTTCCTCGAGCAGGCGACGGAGGCCGAGCGCCGCGAGTTCGCCGAGGCCGTGAAGCGCGGCGACCTGGAGCTGCCCGCCAACCTGACGAACATCCTGACCGGCCTCTGCCACCCCGAGGAGCTCGCCCGATGGACGGACGCGTCGCGCCGCCTGAAGCGGCGCTACGGGATCGAGACGAGCCCGGTCGCGATGCACACGGACATCCCCGGCCTCGCCTGGCCGACGGTAACGGCGCTGGCGAAAGCCGGCGTGCGCTACTTCTCGAGCGGGCCGAACTACATGCCGAACCTGAAGCCCGACGGCGGCGACCGGATCGGATCCACGCTCGTGGAGCACGGCGACCGGCCCTTCTGGTGGGTTTCGCCCTCGGGCCGGGAGCGCCTCCTGATGTGGGTCGCCGGCCGCGGCTACTCCTGGTTCCACGGCGCCAACGTCGGCCACACCGCCGACGCCGCCGCGCGCGGGATCCTCGACTACTCGCGCGAGCTCACGGAGCGCGGCTACCCGTACGAGATCGTCCAGGTGCGCTACACGGTCGGCGGAGACAACGGCCCGGTGGACCCGAGGCTGCCCGAGCTCGTGGCGGGCTGGAACGCGCGTTACCAGACCCCGCGTCTCGTCCTCGACTCGGTGCAGGGCCTCTTCGAGGCCTTCGAGCGGCGGTACGGAGAGTCTCTGCCCGAGAAGCGGGGCGACCTGACCCCGTACTGGGAAGACGGGGCGATTTCGAGCGCGGGCGAGGAGATCCTGGCGCGGGCCGCCGCCCGGCGGCTGGTCCAGGCTGAGGCGCTCTGGGCGATGACCGACCCGGCCGCGTTCCCGCGCGACCAGGCCGAGGAGGCGTGGCGCCAGCTGCTCCTCTGGCACGAGCACACCTGGGGCGCCGCCGCGAGCATCTCGGAGCCGGACCGCCCGGACGTGGTGGCGCAGTGGGACTACAAGCGGGCTTTCGCGGTCGAGGCCGACCGCAGGTCGCGGGCGCTCCTCGACGAGGCCTCGGGCCGCCCGGGCGGGCCAACGGCCGATTCGACCTTCGCGGTCGTCAACACGCTCTGGCGTCCGCGAAGCGGCCTCGTGCTTCTCCCGGCCGATCGCTCCCGCGCGGGCGACCGGGTCGTCGTCGAGGGCGCGACCCGTGGTGAGCGCCGCGCGGCGCCCAGCCAGCGGCTGGCCGACGGCTCGCTCGCGGTGGCGGTGACCGACGTGCCGGCGCTGGGCGGCGTGACGCTGCGCATCGCCCCGGGCCGGCCGGAGCGACCTGCCGGGCACGCCAGCGCCTCGGGCATGACGCTCGAGAACCCCGCACTCCGCGTCGAGCTGGACCCGCGGACGGGCGCCATCCGCCGCCTCGTCCACCGCGCGCGCGGCCGGTCGGCGGGCGCCGCACGCGATACGGAGCTCGCTGGGCCTTCGGGTCTCGCGCGCTACCGCTACGTCCCGGGCCGCGATCCCGCCGAGGCAGAAGACGCCGGCCCGGTCACGATCACCGTCGAAGAGGCCGGGCCCCTCGTCGCCGTGCTGCGGGCCGAGGGCCCCGCCCCCGGCGCGAGAGGCGCCGTGACACGGTACCGACTCGTGGCAGGATCGGATCGTCTCGAAGTCGAGTTCCTCCTCGACAAGCTCCCGGTCCGCACCAAGGAGAGCGCTCACCTCACGTTCGACTTCGCGGTCGACGGCGGTGGCCTGCGGATCGACCAGGGCTGGAACCTGATGGACCCGGCGAAGGATGCCCTCCCCGGCTCCTGCCGCGACTTCGTGGGCGTGCACGGCGCGCTTGACGCCGCGGGCCCGAAGGGCGGGATTGCCCTCGGCGTCCTCGATAGCCCGCTCCTGGAGCTGGGCGGCCTCGTGGACGAGCGGCCGAACCCGGCCGGCATCCGGCACTGGAAGCAGGAGCCCAACGCGGGCACGACCGTGCACGCCTACCTGCTCAACAACCACTGGCACACGAACTACAAGGCCGAGCAGGAAGGCCGGCTGCGCTTCCGCTTCGTGCTGCGGCCGCACGGCCCCGAGCCGCCGGCCGAGATCACGGCCCTGAGCCGCGATCTCGAGCAGCCGCTGCTCGTGTTGCCGGGAGGCGAGCTCTTCCGGAGCGCCGCACCGAAGCTGGAAGCCGATCCCGCCGTCCAGGTCGTGGCGCTGCGCCCGGCCGGCGAGGGACGATCGCGGCTCGTGCGCCTCCTGAACGCGAGCGATCGCCCGCAGACCGCCCGGTTGGCCGGAGGTTCTCCGGTCGCCTTGCAGCCCTGGGAGATCCTCACGCTGCGGATCGAGTGAGGCGGCTACTCCGCTTTCGGCACCGGCGGCGGGCCGTCGGGAACGGATGCCCTGTAGACGAACCCCTCAGTCTTCTTCGCGAACTCCGCCCGCACCGCCTCGCGCGCCGCGGGGTCGTCGAAGAGATCCACCATGGTCGAGGCCAGGGTCTTCGCGGCCAGCACCAGGCCCTTGTGGCCGATCGACGTGCCGCCCGCGGCCACCACCGGCCAGGCGTGCCACGGCACGCCGCGCGGGGCGGTGGCCACGGACACGTGGAGGGTGGGCACGTTCCAGCTCACGTCACCCACGTCCGTCGAGCCGCCCTCCTGCGCCTGCCCCTCGAGCGACCCTATGGTCGCGTCCATGCCGATCGGCTCCACGCCCGCGGCCTTCTGCAGCTCGCGCGCGAACGCGTCCTCCTCCGGCGTGTAGGCGATCGGACCCAACCGGCGCAGGTTCGCGTCGAGGAGCCGCGCCCCGGTCTCGTTGACCAGGACCTCGTAGTCGCCGGCCTGGACGGTCAGCTTGCCCTCGACGCCCGCCATGAGCGCGGCCCCCTGCGCGACCTGGCGCAATCGTGCGAGGACGTCGTCGACCCCCTTGCGCTCGAAGTCGCGCGCCCAGAGCCACAGCTTCGCGTGGTCGGGCACGACGTTGGGCACGTCGCCGCCCTCCTGGATCACGTAGTGCATCCGCACGGTCGGCTTCACGTGCTCGCGCATCATGTTGACACCGTGGGTGAAGAGCTCGAGCGCGTCCACCGCGCTGCGGCCGTTCCAGGGATCGTAGGCGGCGTGGGCGGTGCGGCCCTTGAACTCGACCACCATGTCCACCAGGGCCTGACCGCTCCGCATGTCGGCGCGCGTGCGATCGGCCGGGTGCCACGCGAGGGCCACGTCCACGTCCCTGAAGAGCCCCTCCCGAGCCATGTAGACCTTGCCGCCGATCGCCTCCTCGGCCGGCGTGCCGTAGTAGCGCACGGTGCCGGCGAGCTTCCCGGCCGCGAGAAGCTCCTTCACGGCGATCGCCGCGCCCAGGCTGGCGGCGCCGAACAGGTTGTGCCCACAGCCGTGGCCGGGCGCGCCCGCCTGCAGCACGGCCCGCTCGGGGACGGCCTTCTGCGAGAGGCCCGGCAGCGCGTCGTACTCGCCGAGGACGGCGATCACCGGCCGGCCGTGGCCGTAGCTCGCGACGAAGGCGGTCGGCATGCCGGCAACGCCGCGCTCGACGCGGAAGCCCTGCTTCTCCGCGTAGTCGGCGAGGAGCGCGGCCGAGCGCGTCTCGCGCAGCGCCGTCTCGGCGAAGGCCCACACCTGGTCGGCGAGGGAGACGAGGTCGGTCCGGCGGGCGTCGATCGAGGCGGCGACCGCCTGCTTCTTGCGGATGTCGGCCTTCGAGACGACGGGCGGCAATACGGGCGCGGCGGCAAGCAGGAGGGCGGCGGCGAGGACGCTCATCTTCGTTGCTCCGTTGGAAACGACGGCATTCTAGGCGAAGCGACGGCTCACGAGCTTGTCCACCTGATACCATAGTGGCCGGGGCGTGACTCGCGGGAGGAGCCGGGCGTGCGCTCGACGATCCGCGTGGCCGGTTTCGTCGTGCTGGCGTCCGTCGCGCCACCCTGGCTCGCGGCGGCGCAGGATCTCGCCCCGTCGCCACGCCCCCCCACCGCTCGCCGGTACCCGATCCGCGACTCCATCGACCGCGCGATCGAGGCCGTGCTGCTCGCGCACGAGAAGCCCTGCGAGTGGGCCAAGATGATGGGCGTGCCGTGCTTCCCGGTGAGCGTCGAGCAGGAAGGCCCACGCTTCTCCGTGGCCGAGGCGCTCCGGCGCTACCGCGGCACGGGCTCCGCCGCCCCGGGCCCGCCTACGGTCTCGGAGCTGCAGCACCAGCTCTCGGGCGCGCCGCTCTCGGCCTCGGGCGGAGTCGGCTTCGACCCGGTGTGCACCACGAAGAACCTGCTGAAGAAGATCTCGGGCAAGAACACCACCTTCCATCTCTACCGGATGTGGGACGCGCGGGGGGAGCGCCCGATGCTGACCGATCGCGTGCTCGATCCGAAGACCTACGCCGCGAACCTCGACGTCCACTACGAGTACATGGGAGAGTTCGACGGCGAGTGCGAGGCCGTGGCGGCCTGGCGGAAGGCCCTCCGCAAGGCCACCGAAAAGCAGCCCCTGCCCGACGACTGGGACGAGGCGAAGGAACCCCCTCCGCCCTGACGCGGCTTCAGATATGCTCACGCCGTCGAATGACACCGAGGAGGCCGCCATGTCCGAGAAGAGCCTGGGACGACGTGACTTCGTGAAGCTCGCCACGGGGGGCGCCCTCGCGCTGCCGGCCCTCGGCGCCCGCGCCGCCGCCCAGGCGTCCGGCACCCCGCCGCGGCCGGCGAAGAAGAAGGCCCTCTTCGTCTACGGCGGCTGGGACGGCCACGAGCCGGCCAAGTGCCGCGATCTCTTCGTGCCCTGGATGCAGAAGACGGGGTTCGAGGTCGTGGTCTCCGGCACCCAGGCGCCCTACGCGGACGCCGCCCTCATGAAGACGATCGACCTCGTCGTCCAGGTCTGGACGATGGGCACGATCGCGAAGGAGCCCCTGAAGGGCCTGCTCGACGCGGTCAAGGGCGGGACCGGTCTCGCCGGCTGGCACGGCGGTCTCGGGGACGCCTATCGCCAGGAGACCGAGTACCGCTACATGGTCGGCGGGGACTGGGTCGCGCACCCCGGTGGCATCATCCATTACGAG
>Ga0210377_10004231_pt1 | contig 12126 bp, 10 predicted proteins | sample PLM4_65_b1redo_FD_155480 | JGI IMG/M metagenome (GOLD analysis project Ga0210377, IMG submission 155480) | Groundwater sediment microbial communities from an aquifer in East River, Colorado, USA - PLM4_65_b1 redo | ecosystem: Environmental > Terrestrial > Soil > Riparian zone | place: USA: East... | reverse complement strand
TGAGTATCTGGGGGAGGGCACTGCGAATCAGCCGGTGGCTCATGGGCTTCCTCCTGCTCGGGGCAGGGTGAGACATGGAAACAATCGGCGGCGCACGCTAGAACGAGTCTCTAAGTATAGTGCGTGGACGTCAAGGGGTTTTTCGGAGCTCTTTGAGTGACCGTACGGTGAACCGAGAACCCCCCTGGTTGGGTCGAGGGCTGGCGCGGTACTCCCCAGGGCTCCCATTGGCCGTATCTGCCCCTTCCAGCCTCGTGCCCGGTTCGGGGTCGCCGTGGGCCCGTCTCCAGCCCTCGCCAGTCACGCCTGGCGGGCCGAATTGCGCACCGGGCTTTCCTGCGCGCTTCACCTCAAGGGGTATGGGAAGTGCGGAAGCCCCGACGATTCTTCGCCCGCATCAGGATGTTACCCTGGATTATTCCTGAACTCGCTTCGCACGACGGAACGGCCCCCTCACCCTGTCCCTCTCCCGTCACCCGTTGCATTGGGAAGAGCAACGGGTCCCCGGGAGAGGGAACGAAGAATTGGCCCCTCTCCCTCGACGGGAGAGGGCGCGGGTGAGGGTGACATCAGGGATTCGTGAATAATCCGGGTTACGGGTTCTACTCCTCCAGATTCTCACACACCCTGCGGGCGCTTCGGGGAAGCCGCTGTGTATCGAGAAATATCATCAGGAGAAAGGCCAGAAGAGCACAGAGCGGGACCTTCCTCTCCGGATGCGGATCACGCCTGCCCACGTCTCCACAGCAGGCCCAGTCCCAGGATGGAGGCCAATGTCACCCCACCCGCCAGTGCGTACGCCGCTGCCACCCCGAACCATTCCGCGATCGTGCCGACGAAGATTGAGCCGAGGGGCGTGATGCCGACAAACACAAAGGCGTAGAGGCTCATGATCCGGCCGCGCATCCGATCCGGGACCACCAGTTGGAGCGTGCTGTTGCAGCTCGCCAGGAACACGATCTGCGAGAACCCCACCAGGGTCAGGACGAACATGGCGGCCCAGAAGTTGCGGATCTCGGCGAGCAACAGCGTGAGGCCCGAGGCGGTACCGGCGGTCCCGAAGAGCAGGGAGAGCGGAGGGCGGCCTCTCGCCAGCGTCGCCAAGGCCAGCGCCCCGACGATCGCCCCCGAGCCCACGGCTGCCATGAGGAGACCGAAGCCGTGGGCGCCCTCGTGGAGCACGTCCCGCGCCAAGAGGGGCACCAGGACATTGTGGTTCATGACGAAGAGACCCAAGGTCAAGAGGAGGCTCAGGATCAGGGCGACGAGGGGGGTGCGGACCGCGTAGTGGAGGCCGGCCGCGATGTCCTGGCGGACGGTGGTATCCTGCGTGTGGCGAGGCAGACCTTCGGCCCGCATGGCCGCCAAGGCGAGGATCACGGCCACGAAGCTCAGGCCGTTGAGCCCGAAGGCGGGGGCCACACCATACCGGTCCACCAAAAGGCCGGCGAGGGCGGGTCCCACCATGCGGGCGCCGTTGACCATGGCAGAATTCAGGGCGATGGCATTCGTGAGGTCCTCCTTGCTCGCCATCTCGACGATGAACGACTGCCGCGTGGGCATGTCGAGGGTGAAAGCCAGGCCGTAGCAGGTGGCCAGGACCGCCACGTGCCAGTATTGCACGTGGCCCGACCAGGCGAGGACGGCCAGGACCAACGCCTGGCCCATGAGGGCCGTCTGTGTGCCGATGAGGACGCGGCGCTTGGGGAGTCGGTCGGAGACGGCGCCGGCGACAAAGGCGAGGCAGAGCATGGGAGCAGACTGCAGCGCGCTGATGAGCCCCAGCTTGAACGGTGAGTTGGTCAGCTCGAGCACCAGCCATGACTGCGCTACTCGCTGCGTCCAGGTGCCGATGAGCGAGATAAGCTGCCCGGAGAAGAAGAGACGGAGGTCGCGATGGTTGAGGGAGCGCAGTCCGCTTGGGAATCGCACGGATCGGTCAGTCGGGACGCGGTCGGGGAAACCGGGACGCGGGGAGACCGGGACGTTGCATTCTACGACTCCTGGAGGTCTTCGAGGAGCTCGGGCCGCCGTGGCCGCGCCTCGCCGGGCCGCTCTCGGGATCTCCGCCGGGGGGACGCCCAGGTGCGGCGCCAGGGGGCCACCGGCGCGGCCGCGGACCGCCAGCCAGAGGGAGGCGAGGCCGACCCGTGCGCTCTCCCAGGCACGTAGCCGGCCTGCCGGATTGCGTCCAGTCAAGCACGCGCGGGATGGAATCTCCCTGCCTCCGGACAAGACCAGGCCGGCAACTCGCAACGAGACAAAAGAGGCAACGCACTACGGATCCCGCGCGCCGCGCGCCAGGCAGCGCGGGGCTTCTCGAGCTTCTCCACCAACTCGGCCATTGTGTCCCCTCCTCCACGTCAGCACCATGACACGGATGCCTTTGCTGCCGTCCGGCCTGATCGTACCATGCTAGGCCGCGCGCGAGGAGGCTTCTGGGGCGAATGACATGGCACCCAATCACGGCGATGGGACGCAGGAGGTGCGCGCACCCGGGATCACTCTAGCCGTGGAAGCTCATCCGGTGGCAACAGCAGCTGGATGGAGCGCGCCTTGCCTGGCTGTCGGCTAATGAACCCTAGCTTTTCCAGGGTGAGGATCATTTGATGAATCGAAGGCGGAGTCGTCTTGAAATAGCGTTGCAGATCGGCCTCCGCTGGCGGACACCCATGGATCTTCGTGTAGTTGTAAATGAAGGCGAGGTACTGACCTTGCTTCGGTGTGTGGGGTGGCCGCATCGTAACGGACGTTCCTCTCGCGCGCCTCGCGCGATCGTATTCCCCTGCGGGGGGTGAGCATTTCCCCCGCACTCGCCGCGCCCTGGCGAGGCAACCACCATCCCCGCCCTGGGAGCGCGAGATTCACCAACATATGATCTCTCACGCTTATGGAGCGTAACCTCGATGCGACCGGAGCGTCCAACTAGACCCCACCCCAGAAAGCCGCAGGAAGGGTCAGGGATGGCTAGAAGGGCACGTCGTCCCCCGACGGGGCGGGCGGCTCGGCCTCGGGCACCTGGGCCGGCGGATCGGCGTCGGGGTCAGCTGCATACGTGACCCGGGTGCCCCGCCCGTCGCTCAGGAACTGGACCCGCTCCGCCACCACCTCGAGCTTGGAGCGCTTCTGACCCTCGGGGGTCGTCCAGGCGCGCTGCTGGAGGTGCCCCTCGACATGGGCGGCGCGGCCCTTCTTGAGATACTGGGCGCAGTGTTCCGCCTGTTTGCCCCAGACCACAATGGTCATGTAGCAGACCTCCTCCCGCCGCTCGCCGGCCTGGGTCAAGTAGACCCGGTTCATGGCCAGGTCAAAGTTGCAGACCGATGCACCGCTTGGCGTGGAGCGCAGCTCGGGATCGCGGGTGAGATTCCCCATGAGAATCGCTTTGTTGAAGCTGGCCATGGTCATTCTCCTCTTCCGGGGCCCTCACGCGCGGGCAGGGCCGTGCGGGCCCACGAGGGGACAGGGCGGGGCGGGACCCAAGCGACCTGGAGTATACCACAACGCCGGGGCCGTTCTGGCAGTCTACCCCCGAGTGCTGCTCCCTGTCGTCAAGAAAAGAGATCGCATCGGCTACCCGGGCACCCGTTGATAGCGGTCGTCAGACGCCCAGCGCGGCACGAGCTTCCAGGCGGTCCGTAATTCCGTACGGAGTCTTCGATATACAGGGCAGTGCCGTTGCACCAGCTGCCAGAACTCCTCCGAATGGTTCGGTTCCATAGTATGGCAGAGCTCATGGACCAGGACGTACGCAACCAGCGGGGGCGGGAGAAACAGCAACCGCGCGTTCAGCGAGATCGCTCCCCCAGGGGAGCAGCTGCCCCACCGCGTCCTCTGCAGCCGCACGGACACGCGCGAGTAGCGGAGTCCAATCTGGCGGCTCAGGGCCTGCACCTGGGAGATGAGATGCTCCTGTGCCTGTCGCACGAGCCATTTCGCGAGCACCTTCCTGCAGGTCGGCGCATCGGTGATCCGCCCCACGATTTCCAGCTGCGTCGGGCCGACCGTGCGGACCGCCACCCACCGTCCGTCCGTCTCCCGGGCGGAGACCTCCCAGGTGATGCCCACAGCGGGGAGCTCGATCCGGGGAGGGATGTCCCACACAGGCGCTGGCTGGGCGCGCCGTCGCTGCCGCTCGGCGCGCTCGAGTGCCCCCCGGATCCACTCCTCTTGTCGCTCCAAAACGCCCGGGACTTTGGTCACGTCAAAGCCCCTGGGGACAATGACCTCCAGTCCGTCATGGGGCGTGACCCGGAGCAGCACATGGCGTGCCCGTCGACTTTCGCGGAGTCGGTACGCGATGGCATCCCTACTCATCGGCGTTCGCCTGGGCGCCGACGCGTGCCGCCCCGACCCCTGACACCCTTCCCCTCTGCATCCGGCGACTTAGAGCTTATCGGCAAATAGTATTCCCCCCTTTGTAAAGGGGGGTGAGGGGGGATTTTCCCAAGGCGTCCCAAAGCAAATCCCCCTATTTCCCCCTTTTTCAAAGGGGGATTTAACAGCCATAAACTATTCAAGGATAAGCTCTCATTCATCGAGTGATCGCACCAAGAGATGCAACGTATTACTAACCGGCGAGAGCGACAGAACCCATCGGAATGACTGCAAAGATTCCTGGTGCAGCGACTTGAGTATTCTGGCGTTCAAACACCTTTGGTGAACGGCCGGCCAGGGAACACGGGGGCTCCGGATACCTGGTGCCTGGGGGGATGCGGGGTGTCGAGGAAAGGGGGTAGTCCAGGTGAGGGCCGGGGGGAGGTCGGGGACCCTGGGCGATCCTGGAGCGTGGGTTTTCACACAGCGGGCGGAAAATCCCCCTCCTGGTGGTGGGACGATCGAATGGCGCGCCCGGCGAGCACAGCCAGCGGGCCCAACAGACAGCCGCACAGCCGGGGCGGGCGGAGGGCCGGCGGATGATGCGAGGGCACCCGGTTGGGAGGTTGAGCGGGACCGCGTGCGTCCGCATCGGCCCGGATGCCCGTGCGCGCGGCCCCCACTTCGCTTTCGCACTGTTTCCGTGCCGGGGAAGCGGCCGGGGTTACCGAACCGCCTGAATGCGCTTGACCATGTCCTTCAGCCTTGGCGTCGTCACGAATTTGTCGTAGACGGGGGTCATCGCGGCGCTGAACGGCTGCTTGTCCGGAATGGCGTTGATGAGGCACCCGGCCTTCTCGACGATCGCGCGCGACTGGAGTTCGCGCTCATCCCACAGCTTCCGCTCGTACACCATGGACTCTTTCGCCGCTTGGCGGATGATGTTCTGATCTTCCGTTGACAGCGTGTCCCACACCTTCTTGGAAAAGAGGAGCCCTCCCGGCACGAGCGAGTGTTCGTCAATCGAGTAGTACTTGGCGATCTCGTAATGCTTGGTCTCCTCGTAAGACGGCCAGTTATTCTCCGCGCCGTCCACGACGCCGCCCTTGAGCGCCGCGTAGACCTCGCCAAAGGCCATGGGCGTCGCGGTCACCCCCAGCGCTTGCATCATGGCGACGAACAAGTCGGATTGCGGCACCCGCAGCTTCAGGTTTCGTAAATCCGCCGGCGTCCGGATGGGTCGTTTCGTGTTGTAAAACGATCGCGCGCCCGCATCGTAGTACGCCAGCCCGATCCAGCCGTACGGCTCCAGAGCCTTCAGGATTTCGTCCCCGACCGGGCCGTCCATCGCCTTCCGCATATGGGCCACCGAGCGGAACAGGTACGGCAGCGCGGGGATGGCCGTCTCGGGCACAATGTTGTTCAGCGACGCGAGTTCGACCCGCGTAAAGTCGGGCGTGCCACTCTGGATTTGCGCGATCGTTTCCTTTTCGCCGCCGAGCGCGTCGAGGAGGAAGAGCTTGACGGAATGCCGGCCGTGCGTTCGCTCCTGAATCAGCTTCCCCCAGTACACCAGGGCTTGGGACGTCGGATAGTCGAGCGTGTGGGTGTCCGTCCCTCGAAACTCCTTGGCCGCAGCACCACCCGCCCAGCCAAGCGCCACGGCGAGCACTACTCCCAGGCTGATCGATTTCATTGTGTCCCCCCTCGTGGACCAGCGCGACGAGATTGGTTCCTCCAGCACGAGTCGCGCGAGAGCGTATCGAAGGGCCTGCCCAGTGTCAACGGCAAAACGCCCCTCCGGCCGATACCACGGGAACACGGGCGGCTGGAAATACATCCGAGTTGGTGGTGTCAGGCGGTGAAGCCTACGCGGCCGCTCCGTGCGCAATCAAGCCACCCACAGCGGCCTACGCGACCGGAGCCGCCATTCGGCTCTCCTTCGCCCGTGCGCCGTGTCCCGCCTTCCGCGCCGGGGGCTGTCGCAACGGCGGCGGGAGTCTCGAGCCGGCGCGCGCGAGTTCCAGAGCCCTAGCCAGGGCGGCGGGCCCTGAGGCCAGGCCAGCAACACGCAAGGAGACAAGAGATGCAAGGTCCCGCATTTCACAAAGCGGGCAGCCTTGGTTTTTGCGGACCACAGGTGAGAGCCAGACGGTCTCTCGCCACACAACGCTGCCAGCCCGAAGACTGGCGTGCTATCATGACGCCGCATCTGGGGGAGACATGCGGCACAGACCCAGTCTGGTTCGGCGGATGGTGGTATCCCTGGGGTTCACGGCCGCCCTGCTTGGCGCTGGGGTGCCCCTGGGCGTTGCCTTGGCTGGCAGTGAGGGCCCGACCGCGACGGAACCGGCGCCGGGGCTCATCTTCAATCGCGTCTTCATCATTGTTCTCGAAAACACCGATTTCGATCGGGCGATGCGCGCGCCGTTCCTCCGCCACCTGACGACCCGCGGCGCCCTCCTCACCGATTTCCATGCCATCACCCATCCCTCGTTCCCGAACTACCTGGCCATGGTCACCGGGAGTACGCTGGGCATTCGCGACAACCTGCCGAGGGACCTGGACGTCACGAGCCTGGTCGACCTCCTGGAGCCGGCGGGCGTGAGCTGGAAAGTGTACGCGGAAGACCTCCCCTCGCCCTGCTTCCTCGGCACCGCCTCACCCGACGGCCGCTACGTCCGGAAGCACGAGCCGTACATCTCCCTCCGCCATATCCAAACGAACCCCGCGCGGTGTGCGCGCATCGTGACCGCCGCCCAACTGTCCATCGACCTCGCCCAGGATGCCGTGCCCCAGTACAGTCTCTACGTGCCCAACCTGCGCCACGACGGCCACGCTACAGGGATCAGGGAGGCTGACGCGTGGCTGCAGGCGTTCCTGACGCCGCTGCTTTTGGACCCGCACTTTATGCGCCGCACCCTCGTCGTCGTCACTTTCGATGAGGACTCCGGGTCCGCGGCAAACCATATCTACACTGCCCTCGTCGGCGACATGGTTCAGCCGGGGGCCATCAACGGGAACTCGTATACCCATTACAGTCTCTTGCGGCTGATCGAGGACAACTACGGGGTGGGCACCCTGGGTCGCGAGGACGCCAAGGCGACGGCCATCTGCTGCATTTGGAAGAGATGAGCCTCCCCCCCATGGCACACCGTAATGGGGGAGTCGGGTAGAGCAATGGCGCGGACCGGGCTTCGAATGATGCCGACGTTTCCATCGCCCCCCTAAAATTCCGTACTATAATGCGGGACCTCTGCCAGAACCGGTACCAGGCCAGCGGGGTGGAGGCGGCGCCCTACCTGCCGGCGCTGGTCCGCTCCCTCCCCCTGAACCCGCTCCGCGCCCAGGTCGTCCCCGACCTCCGCACCCTCGACCGGTCTCCCTGGAGCGGCCACAGCGCCCTCCGGGAGACCGGCCCCCGCTCCTGGCAAGCCACCCCGCCCCTCCTCGCCCCGTACGGGGCGTCCCGGATGACGTCCCGTATTCGTCCGGCGCGCAGCGAGCGATCGCCTCCGTTCTTGGTGCCCGCGTGACGCCTTCCAGGAGAAACAGAACGGCCGGGGAAAATCCCCGGCCGTTCTGGTCTACCCGGGAAGTTCGGTCGGCGTGAGGTTGCCCCTACGGTTGAGGCGGACAACCCAGTTGTGCGCAGTAGAGCGCGCGATCGGCCGCCAGGATCACCGTGAACGCCCGATTCGTCTCGCAACCGACCTCGCCCCAGCCGGCGCCGGCCGACCAGCCATCGGTTTGCCGGTCCCAGGCTCGCAGCCGCAGATTGTAGGCGCAGCTCCCGCCGAGTGCCACGAAGGCTGACGCGGGCACCGCGGCAGTCCACGTGCCGCCATTCCAGAACGGCGGAATCGCCGGCGTCACGAGATCGACGAGGGCATCCAGGTAATCCGGCCCTTGGGGCGTCGAGCCGCTGATGCTCACGCCCGCCAGGGGTCGGATGTTCGCCTCCGGACCGAGCCCGTGCTGGAGTGTCACGCTGTACGAATCGAGATTGCCATCCGGGTCAAACGCCTTGTACTCCATGGTGATGCTGTCGGTCGTGTCGAGCACCACGATGGCGCATTCCGATATCGTATCCACCCCATTCTTCTTGAAGGACAGGATCTCACAGTCGGGCCTATGGGGGGTGTTGTGCAGACGGAGGGTGAGCAATTCGGGCTTCACGAGGCCACCGCATCGCCGGCCGACGCCACCCGGAATCCCCATATTCACCAGGGACAATATCGGCTGCCCGGAGCCGTCCACACCCGTCTGTCGATAACCCACCAGCCGAAACGAATAGAGCCCGTTGGTGAACTGCGACGTATCCAGGTCGAACAGCCGCGTCATTGCCGACGTGTCCCAGTACCAGCCCGTCGCGAAATCGGGCGCTGGGTTTGCGCCGGCGTGGCTATCCCGGTACTCCTGCTCGAACCGCTGGCGGCTCTTGTACAACCCCGGGATGGCGGCAACCGTGTGCGGCCCGAACGCCTCCGTGCGCCAGACGTAAAAGAAACCCACCTGCTCGGCGTACACTCGGGCAAAGCTCCCCAGGGCGGTTGGGTTCACCGGGGCAAAGCTCGCGGCGGGCGGGACGTGCGAGTGATCGGCATCCCACGCGAGGATGTCCGCGGCAGTCCAGGGCGCTACGTGCACCTGGTAGTAGTCGACCCCCGCGGCCAGTCCGAAGTCTCCGTGGATGCCCGGCGTCAGACACCACGCACGATCCTTGCTCACGGTATAGCCCAGTCGGTCGCGGCGGTCCGGCGTCGCACCATACGAAGTGCCCGGCGAGATGTCGGGCTGATAGATCTGCGAGACGTTGAACCAGCCGACGCGCTCGAACAGCATGCAGTTGCCCAGGAGCGGGTCCGGCCGGCAGGCATCCGAAAACAACGCGCTCGCATTGGCGTCCAGGGAGAGATTGAGCAGGTCGCCCGTCAGGTTCCAGTGGATCTGGGCGAAGGTGTCCTTGTAGATGACCACGGTCCCGCCTGGCTGGGTCTGGGTGACCCGGATCCTGATATCCGGATACCAGTCGCAGGGGGTCTCGCAGGGCGGCCAGAAGATGATGTCGCCGAACAGGTCGCTCCAGTTGATCTTTGCTTTGATTCCTCCGATCACGGCCGGCGAGGCGGTAATCGCGGCTGCGACAGGAGTCGCCGATGCCATGGCTGCCGCGGGCGCGGCCTTGAGCATCCGTAGCTGGGGGATCGGGATCTCGAGGAGCTGCGTCGGGAGAGCCTGGCGCATGCCGGGCAACTCCACACCAAGCCTTTCAAGGAGTCGCTCCCACTCCCATGGATCGGGGGGCGGAGGGGGGAAGGGAAACGGCAATCGCAGCCGCTCCTCCAGGATTCTTCGCAGCCGGTCGCGCAGGTCGGGATCGATGTAGAGTGGCGGCTTGACGATCTTGAACAGGCACCACAGGGGCACACACCACGTGAACGAGATGTCGAAGAACCCGTCCAGATCGGTCGTCCCGGAGGCAACCAGGTCCTGACCGTACCACCACCAGCAGTAGTCCACATCGTAGATTTCGACGTTCGCGGCGCCTACCGGGTGCACGCACTCTCCCTCATGTCGGACCACCCGCCCGGTGATATGGTAGGTGTGGGGGAACCAGCAAAACCGCCACCACTTGTAGACACCCGGAAGGACGTGGAGGACGCCCGCATCAACACGGGCTTCCGCCCCCGCAACGAACTTCCGGGCCGTGAGGTTGCTCAGCACGTTCCGTTCGTCGTCGGCAGGGGCCACCACGACCTCCGCGCCCGCCACTCCATCCTCTGGCGCACCGAGAGACAACGAGACCTCAAAGCTCCGCGGATTCTTCTCTTTCCGTGGGGTGACCACCTTCTGATCGATAACCTTCCCGCCGCGAACGGTGGCAACTCGAAGCGGCTTGCTCGGATCAAACTCCTGCTCAGAGATGCGATTGAAGTCCACGGTAATCCGGGCCTGGGACTGCTTGGTCTCCCGATTTTCGGCCATGGCATTACCTCCTGTTAAAGCGCCTGCACAACCTCCAGCACCTGGAGGCGAGGACCGTGAGGAATCCCGCTCAGGGATAGGCAACGCGGACAAGATGAGGGACAGAACCCACAGCGGGCGCATCCCGCGGGTCGACCGCCGCGATCGCGCCCAACCCGAAGAACTGATAGGACCGGCCGGATATTGGTCCGAGCACTGTGACCCCTGATCTCCCCATGTACTTGAAGTACACCATTCCCGGCGGGGGATTCACCTGCGACGATGAGACACGGGAAACGCCCCCGCCCGTTTCATTCCGGACGGTGCTCGGCCACTGGGCGCGTTTCTTTCCGCAACATGTCATCTGACTCCTCCCGGTGCTCAACCCAGGCAGCGGGGAGCTCCGCCTGCCTGCTTTGAGTAATTCGCTCAAGGAGACTCGCCCCGGCCGAGAGGGCGAGCCAGAGAAAGACGATATGCCCCACGCTCTCGCCAAGCACCGCGGCGAAGGGAGCCGCGACCCACAGGCTCAGGCAGTAGAAGCAGTCGAGGAGCCTCCCCCAGAACCCCTCTCCCGCATACCGGCGGAGATGGACCGATAGATCCCACGGTCCATCTTCAGACGACAGGAAATGGGTGACACGCCAGACCGCCAGGATGCCGAGGGTCAACCAGTAGAAGCTCATCGCCTCCACCTCCACAGCCCTCACTTGGTGCCTTCAGGGCACACCTGCCCTGGCCGGCCCTCCCGGTCGCCTCCTCTCGCAAGGGCCCAGGGCTTGGCCTCGCTTTTTCCGCGATGGCGTTCGCTGGGCCAAACGGAAGGGGGCGGGGCGGAAAAACCAGCCCTGACGGCCGGGGCGCAACGAGCCTTGGCAAAGTCCTAAGACGGGTCGGCATGAACCATGACCCCGGTGGCGGAACGTTTCACCGCAAAGACTTGAACCCAAATATTTCACCGCCAAGCCCGCAAAGATCGCAAAGAGTCGCCAACTTTCATCAAGCCGGAAAAGCCTTCGGACTGAATTGTTCCGGATTGCTCATCCAGGCATTTCTCCGCCGCCGTCTCGGATACAGAGAGGTCCTTTGCGTGCTCTGCGTGCTTTGCGGTTCGACCGCGTTTTCCGGGATGAACGGCGCGCCGTGCGACTGCGTGCTGAGGGCAAGCGCCAACTGCGATCACATGGGGCGAAGTCGCCGGTGCCGCACACCCCTGACGAAGACTTACCCGGGGGAGGGTGGAGACGGGGCTTCGGCCCGTCAACCCGCTGGGGGCCCTCGGGCGGATTGCCGGAACGGCCGGGCTGGGCAACATATTTCCCTACCTCCAAGGCAGGGGTCAGAGAGCACTTGTCTGCGCCTCGGCGCCGCCCGTCTCCCCTCCCGCGAGCGCTCTGCGGGTAGTGGAAAATAGAGTAGCGCACACGCCAGCCCCGTGACTCGGCTCCTGGTGCTTATTTTTCGGCTCTTATTGCTTTTCCACTAGTCCGGATGATTCGTGAACTCGCTTCGTGCCTCGCGGCTGCCCCCTCACCCTGTCCCTCTCCCGTCACCCGTTGCATTGGGAAGAGCAACGGGTCCCCGGGAGAGGGTATCAAAGAATGTGCCCCTCTCCCTCGATGGGAGAGGGCACCCAGGGGGTACCCGGTGAGGGTGTCTGGTGGCATTCGTGCATAATGCGGGCTAGAGTGCGCGTGGGGCGATGGATGGCCCAGGCGGCCCGCGACCTGCGCCGACTCGGGCAGGAGCCGCTCCTCGGCGTGGCCGTCGCCTCGATCTTCGCGCTCCTGTTCCTTTTCATCCTGTACCCGCTGGCACGCGTCCTGACGGTCAGCTTCTTCC
>Ga0210377_10004230_pt1 | contig 12128 bp, 13 predicted proteins | sample PLM4_65_b1redo_FD_155480 | JGI IMG/M metagenome (GOLD analysis project Ga0210377, IMG submission 155480) | Groundwater sediment microbial communities from an aquifer in East River, Colorado, USA - PLM4_65_b1 redo | ecosystem: Environmental > Terrestrial > Soil > Riparian zone | place: USA: East... | reverse complement strand
CGCGCGCACGCTCGCCGAGCACGGCGCGCACGTTTTGCATGTGCGCAGCCCGAAGCTGCCGTCGATCGAGCCGTTCGTGCTCGATACGAACGTCGGCAAGCGCTCGTGCTTCCTCGATCTCGAGCTCAATGAAAACGTGACGCGCCTGCGCGCGCTGCTCGCGGGCGCGCACGTCTTCAGCGAGGGCTACCGGCCCGGCGCGCTCGCGCGGCGCGGGTTCGGCGCCGAAGCGCTCGCGGTGCTTCGGCCCGGCATCGTGGTCGCGTCGATCGATTGCTACGGGCACACGGGGCCGTGGGCCGCGCGCCCGGGCTGGGAGCAGCTCGCGCAAACCGCAACCGGATTGGCCTTTGAGCACGCCGGCGACGAGGCTCCTGCCGTCGTGCCTGCCGCCGTCACCGACTACACGACAGGCCGCCTCGCCGCGCTCGGTGTGTTGTGCGCGCTCTCGCGGCGGGCGCGCGAGGGCGGCAGCTGGCACGTGCGGGTGTCGCTTGCGCGCACGGCGATGTGGATCCAATCGCTGCCGCGCGTGCCGGCTGGCGCCGTACCGAGCGGGCTCGACCCGGCGCGGCTCGCGCCCTGGTTCATCGACATGGAGAGCGCCTGGGGACGCATTCGGCGGCTCGGTCCGATCGCGCGCATGTCGGAGACGCCGCCGCGCTGGACGCTTCCGCCATCACCGCTCGGCAGCCATCCGGCGAGCTGGGAGTGAGCGCGGTGGGAGATGCAGAGCCAGCGTGAAGCGCGAAGGAGGCGACGGGAGATGACGAGGTCGAGCGTCGAAGGCGGATGCCTGTGTGGCTCGGTGCGCTATCGCGCGGGCGGCGAGGCGAGTCATCCGACGCTGTGTCACTGCAACTCGTGCCGGCGCGCGGCGGGGGCGCCGGTCGTGGCCTGGGTGACGTTTCCGCTCGCGGACTTCGCGTTCACGAAGGGAGCGCCCGCGCGGCATCGCTCGTCACCGCCCGTCGAACGGACGTTCTGCTCGAGCTGCGGCACGCCGCTCACGTATCTGCATTCGGCCTACCCCACCGAAGTTGACGTCACGGTCGCGAGTCTCGACGATCCCTCCGCGTTCCCGCCCGCCGATCACACCTGGACAAGCGAGCGGATCGCCTGGCTCGAGCTCGGAGATCGGCTGCCTCGGCACGAGCGATCGCGGCTCGGGTAGGCCCCTGCTACCAGCGCGTCGATGCGCGAGCGTCGAGCGGGCGTCGACCGGCGCGCAGCAAGCCTCGGGTGCGAAGCGCGTTCAGAGCCCGCGCAGGTAGGGACTGCGGGCGAGCATCCACGCCGCAACGGCGAGGATGAAGATGCCGAACCCCCGCCGCAGCCAGGCTTCGGACGCGCGGCGGGCGAGCCTCCCACCGAGCCAGGCGCCGGCGATCGCCGCCGCGGTGAGCGGGACGGCCACGTCGAGGCGGAGCGCGACGTGCGAGAGTTGACCTGCGAGCGCGGCCAACGCGCTGGCCGCGATCACGACGAGAGAGGTTCCGATGGCCCTCGCGATCGGCATCCCCGCAAGCAGCGCGAAGGCGGGCACGAAAAGGAATCCACCCCCCGCACCGACGAGCCCGGTGAGCGCACCGATTGCGGCACCCTGGAGCGCGAGCACCGCCGCGGACGCGCGGCGCGACGCCCGGGGCGACGGCGCGGCAGGTCGCCGGAGCAGCATCGAGATTCCCGCGGCGATCATCAGCGCCGTGAAGACGAGCAGCAACGCCTCGCCGGGGATCCTGCCCGCGGCGTGGCCGGCCACGAAGCCCCCCACGGCGGTCGCGGGGCCAAAGAGCGCCGCGGCGCGCCAATCGACGTTGCCAGCACGAGCGTGACGCACCGCCGCTACGCACGCCGTCGCTGACACCACCGCGAGCGAGCTCGCGATCGCCTGCCTGGCCTCGATGCCGAGCGCGAGCAGCAGCGGCAGCGTGAGGATCGTCCCGCCTCCGCCGAGCACGCCCAGCGAGGCGCCGATGGCGAGCCCTGCGAGCGCGATCAGGACGCCGTGTAGCATCGCCCGGGATCCGTTCGTTCACCGGCTTGCGTCTGGCTCACGAGGCGCGTAAAAAAGACGTGACGGGAACGCGGGAAGTTCCGATGACACTGATCCTGCATCAGCTGCAACCGTATCACTGGGCGCCAGCCGGTGTCCTGATCGGGATCATCACGCTGCTCCTGCTGTGGCTCGGGAATCAGCGGCTCGGCATCTCGACGGGGTTCGAGAACCTTTGCGGCCTGGTGCTGAAAACACCCTATTTCCGGCGCAGCGAGATCACCGGCTCGCAGGCCTGGCGCCTGCCGTTCCTCGCCGGCCTCGTGCTCGGCGGCTTCCTGTCGGCGGTGAGCAGCGGTGGCTGGGCTCCCTTCTGGGATCTTGGAATGTTCGATCGCGTGATTGGCCTGGGCCCCGCCGGCAAGCTCGTCTGGATGTTCGCGGGTGGCCTCTTGATCGGCTTCGGCACGCGCATGGCGGGCGGCTGCACGAGCGGCCACGGGATTTTCGGCATCGCGAACCTCGAACGCGCGAGCGCCGAGTCGACGCTCGCCTTCGTCGCCGCCGGCATCGTCACCTCGCACCTGATCTACCGCATGGGAGCGCCGTGACGTGAACACCGCGCTCTTCCTGCTGCTGGGAACCGCCTTCGGCTGGGTGCTCTCGCGCAGCGGCGCATCCGACTACGACGTCGTCCAGAGCATGTTCCTGTTCACGAGCTTCCAGCTCTGGGGACTGATGGGAACGGCGCTCGTAGTGACCGCGCCGGGTCTGTGGTGGCTCAAGCGTCACGGCCGGACGGCCTCCGGCGCGCCCCTGCAAGTGAAGCCGAAGCCGCGCCACCCCGGAAACGTCGTGGGCGGCATCTTGTTCGGGGTCGGCTGGTCCATCACCGGAATGTGTCCCGGCCCCATTCTGGTGAATGTCGGGGAGGGCAAGCTCTACGCGCTGGCAGCGCTAGCTGGGGCGCTGCTCGGCGCCGCGCTCTTCGGAATGCTGTACGAGCGCTTCCCCGCGTGGCTGCGGCTGCCCGCGCTCCGGGTCGGAACGGGGGACGGCTGAGCGAGAGCGTGGCTACGCCGGCGGCGGCCCCTTCTCGAGCGGGAAGCCGGCTTCGCGCCAGGTCCGGATCCCGCCGTCGAGCGCCACCGCGCCCGAGAATCCCATCGAGCGCAGCGTCGCAGCGGCGATCGTCGAGATCTTCCCAAACTCGCAGTACACGACCACCCGGGCCTGCGGGTCCGGGAAGAAGGAGTCGACGCGCAGCTCGAGCTGGCCCCGCGCCAGGTGCAGCGCGCCGGGGACGTGGCCGGCTGCGTACGCCTCCGCCTCGCGAACGTCGAGGACCGCGATTCCCGGGCTGCCGCTCTCGATGCGCCGTTTCAGCTCGTCCATCGACATGAACGAGATCCGTTCGGCGGCCTCTTCGATGATGCGCGCTACCGTTTTCCCGCCGGTGCTGTTGGTGCGCAGCGCTTCGGTCAGGTGATCCGGCATCGCGAGGTTCAGCGCATTCATCTGCGCGACGAAGGCGGCACGCTCGGGCGTCCGGAGCCGTGGATTCGTGGCGATCTGCTCCGCGAGAGTGGTCGGCACCGCATCCTTGTAGTTGTGCGCCGGGTACACGACGAGCGATCCGTCGAGCCGGAGCAGGCGGTTGAACAGGCTGTCCCAGAGCGCCTCGGGATCTCCGGTGGGGAGATCGGTGCGGCCCGTCGCGCCGAGCAGCAGCGTGTCCCCCGTGAGCACGCGGTCGGAGAGCACCACGCAGATCGAGTCGCGCGTGTGGCCGGGCGTGTGAAGGACGCGCAGACGTAGCTCGCCCACGATGATCGTCTCGCCGTCCTCCACGGGAACGTCGATGAAGGGCGCCGGGCTGGACCGGTGCATGATTGCGGGAATATCGAGCTTGCGAGCGAGCGCGTGCACGGCGGAGAAGTGGTCCGCGTGCGTGTGGGTGTCGAGGACGTGGTGGATGCGCAGCGCCTTCGCCGACGCGAGCGCGAGATAGCGGTCGAGCTGGGACTGCAAGGGGTCGACGACGATGGCCGCGCAGGACTTCTCGCAGCCGATCAGGTATGACACGCAGCCGCCCGCGCGAACGGTCTCGAAGTGAATGGCGAGGCCTCCTCTCCGGCGCTTGCCGCGGTCGCAACATACCACCGGAGGCCCGGCGAGTGCGAGGTAACGAACCTCCCCAACCGGACGTAAACTGTCCGCTCGCGCGGACCATCCGCTCCGCACGAATCGAGCTCGGGAGCGGTCGAGTGCACGATGAAAGCTCGCAAAGCGTACCTCGAGAACCCCAGAAGAGGAGTGAAGCATGCATCGAACACTCGCCGCGAGCTTGCTGCTGCTGGTCGCATCCGGCACCGGCTGCATCACGATTGCCGGCGGAGGGCTTCCCGCGATCCACCCGACCGCGCCGAGCGTGCGGGCCACGGTCGAGGAGACGGTCGGAGACTTCAGCTTCACGTTGGTAGGCGGCAAACTGGTCACGAGCAACAAGGCCGGCCGCCTGCTGAACGACCAGCTCCTCTCCCGCTGGAAGAAGCAGGGCTACATCGCCGAACACGCGTACGTGCCTGCGAGCCAATTCACCGGGAAGGCCGACTACAACCTGACGCTGAGCGGCAGTCAATACGGCGAGTCGTCGATCGCCATGCAGATCTTGAGCGGACTCACGCTGCTGCTGATTCCCTACTCCGTCGATACCCGCTTCGACATCCAGTACACGCTCGAGAACGTGAAGACGGGGGCGAAGTTCAGCGCCGCGGTCGAAGACAGCTACGCGACGTGGTCCGAGCTGCTGCTGTTCGTGGCTGCTCCCTTCTCGATGCGAGGCGCGTCGAAGACCTGGAACAACATGGGAGACCACCTGTACGAGCAGCTCCGCGCCCAGGGGGCGTTCGGTCCGTAGTGCGCGTTCGATCGCAACGAGCGATCCGGTCCGTTCGAGGAGGAGTCGAGGCCGAAGCGGCGCCCCTCTGGCCCTATCTCTTGCTGTGCGGCTTGCTCGCGGTCTGGATCGACCTGGGGAATCACCATCGATTCGAGAACGCCGACAGCGTGATCCCCATCCTCGTGAGCTTGCAGAAGTGGACCCTCTTCTACTGGGAGCAGAAGCGCTTCGGGATGCTGGTTCCCTTGCTGGCGATTCCGTTTCACTCGCCCCTTGCGAATCTGCTCGTGCAGAACGCGATCACGATTTTTGCCGGCCTCTCGGTGGGCTTCCTGCTCGCGCGATATTTCGTGGCAGGGCGGGCCTGGCCTCTGGTCGGGTTGCTCGACACCGTGCTCTGCCTGTGGCTCGCGCCCGGCGACTACCGGTGGCGACTTCTCGGCACTTCGCTTCCGTACGGTGCTGCGTTGGCACTGGCGCTCGCCGGGCTGCTGCTGGCACGGGGTACGCGCTTCCGGCGCGAGCACCGCGGTCGGATCGCGGCCGCGCTCATTGCGCTGCTGCTCGCCCACTGGCTCTCTCCGGCGACGGCGGTGGTGGTCCTGGCGCTCGTCTGGCTTCCCCGCGTCGGGACGATCGCGCGCGATCCACGCCACGGGTGGCGCGACCCCGAGGCGACGGTGCCGAGCGCGCTCGTCGCCGCATCGCTGGCGATCGTCAGAATCGCAGCGTATCTGCAACCGTACGGGCGCAGCGTCTACGGTGTACGGTCGCCGACTGCGTGGCCCGCGGGGTGGGCGGCGCTCGTGGGCCGGCTTCCGGAAATGCTCGGTTCCTTCGACTGGTTCCTCGTCGCTGGCGCTCTCGGCCTGGCAGGGCTGGGGGTCGCGTGGCAGCGCGGGCGCGGCGCAGCCCGCGCGAATCCGGCCCCGCGGTCGGTCCTCGTGCTGATCGGTGCGGCAATCCTTTATTGGCTCGCCGCTGGATCGATCCGGTGGGTCGTCCTGAACAATGGGGCATTTCCGCGGTATCTGATCCCGAGCGTGCAGCTGATTTCATCCGCCCTCGCGATCGCTGCGCTTGCGCCCTGGCTCGATCGGGAGAGGAGGCCGTCGACGAGCGTACAAATCCTCGGAGGGGTGGCCGTGCTCGTGGCCGCGACGCTGAACTACGGCTTCCCGTCGCTCGCAGGCGTGCGCAGTGATCTGCGGGACCGACTCGGCCGCTTCAGCGACGAAGTGCTCGCCGCCGACTGCACGCATCTCGCGGGCAACTACTGGAGGGTCTGGCCCGCTGTTTTTCATGTCAACATGCTGCGTCACGCTGCCGGCCGCGACGATGTGCTCTGGGGAATCGCGTTTCGGAGCGCGCCCACCGGCGAGCAGGCGCGCCTGGCGTCGGGTCACTTTCCCCGGGTCTGCATGCTGCGCGACGCCGACCCGCGCCGCGTCGAGGCGTACGGATTCGGATCGCTGTCGCTCGTCGAGCGACGCGGGGCGATCGACGTCTACCAGCCGCAGCCGCCGTCCGACGTCGCACCCCCTGGCAGGGCCTCGAGCGGTGGCGAGGGCGGACCGTGAGCCCGCAGACGCCTCGCGGCGGGAACGTGCGGATCTCGGCGATCGTGTGCACCCACGACCGGGCCGCCGTGCTCCCGGGAGCGCTGCGCAGCCTCGCGGACCAGACGCTCGCCGCCGAGAGCTACGAGATCGTCGTCGTGGACAATCATTCGCACGACGAAACGCAGGAGATCGTCTGTGATGAGCTCTCGGGTTTTTCGAATCTTCGCACCGTGCACGAGCCGCGGCTCGGTCTGTCGAGCGCGCGCAACACGGGATGGCGTCATGCGACGGGCCCGATCGTCGCTTATCTGGACGACGACGCGCTCGCTCCTCGCGATTGGCTCGAGAGGATCCTCGCCGCCTTCGAGACCCTGCACCCCACACCCGGAGGGGTGGGCGGAAGAATCGATCCCATCTGGGAGGCGCCCCGGCCGTCGTGGCTCCCCGACTCCTGCCTTCCCTTTCTGATCATTCTCGATCTCTCGCCGGTTCCGATCGTGTTGCCGCCCGGGAAGTTCCTGGTCGGCACGAACATGGCCTTTCCGCGCAGCCTGCTCGAAGCGCTCGGAGGCTTCCCGGTCGAGCTCGGTCCGATCGGAGGGCGCTTCGGAAGCGGCGAGGAGACGATGTTGCAGCGCTGGATCCGTGCGCAGGGACTCTCGCTCTACTACGACCCGGCGATCTGCGTGCGTCACCGCGTCCCCGAATCCCGGCTGTCTCGGCGTTGGCTGCTGCGGCGCATGTATTGGGAAGGACTCTCGCGTGCGCGTCAGACGCTCTTCCGCGAGCCTCCAGATCTTCGTCAGCGGCTGCGCCTCGTGGGCATCGCGCTGCGCAAGCTGACGAGCTCGCCGCGCCGCCTGCTGGCGCTCGCGTCGCCGAGCCATGCTCCAGAGACCTTTGCGCGCAAGGCGTCCACGTGCCGGCGCTTCGGGTTCCTGATCGGAATGCTGACGTTGCCGCGACGCATCCGCGATGCGGGCTAGTTAGTCTCGCGAATCAGGACCGCGACCAGCGCGTGCGCGAGCGGCCTCGACGAAGGACGCCTCGAGGCGGGTCATCCGGTAGATCTCGGCGCGCTTGCGATTCTTTTCGTCGATGTCGGGATTGTAGTACTCCCATACCAGATCCCCATTTCGCGTCACTTCGAACGCGCGTCCAGCGAGCGAATCGGTGATCAAGACGTTTCCATTGGGGAGCTTCTGGGCGGCGCCCTTCTGGTGCGAGAAGAAGTCCGAGCGCGGCTCGGCGACGTACTGCCATGTGATCACCCGGCGCCTCGGGTCGAGCTCGATCACCCTGCTGTACTTGCGCTTCGATCCGTTGTCGAAGATCAGGATGTTTCCGTCGTCGAGCAACGTGGGGTGGTGCGGTCGCTGGACTTCGCCCGGGCCCCAGGTCCACACGACCGCCCGGCGCACGGGGTCGACCACTGCGATCAGGTCGAGCTCGCGAATCGCGATCAGCACATCGCCCGGCGCTCCGAGGCCCTCGACGCGCCGATCCAGGATCTGGATCGAATTGGCGTGCAGGAGATCCATCCGGTCCGGCTTGATCTCGATGCGTCCGAACAGGCGTCGAATCCGATTCTTGAGCCGGCCGGTCTGCGCGTACACCTTCTCGAATCGCCGGTTGGAAATCCGATCGCCAAATAATTCGAAGAGCGAGATCTCCTGCGTCACCCCGGCTCGTGGCGACAGCGAGACGATGGAGTTGTCGATGATCGGAAGCTTGCGGTCCTTGAATGGGATCTCGATCACCCGGCTCGTCAGGGTATGGATCTCGCCTGCCCGCGTCAGGGCGATGTCGTGGTGCGCAGCGAGGGATCGCTTCCACTGCACGTTCGAGTCCCAATCGAGGGACATCAGGAAGGGGCCGTCCCGTGCCTTGACGATCACCAGCAGCTCTCCTTCCGGAGTCATCTCGACGTGCTCCCAGCGGGCGTCGATGCCCGGAACCCGCCACCGGTGTACGACCTCTCCTCGCATATCGATGAGCTCGGCTCGCGATCGCGCGTGCGAGCAGACGAGATTCACGCCGGGATACGCGCGCGTGGGGTCGTGCAGCGTGACGCCGCGCAGCGCAGCAGAGTCGCCTGCGATGTCGACCCAGTCGATGTATCCGAGGTCCGTGAGCTGCGCCACGAGGCGTGGGTCGTCGAGGGCGGGGCGGGGGCCGACGGAGAGGCTGCGCCACGCCCCGTAGCCCGCCGCGAGCGCGAGGGCGCCGAGGGCAATCGCGAGGATCGACTTGCGCGTGCGCGACATCAGAACCCGCCGGGCAACGCCGCGATCTCGAGCTCGGGGACCGGCTGCCTCGGCACGAGCGATCGCGGGGTGGGTAGGTCGCCGCTACCGGGGCTACACCGACTAGAGCTTGTCGTTCACGCGGCAGTTGTGGGAGTCGATCGCGCTCTTGATCTGCAAGTAGCCCGGCCAGCCGTAGAGCGGGATGAAGCCGAGCCAGAATTTCTTCTGCGGGGCGTTGTCGAAGAAGGGGCCCCAGCCGTTGAGGTAATACTCGCCCAGGCCGGGGTGAGCGATCGAGAGCCAGGTGGCGGACTCGGGCGAGCGGTTGTTCGGGCAGCGGCGCCGGGTGGCGGCGTCGGCTGGCGCGGCCACGACCCCCGCGACCAGGATGGCGATCAGCACGAGCAGGGCGTTCTTCACGGCAGGCCTCCGGAGCCGCGCGTGGGCGTCGGCCGGGAGAATATGGCGCATTCAGGGGCGGGGCGCTGCATGCGGCTCCGTCGCTTGCGATCCGAAGAGCGGCAGGTACTGCGCGTAGCCTGCTTCTGCGAGCCGATCGACCGGCACGAAGCGCAGCGCGGCCGAGTTCATGCACCAGCGGTTTCCGGTCGGAGGCGGGCCGTCGTCGAAGACGTGGCCCAGGTGTGAGTTGGCGTGGACCGAGCGGACCTCCGTCCGCACGCTGAAGAACTGCCGGTCTTCGATCTCGCGGACGTTGGCGGGGACCAGCGGGCGGGTGAAGCTCGGCCAGCCGGTGCCGGAATCGAATTTATCGAGCGAGCTGAACAAGGGCTCGCCGGAGATCACATCCACGTAGATGCCGGCCTTCTCGTTGTCCCAGTACGCGTTATTGAACGGCCGCTCCGTGGCCGCGTGTTGCGTGACGTCGTACTGGAGCGGCGTCAGGTTGCGACGCAGATCGGCGTCGCTCGGCTGCGTGAACGTCTGGGGATTCCATCCCCTGGCGTTCGTCGGGCTCGGCGGGCTCTTCGGGCTCGTTTCGCCCGCCGCGGCGCTCGCGACGAGCCCGAGCACGGCGCCGATTCCCAGGACCCAATGCCGCGTTTTTTTCATCGCTCCTTCCCCCACAGCTCGTCCAGACGCTGATCCCGCCCGCAGCTCCAGCGGTAGTACTTGTACCGGGCGGGATTCTTCTCGTGGTACTTCTGGTGATACTCCTCGGCTGAGTAGAACGGGCCGGCCGCGACGATCTCGGTGACGATTGGCTGCTCGAAGCGCTTCGAGACCTCGAGGCGCTGCTTCGATTCTTCGGCGAGCCGGCGCTGCGCCTCGTCGTGCGTGAAGATCGCCGTGCGGTACTGGCTGCCGTGGTCACAGAATTGCGCGTCGGCCGTAATGGGATCGACGTTGTGCCAGAAAAGTTCGAGCAGCTTCTCGTAGCGGATCTTCTGCGGGTCATAGACGATCTGCACGGCCTCGGCGTGCCCCGTTCCGCCGGCAGACACCTGCTCGTACGTGGGGTTCTTGGTCGTGCCCCCCGTGTAGCCGACCGTCGTCGACACGACGCCCGGCAGATCCTCGAACGGCGGCTGCATGCACCAGAAGCATCCGCCCGCGAAGGTCGCCAAGCCGGTTCCCTGGGACTCGGCCCAGCGGGCCGGCGCAGCCGGGACGGCAGCGAAGACGGCCCAGCCGGAGAGCACGATCAGGCCGAGGAAGCCACGGGTTCTCCATCGCATGGGTCGCCTTCTCCTTCGCGCACGGCGCCGCGAGCTGGCGCGGGTCGCGCCCCTTGCATGCCGCCGGTGCGTCGAGGATACCGGGTGCCACCGGACGCGGGGACGAGGCGGCTTGGCACCACCACCTCCCGCAGGGCACAATGGCCGTCGAACGGGAGGCTCGCGCCATGGCACACGATCTATTTTCGACGCCGGAGCACGAGAGCTTCCGCCGCACCGCTCGCCAGTTCGTCGAGCAGGAACTGCGGCCGCGCGCGCGCGAGTTCGATGCGATGGGGCGCTTCGACAAGAGCCTCTACAAGCGCATGGGAGAGCTCGATTTCCTGGGTCTGCGCTACGACCCGCGCTGGGGCGGAGCCGGCCTCGACTGGACCTTCACCGCGGTGCTCTTCGAAGAGCTGGCGCATTGCGACAACGCCGGCGTCACGATGGGCATCAGCGTGCAGACGGACATGGCGACGCCCTCGCTGCACCGTTTCGGCAGCGACGCGCTGCGCCAGCAATACCTGGTGCCGGCGATCCGCGGCGAGCAGGTGGCGGCGATCGCGGTCACCGAACCCGGCGCGGGCTCCGACGTCGCCGGCATCAAGACGCGCGCCGTGCGCGATGGCGACGACTGGGTGATCAACGGCAGCAAGATCTACATCACGAATGCGGCCACGGCGGATTGGATGTGCCTGCTCGCCGTGACGGACCCAACGGCGGGTTATGGCGGCTTCTCGCAGATCATCGTGCCGACCGCCACACCAGGGTTTCGGTTTGAGCTGCTCGACAAGATCGGCAACTGGGGCTCCGACACCGGGCAGCTCTACTTCGAGGACGTGCGCGTGCCCGTCGCCAACACGATCGGTGACGTCGGCCGAGGCTTCCAGCAACAGATGGCGCAGTTCCAGGACGAGCGGCTGATCGCCTGCGTCAGCACGACGGCGGGGGCGCGCCGTCTGTGGGAGGAGACGCGCAAGTGGGCGGAGCAGCGCGTGCTCTTCGGCAAGCCGCTCGCGAAGATGCAGGTCACGCAGTTCAAGTTCGTGGAGATGTTGACGCAGATCACGGCGGCGCGAGAGCTCTACTACGCCTGCATCCGCCAGGTGATCGCGGGCGAGGACGCGACGCAGCTGATCAGCATGGCAAAGCTCTTTTGCGGGCGCACGAGCCGCATGGTGGCCGACAACTGCATCCAGCTCTATGGCGGCTACGGCTACATGAAGGAGAGCCCCGCCGGGCGCGCCTTCGTGGACACGCGGCTCATCAGCATTGGTGGCGGCTCCGACGAGACCATGATCCACTACCTCGCCAAGCAGCTCGGCTTCTAGCGGGCGCGCAGGCGTGCAGGTCCTCGGCACCCGCGTCGAACCCGGCTCCGCCAGCTACAAGCGCAACCGCGAGTCGTTTTTGCGCGAGATCGCGCTATTGCGCGAGCAGCTCGCGGAGGTGAACCGCGCGGGCGGCGAGAAGTACGTGGCGCGCCACCACGAGCGCGGAAAATTGATGGCGCGCGAGAGGATCGAGCTGCTGCTCGATCGCGACTCGCCCTTCCTCGAGATCTGTCCGCTCACCGCCTGGGGGACGGAGTTCGCGCTCGGCGGCTCGCTGATCTCGGGCATCGGCGTGGTGTCGGGCGTCGAGTGCGTGATCACCGCCAACGAGCCGACGATCCGCGGCGGCTCGCTCAACCCCTACGGGGCGCGCAAGAGCGCGCGCACGATGGAGATCTGCGCG
>Ga0210377_10004229_pt1 | contig 12131 bp, 20 predicted proteins | sample PLM4_65_b1redo_FD_155480 | JGI IMG/M metagenome (GOLD analysis project Ga0210377, IMG submission 155480) | Groundwater sediment microbial communities from an aquifer in East River, Colorado, USA - PLM4_65_b1 redo | ecosystem: Environmental > Terrestrial > Soil > Riparian zone | place: USA: East... | reverse complement strand
GCTCGCGCCGGGTATCCCACAGTCGGCACCGGTGCCTGGGCTGTTCGCCAAGCAGGCGCGCATCGCGGCGCCCACGGCGACGTCGAACCGGACCATCGTGCTCGTGGACCCGGACTGCCTGCCCTCTGGCGCGGTGGACACGACCACGCTGAAGATCATCCCGAAGGGCGTGTGCCCCACCTGCCCGACGCCGGTGGGCGAGGCCGCGACCACGGCCGCTGGCCAGCTCGGCTTCGCCGCGGGCGCCGTGGCAGCATGCCTGGGCGCTCCGGTAGCCTGCGGCATCATCGCATCGATCGTGCTCGCCGGTGGCTACCTCATCATCGACAAGGCCGGCGCGCACCTGTCCGGCGCCGAGAACCAGCGCCTGCAAGCGTTCGTGATCTCGCAGGCCATCCAGGCCGAGCGCACGCGCGCGGACATCTACAACAAGTGCACGCAGGACGCCGTCAAGGCGCTCCCGCAAGACAAGATCACGCCGGACGTGCTGGACAAGATCCAAGCGCGCTGCGGCGACATGGTCGCGAAGATCAACGTCGACGACCTGATCAAGAACACGGCGCAGCCCGGCATCGGCGGCTCGATCATCGAGATCATCAAGTGGGTGGCGATCGCTGGCTTCGTGGCGGCGTTGGCGCCGCCGGCCATCCGTTGGGTGGGTGAATCACTGGCCCGTCGACGGGACGCGCGCGCGCACTAACAATCCGTATGTAGCCCTCCCTTGGTTGGTCTTGACAATTTTCGTTAGCGGCGTACTGCTTGTACCGCGATCCCAGGAGGGACTACCATGACCAAGCAAGTTTCGAAGGCCTTGATCAAGACGGACGCCGTCGCCGCGGCGCTCGCGCACACGGAAAGCATCGTGCCCGTCGACGAGAAGCGCGCGGCGACGGAGTTGACGAAGAAGCGGCGCGAGATGGTCGGGCTCACGCTCGCCCAGAACTCGCTGCTCGGCATCGAGGCCGACGCGCGGGCGAAGCTGCAGTACACGCGCGACAAGCTGCGCAAGAGCATCACGGCGCTGGAAGCTGTCGTCCTGCCGGGCGTGCAGAGCTACAAGCCCTTCGACCTGGAGCCCCTGACCTGGCGCGACACCGACGGCCTGCCGCGCCTGGTGGTGTTCGGGCTCAACGAGGCGGTGTTCCACTACTCGGAGGAGGTGACCGTCGACGACATCGGCCGGATCGAGGACTCCGCGGGCTTCGTGCCCGGCTACCTGCCCGCCAACCTTCAGGCCTGCTACCGCGACATCGAACGGCTGGTGCGCAAGGTCGCGCGCCGGTACAAGTCGACGGCGGTCCTGGAGGTCACGTTCACGGGCATCATTCCCGACGACGTGAAGAGCAAGATCACCGACGCGCGGTACATCTTCGGTGACGAGATTTACATCGTCGCGGAGCCCTCGAAGATGGCGATCCGCAAGCAGCCGCCCAAGCGGAAGCCGCTGCCGCCCTTGCCCATCCGCAACGGCGACCCGCTCGTCATCGGCTTCGACGGCAAGCAGTACCGCCTGATCGCGGCGTTCGACCTCACGTCCATCGAGCAGCTCGTGCGCGACCGTGTGAACGGGACGAAGTCGTCGTGAAGCACCACGCCGTGAAGCTCACCCGGAGACAGCTGCGGCGCCTGGCCCAGGCGACGGACTACCTGGCCGCAGCGCTGGACGGCGACTACAAGCGCGTCTCGGAGCTTTCGGAAGACGAGTTGCGGCTCAACTTGTTGAACACGATCGACGCGATGAACAAGATGGACGCAGCACTGCACGACGGTGCGGAGACGATCGTCTCCTGGCGTGCGAAGCCCCTCTAGCGGCGGGCGGCCTTGTCGGCCACGATGCGGACGGTCTTGCCAGCACGGCGCGCGGAACGCGCCTTCGATTCGGCGGCCTTCTTCGTGCGGATGTTGCACGTGAAGGTGAGCGATCCCTTCCGACCCTTCTCCATCACGCAGTAGGCCGCGGGGCGCTTGCGACGGCGCGCCGCCGGCTTCCTGCGCTTCTTGCGCGCCGCCATGCTACTTGCACCGAACGAACTGCTTCTTGCGGCCACGGCACTGGCGCTTGTTGTGCGCCCTGAGCTTGCGGCCCTCGCAGCGCTGGACGGCCAGGCCGCCGTGCTTGAAGAGGATGATCGGGCAGGTCGAGGTCCGGCGCAGACCGCCGCGGGGCGGGTTCGAGAGCAGCCGGCCAACGGCCGACTTCTCCTTCGTGCCGAGACCCGACTTGCCCTTGGGCAGCTTGACCGTGAGACCGTTGTAGTTGACCGTGCGAGCCATGTTCTCTCTCCTCGGTGCCGGGTAGGCTACCGCTTGGGCGAAGTGGTACGGACCGGACGCGGCGGCGGCGCCGGAGGACGCGGCTGCGCGGTCTTGGGCTTGCGGATGCAGCAGTTCTGATTCGGGGCGGCCGCCGTTGGTTTGGCGCTGGCTGTGTAACGCATCGAAGAGCAGTCTATCATAGGGTGTCGCATTTGCGACAGACCCTATCTGCGGTTGGCGGCGACGGCGTCCCCCGCGGCCCGGAGAATAGGCGGGACGACGTAGGCGGCCAGGACCACGACGATGGCCACCTTGGCGAACGCGATGATCCCTGCGAAGGGGTCGGCGCTGTCCGGGCTGGTGGTCACCGGCGCCTGGGTGCCGGCGATCGCGTGCATGGCCTGCGTGAGCGCCTGGGCCTTCTTGCCCAGCTCGGCCATGCGGCAGCAGACCGGCGTGAACGGCACCTGGCGCGAGAAGCTGCCCGCGATGGTCTGGTAGTCCTGTACGACTGCGGTGATGGCCACGCCAAGCTTCTGGCGGATGTTGAAGCCGACGTCGCCCTCCTGGTTGCCCAGGGCCTGGAACGTCGACTGCATCTCCTTGATGAGGGCCTCGCCGAGCTGGCAGTCGCCTTCGAGGCAGATGCCGAAGATGGAGCCCAGGCCGCCGGTCTGCGTGGCTAGAAGCATGCACCGTCACTCCCCTGCCAGAGGTTGTTCCAGAGGACGCGCATCTCTTCTGAACGCGACGGCTTCACCAGTGGCGTTGTGTTGAAGACGTCGGTGAAGAGCGTTGTGCTCACGGAAATGCGCGCGCCACCAGAGAATGGCGCGGCGCTTCCGAGACCGTAGATGGACTGGTTCGGCGCGAGCACGAAGGTCACCTTGGTCCCGCCTACCACAGAGAAGGGCGAGCCCGAGCCGCCCTGACGCAACAGGTCCGGGTCCTCGGAGACATCAAGGCCTTGCTCTGACGGCACACTGAGCGTCACGCGCATCGGCGACCAGTCGGGGGCCGTCGCCAACAGCGGTGGGTTGTTGATCGACGCCTGCGAAGCATCGCCTGTAGCGTTGTCGATTGGCAAGCGCACAGTGTAGAGCCGCGATGGAATGCCCGACGCGCGGTGCGCCTGGCGTTGCACTTCGTGGATCTCGACGGAGTCGCTGGTGGCCACGTTGATCAACAACGCGCCGTCGAACGATGCTGCATAGAGCTTCTGGCCCGGCGCGAGAATGAACACGCGCTCGGTTGGCGTCCCGAAGGATGCGGCCATCAAGAACGCGTCGGGCGACGCCACAGCACCGCTGGGATCCATGTTGCGGAACGTGGCTTGGTCGAACGCTAGCACAATGGAACCGACACCCGTGAGCCCGCGGGCAAGCACACGCATGGCCGTCCCACCCGCCGACGCGATCAACCGCTGCGACGGATTCGCTGCGGCGTCGGATTCGCTGGAGAGATTGACGCCAGCCAGGTTGTACCGGCGAATCGCGCTGTCGAGCATCACAGCACCGGGTAGGCTTCGCTTGCAGCCAGCGAAACGGCTACGGTGCCGGCGATGCCCACCGCGTAGAGCACCTGCTTGGGCGCGAGGATGAGGATGAGATCGTCGATGCCCGTGAACGACTCGCTGCTCACCGACGGCGTCAAGTCGGTGACCGAGTAGGCATATGCCACGGCCGTCGCCGGACCGATCAACGATGCCGTGAGGACCACGCGTAGCGGCACGTCCGTTGCGCTGATCAAGCGCGCGGGATTGGTCGTCGGCGAAGCCGGCGCCAAGACGGTCTTCAGGATCGAGGGCTGCACAGCGATCTCGCTTACCGGTTCTCGGAGGCCGGGGCGATGACGATGAGGTAGCCCTCGAAGAGCACCTCGAAGCGAATGTTCGCGATCGTCTTCGTCGTGCCGCCGACGGTGATCGAGAAGTCGGTGAGGTTGTTGTCGCAGGTGACTTCGAAGCCCTCCGACCGAACCATCGTGTACGGATCCTGGAACTCCCAGGTCATCGCATCACCGGTCTGGAAGTCGCCGACGATGGTCGAGGCCTTCGTCATCGCTTCGTTCTTCGAGGTGTCCCGGATGCGGATGGCGACGTAGCGCTGCAAGATCTGCAGCAGGTCGGGCACCGCGCCGACGAACGTCGGGGCCAGGATCACAGGCGTTGCGGTGTCATCGAACGGGAACACGCGCACGATCACGCGGTGGCACTCGAAGGGCTTGTCCACGTTGTGGAGGAAGACAGCTTCGGGGAACTGCACGCCCGTCGAACCGTTCTCGACGGTGAGCGTCGACGGCATGACGTACGGGATGCGGAAGGTGATCTTGCGGCCGGCGAACTCATCGCGGAAGCGACCCATGGTCGAGACCTCGTAGATTTGGTTGGTACTACTGTCGCAACCGCGACAGGACAACCCTACCATCAGTCGCGTTTGCGATCCAGCGTCCGTGCGGTCGCTGGATACGGCATCGAAGCCCTGTGGAGTCAAGCGCTTCGCCGCGATGCCGGCAGACGCCTGCGACAGGCCGTGCTCTTGACAATTTTTCCTAACCCGGGAGAATAAACAGGTAGAGCCAGCCGTCGAGCTGGGCGAGGTTGATGCCCATGCGCAAGATCCTGATCGTGACCCTCCTGATGACGTTCCTGGCTGCCTGCACCGACACGGTGGACCCTACCGCGGACCCTCCGTTCGACGCGACGGTCGTCGCCCCCCATCCCGATGCGGGCTCGCCGGACGCTACCGTGACGCACTGCGGCGAGCTGGGCGAAGCCTGCTGCGCCGAGGGGCTGGGCTGCAACGGTGGCGCCCACGCCGACATCTACTGCTCGACCGGCGGCGTGTGCATGGCGCCGGTGCCCAACTGCGGTGGCGCCGGCCAGGCCTGCTGCAACCCACTCTGCGGTCCCGATGGCGGCTGCTGGACGGCACCGTGTGAGGGCAGTCAGGAGTGTCAGGCGGGCACGTGCACCATCCTGGTGGTCACCGGCTGTGGCGGCGAAGACGAGGCATGCTGCAAGCACGCGGGCACGGAGATCACGTTCTGCGCGACCGGGCTGGAGTGCGACGGTGAGGCGGCCGACGGAACACGGACCTGCATCTGATGCTGACCGCCGGCACCTTCCACCATCCCTGGCTGCTCAAGGACCACGCGGACGACGCGCGCTTCTGGACGCACTGGCTCACCGTACCCGGACGATTTGTGCTGCCCGTCGATGGCAAGCCACCGCGTGAGGGCCTGAAGTACTGGGACGCACCCACAGGTTGGCCCTCCGTCACGACCACGAACTTCAACCTGCGCGTGCTGCGCGAGCGCATCCCGACGTCGTTCGACGCGTTGGTGGTCGTCATGCACCGCCTTCGCCTGGCCGACGCGCTGCCGGGCGCGACCACAGAACAGCTCTTGGCCGGCGAGGCGCACCTGCTGGCCGACGAGCTGGAGCTGCTCTACGTCTACGGCCAGCAGGTTCGCGATGCTCATCACTGAGCTGGTCGTCTATCCCTGGAACGACACGCGCTTCCGTGCACAGGTGCAGAAGATCGACCCCGGAGACCGCAGCCTCACCGACATCAACGAGTACATCCAGGATCAGCTGATCTACCTGCGGGCGCAAGACGCCTTCAAGAGCGCGTGCCTCAACGCGTGCTGCATCGAGCCGACCGTGCTCGATGCCTTCACGGCGTACATGATCACCGAGGACGCGGACGCCTTCAAGCAGGGCTACGCCTTCGCAGCCGAGTGGATGACCAACCAACACGAGGCGTACCGATGCTGCCATCTGGCGGAACTGGTCGCCGTTCGTGAGTAGCTTGAGCGGCCGCTTCGGCACGCGCAGCATGCCCGCAGTGCGTCCATACTGGGTCACGTATCCGTGGTCGTTGAACTTCATGGCCAACCGCGCGATCCGCGCCCTCGAAGTGGTGAACATCCCGCAGATGTCGACGTTCAGCCTCGGCGCTGTGCTGGAGCACAGCCCACACGTGCTCTTGGAGCTGCTGCGCAGATATCACGGCGAAAACTTGCTGCATCTCGAAACAGCGCTCATCCAACTGCGCGTCGAGGACGCCTTCGGACGCTGGTGGAAGCGTATCGGCGTGGACCGCCGGGCCGCGTTCGAGGCCATGATACTCGCCGACGATCCTGACGCCATGCGCGCGGCCTACGACTACGCCGCCATCGAGTACCAGAACCTGCGCGACCGGCACATCGTCCGCAAGCTGGAGCAGAAGGCTTGCGCGCTTGCGTATTCTCGCGGCTGAGCTTGTCGCAAATGCGACGCGGAAACGGTAGACCTTCACGATGCGCCTGACAAAGACCAAGGTGTACGGTTGGATGGGCTACCGCACGGACTGCCCGCCGGCCCTGAACGGCAGCTGCCAGACGCGCGAGATCTGTGCGACCACGAGCATCAAGCGCTTGTGCGAGATCTTGGGTTGCAAGAGGAGCGAGCTGCTCAACCTGTCGGAGACGGGCAACGATCAGGAGTGCCGGATCGCGCTCAAGGACCCGGGTGTGGTGTTCTGGCGATCGAACAGCATTCTGGGAAAGGCGTCCGACGAGAGCTGGACGCGCACGACCGACCGGTACTAGCTGTTCTGGAGTAGAATGGGCTGGGGAGCGGCTGTGTGCTCGTGACGTAGCTGATCGCTGCGCTCTTGTGCTTCGGCGATTTGCAGCGCGACCAGTTCGCGACATGCCGCGTGCATCGTCCCGAGTTGGGCGCCGGCCAGGATCGCGAGATTGTCGCGGATCGCGCACAACCGATGCAGAAGCAGGTCGGGGTGCATGGCGTCGAGGACAGAAGGCTTCTTCGTCGCCGCTCGCCGCCGTTTGCCGCTCTTGGCGCGCTTCGGGTCCGCTTGACGCCACGAGATGTTCCCCGCGGGAACGAAGTCCGTCACGTCCCATACTGCACAGGGCTTGCCCGTGATCGTGCAACGACGCTGTGCCACCTTCTTCACCACACCAAACCGCAACTCCATGGGACTGAAGACAGAGTGCAGATTGTTCTTGGCGCTGGCCAAGAGTGCAGGCGCGACATTGTGCTGCTGGCTCCAGGAATCGAGCGCGTGCTTGGCTTCGTTGCCAGTCATGGGTCCCATGGCGTAAAGGATCTCGTACGCCAGCCCAAACTTCGGGCCGGCGACGCGCCGAATGACGGCCAACGCGATGGGATTGCACTGTCGCGGCTGCGTCGGAATGAGAGGCAGCTTCACCTTCTTCTTCACGGTGCAACCGTCGCAGTCGCGACGACGGGACTCGCAACGACGGGACTCGCGACAGTCGCGGGCGCGACACCCCGCGGCTGACTCTTGGCACGCAGCGCGACGAAGAATTCCAGCCCGTCGACAGTCGCCGGGAACTGCTTCTTGTTGAGCGTCACGTCCATTCCCTTCAGGACGCTGTTCGTGGTGCCGTTGAGCGTCCACATGATCGCGTTGAGCGCGCGCAGCGTCATGGTAAACCGCGGCTCACGCGGACGCCGGGCCAGCGACGCCCGATTGATGCAGAATTCCCTGAAAGCCCAGATCGGCGCGTCCTGCGACACAGCCGTGCCCGTCTGCAGCTGCACGGCCAGCGCGTCGAGCATGGACAGCGGCACGGCGACCGTGTCACGTGCACGCCGAATGGCGTCGTAGGCGATCACGAAGCCTGCGACGATCGCCGCCGACCCGAACGTCCGCCCCGTCTTCCCGAAGAGCGGGCAGGCCCATGCCAGCGCCTGCCGATGCGTCATGACGTATTCGTCGAGAGCCGACGACAGCGAAAGCGCACGCACGTCCGCGGCATCGTGGTGCATCACGGCATGGATGGCCTTGCTGATCGGATCCAGGCGCGTCGCGTACGTCACGCCCTCGATGTCCAGCTGATTGGCGTTCGTCCGCCGCCGGCCGGTGTCCACCAGACGCCGCAGTGCCAGCGGGCAGCCGCTGCGCAGCGTCAGCACGACGCACGGCGTAGTCAACGCCATGGCGAGCGCGGCCAGGCGATGCCCGCCATCGATAACGGCAACACGCGCACCAGCCGCAACTTCAACGATGTGGTTCTGGTCGTCGAGCCAGACGAAACCGTGAGAATTCAAGCGAACGCCCGGAGTGTCGTCCAGCTTTCCCTCCGCATCCAGCTCTGTCCCTTCGATGAACGCGATCTTGATGCCATCACCCGTGTCGTGCCACATCCCACTCTGCATGTCGTGCAGGTACTGCCGCACATGCGCTGCACTGAGCGGGCGATTGCGCGTGTTGAGATGATGGAAGATGAACGACGCGAGATTCGGCGTCATCTCGACCAAGCCAGTGGTATCCTTAGCAAAATTACGGCTAAGGAAAGCGTGCGTGGCCGCGTCATGAGTAAGAACAGGCACGCTGATCTGCGACTTCGACGTCTTCATTTTCGTTGTCCCCCTACGTGGTGGTTGCGTAGATTTTGAATACGCGCATCCAAAACGCGCCGCAACAACATTTTTAGCGCTCTCGGCGTAACGCAAACGTTTACGCGCACTTGTCGCCAAATGTTTTTTCGTGTGCTGTTTTTCCGCTGATTTGTCGCGAGGGACCGCGGCCGACGTGCAGTAACTACACTTCGTCTGCGATTACTTCAGGAGTATCAGATACTTCAGCTGCAATCGCCGCAGTTTCTGCACTGTCGCCTAACCACTTCGGATACGGCAGGAACGGGTATCGACAAGCCGCAACAGCACGCCGCCGCTCACTACGCGAACCTTCGAACCAGACATACTTGTGTTTGGGTGGTTCCTTGATGACGGTCCAGCCCATCGCCAGTACCTGCAGTTTCTTAAGCTTCAGGTGCCGCAGTGCGCGACTGGTGATCGGCACGCCGCCACCCGGCCGAATGAATTTCTCACGCATTCTGCCTGGAGTACGACCTACGCCTTGACCAATGTAACGCCAGTTGCAGGCTTGGTAGACCGTTCCGATCTCGCCCGCGCTCACGTCACTGTACGCATAGAAGATGCAGAACTTCGACTCGGTCGTGTCGTAGGCCAGACGACAAGCCTTCGGGATGAGAAAGCTGGCGCTGTGACGATGCGCCCAATGGACACACGTTCCGCGCTCGATCGCGATGGTCCGACTGCGAAATTCCTTTCCGCAGATGTCCCGCGACTGGATCCCCCCCGGCCAGCCCATGCACGCCACGCCAATCAACTCGTCGACAGAGCCGTCAGGCCCTGCGATCGCCGTGTAGGGTGCGACATCGCTCAAGCGCTGCTCGATCGGGTCCTCGACGATATTATCGTCGGCATCCACCAACTGCCACGCCTTCACCCCCCGCGGATCACGTCCCGAAAACAAACCCGCGCAAAATGTCGCTGCGGGCGCCGCGGTACCGAGCCATTCGTACTTGAGGATGATTTCCTTTGCTTGTGCCGTCGAAATCTCACGCACGAAGGCCATCTGCAAATCTAGTAGCGGTTCTACACACAGTCGATCGGCCTCCTGGCGGCGAATCTTAGCTTGGTGACATCTGACGTTGTCGCGTGTATTCATCATACCGGGTATATGACATCGCAGAGACCGTCGCAAGAGGGATGGATGGATGCTAAACTCCTCTCCATGGTCATTGCATACTTCCCGCTCGTCATCGCGCTGATCGGCCTGCTCATGTACTACTTCGCGGCGGCGAGTTCGAAGACCGTCGAGGTCGGCCGGCTGATGTTCAGCTGCGGCCTGCTCGTGACGCTGTTCACGATGGCGTCGAAGGTTATTCGGCTGACCTGATGGAGATCTTCGCCATGATGCTCGGCTATGCGCTCTTCGGCTGGTGGATAGATCTGCTCGCCGCGATCATGGATGGGTAGGGTCGTCGTTTCCGAAGTCCGCGACGGTACCCAGCGTTAGCTCCATGCCATTCGCGCGGCCGATGGCCCGCAGCGTGTCCGGCGAGATGGACGCCGTCGAGGTCTCTTCCGGCGGCGCCTTGAGAGGCAGCTTGGGCTTGTAACGCGCCAGCTCGAAAGTGAGCTGCATGGCCTTGGCCTCCGCCCGGGCGAGCGCCGTACGGTCGCCAAGCGCGACCTTCCACGCCTCACTGGCATCACTGGCATCACGCTGAGCTTCGTCGAACGTGTTCGTGACGTAGCGGACGGCCAGGAAGACGAGAGCAGCGACCACGCTGATGGCCGCTGCGATGCAGATGATCGCGGCATCACTCATAGTCAAGAGTATGCCGGAAGATGCGGTGTGCGTCTAGAACTAGCCCGGGCCGCCGTGCGGGTACTTGTAGCCGACCTCGTTGAAGATGATCTCCAGCAACCACGAGTACGTGTTGTTGGCGGCCGCGCCGAGCGTGTGCGTGATCGTCACGATGAACGCGTTGGCGGAGGCGTCGGGGCCGGCAGCGAAGGACATCTGCGCGGCCGAGCCGACGATCGGCGCCACGTTCCAGGTGTGCGTCGCCCCGATCAGTGCTTGCGCGGCCGCGGTGTTGGCTACGGTCGTGCCGAAGAGCGTGGCCAGTGGGCTGCTGGCGACCACGTCGGTGGCCAGCGTCGCGTTCGAGATCGTCGCGGCGGTCGTGCCGGTCGTGCCGCCATCGACAACGACGTCGATTCGGTAGCAGAGCCGATTACCGACGGCGCCGAGCTTGGTTGAGGTGATCGTGATCGCCATGTTCGGAGGATACACCGTCGTGAATGCGACGGAAAAAGAAAACGCCCACCCAGCCGAAGCTGAGCGGGCGTCTTTGACGGACCAGGAAGCGGTCCCGTCGTCGACTAGACGACGGTGCGCTTGATCAGGCCGTACTTGTAGAGCTTGAGGTCGCAGAACGTCAGCGCGGTGCCGCCGTCCGACGCGGCCTGCGAGATCACCGGGGCGGCCTCGGGCTGGAACACGCCCTTGTAGCCGAGGTTCTCGCGCTCGTGGACCGGGAGGACCAGGGCCACGCGGTCACGCGGCGAGGGGACGCCGTTCTGCGCCAGCTCGAACGACGTGTTCGTCGAGAACACGTTGAAGCCGTGACCCTGCGGGTAGTCCTGGGGGACGCCCTGCGAGTACTGCTTGCCGTTGTACTCGTACTGGAAGAACACGACCCGGTCGATGTTGAACATCGTCGACAGGATGATCGGGTTCGAGAGGGCGCCCGAGCCGTCCGCGAGGACGGGCTGCGTCGCGCCGGTCGGCGCGCGCTCCACGCGGGTGTACTTGATGCCCCAGCCGTAGACCAGCATCTCCCAGTCCTTCGGGAGACCCGAGTCGCCGTTGCGGGGGATGTTGGTGTCCACGCGCGTCTGCACGCGCTGGCCGCCGGGGATGGGCTGCGAGCGGCCGTTGGAGAAGGCCTCCAGCGGGGCCTGCTGGCCGTTGTTGAACTGGATCGACCCGTAGAGCTTGTCGTCGATCCAGTCCGCGAGCGCGATGGTGGAGCCGTCCGGCAAGGACAGCGTGGTGGTACCGGGGGCAACGCCGACGAATCCCATGTTGCTTCTCCTCGTGATCTGGCCATCAGGCCAGGTGAATGTCTTCGGTCAGGTGCAGCTCGCGTTCGCGACGGGTGAGGTCAGGAACGCGAGCGGTTGGGTGCTACGAGAACAGGGTGGCGCCGAAGTGCGCGCCGAGGCCCGAGATGTTCGGGCCGCCCTGCAGGACGACCTGCTGGGCGCCCGGGTTGTCACCCAGGCCGTAGTTGCCCGCGCCGACCAGCTGCGGCGGGCCCTGGAGGCCGCGCAGCGACGCGCTCGGCTCGATGGTCGCGAGGCCCCACTGACCGCCGCTCATGCCCGACGAGCCCGGGACCATGTACTGCGGATCGACGGAGACCATGCCCCAGCCCGCACCGCTGTTCGACGTCGGCAGCAGGGAGACCTCGGCCTGGCGCAGCGCACCGGTCACGAGGGCCGTGAGGCCGGCCGA
>Ga0210377_10004228_pt1 | contig 12133 bp, 7 predicted proteins | sample PLM4_65_b1redo_FD_155480 | JGI IMG/M metagenome (GOLD analysis project Ga0210377, IMG submission 155480) | Groundwater sediment microbial communities from an aquifer in East River, Colorado, USA - PLM4_65_b1 redo | ecosystem: Environmental > Terrestrial > Soil > Riparian zone | place: USA: East... | reverse complement strand
CATCCCGTTTCAAGATGTTTTTCTTGTTAAAGGAGATCGCAGGACTGGCTAGGCGCTTCACATATCGGTGGAGGCGGATCACGGTCGGAATGACGAAGACGATCGAGGGGGAGCGAATGATTCTCGGGCTGTCCTCCACCCGTTCTGCCCTTCCGGTGAACAGGAGGATCACTGCCCTTCGAGTGGTACAGACGTGTAGGGGTTCAAAGGAGTTATTCAGTACGAGTACTTTGTCAGTGTCCATCGAGTGGGGTGTGTTTGTCTCGGGCCAAGGGGACCCGTGTAGTGAAAATGATCATTAGCATAGAAAGGGAGCGTTGTCAACGCAAAGGATGATGCGGTGTTGGCAGCATGTGAAGTGCCCGCCTCTCGTAATAAGAACAGTTAGTCGTCAGGGTATGGCCGGGGCTGACCCCATGGCTATGTGTCTTAGCTTGACATCGTTGTGAGCCTGTGACACATTGCCGATTGGAACGGCGTCACAATGGCCCTTAGGTGGCCGGTTTGAAAGGCACTCATCCAAGGCTCCCACTAGGTTCGCTCACGCATAGCAGAACGTGTGATAACAGGAGGTCTAGGCGATGAAGATCGTCAGGCGGTTGGTCCTGCCCGCAGTTGTGCTCGCAACGCTCTGCGCCCTCTCAACACCGGATGTGAAGGCGACTCCGGGTACCGGCACGTTGTTCGGGACTGATGCATTCAATGGCAACCTTATTACGATGGATCCGACGAACTTTCTGAAAGATCCGACCACCGGAGGGGCCAGCGTGGTCGGACCCATGGGGGTAGGCCCTATCCCCTCCCTGGCGGTGGACCCCTTGACCGGCATCATCTATGCGGGCGGAGGTGGGGGGGTTCCGAATATCTACACCGTGAACCCTGCGACGGGCGCTGCGACCCTCCTCGGGGACACCGGTCTTGGGTTCGCTGCCGTGGAAGACCTGGACTTCAACGCTGCTGGCACCCTGTATGCGTCTGTCAACATCGCAGGAGCTGCCGGAACCGGGGCGGATCACCTCGCGATCATCAACAAGGGGACGGGCGCCGCCACGGTCATCGGGCCCTTCGGGTCGTGCACGGGGGTGACCATCCCCAGCACGGGCGGGGGGTCCTGTACCATTGAAGGAATGGCGGGGATCGCGTTCGACGGGGCGGGCAGGCTGTGGGGCTCCCATCGGGTGATAGATGTGGTGGCTGCAGGCTCGCCCGGGCTGTATCGGATTAACGTGGCGACGGGCGCGGCGACCTTCGTGGCGCCGTTTCTGGACGCCTCGGGCGGCTCACTATCGGGTGGCGTCGCGAGTCTCCGGTTCGCCTGTAATGGCACGCTTTACGGAGGAACCGTCTTTGCAGTCGCGCCGGCGACCGATGGCGGTGACCTCATCACCATCAATCCCGCCACGGGGGCCTTCTCCACGATTGGGAAGGCGGTCCAAGACGCCAGCCTCGGCGCCCTGGCATTCCAGACCGCGTGTCCGACTCCCCGGCGCATCCCTGCGGCATCTGGAGGGGTGACGATCCTGCTGGCGCTGCTCTTCGCCGCCTCACTGGCGTGGATGATCAGCAGGAAACGAGTCGTCTAACCTTCTAATACAAACGCGGCACATCCCGTTACATCGACATTGCCCCGAAAGTCCCCCCTCGCACCCTCGCCCTCTCCCCCATCTAGGAGAGAGGATTGAGGTGAGGGGCCCCACGCTTCCCTTCTCCCCTCGGGGGAGAAGGCGGGGATGAGGGGTCTCGCCGACTTTCATGCCCATGGGTGAACCACAGTTGCACGGGGCAATGCGAGCGACCAAATAAGCCGAAGCCCTGAGCGAAGGGGTGGCAATCTCACCCGTCGCATCTATGTTACTGCAAGATCGCTTCGGTCGCTTCGCTCCCTCGCGATGACACATGACTTTCTGCGTTTGTTAGAGTTTGGGGCACCGCCTTACTCTTCGACCGTTGTAGATGTTGTAATCGGGCACGTCGGGGCCGGGTTGGCGGTATAGTGTGGGAACTTAAGGGCCTTGTCGTCCTTCGCTTGTACCAACTTCACCTCGGTGGTCGTGCCCTTGTAGACGAGCTTGAACTCGGGCGTGGGCTCGGGGGTCTCGAATGTTGGGTAGGGCGTGCAGTTCGATGGTCCCGGCTTGTAGGACGAGTCGTGGAGCTTCACGGCATAATCGGTGCACCCCTGAGGCGGGCATGTGTAGTAGGTCTCGCCTTTCGCGACATCGGGACACGGATCCTTGCTCGACTCTGTGCACGAGCCTAGGGGCGAAGGGCCGACGGCATTTGGCGATTCCTGCACGACGTAAAAGTACAACATGCCGCTGTCCTTGTCGTAGTAGAACTGGTCGTGTGTCAGCCCGGCAAGGCATTTCTTCCGGGATGCCTCGTCCGTGCCCGAGCATACCAGCTTCGTGAGCTCATGCTTTTCGAAGACGCACACATCCAAGTTAAAACGGTCCTTCTCTGGGTCTCGCTTCGCATCCGCGGGACACGTTTTCCCCGGTAGATGTTGGACAGGGACGAGACCGTGAGCCGGGCAGCCCAGGTTTTCACGAAGATTCTTACAATCTGTGCCTTCACAGGCAGAATCCAGGCCATCACAGATCTCGGTGTCCGTGTTAACATCCACATCCTTAACCTTTGGATACTGCCTGTTCAGCCTGTTGAAGTATTTGCGGAGGTCCAAGTCGGAAGTCTCGACTATCCCTCCGCCCCAGGAACGGTAACCGCGAGTGATCGTGAAGTTGCCGTCCGCCGGATGAGTCGTGCCATCGCTGTTCGTGTAGCAGATCCCGAGCCTGACAACGAACGGATTGTCCTTGCTGATCTCCGGCCCCACCGCATCGGCCACCCCCACACTCACGCGCGCCGGAATGCCGGCATCGCCGGTCGTGCAGGCGGGCGGATCTGCGCACTTCGACGCAGCGACGCTGTAGCCGTAGCCACTCACGACCTTCGGCTCCCAGATTCCACGGCGGTCTCGGCTCGTCAACGGCATACTTTGGTGCTGGCAGAGCTCGGGGTGGGTCGTGTCGAGGCAGAACTCCTTGTAGTCTTTTGTGAAGGTCAGGAGTTGTTTCGTGGGGGGTCTCCCAGGGTCTTTTGTTTCAGGATCAGGGAACGCCGCTTGGAACTCAAGCGTTGCGATGCCCAGCGGGGAGATGAGCGAAGTCGGGCGACCCTCCAGGTCGGTGTCCTGCTGGCCTTCGGCGAGGCACTCATCGACCGAGTTGGCGACGTGGTTGAATCCCAGATTATTGAGCGACACAGGAAGGGCGCCGCCGACCTTCTTATTGTCAGCGATCCTGACCACTTCGAAGCCGGTGAGTGAGCCGTCGCCGTCGAGGACCACGGTATTCCGGTCGCCGTCCTGGAAGTCACCGAAGTTGACCTGCTGAGTGAAGATCTCGTGACGGAGATCGACGTTGGTGAAGGTCAGCCGCTCGACGATGCTCGCATTGGGGTAGGCGCTCTGGTTGACCTTGAACCACCCGAATGCCGCGTCGCCTTCGTAGCGTGACTTTTTGACGTTCGGGTCGGGGGGGATGACCGGGAAGTAACCGGTGTACGTACTCAGGAACGTCTTGTCCTCTACAGTCAGGTGCGGAGCGACGTCCTTGTTAAAGCGGGTGTCAGTGATGCGCGGCGGGCCATCGTAGATCTGGTAGCCGAACATGGTGAACGCGGGGAGCGGATAACCGTCGGCTACAATGTCGGTGGCTGCCGTCGTCAGATCGACGCAGCCGAGGCCTTTGGACGTATTCGGGTACAGCTCCTTGCACGGTCCCCAGCGATCGACGTTGTTCTCGCTCATGCCGACAAGGACGGTCTGCGTGAGCAGCGTCCAGATCCCGGGGGAGACGCCATCGAGGCCACCCGCGCTGACCAGGATCACACTCGCCTTGTTGGTCGCAAAGCGTGCGTTCTTGAGGACCGTCCACCCCGGACGGACCCAGATCCCTCGGTCGCGGATGCGCGTCGCCGTCAATCCGTCGAACGTCGTGATGAGGTTTTTGCCGCCGGGCGTTTGGGTGACTGTCGGCTTCAACTGCTCCGAATAGACACCGAATTCATCCTCGGCGTACAACCCTGTGTAGCATCCATGGACACGATTGTTCTTGAAGGTTCCGATCGGAATATTCGCGTGGTTTCTCAGCTTTTCAGGTACCACCTCAGCGTCGTTCTTCGGCGGCACGTACCAGTACCCGCGCCCCACGCCCTGGCACCCCCCGATCGAGTTGCCCTCGAGGTGGGTGCCTGGATGGATGATCCAGAAGCCGCTGGCAGGTTCGACGTAGTACTCAACTTTGCCTTCCTTGTTTTTGCTGCAGTCCCCTCTACGAGGCGTGTTCGGGATGAAACCCTGAAGGTTGTCCGTGAGTGCTAGTTCGCCGGTTTCACCCGTGGTACTGTCTTGCGGAATCCGGACATTGCAGGCGCCTCGGACGGGGTTGGTTTGCGCGTCGGTGTTGGGGACCTTGAAGCCGTCGTAGCCGAAGCCGGCCGCATTGGCCAGGTAGTCGCCGCCCCAGAACTGCGCCTTCCGGTCGGCCGACGTGCCGGCGGCGATGTCGAAGTAGTGGCTCATCGCGCCGAGGCCGAGGTTGTTCAGGAATGATATCCCCGACTCGTCGCCGAACTCCTGGTAGAAGATGTGCCCGACTATCCGGGCGCAGACCATGTTCTGGACCTTCACATTCTGCGTCGAGTGGATCGTGACGCACTTGTTGTAGCTGTGATGAACGCTGTTGGCGTTGATGAGCAGCGGCGTCGTGTTGGTCAGGGGTCCCGTCAAATGGAGGTGGATCGGATAACTTCCGAGCTGAGCCTTGCCGAACTTCTCGATCTCGACGCCCTGGATCGCGACGTCCTTGAATCCCTGGAGGATCCTGATCTCCCCGCCCCAATGGGCGTTATTATCGCCGGATTCGATCTTCGCGGTGAGCTTGATGTTGCGGCTGATCAGGCCGACCTCCGCGCGCTCGTCAACGCCGTAATTCTTGTCCGCGCCGGCCGTGAAGTTCGCAGATGAGGGCGGGTCCGGATTAGGTCCGCCGAAGTGGTAGTGCTTCAGCGTCTGCGGCGACTGAAGGGTGACCGTGCTGCCGTCCTGGCCTTTCGAGACGGGTTTGCCGATCTGGACGAACTCCGTCTCGAAGGGGCTGTAGCTGGTCGTCGCGACCGCGATCCAGTCTCCATCCTGCCACGCGCCGGGCCCCGTCGCGACGTCCTTCGCCAGTTGAAGCGTCGTGGCGCCGTTGGCGGGGACCGGTCTGCCGATGTTGCGCTTCACGGTGGAGGTGTCGGCGCCGTATTTGTCCGGGGGTCCGGCCGCCTCGCTCAGATGCGTCCAACTGACGCCATCCGGCGTCCCTCCCGGCACTCCTCTGGCGCCAAAGAGGCTGAGCCTGCCGTCATTCTGGACCACGATTCCCTTTGTGTGGTCTCCGCAGTCCGTCGGTGAGGCGCAGGGGCGTGATCCCGTAAACGTGATCGTCACCTTGTTCATCGGGTTGGATTTTCCGATGGGACACTGGGCCGTGCCCGCCTGGAACAGGCCCGAGACGTCTATCCCTGCGGTCTCGATCTCGACCGTCGAATCCGGCACGTACAGGAATCCCCACTTGCTGATCGTGATCTTCCCGAGAGCATTGCCTCCAGCCTGAGTGTAGGAGCCATCGACGACGACGCGCGTGCACCCTACTTTCCCGTCCTGCCCGATGATGACATTTCGAGTCGTCGAGTCAATGCACTTTGACAGTGGCATTGCGTCGGGTAGGTTGCAATCACCCTGGCCCTCTAGCTCAGCCTCTAGCGAATCCTGGGCGAACGCCGCGCCGATCTGGAACGTCGCGACCAACGCAAGAATTAGCGGATTGATTTTGCCCAGAGCGACTCGGTACTTGAGCGATTTTCTTAGCATGATACTTCCCCCTTTAGCACCGTTGCGGTGGCTCCGCTGGCATGGGCCTTCCTCTTGTTCCTTCCCCTCAAAACAATCTTGCGGTGCTGCGGCAAGCGTTCATCTCGGCCTGGGTGTTGCTGAGTTCCGGCGGATCCGGAAGGGGGGGTCCATGACCCACCACGACATCGCCCAGACAAATACTCAGCGAAGGCATATGGTCCCCCCAGGCCTTTCCGCCGGGCACGACAAGGTGGAACGGCACTAGTGCGCGCACCGGAACCCGATGAACTGGTTGGTGTTGGACGGGGGGCGGTCGCCGCTCACGGCAAAGACGCCGGCCTGCTCGCCCTCGTCCCAGTCGCCGCCGCGAATCAGCGCGCCAGGAAGGCGCGCCGGCGGGGTGCTGCCATCGCCGCCGAGACAACTCAGATCTTGGCCGGCGATACCGCCGCCGGCTGTCCAGTCCGTACAGCCATTGTTCGCAAAGTCGCCCCAGTTGCCCACCCACTCCCAGACATTCCCGACCATGTCCCAGACGCCCCAGTTCGAGACGCACGCGGAGCGGGAGCCGGTGTTCACTGGGGAGCCCGCCGTACTGATATTGCAGTCCGTGCTCCCGTCGTCAGTCCCCGGGTCAGGCGTGCCGGCCGCCGCCCGCTGCCACTGCTGGTTCGTCAGGAGGCTCTTACCAGAGAGGGCGCAGGCTTGCTCCGCCTGGAACCAGGAGATGCAGGTGCTCGGGAGGACTCCTGGAATGGAGACCGCGTAGAGGGGGGCGGTCCAGTTGCCGTCCACCGGGAAGCTGGAGGGGTACTCGCCGCCGGTGCAGGAGCTGGTCGAGGCCGCTCCATACTGCGTCGCCCCGCCAGCGAGCAGATCGGCCAGCGTTATCTTCCCCTCCTGGACCCTCCTGATAAGCCCCTTGTGCGCCGCGGGGATGTCCCAGACGCTCGCCTCGTACTTATCGACACAGGTCGTCCCGACCCGGACCGCATCGCGCGAACACGGCCCAGCGGCGACGGCCGGCGGGGCCAGAACCAGCGAGAAACTGATCAGGGCCGAGCATCCCAAGATTCCCGTACGTCGCCGCATTGCCCTCTTCCTCTGCTGCGCGGGCAGGCACGCGCCGTGCCCGCAGGTGAATGGGGTGCATGGGCAACCGCCCGATGCGGCTGCCCCTTGCGCCGCGCCAAGACGGATAAAGAAATTCTTCGCTCCCGCTTTTGCCGCCAGCGAAGCATCTCGCAGCACGGCGAGGACAGCCTATACGCACATCCCCCCCCTGTCAAGGATGAAATGGCGCCCGGAAACAGAAATACACATTGATGGCATCCTAGAAACAAAGATAGACATCGCTGACATCATAAAAACACAGATAGACATCGCTGAGCGATGTAGTTGTGGGCTCGCGCGGTTTTAAGAACCTGTGACCAGCAGGGCTGGCGAGGGGCGAGGATCTTTACCGGGGTTCACCTGCTCCCGCAGCCGCTCGGGGCCCGGGTCACGCGAGCCGAGACAGACTGCTCCTCCCTTCGCCTTGGATGCTCCTCCTCTAGTCTCGGCGCGCCGTCAGGGCCCCCCGCGCAGCGCCCAGCATTGGCGACGGATGCCGCGGAGGAGCGCGAGCGTCTCGGCATCCACCACGAGCTTCAGTCCCACGCGCCCGGCGTGGCGGACGATGCGACCGGCCACCTGGACGAGCGTCCACCGCAGCGTGGCGATCGTGTGCCGCGCCCACGCGGCCGGACACGCGAGGCGCCGGAACCCGATGACGAGGTTGTAGGCGATCACGCCGAGGCGGAACCAGACGGCGCTTGCCCAGCTCTCGCCGCAAGGGACCCGCTCCAGGCCAACGCCCTGCTTCAGTTCCTTGGTGAAGTTCTCGGCCTGTCCCCGCTGGTTGTGCCAGTCGAGCACCGCCTGGGCCGACTTCTCCTCGGCGGGCCAGTTGGTGACGATGACATGGTAGACGTAGGCGGTCCCCGGCGCGTCGAAGAGCGCGAGCTGCCGGCAGATTTCGCGCTTGAGGACCAGGCGGAAGGCCGCCGTGGTCTTCTCCATGGTGTGCACCGCCTCCGCCAACTCGTACCCACAGCCGCGGACTGGTTCCGTCCACGCCGCCTCTGGGAGCGCGTGGAGGAGCGCCTTGACCGCCGCATCCTGATCGGCCGTGATCGCCCACCGCACGCCATCCGCCTCCAAGGCGTTGATCAGTTCCGCCTGGTAGGAGGCGCTGTCGGCCCGGTAGGCGCCAATCCGCTTGCCCGCCGGCAGCCGGGCCTGGCACGCCCGATAGAAGGCCAGGTGCCCCGTGCCGGGGGAGACGTTCCCCTCGCGGAACTCCTCGACGAGACACACCGGGGTCTCGAAGAAGAAGCCCAGGAGCGGCATGTAGCCCTTGACCCCCTGGTAGCTCCACTGGGCGTCCCGCTTCTCCGCCTCGATCAGGGTCGCGTCCACGTCCAGGGTGTACGCGGGCACCCCATCCCGCCGCAGGACGCGGGCCGTGAGCGCATCCCGCACCTGGCCGAGCCCCTCCAGCCCGACCTGCCCGGTCTCGGGATCGCCCATCCGGCGGAGCCAATCCCCCACCGTGTCGGGATCGGGGAGCGCCCCGTGGCCGAGCAGCGTCAGGAGCGCGTCCTCACGCGCCAGCTCCCGCAGGTCCTCCAGGGTCCGCCCGCCGACCTGGAGCAGCAGGATGGCCGTCTCGACGACGACCGAGGGCGCGTAGCCTCGATTGCTCCCCGGGCGGGGCAGGTGCCGGGCCACGAGCGCCCGCAGGCCGAGCGCGTGGCTGTACTCCGCCAGCAGGGCCAAGCCGCCAAGGGCAGCACCGTTTGTCGTATCATGGGCCTCACCCTGCGGGTTAAAGGGAATGTGATCGCTCACCCCCCTTTATATCCGCTTCCAAAGCGACCCACAAGGTTTTGTGCTTCATTCCTAACTCTGTTTTAGGGTTCCTGCCACGCGCCCGTCCCCGTCGCGACATCCTTCGCCAGTTGGATGGTCCTGTCCCCACCGGCGGGCACCGGTCTGTCGACGCCGTTGCCCGCGCCATACTTCGCTGGGGGTCCAGCCGCCTCGCTCAGGTGAGTCCAGCTCACGCCATCCGGCGACCCCCCCGGCACGCCCCTGGCGCCAAAGAGGCTGAGCCTGCCGTTGTCCTGAACCTCGATTCCCTTATGGGTCTTATCATCGCACTGCTGGGGTGAAGGGCAGGGGCGCGGTCCCGTAAACGTGATCGTCACCTTGTTCTTCGGGTTAGATTTTCCGATGGGACACCGGGCCGTGCCCGCCTGGAACAGGCCCGAGACGTCTATCCCTGCGGTCTCGATCTCGACCGTCGAATCCGGCACGTACAGGAATCCCCACTTGTTGATCGTGATCTTCCCGAGAGCCTTTGGACCGGTGCGGGAGCTATCGACGAATTGGATGTTGCACTGATTTCCTTCACCTGTCGCACCCTGTCCAATCACGACGTCCCCGCCGGGCGGGAAGTTGGGGCCAAGGCACGCTGACAGTGGTTTTGCGTTGGTGGGCACGTCGCAAGCACCCGAACCCTCTGGCTCAGCCTCTGGCGAATCCTGGGCGAACGCCGCGCCGATGTGAATGGTCGCGATCCACGCAACGATCAGCGCAATGATTCCACCCGGGACAATTCGGTCTTTGAGCAGTCTTCGCACCAGATTAACCTCCGTTTCGTGCCGTGGCGACGGATCCGCCGGCGTGTTCCTTTCTCCTGTGTCCCATGGTAACGATCTTCGTGAGGCGGCAGGCCTTCACCTCGGCCTGGGTGGTACTGATTTGGGGGCTGAATATCACACTGGGGAGGTCATGTCGAGGAGTATTCAAATGTGAGAGTAGAGTTATCATACATGGGTAACACTCCGGCAGCGACTTCAGCCCCAAGGCAATGCATCTGCTGGACGACCAACCCTCCTCGTGAGATGGTCACCGTGCGGGCGTGTGACCAGGTGCACACGTCTGAGAGCGGATCTCGTGACCACAAGTCGCGGACATCGCGGCTTGAGACAGGGCAGCAGCGGAGCCACTGGCGTGGCGTTCGATCTGGAAGAGGCTCATCGTGGTGGCGCGGCCAAGCATGTCGAAGGTCGCCGGGTCGTTAGTCCCCCTTGACCCGGATGAGAACTCCTTCGATGGTCTGTAGCCGTCGCCCCTCCGCATCCCTCCGTAGAAGGGTCCACTCCAATCGGCCAGGGGAAACCCAGCGATCCTCGATAACGAAGGAGCTACCCTCGGTTGTTCCCTGCCACGTGAGGGTTGCGGTGGTCGGGTCCCATCGTCCTTCAGCCTGGTGACGGTATCCGTCCGAGTCGAATACCCACTGCCGGTACACACCCGCCTCCGTATCGTACGTCATGATCTGGAGCTCGGCGCGACCGGGCGGGATACTGTGGCTTCGGAACTCGACGTAGCGGCCATGAAGGGTTTGCTGACAGACGGCGCGACCTCGGGTCTGAAACTCACGCAACGGTGGGCCCTCGTGGCGGATCCTCGTCTGTGTTTCCCAGACACCCACGAACCGATTGAGAACTTCCGGCCCCTTAGGTGGCCTGTTCTGGGCTTCTGCCGTTCCAGGAATCGTGACCAGGAGGGTGAGCAAAAACAGGTTCAGAGCTCTCTCGAACCTCGAGGTGATCACGGTAGTCGGGTAATGGCGTTTTCCCGGCAGCCTCAATGTCATTCCAACAGTTCCAGCGTGACATGTTCGGCCTCTATGCCATCGATCCCCATATAATTGGACATTCCCTCGCCCGAGATTACGACCGATATCGCTTCCTCAAATCCCAGCAGGCCGAAGAATCTCTTAGCCTTTTCGACGTCCCTTACAACTATCGTCACGTGATCGAAGTGCTTTATCATTCTTTCTGCTCCCTCCTCGCTACGACGTCTCAGTTGACCACCATGTGCCACTGGCCTCCTCGCTATTGACTATGCTGGTCAGCATATGACAGTCGTCATACCTCTAACGAGTGCGGCAATTCTTTCCGGTTTCGAAGGCCTTGTCAAGGTCCACCGGCAACGACCTAGTACAGTTATCATTCATGGGTAACACTCCCTCCTGCTGTGGAAGCGTGGTGGCCGCCCAACGCTTCCACCGAACCAGGAAAGAAGTTACCCCTGGAACGCCCTATCAGGGAACAGGTCATGCAGCACCGACTAACGGGTTCCGGAGCTCCGCTCGGTCACACGAACATTGGGCGGGAGGGTACAGAACCGCTTTTCCTCCTGTCAAGAAGAAAGTGTCGCAACGCGTGGGAACGTTTGGCCCAGGCAAAATCACGGGATAAAAGAAAACCATTGACAAGAGAGCCTGCCCCTGGATAGCCTGCCTCTGCGTCAAGAGACGGTTCATAGTTCAGCGTTCATGGTTCACAGAGGGGAAGAAACAGGTGGTGTCACCCCGTCCATCTTCCCTTCAGGCGAAGACAGTGAGGTTTGAGGGGGAGGTAGGACATGGAGCAGGCATACGGAAATCTAAACCTGCCGGTCCGGACGCTGTTGGGGCCGGGTCCGAGCAATGTCCACCCTCGAGTCCTTCGGGCGATGGCAACCCCGGTGATCGGCCATCTGGACCCGAAGTTCCTTGAGTTGATGGACCAGACGGCAGAACTGCTTCGCTTCGCCTTCCAGACGGAACACACCATCACCTTTGCCCTCCCAGGGACGGGGAGCGCGGGAATGGAGGCCGCACTGGTCAACCTCATTGAGCCAGGGGACGGCGTGGTCGTGGGAGTCAACGGCTACTTTGGCGAGCGCCTCTGCGAGATGGCCTTACGCCATGGGGCAGAGGTCTGCAGAGTGGAGGCCCCATGGGGGCAGATCGTCGATCCTGATCAGATCGAGCGGGCGCTCGCCACACGGCGCGCGAAGCTGGTCGCCGTCGTGCACGCCGAGACCTCCACCGGCGTCCTGCAGCCGATCAGGCCGATCGCGGAGGCCTGCCGGCGCCACGACACCCTCCTGGTCGTGGACACCGTCACCTCCCTGGGCGGCTCGCCTGTTGCGCCGGACGAGTGGGGGGCAGACGTCTGCTTTAGCTGCACCCAAAAGGGGTTGAGCTGTCCTCCCGGGCTGGCGCCGATCACCGTCAGCGACCGCGCCGTGGCGGTGGTCCGCGCCCGCCGATCACAGATCCAAAGCTGGTACCTGGACCTGAGTCTCATCACCCGGTACTGGGGCAGCGACCGGCTGTACCATCACACC
>Ga0210377_10004227_pt1 | contig 12133 bp, 5 predicted proteins | sample PLM4_65_b1redo_FD_155480 | JGI IMG/M metagenome (GOLD analysis project Ga0210377, IMG submission 155480) | Groundwater sediment microbial communities from an aquifer in East River, Colorado, USA - PLM4_65_b1 redo | ecosystem: Environmental > Terrestrial > Soil > Riparian zone | place: USA: East... | reverse complement strand
GGCTACAACTGCATCGTACCCATCAGCAAGATTGAGTTTGTTGGCAGGGACTCCCTGTTCAATGAAGAACGAAAACGCGCTAACGGTTGAATTCATTGTTGCTTTTTCGTTTTCGATCTGTGCCAGCTTTTGCTGGAGAGATTGAAACTCTTCACTCTCAAGTTGTCGTTCGTATCGTTCACGTTCCTCATCCGTCATGCTTTTCATGGCGGTTTGATGTAACTGCGATTGCAGTTCTCCGTAACGATCCTGCCACTCTTTGTTGACCTGTGATGTCTGCCGCTGTAGAGTTGACTTCAAATTATTGATGTCTTTCTCATACTTGGCTTTCAACGCTTCAACGTCCACATCGGGCTTTGGTGCGGGCGTCGCTGCTGGTGCAGCAACCCCACCCTGGTTGGGCGTCTCTACTGGTTGAGCAGAAACCCCTTCCGCGTTTGACCCTGGAACTTGATTTAGATCATCCATTTGTTCACATACTCCTTTTCGATGTTTGTTTGATAAACGCCATCAGGCGTTCAATCTCAAATAACTGTATAACATCAAAAGACGTTTGGGATTATCCCCTGCCATCCCCAATGCTATATTGCACTGGTGACAAAGCAATCCGCGTATTTTGCCAGTCTTGTGGTCATGGTCAACGTGCAGCCCTTTCTTTCCTGTGGGTAGTTGTCCACATGCCATGCAGCGCCCCTGACCTTTCTCAAGCAATCGGTCGTACTCTATCTCTGTTAGACCATAGCGAGTCTTATGAGTGTAGCGTCTGACTGCTTCTCTGTTTCTTTCTTGATCTGGCTCTGAATGTGTTATACTTCTTTTAGTCATTGAAACCTCCTTCGTAGGTTTTGGTGATTAGCCCCGTCGGTGGAGATCAATCCACTGGCGGGGCGTTTTACTTATACGAATAATGGTAGCACAGTCGCTACTACGAAATCAAGTTTCTGTCAAGTGCCCTTCGCCAGGATTTGATTTACTTCGTGTGCATACTCAGGATAGCGGCTTGCGACAGAGCGCAGGAAGTTCACGCCTGATGTGCTGATCCTTCGTCCATTTGAGAATGTACTCATGATCTCCCAGGCCATCTTTTGCCCCACCAGGTTGTATAGGCCAGGGGAGACATAGGTGGCAGTTCGATCATTGATATTGAAGGTCGGGAAATAACTAGAACTATTACTGTTACTATACGCAGGACGTGGGCCATAGCTTGGCATTTGACCAAGTGTTCTATCTTTCCTATCTCCACCTCCGCCGCCACCATGATGAACAGGGCCACGTAGGGATGGGGGAGTGAGACTTGTTCCTTCTTCACTTCCAGGAAGAGAGACAGTTGGTGTGGTCTTCAAGCCATAGTAATCATTCCATGTGGGATGATCCTGGCCAAATGTGTCACGCATATCATAGTAAGCCTGGATTGAGTCATATTCTTCGGCTCGTTCTTTGCGGAATTCCTTCTTGGTTTTCTTGTCCAGGCTGTTGTAGTAACTGAATACACCAGGCTGAACTTTTCCTTCTTCGTTGGTGTAATCAAAGAACTGATTACCCAACTCACTGGAGATCAATTGTTTGAAGGTATCATTTTCATCCTGGGCCTGTATATATCGAACCAGTTCAGGCCGATCAGGTGGCTTGAGGCCCAACGTCTTGATGGCCTCCTCAATTGCATCGTGCATCTGATCCAGCTTTTCGGGTTTCGTCTTGTAGGCTTCACCACTTTCTTCATACCAGACTGTTAGGGTATCAGGATCGCCACCAGCGTTGACGAAAGCTGTGTTGAATACGTCCCTGTTGCGATTACCTGGGCCGATCCATGACAACATGTCCCAAACTTCGCTACGTTTCTTATAGTCCACAGGATCATCTTTGGTGGCAAGACTTCTTTCCTCAACGCTCATGGTGTCTGTACCATCCACCCATTTGGCGATTTCCTGTTGTGTGAATTTGCCAGTCCCATAGTAAGCAGTGATCCACTGATAGAGTTCATCGGATGATGGCGGTTCATTGTGCTTGGCATAGAAATCATGCTCGGCCAGGTCTACCTCATACCCCGATTTCCCAATGACTCCATTCCAATAGCTGTCCCAATAAGTTGCCTTCCATGCTTTGTTGAGAGCATCGAATACATCATCATTTTCTTTCTCAAATTGCTCAAGGCCCTGGGTGTTGGTCATGGCCACTAGGTCTTGACCGAATTGGCCAATGTTGAATTTCTGATCTTCATGCAATGCGTTGAGTGTATTGATGAGATCGGTTCTCCGTAGGTACGCACGCATGAACACGGGCGCAATGTTCGGAAGATTGGTCTGCCACTCTGTCACACGATGTTGATAATCTTCATAAGTTTCACCACTGGTGATTTCCCATCGTGGCTTGAGCGCGCCAACTTCTCTGAACCAATCTTTTGCTATGTTCTGTTGGATCAGTTCGACAGGCTTGTTTGTGCCATAGACTTTTTCAAATGATCGCAGGTAATCCAGAGATGATCTCTCATTAGAGTACCAGTCATAGACGACTTTCATTTGTTCCCAATCCGTGCCCACAGGCAGAGCGCGAATTCGTTTATTGAATTCATTCTGGAGATCGGCCATCTTGTCGTAATAGACTTGCTGATCTTCATCCTGCTTGATCTTGATCGCTAGCCACTTGTTGCGTTCTGTGGGATCGCGCACCAATTCACCTTGCGCGTTTTTGACCCAACCAACGTCAGTGTATAAACGATAGTTCCACCCCTCTGGTGTATCCAGAGCATTGAGATAGTTGTTCCAAGCTGTGTCGGCCTGAACAGGAAGATCGAACACGTTGGATTGGAATTCATTGTTCATTGCAGACTTCAATAGGTTGAGTTCATTGCGAAGCTGTAGCATCTCGGCCTGGTTGTCACTGAAACTCTTGGGATACATACCAGAGAAGAATGAAGAGACACTGCGTGTCCATTCCTCATTGGTCAGGTCTTTGTAGGAAGATGACCAGAGTTCGTCCTCTCCCTTGTACTTGATCGCGTTCTGTGCCTGGTTCATCAGCTTGATCTTATCAGCTTCGCTTAGGTTGCCCGATCTGATCTGGCCCAGGGCGTTCTCCAGGATACGGCGCTCTACCATGTAATCGTGCCAGGGTGCTTCTGGATAGACAGCCTGACCGAGGCCCTGCCAGTCCATCCCAAACAGATTGACCTTGTTGGCTTTGTTGATGAGATCGCTCACCATCCAGCGTGGGATCAATTGGATTTCAGGGATCATCGGATAGCCTGGAATGATCGTGTCTGAAACGTTGTATGCTTTCTTCATGAGGTAGGTCATCCAGGGCGCAAGAGAGAACCCATAGATTTGACCTGTGTCCATTAGCTCCTTGACCATGAAGGCTTTAGGTTCAATTTCATCTTCGCTGTTGGCCGCATAGATCACATCATCTTTTGTTTTCTGAATGTCCAACACATAACGGAAGGACAATGGTGCTATTGGATTGAACCAGAGATCAGTGCCAGGCAGCTTGATATAGCCATCCAATGATGGAAGTGGTTTCCCCTGTGAGGTAATTGCTCCAGCCTGATACCTCTGTGACCTGGATAGACGTTGTATCTTTTCATAGTTCGCAATTAGTTGTGGGTGGGTTGCCATCGTCTCGGCCCAAAAAGGGAAAGACCTAGATGGGAACATCCAGAACGGGAAGAAGTTCTTCATCGTCTGATCGAAGATGCTTGTGTGTGCGTAATCCAACATGAAGTGATTGGTTTTATCCAATGCGCCTTCGATGTTGTCTCCGTTGCCGTGCAAGAGAAGATCAAGCATCTCGGCCTTATCGGTGGCAGCACCCTTACTCCAAGTCAGTAGTTCGGCCTGGGCTTCCTTCGGTAACTTCATCGCAGGATGACCACCATTGACCATGTCCCCCATGTGCTGTTTCCACACATCGAGAGCCTGGAGAGATGACTCATAACTGTTGCCCATAGTCTCCTGATTGCGGAGGAATGTTTTCATTCCGTTGGAAATATTGGCTTCGTGTACGCGCGGGAATAAGACTTCTGCGAAGTCATCGCCCGTGTGGTAGTTCAACATGGAATCTTCAAACTGCTCGGTTTCCCATAACAGTCGGTTGTAGTAGTTAGATGCTTCGCTCCACTCCTGGCCCATGCGGGTACGCAGGTACTCTTTGAATGTGTCAAGGCTTGACAAGGCTTCATCGGGAAAACCTACCAGGCCGCGCTGTGTTTTCCAGGCTTCCCATCCCTCGTTGAGTTCCTGTGCGATCTTGCTTTCTTTCCCACTTGCCATCGTTTGTGTAAGGGCCTCCATTGGAACTTCATCCAGGGATTTGAAAGCAGGTGAAGAGGGTTCAACCTTTGGAAGTGCTGCATCGAATTCATCCAGGGCCTTCTGTGCTTCTTCGGCAGCGGTGTCAACATTTCTAATGTCACCCTGGTAGGCTTGCATGGTTGCTTGAGCGAGACGATCATCTTCCTGTCCCGTAGCATTGGCGATCCGCGCGCGCATATCCGCTTGTTCTTGCAATCGGTTCTGTAGGTCTTGCTCCAGACTGGTTCGTGCAGTGGCCTGCTCAGGAGAGAGTTGAAGTCGGGATGGATAGAGGGTTTCATCTACTACACGTAGACGCTCCCTGATCGCATCTGCTTCTTCTTTGGACTTGGCTGACCATAGGCTCTTATTGAGTTCGGACTGTTCCATTACCAGCTTGCCACGTTCAGGATCAACCATAGACTCATTGACGAACTTGAGAAGAGTCTCCTCATCGCCCTCGAAACCAAATTCTTTTGCAATTACTTTGATCCTTCGTTTGCTGATCTTCGGTACGTCCTGGAGTTTGCTTTCATTGAACAGACGATCCATAACACGGAAGGTGTCATCGGACATCTCGCCCGTGATGGGGGTATCTTTCACAGCATCGAACGTTGAGGAGAGCCAGGACTTGAATTTCTCAAGACCACCTTTGACCGAGATGTTTGGGCCTTGTCCTGTGTGGACATAACTAGTGAACATCTCAGACAGGGCATCCGAGTGAACTTTCTCCAGTCGGTTGCCTTTGATCTTCTTGCCCGTCTTTTCAGCAATGAGGTCTGTCAGGGCCTTGAGATCATCAGCGGATTGTGGATTATGATCGGCCATTGAAACAAGATCATCGAAGAACAACTCACCAGTTTCCCGAACCATAGACTCAAAGTTCGATTGACCGAGACCATAGAATGTAAAGCCACCCTCGGGCGTGCGAGAGACTGCACCCCGCTTTGTGACACGGAAGTTTTCTTTGACTGCCAGACCTTGCACGGCTTCCCCTTCGAGTTTCTGGAAGCCCAATCGCTCATAGTATTTCTCGATAGGCTGGCCCGTGATCTCAGACCATTGCTGTGCATGACTATCAATGGCAGTGGCCCAGGCGTCGGCGTGTCGGGTCGGAATATCAAACGTATCTCTCAACGCATTGCGGACTTGCCGTTTCATTTGGAGTTTGACATCCGACCTGATTTGGATAAGTGGGTTCTCTGCTAATTTCTTACTGATGTCATTCGTGAATAGACGCCGCTGGAAATATGCAAGGTCTTGGCGACTTGAAAAGTTCTTCAACCCATTGGGGGTCGTGATACGTACATTCATCAGGATTTCATGGTTGGCATCCCAATCCAGGGTGATCCCATTCTTCTTGAGGAAGAAGGTCACGAAGTCACTGGACGCATCATCCATATACTTGGCAGCTTTTTCGGGGTTGGATTGGAGAAGTTGAAGCAGTGTTGTCTTGATGTCTGCTTCTCTTCGGAATTCATCCTCACTCATTTTATAGAACAAATCCCAGGCAGCATGTCGCCCTTCGCCTGTTGTAGATTTCAATAGGGGGCCAGGGTATAGAAATGAATAGACCTGCTTGAGTTCCTGGCGATAGACCGTAAAGGGATCAAGGAACTGTGTGACCTTTTCGGCCAACGCAGGCTCTAAGGTCTTGGCATGTTCAGCCAGTTGGTGTGTTGCAATTGAGACATCATGAGCAGCGGCCACATGCGAACCAGGCATGGGACGTAGGGCCTGGGCCGCATCCTCGAACACTTCTTCGGGTGGTCGAACAAGACCATAGCTGTCTGAATAGACACCAAGATCACGATAGACATCCATCGTGCTATCATAGCGAAGCACTTTGTCTTTCGGGAGTGTTTGCTCTAGTAATGTCTTGAGTTGTGGATGGGTCTCCATCTCATTGACAATCGTTAGGAACTGACGTTCATCTTCGTGGTAGACTGCGGTTGCATCTTCAATGAAATTTCGGATGGTTTGTTCGTAGTGATCCACATCTCTAAAGCCAGAGCGAAGGATCAGATCGGTGTCTGTGTTTTTGAACACCTGCACCACTGCTTCATTGATGTCATCATAGAGTTGAGTGGATTTCTTCTTGGCCGCATCTTCTCCGATCTGAATGACTGCATCCTGCCCCCTTCTAATCACACGAATTTCTTTTCCTTTGACGGTTTCGATCTTGGCGTGTTCAGAGATCGCAGTCTGAAAGTCCGTGACAATATCTCCAGTCGTAGCACGTTTGCCTCTCTTGAGATTACTGGTGGCCTTTTCGATCACGGCATTGATCGGTGCTTCATCTTTCGGAATTGGCAGCGATCCTTTGAGTTTGTTGATATCAGGAGTATCAGAAGGCACGGCATCTGTCGCAAGTGATCCATCCACCCCACGAACATCGTGAGTCTGTGACATGCGAGCCTGTATCTCATCTCTGAATTTGTCTACATAGTCATCGAAGAACTTATTGAAATCTTCCACACTCAGGTCTTTGCCTGCTTTGGTGGAGGTATCAATAAACGCATCCAGTTCGTTGCGAACGGATGTAATAAATACTTGGCGATCTGCTGCTTCCATTCCTTTGGTGGCTTTGTCAATATCAGGTGGAACAATGAAGGCCCACTCAGCAGGCGTACCTTTGACAGACTTTCCTACCAGGGCTTCCGCGTAGGCCGTCACTCGGCGTGGGTTACCTTCGGCAGATTGCCAAATTTGTTTTGCTATTTCTTTGGTGGCTGGTGATAGATTTGACAGGCCCCTCGCCATGAATTCTGGTTCAACTTTCTCCAGCAGATTGAAATATTCCCGATGGAACATTCTGAGACGAAAGGTGAATTCGATGGCCTCATTGAAGCTACCGATCCCATCAGCGTAGGCGTTCAGGGCCAGGGGAACATTGGAGAAACCATCCATGAGATTAGCAACGGAATTTCGCAGCTTGCCCTTCGGCAGACTCGATAACATCCCATCAATGATCTCCCTCTTGGCGAGAACGTGATCTTCTTTGGCCAGTCGGCCAAACTCATATTTGATGTAAGAGAATAGACCGGCTTTGGGTTTCCATCCGTCATAGAGTAGGCGTGTGGGGACATCACTTCCAAAATCAATTCCCGCACTGGAGATTTTCTGTGCCAGTTCAGCAGGGACAAATCCCAAATCATCCGCGAGAGTTCGTTGTGTGCTGGTGAACAGGGTCACCATGTCATCGAATAAACTACCGCCTGCCACCACATCACGCATGGCGGTATCAGGAAGGTTGTTCATGATCCAACGAGGGGTGGACAAAACCATCTTGGCCCAAAAGTCTCTAAGCTGTGCCGTGCGATGAAGAACAGACTCAACAACTTGTCGGTTGTACTTCCAGGCTGTTTTCGCTTTGGGGCTTAGGGTCGAAGAATACTTGGTTAGGAATTCGTCCAGCTTGTTGGTCTTGAGAAGTTCATTGACTTCTTCTCCAGAAAGTTCGCGCATGACTTTGGTTGTCCAACCAGAGATAGTGTCATCCACGAAAGATGATCCTTTGAAGATACGATGAGCATCCGTGAAAGCTTCCTTGAATGTGTTGGATGTGGTCATCAATGCGCGTCTGGATTTGGAAATGTCTGAGATGATTTCGTTGGGGTCTTTGCCCAAACGTGTGGCAATATGCGACATGTCATCTTCGGCTTTGGTAAGAGAATCAGAGAAAATCTTTCCCCATGCGCCATCTGCCGCAGAGACATGATCGGAAGCATCCATCAGTTGTTTGAAGTCATTGAATGAGATGTTCTGGAGACCAGGGACTTTCGGTTTCGCAGTCTCAAAGATTGCACGGGCCTCACTCTCCGTTCTGACTGCTTTGGCTTCCACAACAAAATCACCAACTTGATCGAGGGCCTTGACCATATCTTCTGATTTGGTATACGCACCACTGATCCTCTGGAGTTGGTTATGAACAGTGACCGCAACCTGACTTGCCCCACTCGTTACACTCTGGCGTCTCAACCAGCGAACTGGTGATCCCAGGACGTTGAGTGTTTTCTCGTAAGCAGGGAAGGCTTCGGCCACCGCACGATTGGCCTTTGATAGTCCTTTGAAGGGCAGCTTGATAATATCTTCCATGATCGAAGCGGGCACAAAATTGAGAGGATCAAAGATCAATTCACCACCGATCTCCGTCCATGAGTTAGCATGGAATTCTTTCAGTCTGCGGATTTCTTCTTTATCAAGTGGTGCGCCTTTCTGGAGTTCCAGCAGGGCAGCATCATCTTTGAATTTAGTTTCACGTTCTGGCTCTCTGATCCATGTGTATGCACCATAGTAGTCAGCACTCGATCCACGACGATCAGCATCCTGGGCATGCTTGGTGAGTTCCAGGGCCTTCTCATAATTGCCTGTGGCAAAGGCTGTTTGTGCCTGGGTACGAATAGTGACCGCTTCATTCTTCGCTTCGTCTTGTTTCTTACGTTCAGCGATAGCGGCCTGCTCCAGGGGTGTCATAGGTGCGCCCGTGATGGGGTCTTTCATGTTGGGATCATAGGACGAAGCAACAGCTTGATTGGTGTAATCCCAGGCATCGTTCAATTCGGCCCAGGATCGTTTGATTGCCTGCTTGGCTACAGCAATACGATCTTCAATGTCCTGGTTGATCTTTTTCTTTTTTTCAAGTTGGTCTATGTACGTGCCGAGTTCTGCGGCCCGCTTCGGATCAGTGAACTTGAGGGCCTCTGCTTCGCGTGTGGCCTTATCAATAAGGGTCTGCGTGCGAAAGTTATATTCGGTTCCACGTAAATACTCCAACCCTAGGAGAGCAGAGTTATATCCAAGTTGGGCCACACCACCAATCACGTTCCCCTTGTTAGTGTCAGTCAAGACCTCTTTGGTGCGCATGGATGGTTCGGAGATCAGTTGAGTGATCCCCCCAATCGCATTGGCAATGTCGTACTTCGCCAATGTCCAGCGGCGTTTCCAGGGACTTTCTCCAAGCAATGACTTCTCTAGTTCCAAGCGCTCATCTTTCTTCGTCAACAGGAACGGTGTGCCATCAGAGAGAAACACATAGCGAGGTTTCTGGATGAGTTCCACACGCTCGGCAACCTTATCTTCAATGATCTTCTTGACCTTATCTTGATTCATCCCCATTGGAGGTTGGATACCTTCATACTCTTTGTTGACAGCAGTGCGTACAGCCTTCTCCAGTTCTTTATCATAGAGAGCCTGATTGAAAGAGGTTGAACTGTGATGTGGGCCTAACTTCTTTGGAGGAAGTGCAGATGACCCAGGCATCGGGATATTGAATTTAGGTTGCTTGGGCGCAGCAACATAAGCACTATCAATAGCAGCCTGAGACGCATCGCGTTCTTTGATCCGCTTTACGGTTTCCTTGAATTCATTTGTTTTATGAACAGGGGCATTGTAGACATCATCTTTCTGTCTACGATCTCCCCCACTTTCATTGATTTGCATGAATTACCTCTTAGCCGAACAGTTTTGAGTTTGGTGTGTTTGACATCAGTGAGCCTGCTGTGAATTGTGGCAGATTGAACAGTTGGGCGAGATTGCCATAGGCACTCAGATCACCCGTCGCGTTCTTCGTCAAGTTGGAAACAGCATTGGTAAATTGACCATATTTCTCTCTGGTCATCACACCATCGACAGCGAACTGATTGATGAGATTGACCGCGTTTTTGAGAAAGTCATATCCACCACCCATCTCGGTAGACCCTGATGCCGTTTTCATTCTGTCCAACAGGTTGATCGCCAATTGCGCGCGCTGTGGGCTTAGGTATTGTTTGCGCACGGCATCAGTGATTTCAGTTGGCGCTGATCCAAAATTAGTATTGGAATATCCACCAAACACATCCTTATGGTTCTGTGCCAAATAGCTTGCCAGCGTTCTTTGATCCTCTGGTGCAAGAGTTGGTAGCAGAGCATTGGCAGCATTTGCAAATTGATCTTCGGGTGTGGAGGGGTTCGTAATGGCATTGCTGATCCACCAGGTCGGAATGGATGTATCAGGCCCAGGAGAACTAGGAGGCGTGACACCAGGGATGGGCGGAGTAGCTCCAGGGTTCACTGGTTGTCTGGCATAGAAACTAGAGTCCATTTCAATGGGGGCTGTGGCGGGAGGAGCAGGAGGAGTGCCTTGAGTAGGCGGCGCAGGAGCAACAGGATTACTGCTAGCAACCAGGTCGGCGCGATAAGCCTTGGACTCTTTGTAGTCGTTTTTCATTTGCTTTGCTTTTTTCTCGGTTACAAATGAATAGGGATTGTAAACACTGTTCTGTCCTGGGTTCTTGTATCGAACCAGATTTTTTACTGCTTTGGCCATATTAGTTTCCTCCTGTGTATTTGTTGCCCATAATCTTTTTACTTTCCATCTCTTTGATGTAATCCACAATTGGCCCTTCTCCATAAACTTTCATTAGTTCAGTGAAGTGTTCGGGCTTGAGTGTTCCATAAAGAGCGAGATCAGGATCGGGTTCGACATTGCCGACCCGCTGAATTCGTTGAAATGCCTTATGAACTGCTAAACTCATTCTTGAAATTCCTAATCCTTTCATTGTGTGTTCGCTCCACTTCCCAAATATTTGATTGCGTTACACAATAATCCAGGATCATCTTTCAAGTGACCAAGAGCTAGATTGCAGTTGGCGCACAATAGACCTCTGACCTGTCCAGTCTCGTGATCGTGATCTACAGCTAATGCTCTTTTTAGTTCCGATTGATGCTTTTTACAGATGGCACATTTACCGTTCTGCGCTTGGAAAATCTTGTGATATTCTTCCAAACTAATTCCAAAGTTATCTTTCAGGTGTTGATTCTTGACACTTGCCTTATTTCGAGCATGTGACTCTCGTTGAAGTTTATTGATGTGTTCCCGATGTTCAGGATCAGCCCGCCGAGTTTTCATCTCAGAACGTATGCGTTCCTTATTTGCTTGATAGTATGTCTGGTTATATTCCTGTGTGTTCATTGCTTCGCCTTCTTCCTATCCTTCCAAATCAAATAGAGATTTCTTATTTCAAAAGCAATAAGGGCCGAGCCTAAAAAGATCACTATGTCATTGTTGCTCATGAGATGCCCCCACTCAAATTCGGTGCAGCGTTGGCCGCATTGTTCATTTGATCTTCCTGACTTGTACCAGGCTGTTCACCCTGGGCTTGCGGTACAGGTTGTCCAGTTGGGCTTTGTGTGCCTGTCAGTTGTTCGGGATTGTTGGGGTCTTTCGGCCGACCAGGCTGCGCACCAGGGATCATTCCCGCTTGCATCTGTTGAAGGGTCTGCTCCGCAGCTTTATCTCCATTATCGGCCATCTCTTTGAGTTCCTTCATCAGAAGATATTGGATCATCACAGGGTGACGAGAAGCAGCTTCGATGATCTTGCGTTCTTCTTCATCTTCTGGTTGCTCGATCCCAAGATAACGTTCCATGATGGTGTACTCAGACAGCGTTCCCTTCACTTGGGTTGACATTGCGACCTTGCGGGTTTCTTCATTCGGATATTCAGGGATGATCTCGGCCCGCACTGCATACTTGGACAGGTCATCTACCTCAACGTATTCAAGGTAATCCTTACCTTTATGTTGACCATAGACGCATATTTGTGCCCCCTGTGCAAACTCTGAAAGCAGGGCCATAGACTTCTTGGCCCAATGGGTAAGAAGCAATTCCAGATGTGTGATCGGCTGCTCCATGCGAATACGATTTTGATCCCCCAATTGACTGAGAGCATATCCTGCCAATTGGCTTTGTCCTGATCCGAACATAACATCGGAGAAACCAGACTGTTGAATTCGAGATCGTAAAAAGTCCACATGATTATTGAGATCAGGTGGGTTGCCTTGCCAGGCAGGGAATTCGATGGACTC
>Ga0210377_10004226_pt1 | contig 12134 bp, 13 predicted proteins | sample PLM4_65_b1redo_FD_155480 | JGI IMG/M metagenome (GOLD analysis project Ga0210377, IMG submission 155480) | Groundwater sediment microbial communities from an aquifer in East River, Colorado, USA - PLM4_65_b1 redo | ecosystem: Environmental > Terrestrial > Soil > Riparian zone | place: USA: East... | reverse complement strand
AAAGCCGCCAAGCAGGAGATGGCGGTCATGCATCCGCTCCCGCGCGTCGGCGAGATCAGCGTGGACTTCGATGACGATCCGCGCGCGGCGTACTTCCGTCAGATGGAGTATGGTCTTTATGTTAGGATGGCATTGTTAGCCATGGTACTTGGAAAAGCCTAACCACTGAGTCACGGAGACACTGAGAATTTTAAAACTCCGTGTCTTAGTGTCTCCGTGGTAAAAGGAATCTTAATGGAAACTTTTTTCTCTTTTTTGGAAAAGCGGGTGGATGACTGCTCGTCATTGCTCTGCGTTGGACTTGATCCACACGTCAATGATTTATCTGCTCCCACCGCCGCTTCAGCTCTGGACTTCTGCCTGAATCTTGTTAAACAGACCGCGCCCTACGCTGCGGCATTCAAACCCAACGCGGCGTTCTTCGAAGTCTTCGGCGCCGAAGGCTGGACCGCGCTCAAGCAGGTCATCGAAGCCATTGACGCCGAGTCAAAGCGACTCGGCTCAATGATCCCCGTCATCCTCGATGCCAAACGTGGCGACATTGCATCCACCGCGGAAGCATACGCCAAGTCCGCGTTTGAGACGCTCGGTGCGCACTGCATCACACTGAGTCCGTATTTGGGGAAAGACTCAATTGAGCCATTTCTCAATTATCCAGAGAAAGGCGTGTTCCTGCTGTGCAAAACATCCAATGCGGGTTCGATGGATTTACAAAATCTACTTGTCCTGCCTCCCGCTGAAGATAGCCCGATGCCGATGTATAACTACGTCGCGCAACTTGCTCAATCATGGAACACGAATAACAACATCGGCATCGTCGTTGGCGCGACACATCCACAGATCATGTCCAACATCCGCGCCTCTGCACCTGACCTGTGGTTCCTATCCCCTGGCGTCGGCGCGCAAGGCGGAGAACTCGAACTCGCGCTGAAATCAGGTCTGCGCAAAGACGGCAAAGGGATGTTGATCCCTATTTCGAGAGGCATTTCACGGGCTGAAAAGCCAGGTCTCGCCGCGGCTGAAATCCGTGATGAAATATTGCATATCAAAGCTCAGTTGAACCGCTAAGAGCGCTAAGCTCGCCAAGAAAACCATTAAAAAATCTTCGCGCTCTTCGCGTGCTTGGCGGTAAATAAAAAGGAAACAATAATGACAGACCTTACCTCATCACAAAAATCTCTCGCCGACGAACTCCTCTCTGCTGGCTGTATCAAATTCGGAGAATTCACTCTCAAGTCGGGACTCACGAGTCCCATCTACATTGACTTGCGGCAAATCATTACCTATCCCAAACTGCTTGAGCAAATCGGACAGGCGTATTTGCCGATACTCAAAGAATTAAAGTTTGACCGTATCGCTGGCTTGCCTTATGCAGCCATTCCTATCGCTACTGCCATCAGCCTTGCTGGAGACTATCCCATGATCTATCCACGTAAGGAAGCCAAATCCTATGGCACGAAAGCGGAGATCGAGGGTGAATATCACGCAGGCGAAACCGCCGTCATCATTGACGATCTTGCCACCACCGGCGGAAGTAAATTCGAAGCCATCGAAAAACTGACCGGCGCAGGCTTGGTCGTGAAAGATGTTGTCGTGCTGGTCGACCGTCAGTCTGGCGCGAAAGAGTCACTGGCACAGGCGGGCTTTGCCATGCACGCGGTGCTGACGATCAGTCAATCGCTGGAATATTGGGAAGAGACTGGCAAGGTGGAGAAAGAAAAGATTGAAGCAACTAGAGAGTTTTTGAAGAACAGCTAAGAAAGATAGAATTGCTGTAACGAGAGAAATTCCTTCTCGATCTTAATTTAGAGGTAATCATGGACAACTCATTGACACAAAAAAGTATCATCTTCGGCGGCGGACTTGGCGCCATCTTCGGTGGAATCATCGGCGCCGGCTTGGGCGCCATCGCCGGGACGCTCGACGCGACCCTGCTCGGTTTGGCAATTGGGTTTGGACTTGGCATTCTAACCGGAACACTTACCGGCGCGTTGACAGTCAGAACCGCTGGAACCACGGGCGGCGTCGCTATTGGTGCTTATACCGGGATGGCGCTCGGCGCTTTCATCGGCGGTGTGATCGGCATTTTGATTCCCACGTCCCTGCGGATGAGCGCCAACACCCAGGGCATACCCGTGCTCGATGCGCTGACGCTGAGTCGCTTTGAAGTGGCGGTGTTCTTCAGCTTTTTCCTGTCCATTGTGGGGACGATGATCGGCGCGTGGGTCGGTGGTCGTAATCTCGTCGCGAGAAAACTGGATAAATAATCTGTGCCCAAAAAACACACCTTCACAGCCACCATCATCAATGCAGGTGGAGGTGGCGCGTTCGTGGTAGTGCCGTTCGATGTAGAAGCGGCGTTTGGGTCGAAGCGTCCCAAGATCAAAGCACTGATCGAGGGTGTGCCTTACCGCGGCACGTTGGTGCGGATGGGGACGGAGTGTCATTTGTTGTTGATCCTCAAATCCATCCGCGAGCAGGTGGGCAAGACCTTCGGGGATGAGGTCAAGGTGTCAGTGGAGTTGGATGTCGAAGAACGCGTGGTCGCCGTCCCTGCGGAGTTGAAGCAGCTTTTTAAATCCGAGAAGGAAGCCAAAACCGCTTTTGAGAAGTTGTCGTATACGCATCAGAAGGAATATGTGAAGTGGATCGAAGAAGCCAAGAAGGAAGAAACACGCCAGAGTCGCATTGTCAAAACAATTGAGATGTTGAAGGAGAGGAAGAAAGGCAGGTAAAAGTCGGATATAAGGGATGATTAATCCCTTGATTTTGGTTGTATACTGAATAAATCATCCCGCTGCAGAGGCGTCAACACGAAGAGGGTGAATGAGTTTGAAAAGGAGGAAGTTAAGCCGTGTCCAACCAATATTCATCCGTTCATAAAGTCCTTATCAGAACCTGTTTATGGATTTTTATTCTGGTCATTCCTGCTTGCGCCTCGGCGGGACTGGTGAATGGCAGTCCGCAAATCCTGTCTCCGTGTGAGCTATCCCCAACACAGACAAACCCATACCTTTCACATCAACAACTATATCAACAATCACAAAAAAGATCAGGCGCGGTGGTGATTTATGATGATTTCAAAACCGGCCGCATCACTTTCGACGATGCCAGGCGAAGGGCATTTTCGCAGCTGGCGGGAGGCACAGAGCATTGGTCAGACGATGTGGATGTGGCGATCGATGACAGGCAAATGATCCGTATCACGGTGACGTACATTGATCCTGCATTGGTGGAATATATAATATTGAACAATGTGTTTTTGCCCAACGTCAACGCCACAAACGATGACACCAATACGTTCATTTCTAAACTTTCAACGGTCTTGAATAAGCTCGCTGAACGCAACGAGATGCTTTTCATGCTCATCATTACAACTCCGACATACAGCGAGCAGGCATATAACACCAATGTACTGAACGTAAAAATACCTCTCAGGGATATTGCGCTGGTCAATGGGGCTGATCTGAGGGTCTATCCGTCCCATGACGATCATATTCTCGATGAAACCATCGACATCACTCATGGACCGGCTGCTGGTGTTATCGGGTATCCTCTTTCAGTGCAAAATCCAGAGTGCACCTGGGTGATCGACGAACATACGAATGCGCTCACACTGGACGTTTCAGAAGTTACTTTGGGCGAGACCAAGGTGGGACCCCAGTTCTGGTACATTCCCTACAGATCGTTAATAGAAGTGGAGATTGGCAATGCCAATCTCGTGTATGATCCCTATTCTGACCTAGGTCGAATTCAGCGCTTGGAGGAACCTCCCCGCCCAAACTGGGTGCCCAATGCAATTAACGACATGACCGATCAGAAAACGTATTGGGAAGATATGGGACGATTTGTCTGGAATTATTTCATGAAAAACAATGATTTTTAGTGTTACTGAACTTTGAAAAGGAATCCAACATGAACCTGAAAGATTATCTGACCGAACTTTACGAATACAACTACTGGGCGAACAAACGTTATCTTGCCGTAGCTGAAACACTCACGGCAGAACAACTCTTCCGCAAGCAGGGACATTCATGGGATAGTGTCCATGCGATCTGCGTGCACATGATGAGTTCCGAGCGCATGTGGCAGCAACGCTGGCGCGGCGAGAATGGCGTGTTCCTCAACCCGCAGGATTTTCCCACCGCCGCGTCCATTCGCGAATATTGGGTGGAGGTGGAACAGAACATGCGCAATTTCATCGCCGCACAAACTGAACAATTGCTGATGAATAACATTACCTACACCAACCCCAAAGGTGAAACGTTCACACTGCCGTTGTGGCAGATGGTCGTCCAGCCGCCGAATCACAACACCCATCATCGCGGTGAACTGGCAGCGATGTTCGCGCTCATGAACATTCCGCACCCCGAAGAGGAAGTGGTGCAATACTATTTGATCAAAAGCGGACAAAAAAAAGAATAGATGAAGCCTGCACTTGCATTTCCCTACAACGACCCGGATGGGACGATGCTGCCGCACATCCAAGCCATCCTGCCGGATTTGAAGAATCATTTTGACCACGCCTACGTTAGTGCGCCTCCTTCTTCCTTAGAATTGCTCCAGCAAAATAACCTGATCCACGCTGATGGTTTTTTCACGATCTTCCCCGTGGCTGAGGATAAACTCGTCGGCGAGCACTTTGCGTCTCTGTATCGCCGCGTGGCAGAAACAGCGCACCCCGATCAACCACTTCATCTTTGTTATCCAGACCGTGTGGCATTTGCATTGGAAAGCAAATACAGAACTGCTTTTCTCGCAGATGTTGATTCGCTTTCCACCAAAGATCTACCCCTCATCTTTCAGCGTTCACTCACAGCCTGGGAGAGCCATCCACAAAATTATCGCGAACTCGAAGGGATCGTAACAAGCGTTGGAAAGAATCTGTTCGGGCTGGAATTGGATTATGGCTGGTGCCACATCGTTGTGTGTGCCGGGCAGTTGCGCGAGATCATGCCGCTTGTGAAGAATCCCGATATCAGCATGGTCGCTGAAATGATCTTTTATTTGCAAGAAGATATCCACATCCGTGAAGTGGATTGGCTGGCATGGGAGGATCCATTCATCCTCAAACGCAATGCCGCCGAACTCAAACACGAGCGTGAGAACAGTCTCGCTGAAACTAAAAAACGTCTCAAATACGTCTTACCTATGCTCGAAACGCTAACGCGACTCTCAAAGAATGGAAGGAATTAATCAAATGCCAGGTCTTGCTGTGATCGTTGCTGTCATTCATGAAGATAAGGTTCTGCTTACCAAGCGCGAAGATTTTGAAGTGTGGTGCCTGCCAGGCGGCGGTGTGGAGGAGGGCGAGTCACTGGCTGAGGCTGGGATCAGGGAAGTTAAGGAAGAAACCGGCTTGGATGTGGAACTGACGCGTCTTGTCGGTGTCTATTCAAGGATGGGCGGAGGCATGCATGATGTCCATGCGGTGTTGTATACGGCAAAGCCCATTGGCGGCGAATTAAAAACCCAGCCATACGAAACCATTGAAGTGGATTATTTTCCATTCGATGAATTACCAGACGAAATGTTGTTCGGTCATAAAAAACGCATTCAAGATGCGGTCAACAACACCAGCGGTGTATCTGTACGGCAGGAGATCAACATCCACGATCCAAAGTACACCCGCAAGGAACTTTATGAACTGCGTGATCACTCTGGATTGACGCGTCAACAATTCTATTTACAGCGCCTTGAACAGGCGGAGTTCATTGAAACTGTGGAAGTTGGTCAGGCATGAATTCGAAACTTCCAAAATGGATCGCATGGGCACGGGAAATATTCTCGTTGAGTCAGGCGGGGCTGACTTATAGCCAGAATGAATTCGACATCGAACGCTACAAGCGTTTGCAGGAGATCACGGCGGAGATGCTCGAAAGTCAATCCGAACTTTCCAGAGAATCTGTGCTGGAAAGTTTTTCCATGCAGGCAGGGTATGCCACGCCGAAGATCGATGTGCGCGGTGCCGTGGTCCATGACAACAAGATATTATTGATCCAGGAAAGAATGGATGGCAGATGGGCAATGCCCGGCGGCTGGGCGGATCTTGGCAATGCGCCCGCTTCGGTTGCAGAACGTGAAGTCTGGGAGGAAAGCGGTTATCATGTAAAGGCTGAGAAGGTTGTTGCGGTCATCGATGCCAATCGCCTCGAACCCCTGGAGTTCTATCACGCCTTCAAGATCATCTTTCTTTGCACACTGATCGGTGGCGAGCCGCGCGTCAGTCACGAAACCATGGCTGTGGATTTCTTCGATCTGAATGACCTGCCGCCATTATCTCTATATCGCACCAACGAAAACATGTTGCAGGAAGTGTTTGCACATATCCAGGACCCAGACCGACGGACGGCATTTGACTAATGTATAACCACCTACGCTCTTATCTTTTTAAGCTTGACCCTGAAGTTGCCCATCGACTTACATTGCATGCCTTGCGCATTGCAGGGAACTCTTCGCTTTCCAACTGGCTGCTCAAGCTACTCTATAAAACGCCATACAAACCAGTGGAAGCCTTTGGATTGACCTTCAACAATCCGGTCGGGCTCGCCGCGGGCTATGACAAAAACGCGCTCGCCATTCAAGGGCTTGCTGCTTTGGGTTTTGGTCATGTTGAAGTCGGCACGGTCACACCGCGTCCGCAGGCTGGTAACCCCAAGCCGCGCGTCTTCCGTTTGTTGGAGGATGAGGCAGTGATCAACCGTCTGGGCTTCCCCAGTGAAGGCTCGGAGTTCGTGCAGATGCAGTTAAATCCAGCTTTGCGTTATGGCTGGTTCGAACGTACTTTCGGCATTCAACCGCGCGGACAAAGGAACAAACCCATCGTAATTCGCAAGGGTGACACGATCCTGGGGATCAATCTCGGCAAGAATAAAGAGACACCCAACGAAGAAGCCGTGTTGGATTATCTTGAGCTGTTGCAGAACTTTGCGCCGTACGCCGATTACCTGACGATCAACATCAGTTCACCGAACACGGTCGGCTTGCGTCAATTGCAAGGACGTGAAGCATTAAGCGGACTGCTGACACATTTACATGCACAACGCAAACTTGAAGAGGCGAAGTTCAAGAAACGACTGCCGCTGCTTGTCAAGCTGGCGCCTGATCTTACCGAATCAGAATTGGACGATGCGATCGATGTGATCCTGTCCACGCACATGGATGGCGTCATCGCCACGAACACGACGCTGGCGCGCACGGGATTGCGGTCACTGCATCAGGGTGAAACAGGCGGGTTGAGCGGGAGGCCGCTGGCGGGTAAGAGCGAGGCGGTTCTTCGTCAAATTGTAAAACGCCTGGATGGCAAAATCCCGGTTGTGAGCGCGGGCGGAATCATGAGTCCAAATGATGCAAAGAAAAGACTCGCCTTGGGAGCGAGTCTTGTTCAGGTGTATACAGGGTTGGTATATCGCGGTCCAGGTTTGGTACGCGAGATCGTGCGGGCGCTTTAGGGCTGCTGTGCCTTGCGCAGGGCAGGCTGTGTGGCTTCCCTGAGATTCGTAAAGAAATTTTCAGGCAATGACAGGGGGGTAAAGTTCGCGCCGGTGTTCAACTCGCCGACTGGAACATAATATAACTGGGTCTTGGCAGCGGCACCCAGTTTGATATCCTGGAATGCAAAGAAAATGAAATTGCCATCCGGGCTCCAGCGCGCATCGCGGAAACAACACACACTGATCGGCATCTGCCGCACGCCTTTGTGGGAGTTCCAGTTATAGATATACAGATTGCCCCAGTCACCGTTACGCAGAGAGGTATTGAATGAAAATTGATCTGTGCCGTTCCAGTCGAAGTCAGGCATTTCGCGGCTCTCAAACCCCTCAGGGATAAAGCGTGAGCCAGGGAAATTATCCCTCAAACGAATCAGTTCCGGCTTGCAGTCGGTGATATCCAATATACTGACCTGTTCGGATTGGAAAGCCCCATTATTGGGATCGTTGCCAATGAACAACCATGCAACCAATTTGTCATCTGCCGACCAGCGCACTTCGCGCACTCTGGATACTGAGAGCGTCTTGGGGACCTGCTGGTAAAGACAGGCGCCCTCCAATTGACCAAGTTGACCCCGCAAAGTAATTTTCTTAAAGGCTTCAAAATCGAACGGCACAGCAAAGATGTTGTTGCTCATCGCAAGCATTACCTGCGTGCCATCATTCGAAACTCGAAAGGCATCCACCGAGGCTTCGGATGGGAATGTGGTCAGTGTATCCACAATATCAGTGGTAATGTCGTAATACTTGATGGTCTTACCACTGATAAAGATGATGGTCTTACCATCGTTCAACCACTGCAAGTCACTCTTGGTGGCACCGTCGAAGGTGAGTTGTTTCAGTTCAGAGCCATCCACATTCATGAGCCAGATCTCGCGGTTGGCAACAAAGGCGACCTTGTCCGCGCCGCCGATGACTGGTGCTTTGGGAGCGGCAGGCGTGTCGGTAGCAGGTGGAGGAACTGTCGCAGTGGGAGGCTCAACGATCAATACGGATGTGGTCTCAGTGGCTTGCGGCACAACTTCAGATGTTTCGGTAATAGGCGCAGATGTGGAGGTTGCGACAGGCGTCTCTGTTTCAGCGGGAGGCTTGATCGCACTTAACAAGGCGTAACCACCCCCGAGCACTACCAGCAAAATCACAGGAATGATCACCAACCAAATGTTGAATCCCTTTTGGGCTGGCGCCTCTGCAACCTTTGCCCCTGCTTTGACAGTTTTTGGCGCACCGCCCTTGACAGCAGTCTTTGGCAAGGCAACCTTAACCGTAGCTTTTTCAGGTGCAATTTTTTGCCCGGCGGCAATCGTGCGCAGCGAATCTACGAGGTCACCAGCGGTGGCAAAGCGTTCTTCCTTATCCTTTGCCATTGCCATCTGAATAACATTTTCAACATCCTCAGGCAGGTTTGGGTTGGATGCCAGAATATTAGGTACCGGGTCGGTAATATGTTTGAAGGCAACCGCCATGGGCGTATCGGCTTCATAGGGTTGTCGGCCGGTGAGCATTTCGAACAGGATAATGCCCACTGCGTAAATATCAGTGCGGCCATCCACACCGGTACCCTGAGCTTGTTCAGGAGCCATGTAGGCAGGCGTACCAATGATGGCGCTACCGGTCATATTGCCGGATTGAGCCTGTGATAATTTGGCGATACCAAAATCGGAAATATATGGAACGCCCTTGCCATCAAAGAGAATGTTGCTGGGTTTGAGATCGCGATGAACGATGCCTTTCGAATGCGCTTCATCCATGCCTGGCGCAAGCTGACCAAGGATCTTCACGGCTTCTTCCACTGTCATCACTTTGGCTTTGATGCGTTCAGAAAGTGAGCCCCCGCTCATGTAACGCATGACAAAATACGGCTGGCCATCGTCTTCGCCGACATCATACACCGGCACAATAGAGGGATGTTCGAGTGATGCAATGATCTTCGCCTCACGCTCGAAACGCAACTTGAACTGCGGGTCTGAGTGCAGGAGTTCGCGAGGCAATACTTTAACAGCCACCTCGCGCTCGAACAACGTATCCCAACCACGATAGACGGTAGCCATGCCACCGCGGCCCAATTCAGATCTGATTTCGTAGCGTCCGATTTTTACTGGTTGCATAGTGTCCCAAGTATACCTAGCCCACAAATGATGCGCAAGCGTAACGCATGGCAATTTTGTAGTGAAAATAGCTTGAAACAAATCGCGGGGTCATGTCGTCTTGTATACAGCGAAGAAGATCAAAGCCCTAGATAGAAGTAGGCAGATTAAGCAGGAGCAAGGTTGAGCTTTGACAGATGCGGTTTTCCATCCGTTTTTAAGTAGTACAAAGGATGGGAATATCAAATCATGGTTTCGCAAGGTTGTTTAAATCCCTTTTATGGTATATTGGCGGCACTATGGAAGACAAGATCACAATTATCGAAGGTCCCCCTCCTGTTTTTGAAGCCGTGAACGATGGCTGGGCGTTGGGCTTGAACGAAAGCTCGCGCTTATCTGTGCCAGCCCTCACGCGCCTGCGGACGTTTAACGGACCCGCACTGGTTGAGCGCTGTTACCGTGCCTGGAATGCGAAAGTGCCGATGCATCTGCATTATCGCAACGACATGGGCATGGAACAGGTTGCGCCAATCTTTGCGGCCCGCAATGTGGATACCCCAGATGGGCACGTTTTACTGTTATGGGTTTACCTTGACCATGAAAAGGTCGAATATGAGTTCGACTCAGGGGATGACGAGTTCGACGAAAACAATCCAGAATAAAGCCAAAAGACCGAGCGCAGGCTCGGTCTTTTGTTCATTTTGCATACTATTCATACGATGATTGTCATATTGACGAGTGTTTGTCAATCATGATAACGTTAAGTCCCAGGACGCTTTACTGGATTATAACTTTATGAATGTGAAGCTTACATACTCCAAAAAATTTAGAGCGGGCACCCTATCCGGGCTGCCCGCTTATGTTTTTACTAAACCCCAATACCTTATTATAGGAGAATAATAATGTCCGGACAATTAAATGCCTTTGATATGGCGCAAAAACAATTCGACGGTGTTGCCGAGAAGCTCAATCTTGATCTCGGCGTACGCGAAGTGTTGCGCTGGCCGATGCGCGAATATTCCTTCCGCATCCCGATCCGCATGGACGATGGCTCGATCCGCGTCTTCCAGGGCTTCCGCGTTCAACATAACGATGCACGCGGTCCCAATAAGGGCGGCATCCGCTTCCACCCAGCTGAGACGTTCGATACCGTACGCGCGCTCGCTACGTGGATGACGTGGAAATGCGCCGTGGCGGATATTCCGCTCGGCGGTGGTAAAGGCGGCGTGATCTGTGATCCATCCGCTCTATCTTCTGTTGAGAAAGAACAGATCTGCCGCGGCTGGGTCGGCGCGATGTGGAAGAATATTGGTCCACGCAACGATGTGCCCGCGCCCGATGTTGGCACCACCCCACAAATGATGGGCTGGATGATGGATGAATATTCCCGCCTCGTCGGTCAATACACCCCGGGTGTGTTCACCGGCAAACCGCTGGGCAGCGGCGGTTCTGAAGGCAGAACGGAAGCCACAGGTTATGGCGTAATCTATACTGTGCGCGAAGCCCTCAAGCACCTCAAGATGGATTCCAAGAAAGCTGTTGCCGCCATTGAAGGTTTTGGTAATGTGGCACAATATGCCGCGATCGGTTTTATTGAACAACTCGGTGGCAATGTCGCCTGCGTTTCCTGCTGGGATCGCCATGATAAGAAGTCCTACACTTACAGCCATAAGCAAGGCGTAGATCCCCGCTTCCTGCTCACCATCGTGGATCAATACGGAACCATCGACAAGAAAGCCGCTGAAGAAGCCGGTTATTTGATCGAAGACGGCGATGCCTGGATCACCAAGGAAGTTGATGTATTGATCCCTGCCGCGATCGAAGGTCACGTAAATGCCGAGACCATTCAGAAAATGTCGAGCCGGGTTAAGGTCGTTGCCGAAGGCGCGAATGGTCCCTGCACCCCTGAAGCGGACGAATTTTTCAAAGCCAACAAGATCTTCAACATTCCCGACTTTCTCTGCAACGCCGGCGGTGTGACAACCTCCTACTTCGAACAGGTCCAGAACGATATGAACTTCTACTGGACAAAGCAGGAAGTGCTCGAAAAACTCGACACCAAAATGACAAATGCTTTCCACGGTGTTGTCGAGACCAGTGAAAAAGAAGGCGTTTACATGCGCGATGCAGCCTATATGGTTGCGATCACTCGCGTGGTCAAAGCCATGGAACTGCGCGGCTGGTTGAACGCGACCTGGTAATCAAACCATAAAAGTTTTACGCCCTCGTCAATGACGAGGGCGTAATTGTTTAAGTGCAAGTGTTGAATGAATTAATGAGAATCAGTTTCAGGTTGTAGATTCCGCTTTTTGATCAGCAGCAGGATACGGCTTGGCAGAGAGGCGAGGGCTTTCCGTACGGGAGAAATCCGCATGATGAGGAAAAGGATCACGATCAGTCCATAGATCAATGGGCGGACGATCTCACCTTGTAAAGCGAAGAAGTCGCCTTTTTTGCTCCAGGCGTAATGTAATACAAGTAGTGGCGCGATCAGGTAGATGAGTTGGTGCAGGCGTTTCCAGGTTTTGCCGAGACGTTTTTTCCAAATATCAAAGGA